>Ga0302319_10003766_pt1 | contig 31458 bp, 22 predicted proteins | sample Bog_T0_2_FD_203319 | JGI IMG/M metagenome (GOLD analysis project Ga0302319, IMG submission 203319) | Peat permafrost microbial communities from Stordalen Mire near Abisko, Sweden - Bog_T0_2 | ecosystem: Environmental > Terrestrial > Soil > Wetlands > Peat | place: Sweden: Abisko, Stordalen Mire... | reverse complement strand
ATAAAGCATTGAACTTTGTCCTTATTCCGTTCGGGGTATGGTCGTCAGCCCAATATTCGGCGGAGGTTTGAGCAAAGGGTGCGGCCGCGCTCGATGTAACAGTGTCTCAAAACTATTGCGGGGGTAGTTTTGTTTCGATAAAAGACGACAGTGAGGCGATTGTAGGAGATTCAAACAATTGCCTGAGGCTAAGACTCACCTGAAAGCTTTCCCTAATTCGAGCTAGCAATTGAGCCGCCAACATGGAGTGTCCTCCGGCAATGAAGAAGTTATCGTCACGCTGAATGTCCCGTTTATCGACTAGACCTCTTATTAATTGAGTCACCCGAGATTCGGTGGTATTGCTGTGCGGTATTGAGGCGTCAGTCTCTTTCTCTTCCGGCAGCAGGTTTTCAGGGTTTGGAATTGGAAGAGCGCCTTTGTCGCACTTCCCGGTGAAGGTCACGGGCAAAGAGGGCAAGGTAACGAAGACAGAAGGAATCATGTAGGCGGGAAGCCGCGCTTGCAAGAACTTTCTCAGTTCCGACGCTCCTACCATGCGGCCTTTCGCCGTCACTACGTAAGCCACTAAAGCCTTCTCTTCGGCAGCATTTCCATGCACAACCACAGTGCTGTTGCTAATGTCGGGATGTAGGTTCAGGTGCGCTATTACTTCGTCTGGTTCAATCCTAAACCCGCGCACCTTGACTTGATCGTCCAGCCGTCCGAGAAAAGCGATTTGACCGTCTGGCAGAACTTTTCCGCGGTCAGCCGTTCGATAAATCCGGCGGCCGCCGACAGGTTCTCGGGTGAATCGCTCCGCCGTCAACTTTGGCAAGTTTCGATAGCCCCGCCCAATCTGCGGGCCGGCAATACAGATTTCTCCTTCGTCGCCGTTTGGAACCGGACGCAGCGATTCATTGAGAACCAAAACTTCCATACCGCTGATCGGCAGCCCGATGGGCGGGAGTTCACCCTTGACATGCTTGTTCAAAACCAAGCCAGAAGTGACCAGAACCGTACATTCCGTCGGGCCATAATTATTCACCAAAGTAAAGGGCAGGCCAGCCCGCGGGAATCGGTGTAGCGTGTCAGCGCCGGTTAGAAGTAATCGCAACGGAATTCTATTCGGCCAATCGAGGACCATCAATTGCTCGGCTAAAAGCGTGGGTGCAAAGCAGACGGTGATGCGATTGCCTACTAGCCAACCTTGCAATCCTTCGGCTGACCGGCGACTGAGTTCGTCAACAATGTGGAGGGTCGCGCCCGCCGTAAGATTACACCAGATCTCCCAAACAGCAGCATCAAAAGCCAGCCCGGCGATTTGGCTGGCACGATCGCGGTCGGTAACTGAGAATGCGCGATGATGCCAGTTGATCAAGTGCTGTAGGTTCGCGTGAGTGATCTCAACGCCCTTCGGCTGTCCGGTCGAGCCGGAAGTATAGACAATGTACGCTAATTGAGACCCGTCGAGATCGTCAGTCAACGGTTCCACTGACTGTCTCGCTAGCGTTTCGCGATCAATGTCCAAATCGACCGTAACCCAGGGACCAGGTGACAAACTAGCCGCCATCCATCTGTGTGATAGCAATACCGAAATTCCCACGTCCTCAAAGATTCGGCCAATGCGCTCTGGAGGATCATTGGTCTCTACAGGCACGTAGGCGCCCCCTGCTTTCAGAACGGCTAAAGCGGCCACGACGAAATCAACGGATCGCTCAAAGTACAAGCCAACTGGAACCTCTGAGTGGACTCCAAGGGATTTAAGGTAGTGCGCAATACGAGTTGACGCCAAATCGAGTTCGGCAAACGTCAACTTTTGATTGTGATCTTGCACCGCCAACGACGTTGGTCTTTCCTTTGCTTGCATTGCAACAAGGTCGTGAGCCCAACTTGTCCCGGTCGTTGTAGTTGTTTTCATGGTTTTCTGGCTATCGAGTTGTGGAAAATCCGACGGGCACCTTACTGCAGAGATTTCATGATTCCTGTGATGGACCCATGAGAATCAATACAAATCGAGAGAGAGACAAATATAAAGAAAAGAACGCCCAGCAAGCCCAGCATGATTGCCGACGCAATATCGAAAAGCTCTTTTGCCCTACGCGGCTTTTGGCCGCCGCTTTTTACGGCATGGGGTGTCAAAGAATTTTTCTTAGGAGAGTAGCTATGAACAGCTACTTCGTCATTTTCAACCTGTGGAATGAGCAGCACGTGCCCGAAAATCTTCGCTGCTTCGCATAAAAGTTCTTCACTTTCGGGGTCATTTTCGGTGGGTACCGCCATAACAGCATGGTCGATACAACAATATTCGGCGAACTTTTGCAACCAACGCATAGATTGAGGGAGATCCTCTGAGCCACAGTCGACTTGCATCTCGTTGGCAATTGCCAGGCAGTTCTCGAAAAACGTTTTTGCCCAACGAGTGACTCCCTGATCCGGCTTTGAGTCTTTTGCAGCAATTTGGTCGCAAATGGCCAAAACACCCTCGCTGTAGATCGCCATGACCTGAATCGGTCGCCCTATTTCCGATTTACGGATTGTTGCTTCCATGAGTGCGCGGTAAACGCGCTGCGAGTTCTCGTGAGTTCCTAAGATCACGATCGGAAGCGGTTGATCATCCTGCGATCCAGCCTCATTCATTTGAGTACCTAGCGCGCCCGTCCCACTGCTTGCGGAGTAGGCGACGGACGGCTTCCCGCCATGCCGCGAAAGCTCTTCCTTATTGCCTGCTTTTATGCGAAAAAACATTCGTTTTTCCAAGGGTGTTGAGGCATAGTAGCATCGGCTTCGAGACCATGGCAATTCGGTACGTTGGCAAGTACTGAATTTAGAATTAGTACCTATTGGGGTGTTGGATGGTATGCAGAACAGGCGTTGATTGGTGTTCGGGAACCGGTGTTCTCTTACGTTGAAGAGAGCCGATCCTGCGAACGCTTCCGACTGGGCAGCAAACTTTAAGGAAGTGACACGATCGCCGATTCTTTGTTGTTGCGCTAGTTCTCGCCTAGAATCAGTACGTCAAATATATCTGGAGCGGCGGTATCCCAGATCGTTTGAGTTCCTGCGACTGACTGGGTACCCCACACTGATTGCGTACCCCAAACGGATTGCGTGCCCCAGACCGACTGGGTACCCCAGACCGATTGGGTTCCCCAAACTGATTGCGTGCCCCAGACTGACTGAGTTGCACAAACCGTAGAGCTACTGCAGGAAAACGAAATCGTAGCGGAAGAAGCGCCGGAAGGAGCAGAGTAAAGTGCGATAGGTGAGAGGGCGGCCGTGCCCAAGAACTTCGTTGTGTCGCGCAGTGCGGCTTGAATGTCTAAGTAGCCCGCGCCAACTGTGAAAGCGTCGTATTGGCTAATGTAGAACTGTCCGGTATTCGGATCTTGGGCGCTACTTGTGAGCGGAAAGGTTTTGCTGGCGGTGCGCATGAGCCTTGCCTTGACTTGATCGGGAGAGAGCGCGGGATTCGCCTGAAGAAGAAGCGCCACTGCAGCGCTCACCACCGGCGCGGCCATGCTCGTCCCACTGAGAGTCAAGTAGTAAGTCGAAACAGCATTAGGGTTTCCACCCGATTGCAAATAACCTTGGAGCACAGCGTTCTGCTGATAGTTTCCTAGAGCGATTGAGCCGGGCGCCCGCAACGAAACGACATGGTTCCCGGGGGCAACCAAATCGGGCTTCACGACGTAATCGACGAGCGTGGGACCTTTTGAGCTATAACTCGCAATTGTGTCATCACCTTTCTGGGGCGTTCCATTTGTTTTCATGGCGCCCACGGTAATGACGTACGGATCGTTGCCAGGCGCGGTGATTGTGCCGTAACCACTGTTTCCAAAGGAATTATCCCGGCCATCGTTCCCTGCCGCGACCACCACGACGATACCGGCTTTCCAAGCCGCTTCTACGGCCTGACACAGAGGATCCACTTTATAGCTCTCGAAAACAGGGCGTCCAACCGAAAGGTTCATTACGCGGATGTTGTATTTCGATTTGAGTTCTATAACGCGGTCAATGGCTGCAATGATGGAACTATCGGTTCCTCGTCCGGTATGATCCAACACTCGAAAATCCAGCAGATTCGCGTTTGGCGCTAACCCCTTCAAAGTTCTGAAGCACGCGGAGCATTGTGAACCGACTCCATTGGCGGCAATGATTCCGGCCACATGCTCGCCATGTCCAAACTGGTCTTTCGCTTGAATACCGGTGAACGTTTCGCTATAAATTATGCGATTACCGGGCGATTTGGCTGTAGTGGTAAAGTCTGGGTTATTGCTAATTCCACTATCGAGAACTGCCACTCCCACACCCGTTCCATCCCATCCAGACTGCCACGCCGCGGAAGCGTTCACTGCAGCCGCAGTGTTATCCAGCAGGCTGCTGACCACTCGATCTTCCGAAATGTGGACCACGTCGGGCTCACTTGCTAGCGAATAAAGTTGACTGGCCGGTAGACTGTAGGCTCCCCCTTTGACCGATTTAAGTAGGCCTTTGAGCCTGCCGCCGCGTGAAATAACCTTTTGATGGAGAGCAAACGCTGGTGTGGCATTGAATTGGACAATCACGTTCAGCATGGAGTGCGGGTCCTTTGTCGAAAGGCGGCCGGACACCTTTTCATGTTGACCGTACGCCAGCGCGGACAGCAGTAGCAGCGACACAAAGGTTCGATATGGGAACGTCATGGGTACTAACCTCAAGTTTAAGACGACAGCCTCGCCGGTGTCGCTAACACCCTTCAATAGGGGCTTATCTAGTACTATCGACAAACACGATTCGGAAGTCAAACCTGCCGTACTACTCCAAAGACGAAAAGAAAGTCCAACAAGTACAATGAAAACGAAAGAGCCGGATGCATTCTGCTTTATCATTCATTGGGAGAGTTGATTGTCGATGAGTCCTTCTGCTAAAAAGCTTCTCATCGCCTCGCACGTCCTCGAATTCTGTTTGTACTTGGCCTCTTCTCTGCCCCTCTGCCAAGGCGCGCTCAATCCAACCTCTCCGATCGAGCGTCTTCATCAAGACGTTTGGGATACCGACCGCGGCCTCCCTCAGAACACAGTACTGTCAATTCTGCAATCACGCGATGGCTATATTTGGTTCGGCACGGAACTGGGCCTCGTTCGCTTCGACGGCGTGCGTTTCACCGTTTTCGACAAAAGTAACGTCCCCGCATTGCGCAGTAACGTGGTCGACGCGTTGCTTGAAGGTCGCAATGGCGATATATGGATTGGCACTATCGGGGGCGGGTTGACCCGCTACAGCCGTGGTTCGTTTACTACTTTTGGCGCCAAAGACGGCTTGGCCAATGACACGGTGCTTTCGTTACTCGAAGATCGCGCTGGGAATCTATGGATTGGCACAGAAGGGGGCCTCAACCATTTTAGTAATGGTCGTTTCTCAACGTTTGATGTAAAGAATGGCCTGTCCAACAACGAAGTATTTGCCTTGGCACAGAGTGCCTCGGGCGAGATATGGATTGGCACTCATAGCGGTCTGAATCTTTTAACGCCAAAGGGCATTCATCTATATGAAGAGCAGAGTGCTCTGACGAAGGCTTACATAAAATCTCTGTTTATAGATCGGCAAGGCAGCCTGTGGATTGGCATTTATGGCAGCGGATTGATGAATATCAGCAACGGAAAATCGGCTCTGTGGACCACTGCCGACGGCCTCTCAAGCAACGCCGTCACCACGATCAAGGATGACAGTGCGGGGAGCCTCTGGATCGGCACAATCGGTGGCGGGCTTAATCGGAAAGTAAAAGATCAGTTCACTTCTTACACAACTCAAAAAGGTTTGCCGATTAACGACGTCTGGTGTTTATTGGAAGATCGGCAAAGCAACCTTTGGATTGGCATGGGCGGGGCAGGGCTGGCACGTCTCTCGGAGGGAAAACTATTTAGGTCGTACGGCATGCGAGAGGGGCTCGCTGCTTCGGGCGTTCTCCCTATTTTTGAAGATCGTGAGCACAACGTCTGGATCGGGACAAATGGTGGCGGGCTTGACCGTTTTCATAACGGGGAAATTACTCACTTCACGACCAACGATGGGTTAGCCGACAACCTTATCTTTACTATTTGCGAAGACGCCGAAGGTTACCTGTGGGTCGGTACACGAAAGGGTGTGAGCCGTTTCAAAGGAAATCGATTTACCACCTTGACTGTAAAAGATGGTCTCCCCGCTGACATTGCCTTTGCAAGCTATGCGGATCGCGAAGGGAATGTCTGGTTGGGCACGCGCGCAGGGTTAGCGAAATGGCGAGACGGGAAATTCACGACTTACACGACAAGTGACGGCCTGTCGAATAATGTTATTCAGTTCATTTCCCAAGACCATAATGGCGCCTTTTGGATTGGTACTGCCGGCGGCGGGCTTAATAAATTTGAGAACGGAAAGTTTAAGGTCTTCGATGCTCGCCACGGCCTTTCTAATGGTTTCGTTTGGTGCATGCACGAGAGCAGCGATGGCACGTTATGGTTTGGCACCAATGGTGGAGGCTTGTATCGGTTCAGAGACGGTCACTTCGTCTCGTACACGATTAAGGACGGACTGTTAGATGATGCTGTGTTCGAAATTTTGGAAGACGATTCCCAAAACTTATGGATGAGCAGCAATAAGGGCGTCTTCCGCGTGAGCATCCCGCAGTTGAATGACTTTGCAGAAAAGAAGATTTCTTCAATCAATACTGTCGAATACGGTTCGGCGGACGGCCTCAATACCAGGGAGTGCAACGGTGGCTTCCAACCCGCGGGATTGAAGAGTCAGGACGGTAAACTCTGGTTTCCCACTATGAAGGGTGTGGCTGTCGTTGATCCACGCAAAGCCAGTGTCCCTGAGCCACCCCCTCCCACAACTATCGAGGCCGCAGTGGTCGATCACCGCTCGGTTAATCCGACAGCTGGCGCTTTGCTTTTACCGCCGGGCAGGGGCGATTTGGAAATTGCCTATTCCGCGCCGAGTTTTAACGTGCCCGAAAAAACAACTTTTCGCTACCTTTTGGAAGGCTTTGACCGCGAGTGGGTTGAGGCTGGTACCCGTCGTAACGCTTACTACACAAAAGTTCCTCCCGGGAGCTATAAGTTCCACGTGATCGCTAGCATTGCGGGCGGGAAGTGGGGTTCTTCCGCCCAGTCCTTGCCGATCACTCTCGAAGCGCATTTTTATCAGACAGTTTGGTTCTATGCAATTTGTACTTTAGCGGTTGTACTCGCGGCTTTCGGGGCTAATTGGATATATCTTAGATACCTGGCAGAACGGAGGGAGTTGTTAGAACTGCTGATTTACCGGAAAACCGGCGACCTAAGAAGAGAGATTGCAGAGAGACAACAGATTGAGAAGGAATTACAACGGGAGAAAGCGTCCGCGAACGATGCCAATAAGCTGCAGAAGGAATTCTTGACGAACATGAGCGATGAAATCCGAACACCGATTCAGAGCATCATCGGAGCGAATGAATCTGCCCTTACAACGCAACTTACTCCCGAACAGCGCCGCCATCTTGTAACGATCAAGCAATCGGCTGTGTTTTTGCTAAACAGGCTGAACGATTTTCTGGATTTCAAGGCGCATTAGGAAACTCACGGAGTCATCCGCGGGCTTAATCGTGCTTGCCAGCGTTTTATTAACTCCTCCGCAATTGCGAGCACCTGCTCACTTTTTAGCTCCATGAGTTCGGACTCAATCACCTCGCAATCGATCGATTCCGCTCTTCTGTGCTTGTGGCCCTTACGATTAGCGGGTCCGGATTCGCCGATAATAAGTAAGCACGCACCCACGGACAAAGGCAAAAGCTTGAGAGTGAAGTCTACGGTTGCGCTTGGAAAGTGCTGCTCGAGCACCTCCGTTATTTCGTCAGCTTTTCTGCTTTCCGCATCTCGAAAAAAACGAAAGTCCTCGCCAACCAGGACGGAGTGACGTCTTTTTGTGATCTTCTTGCTCATCCCGTAGAGTTCAGCTTAAATGTCGGCCCAGATCACCAAGCGCAATCCGCAACGAAACCCTTAGCAGGTTGAACTTTCAGAAAGCACGCCTCTCAAACAGCTCTCCGGTAAATGATACCAAGCGGTCTTTTGCTCTGAAAATTGAGCTAAGATTAGCGACCCGGTCCCTTTCCGCCGTTTGCCGATGTGAAGTTTTTTCACGCAATCACCATTGCGCCGCGCTTTGTTGTGACGGAAAAGGTCGCTACGGAGCGGAGATCCGGCAACGGCAAGCCGTGGGAATGCACTAGCCAGTGAGTATCCCGACCACTGACGGCTATCGCATAGGATTGCTTAGAGATGATCTCGGCTCGAACGAGCATGGGCTATAACTTGCGGATGTGTTCCGCCAGCTTGATGCTCTCGCTAGTAGAGCCGGGCCGGAAACCCGGTCAACTCGACGAGTTCTTTTTCCAGATCGGCCATAGCAACTTCGGGCTTTACTTTGCCGCGCAAGACGGAGTTCACCGCCTTCGAATACGCGTGCGAGGCGGCGTCATATTTTTGCGCGGTCAGAGTCGATGGCCGAGCAACGACACCATTCATCAATGTGGATGATATTGCCAGGAGAGACGTTTTCGCCTTCACATCGAGTCGATTGCTCACGGCCATATGGGTAGGAATCCCGCCCGTTGCCAGTAGGCGCTGCAAATCATGGCTTTCGTCGGTGAGTTCAAGTAGCGCCTTAATCGCCATTTCCCGATTCGCGGCATATTTCGAGACGCCCATGCCCAGACCACCGAGAGTTCCGCGGTGTCCACCTGGTCCGGCGGGTAGCGGTGCTACGGCGAAAGACCGGTGTTTGGCTAAAGCCTGCTCCGCTACATGTCCATAGGCGCTTGCCCAATTCCGCATGAATACTGTCTGGCCAGCATCCCAAAGATTTATAGTGTCGTCTTCCCAGTAGACATAGGCTGCAGGCGGCGAAATGCTGCCCATCCATCGCGTCGCGCGCCGTAGTGCGCCGGTAAAGAGCGGGTCCTGTACATGCACCGTACCCGGCGCTTCAATAAAGTTGCCGCCGCCGGAGGATGCCTGCCATTCCAGGGCATTACAAGTGCCCCCTTCTGAAAGAGCTCCTTGCCAGAGGTAGCCCCAGAAATCGGGATTGCCCGCGCGGCGTTCTCCTTGTTGGATGCGCGCCGCCATTTGCGTGAGTTCCTCCCAGGTCTGCGGCGGATGCTGGAAACCATATTTGGCAAGCAGGTCGCTGCGATAGTAAAGAATGCCCATATCCACAAAAAGAGGCATCGCGACTAAACGGCCTCGGACCGTATAACTCGCCATTAAGTCGGCCGAGAAACTTTTGCCGTCATCTTTTAAATACGGCCGTAAATCGACCAGATCGTCGGCTAAAATCGCTGGCCAGACGACATCAATTTCCAACAAATCGGGTTTGCTGACGCGAGATTTGAGCAATTGCTGATATTCGGCCAGCCGGGCGTTAATCACGTATTGCGTTTTGATTTTGTTTTGTTCGCCGAAGGTTTGAAAGAAGGCCTGTTCGAATATCAGGTTTTTCTCCCAGGCCAGCGACATGATTTGCAACGTTGGCTGAGCGTGGGTGGCTGGCTCTACAAGGTTGTTCGATTTGCCATGACAGCTTTCGAATCCGCATACGGTCAGGCAGAACAGTACTCCCCATTGGAATGGGGTGCTTGGAAAGTGCTTTATTGCTTGCCGAATCATGGAAAGTCTTACTAAAACGAGTGGCTTCCCGGTGGATTTTATCGCTAATAAAGTAGTTACGTTGTCGATGAGGAATAAGTGGAGTGTGCAGAAAACGAAAGCGAGGTTACGAATCAACACGCTCAAAGCATCCGATTTGTCCGACCGTCTTCGCGGATTGGAACGCGGCTTTCGCTCTGTTTTGCGGTTCTGATTCTGCTGACGGCGGCGGCAGCGGGATTGGCCACTTGGCAGCTGCGCCTCTCCGGAATCCAGACGGCACAGCTGGATGCAGCAGACCGCGGGATTATCGCGGTACTGCACGTGAATAACGACATCGTTCGTTTTGCGGAAGCCATTCGCGACGCTCCAGACCAAGAGCATCTCAAGGCGGTGATGCCACCACTAAGGGGTCAAATGTCGAACGACCTGGGGATGGCGGTGAAATTCCTGCGCGGAGACCAAGTGGAGGGCGAGGCCCAAGCCTTCACGGTGAGTCTGCTTTCGCACTTTGAAGTTACGGTGCCTAGTGAGATTGAACAGATCAGTGCGTTAGCGGATGCAGGAGATTGGCAGGCGGCGCGATTACGCATACAGCGCCAATTCGCCGCGAAAAGCGCTGCGGTTTCGGAATTGAGCGCTGTGATGGAGCGGGACGCCCAACTGGAGCGTCAAAGAGCGCTAAGGACAATCGAAGCTACCCGCCTTCATATGTTGCTGAACTGGTTCCTGTGCGGTCTGCTCAGCGTAATCTTTGCCTGTATCCTGGGCATTCAAGTCACGCGCAGTATCTCTCGCCCGCTTCAGCGCCTGGAACGAGGGGCGCGGGCATTGGCGGCGGGACATTTCGGACAGCGCATCGAAGTGAAAGGAGAAGATGAACTAGCGGTTGTGTCTCGCGTGTTCAATGAAGCCACCGCAGCGATAGAAGAGTCGCACGCGACCTTGGAACGGCGGGTGGCAGAACGCACGGCAGAACTCGAAAACGCTAAGTCAGGGGCGGAAGCTGCTAGCCGAAGTAAGAGCGAGTTTCTGGCCAACATGAGCCACGAAATTCGTACGCCCATGAACGGGATTTTGGGGATGACGGATTTGGTTTTGGACACCAACGTTACCGCTGAACAACACGAATATCTACGCGCCGTCAGAAATTCCGGAGAGTGGCTTCTCACGATCATCAACGACATTCTCGATTTCTCGAAGATTGAAGCTGGCCGTTTGACGATTTCGCCGCTCGACTGCGATCTGAGACAAGGCTTGAGTGACTTGATCAAGCCGCTAGCCTTCAAAGCGGGAGAGAAAGGCTTGGATCTGCGTATCGACGTGGCTGCAGCCGTGCCTGACCGCCTGTGTCTCGATTTGGATCGCGTGCGCCAAGTGGCAGTAAACCTGCTTGGAAACGCCATCAAGTTTACTTCAGCGGGCTACGTTGAGTTGCAGGTAGACGTTGCTTCGCTCGATCAGCGGGATGTGGGCCTGATTTTCTCCGTGAAAGATACGGGAATAGGCATTGCTCCGGAGAAGCTGGAAGCGGTCTTCGAAGCATTTACACAAGCGGATGGGTCGATCACGCGGCAATACGGAGGGACTGGGTTGGGGCTGACCATTTCTACGCGACTGGTGGAATTGATGGGTGGCCGCATCTGGGCAGAGAGCGTGCTCGGCGAAGGAAGCAAGTTCCTCTTTACGCTGCCCTGCACGCTTTCGGCCAGCGAAACACCGACTGGGGAAGCGCAACGACGAGCGGGTTTACAGGAGGCCGACACAGTTGTCCCTTTACGTGTCCTACTGGCTGAAGATAATGAAGTGAACCGGATCCTAGCAATGCGACTCTTAGAGAAGCAGGGGCATACGGTCGTCTGCGCACACGATGGCCAGGAGGCAGTTGACAGATTGGCAGCGGACGCTTCCTTCGATTTGGTTCTTATGGATCTGCAAATGCCGCGCTTGGGTGGATTTGACGCGACGCGGATCATTCGCGAGCGCGAACAAGCCGGCGCCAGACGTATCCCTATCATTGCTTTGACCGCACACGCCATGAATGGCGATGATCAGCGCTGCCTTGCGAACGGAATGGACGATTATCTGTCGAAGCCCATCAATAGAAAGGCGCTGGCGGAGAAGTTCCGAAAGTGGACGCCCTCAAGGGAAATGGCCACCGGTTTAGCGGGAAGGTAGACAAATTGCGAAGGCGTCTTGAGATTGATGGGAAGGGCTCCGTTCCTATGGTCTTCAACTCGTTTTGGAGGGTTTCTCCATGCGCGCTTGGAGTGTGGTTCGTTTCGAGCCTAAAATGGCAGCCGCCCCCCTGTCGCCGGAGATTACCGATCGCGTGGCATCGAGAACATCCAAGATATGGCTCCGTCCCATTTCTTCAAGCGTCTTCACCTCCCTCAGTTGGCGGTTTGCCTGACCTTCTCGCTCTCTCTGACACGCGCCGAATCTGCATCGCGGCTGCGACACCATCACCTCAAACAAACGAATCATTTGCCCAAAGAGAAAATGAGGTTTTCTGCGGCATAGCCCGAATGCGACCCGCGGTTTCCCCCCGTTGAACGCCCAAATAGATCCTACAAAACGTGCGCTACCGTCCGCGGCGGAGCATAGGATGATGATTTCGGTGGCCGCTGACTCAACGCGAACGCGGGGTCTCGTCTCATCAGTCTAGTGCACACTGCACAAACGTAACCCGGCAGACGCAGAGCGTCCCGTAATTCGTCGCGCCTAATTCCTTCGATTGTCGCTGAAATCACCTCGTCGATGAGGTCGTCCTCCCGCTTCCAATTGACCCGCCCCCAAAGCTTGAGGCGGAGCAATGGCCGGAAGTGCCTCTCGAAGCGGCGGGTGGTTTCTTTGTCGCCACTCCTCAAGCCAGCCAGATGATGCTCGTCAAAAGTCAATTCGCCTTGTGAGCACAGACTGGAGACAACGCCTTCGCCCGTCTGGCTGTCCCCGACGATCCAAGATTGTGCGTCCAAGGCATCGGCCGTGTCTCTCGTTTTCTCAGATTTCATCATGTACCTCTATGAACTGCGAATTAAGGATGCCGCCGCAATCTCTGCGCTCGTTATTGAGATCGGCAACCCCGACCATGTGATTGTCGTAGTTTTGAGGTCTGGTTCCAAAACGCAGATCGAGCCTATCGGAAAATCCGATACGAATCGAAGTTTCTCGTCTGATTCAAGCTGTATGAGTGCGGACAAGAAAGACCTGTTTTGTGTCGTTTATCAGTTCCGAGGCCGCGGGATGAGTATCACCTGTAGGCGATAGCCAGGCAACCAGTTGTAGCGCTGGAGGCCCCGGTGTTACCTTCAAATCCACGACGCGTCTGGTGCGAAGTTCGTCCCTAAGAGCATAAGCAGGTAGTATCCCGAGTGCGCGGGGATCGTCTTGCACGCCCCTCTTTACCCCCTCGACGCTCCCTGCAGACCGAATACCTGCAATCGGCACACCGTCATCGGAAAGGAATTTCTCAATCAGCCGGTAGAACTCGCCGGCAGGATCGCTGAGAAAAACTGCAAACTGCGACAACTCGCTCTTGTGAATGGGCTCGCGCTGTCTTTGCGCGACCAATGGGTGAGCCGGCGTCGCAAAAACAATCAGCGGCACAGCGGGAACCAACACATGACAGGTTTCTGAAGAGCCCCTATCTTTTCTATTCGACCGGTTAATAGAGTTTTGTTGTGTCTGTAATGTAACTCCGATGTCGTATGTGCCGTCGCCAATGCCACGCTGGACGTCAGCACAAGTTGCCACCGAGATAGAGAATCGTGTGTTAGGCCATCGTGCTCGCAAACCGGTCATAACGGAGGGGATTACGTACGTGCTCACGGACTCGTTAGCGACGATGTTGAGCGCCCCACGAGCTTCTGCTGCCGCTTTGATAACAGCTACATATGTTTCCTCAACTTTAGCCAATAATTCACGGGCATGTGGAAGAAGCGCCACCCCCACGGGCGTCAAGAGCATTTCGTGACCGCCAGGTCGCCGGTGAATGACAGTGGTACCGAGCTTTCGCTCAAGAGCCGCAAGAGTCTCCGAGACAGTGGATTGCGAAAGTTTCAATACGCGAGCGGCGGCCGTAACGCTGCCTTCGTCCACGAGCGTGACAAAAGCCCTGAGCTGATGCAGTTCAAAATCTCCGCCGGCGCGTTCCGGGCGCCTCGAGCGAAGGCGATCGTCTTTGGGTAACTGCGCGCGTTCCGGCATAAGCTGGATTCGTATGACTAGGATCGCTTGCGTTGACAGTCTTGTCAATGGCAAGATATGCGGCGAGATCGCGATTTAGCGGCAAGTTCCTCATTCTCCCCCCCCCCCAACGGACAAAAGGAAAAAGGGACGCCCGCCACGCCTGTGATCTTTGCGAAACACCTTCGGCCAGATCACAGGCGTAACGAACGTCCCCTTCCTTCGACTTCGATTCTAGAACGTCAAGTGAGCGCCGACGCGGATGTTTCTTTCTCCGAATGAACTCGTTACTTGCATAAAAGTAGAGTCATTCACATATCCGTCCGGACCATTAAAGTGCGACGTATTCGGCAAGTTATAAAACTCCGCTTGGATCTGAAGCCTCGCCCGCTCTTTAATCGCAAAATTCCGCGAAACAGAGACGTCGGTATTCCAAACTCCCGGATTCCTCAAGATGTTGAGTCCCGAGTTACCGTAGCCAACTCTGGTCACGGGCGCAAAAGCGTTGGGATTGTAATAAAACGCTCCCGGCCCAACGCCACCAATCTTCTGAACAGTGCTCAAAACCTGATCGGCCGTTTGTGCCTCATCTGGCGCGTTAAGCGATGTGCCGCTAGCGCCCACCGTGAACGGTGTGCCCGTGTAGCAGGCTTCGCGGCCGCTAAACTGCCAGCCACCGATCACTTGTGCGATCATTCCGCTGTTCATGTAAGCCTTGCCCTTGCCGATGGGAAGTTCGTAGACCCATCCCAATTGGAAGACTTGTTGGCGGTCAAAGCCGGCTGTTTGGCGATTGCGTTGGAACTGGTTACCAAAAAACGACGTTTGTGTCCAACCGTCGTCGTCGGCATAATCGATTGCGTGCGACCAAGTATAAGCGCCTTTCAGAATCAGACCCTTGGAAACTTGCCGGTTAACGGCAACCTGCAATGAATTGTATTCGGAACTTAGATAGCCCGAGGAATTCATGATTGGGTTGGTGTCGCCCCATACCTTATAGAACGGCAAGCCCGTGGTGCCCGAACCCGGAGTGCCGGCATTCAGATCGTAGTCTGCCAGCAAGTGGGTGGAATGTTGGCCAACATAACCCACGGAGGCCACAATCTCGCCCGGCAGTCTTCTTTCCACAGTAAAGTTCCAAGACTGCACTGCTCCGCGCTTGAGTTCACCCGCCAGTGGCGCACGCTCAAAGGCGTTCGGATCAAGCGGAATAAGACCCGTGGAGAGATTCGGTTCAACGATCGGCGGCATGCCCAAGGCCAAGCTACCAGCAGTGGACGGCTGATACGCATTGAGTCCCGGATAGTTGTCGTCAATGGTGAGCGGATAGAAACCGCGCCACGGACGCGAAAATGGTAACGGATCGTAGTTCAAGCCATATCCGGTGCGGATGACCGTTTTCTCATCCAAGCGGTAGGCAACACCCGCCCTCGGAGCGAAGAGCTTGTGGCTTACCGTAACGCCCGCATTCAGCGGCACGCTGCCGCGGCCGCCCATGACCACTTGATCGGTCACTGGATTGAAGCTCTCAATCCCTTTGCCGTCGCTGCGGGTCATCAGCGGAAAGAGCTGATACCGCAAGCCGAGCGTGACTGTCAACTTCTTAGAAACCTGCCAGCGGTCTTGCCCGAACCAGCCGAACTGCCATTCTCGCCCAGTCATCTCAATGTATTGCTGGCCCTTGTCCGTATCGTCGGGGAGCCCCAGCAGAAGCTGCGCGTAAGCATTGAACTGCGTGGTGGCCGGCGCGGTTGGAGAGTTTAACGCTGTCACACCGCCGCCAAAATCAAAGGCGCCGCGTGGTCCGCCATTGCTCAACTCCGGCTGCCAGTGATTCAAGTGGTGGCGCACCAAATCGAAACCAAATTTCATTTCGTGAGCGCCCTTCGTCACGGTCAGCTTGTGACTGGTGGTATAGGTTTCGTCCGTGCGGAACAACGGCATCCAGTTCGGCACGCCAAAGCCCGTATAAGCACCAACGCTGGTGTCGGGAAATCCACTGTCGCGAATGTCCGATCCGTTCAAGCCCGGAATGCCCAACGTCGTTCCATAGTTGGTGCCGTAATCGGTGCCCTTTACGTTTTGATTTAAACGCTCATAGCCAACCGTTCCGTCGAGCACCACATTGGGTGAGAACGTGAACGTATGCCCGATGGCCGCCACTTGCACAGTGGTGTGACCAAGTCCTGGGTCGCCGCTCGGAGTCGGTCCGCCAGCGACACCGAAGATGCCGTTGCCGCCCGACTTGGCGTCCATCAGATCGTATTTCACATAGATCGTGTGTTTTTCCGTCCGGTTGTAATTGACCTTGATGTCATATTGGCTGCGGTCCAAGATTGGGTTGGCCGTTGCCGAATAATTGTTCGCAACGCCGGGGAGGTTGGCCGCCGGATAGTAGCTCTGCAGTTTCAAAGCCTGCGGACTGATCAGGGAAGCTGGAATGATGTTGTTCTGAAAAGGTGTTCTTCCGGAACCATCTACGTTGCCGGTAAACGGGTTGTAGATGACGGTCGGTGTACCCTGGTAATCGCTATAGGCGCTAAAGTTGCCCGCACGCTGATCTGCCGTCGGAACGGTATAAAAACCATTTCCGCTCTGTTTTTGCGCCGTCGAATCATAGCTGCCAAAGTAGAACAGCTTGTTCTTCTTAATCGGGCCGCCGATCGTGCCGCCGTAGTTATTGAAGATGGCCACCGGCTTCGGCGCCCCATCCAAAAAGAAGTTTCCCGCATTCAAATGCTGGTCGTTATGGAATTCAAACGCCGTACCATGAATCGAGTTCGTTCCGGATTTTGTCACAACCGTGATCGAGGAAGAGCCACCAGTGCCTTGGTCGGCGTCGGCCGCACTCGTCACTACGTTCACTACGTCAACGGTGTCCGCCGGAGCCACATAACCTGAATACTGCGGCAGCCAAACGTTAATACTCACCGCACCGTCAATTTGCGTGACGTTCGTCTGCCCGGCACCGCCGTTAATATGCGTGTTCAGCGGCACGCCCGGCACGTCCGTCTTTGAGTTGTAGAAAGTCGAAGGCATCGCGCCTGGCGTGAGGTCGATCAAAGCTTGGTAGTTGCGATAGCCTGAACCCGAAATCGGCAAATTGGCCACGGCCTGTGAATTGATTTCGGTATGCGTATCCGCTTTATCGGTTTGCAACTCTACGGCTTGGGCAGATACGCTCACCTGCTCAGTCTGTGTACCCACTTCCAAAGCCACATCAATACGGCTCACAGTATTGGGAGTAATAATGACGTTTGTTCGCTCCACCTTCTTAAACCCGGGCGAAGTGATGGAAACTGTGTAAGTTCCAGGATTTAAGTTGACCAAGGTGTAACGGCCACTGGTATCGGTTGCATCTTGACGCGTGAGGCCAGTTTCGACCGACGTCGCGATGACAATCGAATTAGCAACGACAGCTCCGCTGGGGTCGGTAACCGTACCAAGCAGAGATCCATAGAGTCCTTGTGCACGCAGCGCAGGGTGCAGAGCAAGGAGAAGCACAGCTAGTGTCAACAGGATGTTGACTCGTTTCAAAGCCGGAAAACCGGAGTTGTTCATGTGTTCCCTTTAGTTTGTTTTCAAGAACGCTTGGCTAGAGTGAAAGTTCGTCTAGCCCCAAAGCATTATCAGGGAATGGTAGCACCAACACATTACTTGTACGACTAGTAATAATTCTTGCCTTGCGATTCGGCTAAAACTTCAGCGGCTACTGCTGTGTCAGTCGCTGTTTGACATCAATCGCTACAAGAGCATCTTTCGCTTCCTGTGAACCTGGATCTATCCGCAGCACGCTGGCAAATTCAGCCTTTGCTTCCGGCCAGCGCTTCAATTCGCTCAAGACCACGCCTAAATGCGCGTGCAGTTCAGCGTCATCGGGCCGAAACGTGAGCGAGTCGCGATAGTGCTGCACCGCCCGTTCCAGATCGCCCTGTTTTGCCATGGCATCGCCCCATAAAAACAAAACTTCACCCAAATGTTGGTTGGCGTTTTTGTGGTTCGGATTGAGAGCCAAGATTTGCAAGTAGTCCCCCGCAGCGGCCGCCCATTCCTCATGATTCGCTTCCGCACTGGCTAGGTTGTAGCGCGCATCAATATAGTTAGGATCAAGCTTCAGCGCGTGCCGGAATTCTCGTTCGGCATCGGCCACATCACCGTGCGCAAATAACGCTGCTCCCAACTCACCCGCTGCCATGGCACTTGTCGGATCCGCCTGCAGCGCCAAACGGAAACAGGGAATCGCCGCACTAGGGTTCTCCTGATTCATCATCAGATCGCCCATATTGAAGTTCGCCGAAAAATCACCCGGATACTTCTCGAGCCTATGCCGCATCACCGCCTCTTGCAGCGCGGCTCGTTGATCGCCATCGCCCACCGGCAACAGTTGCAGCCAAAAATGACTCATCTCGTCCAGTGCCGTGTTGCCGGCATGTATGGCCTTGGGCGGGTGGTTCGGATTCACCGGATTAGTAGCGGAATTGTCAAAGTGATAGCGCATGGAAATCACGGTGTCTTTTGGCAGCGTCAGCGGAGTTTTCAAGCGAAATACACCCTGCCAGTTTAGATCCCAATGCGGAATGCGCACCAGCCACTCGCGCTTTCCATCCGGCAGCGTGGCATACGCTTCCATCAGCGTGCCCAAATAGTGCGCGTGCGGATACACCGCCAGCACTTGCACGTCCATCGGCAGCTTGAGGTCATCGCTGATCAAAAAATCTTTGACGCCTGGCGGAACATTGATTGCGCCATCGTGCTCCAGTTGCACGAGCAGCGGATATTTCGTCTGCGCCTTGTCCGTGAAATAAAGCCCAATCATCGGGTCCACAATCTCTTCCCTGCCCGAACGCTTCATGTGAACATTCAGCACCAGGTTCATGCCTGGGTCTGCGCGCCAAGCCATCCCGTCTGGCTCCTCCACCGGCTTGCTCCCTGGCTTCCAAGAAAGAAAATGGCCATCCGGATCGAACGTATCTTCTTCCACGCTCAGATCCATACCGGGGAATCCGGCGCCCGGTTTCACTTCTTTGCGCGCTGTGGTACCGGAACGATCGATAATCACATTCGCGTGGTGAAACACTTTCGCGTTGCCTGGACGCACTTCCATTGCCTTCACCCACCGCGCCTCACTCACAGGAACCGGCATCACAAAATTCCAAAAAACTTCGCCGCCCTCCGCAGCCAGTTTGTAGGGCTGCTTTACATGCAGAATCATGTCGGGCTTCCCCAGTGCCCATTCTGATTGGAAAACAGGGGGCGCTGGTCCATCTTCCGGCCGTCCGGCCAAGGCCCCATGTTGCACCCAAGCTTGAATCAGTTGAATTTGCGCATTTGTCAAACGGCGTTCTTCTTCAAACTCGCCATGCCCCACTTCCGGCAGCCATGGCGGCATAAAATGCGTTTTCGTCACAGTGGCAATTTGTAGAGCGTGCTTCTTGACATCCGTATAATTCAGCAGTGAAAACGGCGCAGATTCACCAGGCCGGTGGCAAGACGAACAATTCTGATAAACAATCGGCGCAATGTCACGGTAAAACGTCGGAGCAGCGGGCACAGCGGCCGTAGCCACCTGCCATGCACCCACCTGCAAAAGCCCAATAAATAGGCCTCTAAAATGCCACATATTCGTCGCTTCCATGCTAGCGCAAGAGGCACGTGCCGCCAATCGTTTATGGTTATCGATGCAGTATCAAGCGTTAGTCCGTTCATCGACTTCATCAAGCCGCGCTGGCTCGCCTGAAACCGTACGTAGTCCGTCAATACTGATGCAACTGCGTTCTTGCTGATGGCGTCCCTGTGATGTACCCGAAGCGGCGGCGATCAATCAGAGAGTCTGAAAACTGCGTATCGCTTTGCCGTAAATAGGCCGACCAACTCATACTGTCGAAACTTTCGTGGGTGAGACGGCCAGCTTGCTGCTTAAAACGGCAACGCGATAATGTGGCGAGGGGAGTACATGTTGACTGACTCCCCTTTCACGTTAGTTTCTTAATTTCTTACAACTCACGCTTGGCCGCATCCGCGTCAGCCGCCATGCTGAGCAGGAGTTTTGCGAATGCCGGTGGCTGGCCGATGAACAGCCCCGATGCAATGAGGAAATTTGCTGCGCCCATGGCGTCGATCTGTCCTGGATCAGTTGGGCGAATCACCGCGCAATGAGGCAGTTCCGGACTGATGAATTCGCACGGAACGGGAAAAATCAGATTGGTCTGCAAAAGCGGGTTTCCGGTCGCGTTGAAATCCGGAAAGGTCAACCCGGTTGCCGGATCGGTTACCGGCGCAACGGGCGGCTGCACCGCATTCCCGGCGAAATCCACCCATTCCAGGAAATGTGCCACTTCGTCTCCGCCGATCGCGAACATGATTTTTAAGACTTCCAAACTCGTGACCTTCTGCCCGAGAGTCGGGTAAAGACTCGAACCACCCTGCTCGATTGACGCGAAGTGAAACGCCGCGGTGTTGGCAATCGCCTGGATGTGATCTGGATCGCCAAAATCGGCATTTGTCCGGGGGATGGCCGTAACTGCCTTGGCAAACAACGCAGGCAATGCCTGTGGGAAGGTGGCGCCAAAGTCAGGGTTCTTTGGGCTGCGATACCGTGTGAACCAGCTTGTGTCTATCTTGAGTTGTGTCAGATTTGTAAGCCGGCCAATGTCCTGTGCCCCGGCAGCCTGGCTGCTTGGCAGAGTACGAAACCGGTCAAGATCAACAGGCTCCTCGCCTTTTGAAAGCAAATAGGCGTTCAGAAATTCCGCGTGGCTGAGCTCGTCCAGCGTATTACTTGTGATGTACTGTTGACCATCGCCATCAAGATTTTGAAAGGCCAGTTGATACGAATTCACTGGCTCAGTAGTCACTCCGCCCAGTTCTGCATACTGAACCCATAGATCAGTTTCGATCAGCTCAGCCGCGGCGACGAAGCGGAGCACTGAGGTATCACCTTTCGTCAATCTGCCGTTATCCTTCGCTAACAGTGTGCGTTCACCAAGGACGCTTACTCCAGCCCCAACGGCTCCCATCGCGAGACCGCCGCGCAAAAAGGAACGGCGATTCCTCGGCGGCTTTGAGTTATTCGACTTCATACGACTCTCCTTCTGGAGTACCTTCCTTCATCGGCTGGCCCCCCAGTCCATGGTGCTGCATTAGGTTAAATTAGTGGTGAATAACATGTAAAGCTTTTGTAATTAAAACTCTCGACACCGCCAAAGGGCAAAACGCGCATCCATATCTTTCCGGCGAGCTAAGTAACATTCGCAGTTATAATCGTCACGAATGTAAATGTATTGTCAAATGGCTTTTAACCCTAACTAAGTCACTTGTAACACCCACTCATGTCTGTTATCTATTCAGGAGGAGGCAGTACTTATGATCATTCGATTATTCGCCCACTTAACGACACTTGCAATAGTGGGCTTATTCACGGCGCTCGCAGCGAACGCAGCGGAAATTGGAACCGCGACGATAAGCAGCACACAAATCAGCCCCGGAAACTTCCAATACACTTTGACGCTCAACGACACCGGGACAACCAAGCTGGGGACATTCTGGTTTGCCTGGATACCGGGCGACAATTTTATGCCGGTTGGTCCCACAGGCATCGCTTCGCCCGCAGGCTGGCGGGCGATCATCACTACTGGCGGCCCGTCCAATGGATCAGCCATTCAATGGACAGCGCAGACACCCGCTGATGATCTCGCCGCCGGAAGTTCTCTATCCGGTTTTAGTTTTGATAGCACTCTGACACTCGCGCAACTCGAAAGCCCGTCTGCCGGCAACCCAGCTGATCCGGTCGCAACCGCCGTTGTCTATAGCGGTACGCCATTTTCCGACGCCGGATTCCGATTGGTCGCACAACCCGCCGCAGCGGCCGCGACACCCGAACCGTCGAATTTCATTTTGAGCGCGTTGGGGATCGGAGCTTTTGCGGTTGGCCTGAAAAGACGCATTTTGACGTTCGCTCTCAGCAAGGGTGATCTGCGATAAGCAGCGCAAAATTAAGGATGCAGTTGCCTGAAGGCGGCGTATGACATCTAAAGCCGCGTCATGATAGCGGGGGAGTCGGTTGCGGGCTGCAGTTGGAGGCCGCCAGTCGGCTCAACTCGCTTTTCGAAAGTTAGTGAAGTGAACACAGAAACAAGCTCCGTTTCCCCTGCGCGGCGGCACAATGGTCAAATTGCCGCTTTGTTCGTTCATCGCCTGCCGGGAGAGGGCTAGTCCAAGCCCCAATCCTGAGTCCTTTCTTGTTACGAACGGCCGAAACACTTCAACGTATTTCTCGGCAGGAATTCCCGGACCAGTATCTTCCACAAACACGTCGACTGAATTTTCCGCCGTGCAGGATTGTACGTCGATGATGCCCCCATCTGGCATCGCTTCTATCGCGTTTGAGAAAAGATTTGTGAAGACTCGTTCGATACGACTTCGGTCTCCGAAAACTTCGAGCGCGTCATCAAGGCGAATAACCGGTCTTACAGATGCGCCTTCAGCATCAACCGATTCTATGGCCGCATCCACAATCTCACGAAGATAGCAGTAATCGAGATCGCGTTTTTGGCCGCGCGAAACGCTTAGGAGGTCGCGCAGAAGCGCCTGCACCCGCTCGCAGGATCGATGAATATTCGTGGCGATGCGCCGGGTCTGGTCAGGCGGCAACTGACCGTCCACCAATAATTCGGCGCCGCCATAAATGGCCGCCAAAGGATTTCGCAAATCGTGAACCAGCGATGATCCGAGCCGCCCAATGGTATGGATCTGCTCCTGCCGGATCAGATCAGCTTGTGCTTGCTCAATCGATTGGCTCATCTGGTTGAATGTAGCTGCCAATCTCGATAATTCATCGTTACCCTTCACTGGCACCCGGTAAAGATAGTTGCCGGAAGCCACTTCCAAGGCCGCGCGATCCAACAACCGGATTGGCCGTAATAACTGAGTTGTGGCGTAAGAACTGAGCAATAACGCAATGGTGACCGTCACCATCCAGGCTAAGGCCAAGCTGCGCCGCAATTTGCTCAGCGATTGCAACTGACTGTCGTAAGAACGCACTACGTACAATTCAGCCACCGGCTCATTAGAAATACTTTTCAGCGTTTGACGGGACACAATAAAGCGCCCGCTCGCCACTCGTTTCGTAGGCAGCTTATCTGCCAAAACCGTTTCCGATAAAGATTGCGCCACAGACTGATCAAGCGTAGAGGCAAAGACCGTTTTCGGCCCGAGAAACGCGAAATCGCTGCGCGGCCCAAGCTGTTTTAGCTGAGCAGCCACCACGTTGTCTATCCGAAAACCGGCACAGAGAATGTTGAGCAAAATGGGATCTGAGCTTGTCTGCACGTAAACCGGCGTCAAAACGATGTAAAACAGATTCGTGCCATTTCGCAAATAACCTGCTACTTGACCCGGGAAGTGCTCCGCAGCGGGGCGCAGAGGAATCGCGGAAACGGGGAGATCTTGACTGTTCTTGCCAAGCGACGAGACTAGCTGCCCCTCCGCATCCAAAACGAAAAAGATCGCCGACGAATCGGAAACTCTTGACCAGAGATCTTGGGCCGAATCGCGAATTGTCTTGGGATCGTGGGTCAAAAACGCGGCACGAACGTCTGACATTCCGCTGATCAGGGCGCTGGTTGCGGAAAGCACCTCGGTACGCGCGTTCCAAACGGCCTCATAGGCCTGAACGCTGGCGTGGATTTCGGCCCTTACGTTTTCGTCGGCCTGGGAAATCGCATATTGTTGAAGACCCCAACCCGCGCCCGCAAACAAAATGGTGATAGTAATGGAGGTCGCGATGAAAATGCGCCACCCCAGCGGCATACCCGCAAAGGGATTCTTCATTTGGGCGGTCCCATGCTGCCGCCGTATGAGTTCGAATTCGGAGCATAATCTTGACCGTATTTGTTCTTGTGCGGCAGGCTTACGTAGTCACCCTCTACTATGTGAAGGGCCGGCGCATTCACCACCGCAGAGGCGTTGTCCACATTGAGCTGAATCGGCCGGTGGCTGGCCTCGCTGGAGCGTTCATCAAAGAAATGTAATTCGTAGATTCCGGGTGGAACGTTGGTTATTTGATATTGGCCGTTAGCGTTCACTCGCGCGAAATGGGGACTCGTCAAAACCAGGATGATGGCAGACATCGATGGATGTATGTTGCAGAAGACTCTAGCCACGCCGGGCTTTCGAAACACAACGGTGCGGCTGGCGCCGGGCGCGTATAGGGCCACGTCAAACAACTGGCCATCATAGTTAGAGAATGCGTTGTGAAAAATTGGATCGGCGTTGGGAAAATCTACTGCCGTACCGGCCACAACCGGCAGCACGTGTGGACGGAACATTTTGTCCTTTTGCAACAGCTGGGCATGCTGCAACGGACGTTCAGGAATAGGCGCCGCGTGCAGCGCCTCCAACCAGACTACGACATCACTGAGATGGTTGCTTTGTTCGCGCGGCTTGTGCCCATTGGCGCTGAGCTCAATCGTCCCTGAAACGGTGGACGCTTGGGCCCACCCAAAGGCCAGACTCACGCCTAAGCTAAAACAGAAAAGCGAGCGTCGCATCATATCGGTTGGCGAAAATCAAGGTGCGGTTCGCATAGACTACGTCTTCATGGCCGCCTTCGAAACCTAGAATTAGGTTCGGGCCAATGCGATATAGGATATTACCTGCGTAAACCAACGTGCCTGCAATCTGGTAAGGCGTCAGGCCAAGCTTGACGTTCACTTGCCGGCCGGTGTACGCATCAAAAGTAAGCCGGCGGGTCACCGGCAGCACAATTTGCAACCAGCCGGCAGTTCCTTTGATCGGAATGATATTGCCGCCGTTTACGGCAACTCCGGTGGGCAAGCCTCCCAGGTTGGCAAAATTTTCGCCATGCAGTAGAGTGCCGCTAAGTTCCAGCCATGGCAGTGGTTTGAACAAGATGTCTGAGCTAACAACTCTTGATGCAATCGATTTTCCGGCTGCGTGGCTTTCACTCGCATGCGCACCCACACCGACAGACCATTTTGTCCGATCGCTCCAATCGTGACTCAAACTTAGCCTCGCTTGCAAAGCCGGACGGGCACTCTCAATATAACTCTGCGCCACAGCGCCGTTATTGTAGGTCTCATCTGTTAAAAACAAAGCTCCTTGAAAAACCCCATTGGTGCTTGAGGAAAACTGATGGCGTTCTTCATATTTAATTTGGGGACGCCACAACCATAGATTGCCTGCGCCGGAAAGCGCCGGAACAGCCACATGGGCAAAGGAAGTTGGCTGTAGCGGCGCAATAATCGTTTTGTCTTGGCCTATCGTAACGCTTCGCGATTTCCAATCGAAAGTAATCTCGCCGTTCCTGATTCTAAAAAGATCGTCGCCATTGACGGTCGAAGCAAAGTCCATGGAAATCTCGCCGTTGATCTGGCCGCCGCCTGCGATATGCGGCCCCTGAAAGGAGAGCCCGATGATGGATTGTCGCAAGGTAGCGCCGCCACCGGGCGCGCCCTCGCCGTAATCTCCATCACTCTGCTGGAAAGCTGGATTATGCGTCCCGTGAATCAGACTGCTATCGAAGAGAATCATGCCAGTCAGCGTTATGGGCATACGCTGGGATGAGCCGACCTTTGTCTGCGCTTGTTCCGCAATCCGATTCTCCGCCACAGCAACGCGATCATTCATATCGCCGCTGTGTGTATCGGCAGCGGCTTCCTGTGGTTGTGCCTTTACTTCTGCCCGAAGCGATTTGATTTCCGCTAGCAGCGCTTGATTTTCGTTCTCAAGAGCATCCAATCTGTCTAGAATTTTTTGCATCGTCGCCGGTACTGGGGGCTCCTGCGCAGTTGCCAGCCGCGCACCTCCATAAATCACTAACGCCGCCATCGCCACTTTATTTAAGCAACGCTTCAACCACACTGCATACCTCCTTGAATGAGAACGGCTTGCGCATGATTACGTTAGGGCTGCAATTGCCGGACGTATTCAACATTTCCGGATTTTCCTCCGCAGTAATCATCAGGGCCGGCAAGCGCTCATACAAAGGTAGCTTCCGTAGAGCGCAAATTAGTTTAAATCCGTTCAATGATGGTAAGTTCAGATCCGTCACAACGGCAGATATGTCCGGCTCGCTCTCGAACAGACTAAGTGCTGCACGCGGATGATGGGCAACAATCGCGCGCACGTCTAAGTTCGTTTCTAACGCTATAGCGAGCGAGGCAGCCACGCTATCCGAATCATCCACAATTACCACCACTTTGGGCATGTAAGCTTAGGCAAGAAAGCGGTAACCAACTCCATGCACGGTCATGAAGTGTCTCGGCACTGTGGGCTCCTTCTCAAATTTTTGCCGGAGCTTCACCACATGCGCATCGACCGTGCGCGTATTCGGATAACAATCGTAGCCCCAGACCGAATTCAAAATTACGTCGCGGCTCAAAACGCGATCCACATTCTGCAGAAAAAAAGAGAGTAGGTTGTATTCAGCCGGGGTGATTTTCACTTCTCTGCCGCTCCGCGTAATGGTTCGCCGGTCTAGGTCAACTTCGACATCCCCAAAACGCAAAGCACGTAAAGGTTCGCCGGCCGTTCTGCGAAGCACGGCGCGGATGCGTGCCAGCAGTTCGCGTGTTCCGAAGGGCTTAACCACATAGTCATCGGCGCCAATCTCCAACAAAAGGACCTTGTCGACTTCATCGCGAACCGCGCTGAGCACGATGATCGGCGTGGTAACTCGATGCGCACGGATCTGCTTACAGACCTCAATGCCGCTCAAAGCGGGAAGCCGGAGATCGACCAATATCAAAGTTGGCTTAGACGAAAGCGCCTCGCGTAAACCCATCTCACCATCCATCGCCTGGATAGGGAGAAAGCCTTCACGCTCCAGCAGAATGCTGACGGTTTCTCGTAGTTCGGTATCGTCGTCGATGATTAAAATCTTCTGCAACGAGGACAAGTTTATCTATGCTCCCGACCATTATCTACGACTTGCGTGGTGGGGTGGCCATCACTGCCAGGGATTTTACCAAGTTTTTACAACCTTAGGAGGACGGAGGCAAGCCGACGGAACTTTTTTGTCTCCGCTGCTCGGCTGTACTCCTGATTGTGCCGCTCTCATCTACGCACCCCGCGAGTCAAAGCGGTTATGAGAAGAACCGAAATCGGCTGGCATCCTCTGGCGCCCCGCAGCCTGACTCTATCTAGGTCTGTTCCAGCGTTTCGGACAAAGGGATCGTCTTCGAATCGATGGGTGCGGGCCGATACGTCCGAAATTACAAATTGCCGTTCGCCGCCCGTGCCTTCTATCATCGATCCCGTCATCCGGCACTCCGGTCTTATTCCGGTTGTCAACGAGAGCAGTTGAGTACCGTGCCTTTTGAAAAGTCTAAGAAAGCTCTGCGGATAATCGTCGCCGATGCCACCAATCCCGCAGTTTCATGCAACGGAGAGCGGCTGGCGAACCTTTTTGTGCGGCAAGCTTTTGTTGGCGGTCAGAAAACAGAACGGCCATCCCGTACCTAATCCGTAGCCCGTTGCTTCAGGCCCGCCCTGGAAGCGAAACAGCCGTCTGCCAGTGATGGTGTGAAGGTATCGCTGGTTGAGATTAAAGAGTTAAAGGAGATTAAGGTGTTTGATCGGGAAGAAGCTGAGATTTGCAAGCCGCGGGGCCACTCAGAGTACCCTGACGAGAAACGATGGAGCGAATGCAACTTTTGCGGAACCTTTTACGGAGAGGTTCGCACCGTAGAGGAGCGCGAAGACGAACCACCTGCCAAAGAACAATACCCGAGGCTAAAGACAACCAATGGTGCTCGCCGCGAAGAAGCAGGAATCTGCAAAAGACGTGGACACTCCCAGCGCCCGCAATTGCTTTGGGACCGTTACAGTTTTTTCGGCCTTTGGTTTAGGTACGTTTCTTCACTCGACGAACGCCAGGATATTCCTGCCGAAGTTCAAGTTGAGCGCGACCGGCGGACGGCGTTGGATTAGCGCCGACATGCAAGAGAATGTGGCGAGGTTGAGGAACCTCCAGATGGAACCAGAGTCGCCAGCCAGTTCCGACAATGAATGAACATTTGAACGCAACTATGACATGACGGCATAGAATGCGAGTTTCGCCGAAGGCGACGATCCCATGGAGACACCACACGGCGGGCGGCGGATATCGCGCCGCGCTGCTGGCTGAGAAGTGGCAGTGAAGAAGTAGTCCGAAGCTCTTTCTATTCGGCGACTGAACGGTCGTTGCTATAGCTCCAAAGAGTTGGCGACAGGATCGTTGTAATACACTTCAGCGCTTCTTTCCAGGTCATCTGCGTTAAGGTTTCCGGGTCCTTTTTCCGATAGAGCAAGAAGGAGATCCGCAAACTTGGCGTCGACCACAGACATCATCGCCGGGCACTCGTCGGATTGATCGTGCCGCGTGAGTATCTCTGGAATCAAGCAAGTCGACTGTTCGTCAAGCGCTCTCGCTCGCCGGGCACTTCTGATAACGTCCAGCCTCGCCATTGCCGGCTCGGCGCTGGGCGTGATCGGCATGAGGCAGGGGACGGTTGCCGGTTTGGAAGCCCTACTCATCCTCTCCAGCCTTGTCTTCTCCATCGGAACCTTAGCCGCCCTGCTGGTCTTTCGAAAAATCGAAGTCCAGAGGATCGCGACGGTTGTTACGGCGTTTTTTGCAGCCTATCTTTGTGCCTGCTCGGTCGTTGCGTTGAGCAACACCGGGCACCACTTGAATCTCTTTATTTACGTGGTCTGGTTTTTCCCGCTCCTGGTTTTCAACCAGCTCGTGAATTCGCCCGCCATTGGAAAGGTCTTTGGCAGAATTCTACTCTTTGCTCCCCTTTGCCTTCTGGCCTGTTTCTTTCAGCGTCTCCTCCTTTTCTTCAATCTGGACCTGCTTTTCCTTTTGATTGCCTCCTGTCTGAGCTACCTTTGCTTCGGCTTTTCGTTCTCAACTGTTACGCGCTACAGGGAGGAATACATCGTTGAACGCGAGCGTGCCGAGTCTGTAGCGGAATTGAAAAAGACCAATGCCGAACTGATGCTCGCCAAAGATAAGGCTGAAGCGGCCAACAAAGCTAAAAGCGAATTCCTGGCAAACATGAGTCATGAGATCAGAACGCCAATCAACGGCATCATGGGCATGACGGAGTTGGCTCTCGACACACAGCTGTCTGCAGAGCAACGTGACTACCTGGCAACCGTGAAGGCTTCGGCTGATTCACTCCTCAATGTCGTCAATGACGTGCTCGACTTCTCGAAAATCGAAGCCGGGAAGATGGAAATGAATCCGGTTCCCTTCAATCTTCGCGAAAGCCTGGAAGAGACTATAAAGGGCCTGGCCATCAGAGCGCACGAGAAAGATATAGATCTGCTTTTGGAAATCAAGTCAACGGTCGCTGATTTTGTGATTGGGGACGCAGGACGCCTTCGCCAAGTCGTCGTAAATCTTGTGGGCAATGCGATCAAATTTACAAACGCTGGTGAGGTTTTAGTCGAAACATCGATCGAGTCGAGCGCCGACGATCGATTGATGATGCATTTTGCCGTAAGCGACACAGGCATCGGTATAGCACCTGACAAACAATCCATCATCTTCGAAGCCTTTTCGCAAGCAGACAGTTCCACCACCCGGGAGTTTGGCGGGACCGGTCTCGGTTTGACTATTTGCGCACGCTTGGTAGAAGCCATGGGCGGAAGAATCTGGGTGGAAAGCGCGCCAGGAAGGGGCAGCAGCTTCTATTTCACCGTCTGCTTTAAGCCCGCGGACAAGAGCCTTAACGCTCCCACTGCGGAAGTGGCGTCGTTGAAAGGTTTACCCATATTGATCGTTGATGACAATCTCAACAGCCGACGGATCTTATCCGAAATGCTTTCGCAATGGGAAGGGAAACCGGAATCAGCCGCGAACGCTCAGGAAGCTCTTTCGCTGATTCGGCGGGCCACCCAACAAGGGAATCCATTTTCGGTTGCCCTGATCGACTCGCATATCGCCGAGACAGACGGGCTGGATCTGGCGCTTCAGATCCAGAGTTCGTCGATGGTGCGATGCGTTATTCCGATGCTGCTTACATCCAGAGCACGACAAGGAGATGTTGTGCGCTGCCGAGAATCGGGCTTTCGGGCTCACCTTAATAAACCTGTCAGCAAGATGGACCTCTACGCCATGTTGGCGCGGGCCCTAACGAGTCATAGCCAAACACCGGATTCATGCGCGACGGAAGAACTTGGGAGCGCTCCGTTCATAACTGTCTCCCAAACTCCCCCGATAAAACCGCTACGCATTCTGCTGGCGGAAGACAACTTAATAAACCAGCGTGTGGCTGTGAGCATGCTCGAAAAAGAAGGACATCAAGTGGATGTGGCAGTGAACGGCAGAGAGGCACTCACGAAATGGTCAAATCAATCTTTCGATTTGATTCTGATGGACATGCAAATGCCGGAAATGGACGGATTTCAAACAACATCCGCTATACGGAGCGCGGAGGCGGCATCCAACCTTCACGTTCCCATCATTGCGCTCACCGCTCACGCTATTAGTGATTATCGTGAGCGATGCTTGGCAGCCGGCATGGATGACTACATTTCTAAACCAATTCGCAAAAGCGACTTGATAGAGATTGTCGCCAAGCACAGTAAAGAATCGGGAACTCTCGATCTGGCAGTTTCTTAAAGACAACCTAGTTCCCGCCATCAAGCTTGCACAAAGAAACCTTGACTCAATCGGGCAGCGTTGATTCACTCGAAAACGTAGGACCGTCAGTCCAGCGACGTGTCAGCACGTCGCTGAAGGTTTAGTTCCGTGCGCTCCCAATCCTCTCACAAAGGCCACCGCGGCAAGAATAGATTACGCCCTACGGTTAGCCAACAGCGGTACCTTCCAGTCGCAAATGATGCCGCGGCCGCAAAGCATTAACGCGGCACACCTACGTGATCGCAAATAACAGATAAGAGACAAAATAGGTTTGAAGAATGAAGATCGCCACTTTTAACATCAACAACGTCAACAAGCGATTGGCGAATATATTGGCTTGGCTCGAAATGGCCAAGCCAGACGTTGTTTGCCTGCAAGAGTTGAAGGCTGAACAGGGCGCATTTCCGGCGCAGGCTCTTCGAATGCTTGGCTATGAAGCCGTATGGCAGGGCGAGCGGTCTTGGAACGGCGTGGCGATTCTGGCGAGAGACCGCGAGCCAATCATGACACGCGAATGCCTGCCTGGCGATGCTGACGATCGCCAGGCTCGTTACATCGAAGCGGCGGTTAACGGAGTCTTGATCGCATCCATATACCTGCCAAACGGCAACCCGCAACCTGGCCCAAAGTTCGACTACAAGCTGGCTTGGCTAGAACGTTTGAACAAACATGCTGCTGAACTGATGGAGGCTGGTGTGCCGGTCATCTTGGCCGGTGATTACAACGTCGTGCCGACGGCACAGGATATTTATCCGACGCGGGCCTTGGATAACAACGCATTGATCCAACCAGCCAGCCGTGAGGCCTTTGCGCGATTGCTCGCGCAAGGCTGGACAGATGCGTTGAGAAAGCTGCAGCCGGAAGGGCCGCCGTGGACTTTCTGGGATTACAAGCGACAACGGTGGGCGGCTGACAAAGGAATGCGGCTCGATCACTTTCTGCTTTCACCGAAGCTTTTGGACCGACTGATTGACGGTGGAGTTGACC
>Ga0302319_10003763_pt1 | contig 31473 bp, 19 predicted proteins | sample Bog_T0_2_FD_203319 | JGI IMG/M metagenome (GOLD analysis project Ga0302319, IMG submission 203319) | Peat permafrost microbial communities from Stordalen Mire near Abisko, Sweden - Bog_T0_2 | ecosystem: Environmental > Terrestrial > Soil > Wetlands > Peat | place: Sweden: Abisko, Stordalen Mire... | reverse complement strand
TGACGACGCTTCAATACCTGCTCGCCACCATACAAGATCCGTCGCATTTGCCCCAGCCTCCCACGAGTCTGGTCGCCGCGATGGGTGGGAGCCAGTTAGTGTATCTGGGCGCCAAAGCGTGGAAACTATTCGGGCAAAGACTCAAGAAGTCGGGGGGAAAATGAAATCCACAATAACTTACATCATTCTCGGCGCAGTGATCCTCGTGATCCTCGCGGTCATACTAACGCAGCTACCCGGCAGCAACGATGCCACGGTACAGTTGCTGAACAAGCTGAAAATCGCCACCGGCTTTACGCTGCTGGCGTTGATATTCCTTTTTGGCTTCGCGGTGCTTGTTTCCATTGCAAACGGCACGATCAGTCTGGCTGGCCTACTCAGCGAGTCGGACAACGTCAAAGGCGCCAGTATGTCTCGTTTTCAGCTGTTGATTTTTACGCTGGTCATCGGCTTCAGCCTCTTCCTGGTGACCATCGCTAACGGCATGCAATTCCCTAAAATTCCGCCCGAGATTCTTACGCTCCTCGGAATCAGCGGCACTACTTATGCAGTCAGCAAGGGAATCCAATTGGGCTCCAACCCGACTCCTAACACGACCACCACTACACCCATCGACGCCGCAGCGCAGACCGCTCAGTCTCAGCCCGGCTCAAACGGAGGACCCGTTGGCAGCTAGAAAGACTCCAGCGGCAGCGGCTCCGTCCGACTCGAACGGCAGTCTCACACGCACCATCGGGCCTTTTGCGCCGCTGGCGGTTGCCATGCTCGCCGGCTCCTTGCTGACGTCGAACACGCCAACCACCGCCGCGGACACAACTCAACCGGCGGTTCAAGCTACCGCCAGCGCATCCGCATACGCTCCCACCCCCTTATTAAGCGCCGGCAAACCTGTTACCTGGTTTTTCGTGTTCAAGTTCAATGCCGGATCGTTTGCGAATTGCGCCGGCGGCGCGCAGCGAAGCTGCCCGTTCGGCGGAACCGTCCAAAGCTATGAGAAAGATCACGGCGAGTTTAGTCAGCAGTTCGCTTATGCCAGCGACGTCGACCCCACGCTTCAGGAGGGAGGCGGCTGCGTGGGCGATACCACTTCTGATCCGGTCGGCGCAACGTTTGACGAGGTCTATAGCGGGCATCTTTTCTATGTGGTCTGGAACGACCAATTCGAAGGTCACCCTATCGCCGATAAGTCTGCGCCAGCTGGCCATTCCAAAGGCATACTCGCTTGGGACGAAAATGGCAATGGACTGGTGTTGCAAGTTTCCACGCCATCGTGGCCGGGTTCAGGCAGTGCGCACAGCCCGCGCCAAGGTGACGGCAATACACTCGGCTGCGTCAACGATAACGATGTCCTCTTGAGCCAACACTTTTTCGCGCTTAAGTTGAACAAGGACGATGTCGTGCAGGTTTTGACTGCTCTGAAGAATTCCAGTGTGGTGACAGACCCATCAAAACCCGATCTGGTCAACAACGGCGGCCCGTCCGACATTCAAGCGTTAGCCGCCAGCATTGGCAAAGTCTCCGAGAGCACGACCGTGACGAAGGTCGCGCTGTCCAGCAATGTTCTCTTGCTTTCCAAGCCATCCGACTTGAAGGTTCCACCTTGGCAGATGGTGTCCGCGCTCTTGGGGGGAGAGCCGCTACGGGTCGCCTCATTTTGGGATAAGCCGAAGATTCCCTCAACGTCCGGAGACGCTACGCCGGCGTGTTGGGATCAGTCGCTGGCCAAACCGGGCGCAGTCGATATCGCGACCTCGGGGATTTGGTCCGGTACTAAAATCGGTTTCGAAGGGCTTCCCGGTCCGGAGGGAAATCATGCCAAGGTGGGAGTTTCCACCGGTACTCACAGCTACGTCATTTTGGGAGATATGAATCAGCAGGGATCGCTCGCGGGCGATTGCGGCAGCAGCCAAAACGGCCGTGGAGGGCTTTTCTATGTGGTCGACAATCCGCAGTTAACAAACTCGATGCGCGATCTGCTGAAGGGTGACTCGGCGCCTGCCAATTGAATTCCGCCTACTTCACAACGCCCACGCGCACCACCACCGCCAATGGTTTATCGACTCCCACTTTTGCCACCACCACGGCTTCATTGGGTGCGAGATCTAAATCGGCGGTAACGTCGGGCTCGCTCTTGGGCGTTTTGGACGACGTAGAACTGGGCGTGGCATTGGGGTCGGGAGGGATGTTAATCCAGACTTTCAGCCCGTTGAGGCTCACAATATCTCCCTTAGGTCCTGGAGTAACGGAGGTAGAGTCCACTCGAATGCGCGTCAAGGTAACTGCCGTAGCTGGTTCAGGCGGAGCGCTCGTGGCTTCGCCGGGCTGTCCGGCACGCACGCGAAACATCTGCATGTCCGCAAGTTTGGCCGGCAATTCTTTCTCGAGCGCCTTGAGCTCAGCAGGTAATGCTGTTCCGGTGGGTGCTTGCAATTGACCCGCGACTAGATACACCGTGATCTGCGTGTTGGGAGGGCTGGGCGGCGGCACATCCAGGCGCTTGACGGTATCCTCGACTTCCTTGAGAAACGCCGCCGATCCATGCGCCGTCAAGATTTTTAATTCGCGGTTGGCTTCCATCACATACGACTGCGATGCGAACACCTTACGCACTTCCTCCGGATCGACATACTTCACATCGAATGTCTTGGTGGTCCAGGTCTCGCCGCCCGGGGGCGGATTCGGCGGCGGGTTTTGTGGCGTATTCTGAGCGGGAGCGGCCGGCTTAGGGTCTTGTCCAGCCACGCCGGCAGAGACCACGAAGCCAAGTACCAGCACCAGCCGAATGGCAACATTCAAAATCATTCACGCCTCCAAGAATCATTTCGGCTTGCGCCGCCAATACCTGAAGGCTAGATCCACTATGAGATACACTAGCCGGGGAATAGGTCTATGCTCAACCGCCGCCAGTTTCAAACGAAGATTGTTCAACTCGCCCTTGGCGCCAGCGCTGGCCCGCTTCTGGCGCGCAGTCCCAAATTCGAACCCACTTGGCCTTCCCTCGAAACGCACCGCGTTCCAGCCTGGTTTGAAGACGCCAAGCTGGGCATATTCATTCACTGGGGTCTCTATTCCGTTCCAGCGTGGGCTACGCCTTCGGGTGAGTTAGGAAAGGTTACCGCGGATCAGTGGTTCGCCAACAACCCTTACGCTGAGTGGTATCTGAACACCCTGCGCATCACGGATTCACCCACTTATAAGCATCACGTCGAAACCTACGGCAAAGATTTTGACTATTACCGCTTTGCCGAAACCTTCAACGAACAAAACAAAAAATGGCAGCCCGACCAATGGGCCGCGCTCTTTCAAAAAACCGGCGCTCGTTACGTAGTGCTCACCACCAAGCATCATGACGGCTTCCGCCTCTGGCCTTCGAACGTGAACAATCCGCAAGTGCCGCGCGAACGCGTCACGGCGAAACGCGATTTGGTTGGCGAACTCACCAGCGCCGTCCGCGGCCATGGCATGAAAATGGGCACCTATTATTCCGGCGGACTCGATTGGACTTTCACCAGCGAACCCATCCGCACCATGCCGGACCTCATGGCCCGCGTCCCGCAATCTATCGAATATGCCCGCTATGCTGACGCCCATTGGCGCGAGCTGATCGAACGTTATCAGCCGTGTGTCATGTGGAATGACATCAGTTATCCCAAAGCCGGCGAGATTCCCGCACTTTTCGCCGAGTATTACAACACCGTGCCCGAAGGCGTGATCAACAACCGCTTCGGTGTAAAGTTCGCCGATTACACCACGCCCGAATACGCCAAGTACGACAAGATCATGCAGCAAAAATGGGAGGCCTGCCGCGGCCTCGGTTTTAGCTTTGGCTACAACCAGGTGGAAGGCCCGGAGCAAGTGATCGCGCCCGATAAGCTGGTTGCCTTGTTCGTCGATATCGTGAGTAACAACGGCAATCTTCTGCTGAATATCGGGCCCAAACCCGACGGCAGTATTTCCGCCATTCAGCTTGACCGTTTGCACAAGCTGGGCGAATGGCTGGCGGTGAACGGTGAAGGCATCTTCGGTTCAAGGCCCTGGGATCGCGCCAAAGCTGAGAGCGGCGCCACGGAGGTGCGCTTCACGCAGAAAGACGACGCCTTGTATGTCTTTTTCCTGAAGGGTGGAGCAGGTAAGAGCTTGTTGGTTCCAGGCGTTGCCGGCGGCCCCGAGACTAAGGCGCGGATTCTAGGCAACCCCTTAGAGCTTGCTGTCTCGTCCGGCGAGGGCCAGACTGGCCTACTCCTAACCCCCAAAGGCGATGCCGCTTTGCCTGAAAGTCTGGCTCTGACATTGAAGATTACTCCGCTGCCACGCGCTTGATACCTTGCTCGAAAGGCAGTCGCACGGTACGATAGAGGTGGTTGGCGGCGCTTCACCGCACATCCTTTATTACCCCAGTCCACTAATGGCTTCCACCGCAAACACTCGACCGTCCATTCTGCGTTCGCGCACGTTTCATATGGGCGTGGCGGCTATCTTTGCCGCTGTGCTCCTCTACTATTCGCTGCGAGGCATAGATTGGAGGCAAGTGTGGGTGACACTCTCGCACGCTGAAGCGAAATACATTCTGGTTTGGTTGGCCGTTGTGACGTCCTCGCTATTTCTGCGCGCCATGCGCTGGCGCGTGTTGTTGAGCGCCGAACAGCCGGTGCCGGTTTCTACCGCATTTTGGGCCACTTCGGCCGGCTACTTCGGCAATAACTTCCTGCCATTCCGCGCGGGTGAAGTGGTGCGTACGCTCATGATCAGCGCGCGCACCGGCATGAGTAAGTCGTTTGTGCTGACTACGGCGCTGTCGGAAAGAATCTTCGACGCTATTACGTTAGTCGGAATTGCCGCGATTGTCCTGCTCACTCTGCCCATCAAACCGGGTTGGTTCAGCCACGCCGCGACACCCTTTAGCGTCATTGGTCTAGTTGGAGTGCTTGCCATTATCTTGTTGCCGAGGCTGGAGCCGCTCTGGGCCTCCATCCTGCGCAAATTGCCGATTCCTTCCCTGCTTACGGAAAGGCTCATCGGAATTATGGAGCAAGTGCTCACCGGTATCCGAGCTTTTCACGATGCACGCCGGCTTTTCACCTTTATGCTATTCACCGTCGTGATTTGGTCGTGTGACTCGATCACCGCCGTGCTCGGCATGTATGCGTTGGGTTTGAACATGAGTCTGGCGGTCGCATTTCTTTTGATTACCGGCTTAGCATTGGGCTCAGCTTTGCCATCGACTCCGGGTTATGTGGGCATCTACCAGTTTGTCGCGGTTAGCGTCCTGGTGCCCTTCGGGTTCAGCAAATCGGACGCGGTGGCATACATTGTGCTCTTCCAAGGTCTGCAGTTCGCGCACACGGCGTTTTGGGGTTTGATCGCCTTGGCCAAGAACAGAGGCATCAGTTTGAGCCGCGCGGCCGCTATTAGCGGCCCGGCGTAAAGCCGCCTTACCGGAAAAATTCGGTAACCGCGTCCGTCACCGCGGCTAGTTGTTCGCCTGTTAATTCGGGATACACCGGCAGACTTAAGCATTCCTTCGCCAGTCGCTCGGCCACCGGCAGACTGCGCGTTTCCGCCGTTCTAAAACACTCTTGCCGATGCAGTGGCACCGGGTAGTACACCGCCGACGCAATGCCGCGTTCATGCAGATATTGCCGCAGCGCATCGCGCCGGCCAGCGCTCACTCGCACCGTGTATTGATTCCAGATGTGATAATTCGCCAACAATTCAAGAGGCAAGTGCAGTGCGCTGCCGTGAAATCGAGATAGCGCGTTGCTATAGAAAGCGGCGTTCTCGCGCCGGCGCGCCGTATAGCCGGCCAAATGCGGCAGCTTGACATTGAGGAAGGCAGCTTGCAGCGCATCCATGCGAAGATTGCCGCCGATGAGCTTATGAAAATATTGCTGATCCGCGCCATGATTGCGCAGCACGCGGGCTCGCGCGGCCAGTTCGTCGTCGCTCGTCACCAGCAATCCGGCATCGCCCAATGCACCCAGATTCTTGGTCGGAAAAAAGCTGAACGTGGCAAAATCGCTCATTGATCCGGCGGGTTTTCCTTTATAGGCAGCGCCCAGCGCTTGCGCGGCATCTTCAATCACAGGCAGCCCGTGCGCGGCGCCTAGATCGCGCACCGCGTCCATATCGGCGGTCTGCCCGTATAGGTGCACCGGTATGATCGCTTTGGTACGCGCACTGATGAGTCTCGCCGCGCTGGCCACATCGATGTTGAAACATGTTGCGCAGGAATCTACAAACACCGGTTTCGCCCCCAAACGGGCCACACATCCCGCCGTGGCGAAAAAAGTAAACGCCGGACACAGCACTTCATCGCCGGGTCCGATATTCAGCGCCATCAGAGCCAGCAGAATCGCATCGGTTCCAGACGAGACGCCAATAGCATGCCTGACGCCGATGAGCGCGGCCGCAGCCTCTTCAAACTGCTCCACTTCGCGCCCCAAGATGAATTGGCCGGAGTTCAGTACGCGCTCAAAAGCGGCGGCGAGCTCGGCCGCAAGCGGCGCATGTTGTGTCTTAAGATCGAGCAGAGGAACATTCGTCAATATGGGGACAGCCCGCATGTCTCCATAGTAGTTCTTCAGCGCTGTTTGGCGATGGCCTCCTTCAACTGGTCGAAGTGTACGCCGACATTTTGGAACCGCGCCTTTACGGCGTTCAAATCGCGGTCGATGGCCGCCTCTTCCAAGCCGAAGAGCACGCTACGCAAGGCCTCTCCCCCAACGCTCGCCGATGCCCCGGCCATTTTGTGGGCCTGATTCCTTACCTGTTCAAGCCCCCCGGTGTCGAGCGCCTGGGATAAAGCTTGGATTTGCCGCGGCATATCCCGCAGATAGCCCTCCAGAACCCTGTTTGTCAATTGCCTATCGCCCATCAGCCGTTCAGTTAACGCTTGCATGTCGAAGATGGGTGACGGCGCGCTCGCTGCCGAACTCCCAGAATTACCGGCCACGCCACTGTCAACGCCGTTGCCTCGCGGCAGCCACTTTTCCAGAACATCGGCCAGCGTTCGCGGCATCACCGGCTTGGAAATGAAATCATCCATGCCGGCCGCAAAGCACTTATCACGATCACCCTGCATGGCGCTTGCCGTCATGGCGATAACGGGCAGGCGGTCGCTTCCCGCGCGCAGCATCCCTGCCTGGCGGATGCGTATGGTCGCTTCCAGGCCGTCCATCTCCGGCATGTGCACATCCATCAGCACCAGATCGTAAGGAATGCGCGCCAGTGCTTCGAGCGCCTCCCTTCCGTCGGCGACTGAATCCGCTGATAAACCCATTTTTCTCACGATTCCCACCGCCACTTGCTGGTTGCTGACATTGTCGTCCGCCACCAGAATACGCGCATTAGTTCCGGCAAAGAGGTTCAGCAGCGCCTCGTTTTCATTGGCATTCGAGGGTTCTGCCGCCTTTCCGGGTTCCAGGCAAAGGTTCAGCCAAAAGGTAGCGCCCTCGCCGAGTTGGCTCGATACGCCGATCGTCCCGCCCATCAACTCCACCAGCCGCTTGGCGATGCATAATCCCAGGCCGGTCCCGCCAAAACGCCGGGTGGTGGAGGTATCGGCTTGGCTGAACGCCTGAAAGAGTGTGGCTTGCTGTTCGGCGGAAAGTCCAATGCCGGTGTCGCGCACCGCCAGCCGCAAAGTCACCACCTGGCCTCTGGCTGCCTCCAGCGTCACCGCAACCCGTACCGATCCGCGTTCCGTGAACTTCACCGCATTCGATAACAGATTGAGCAAGATCTGCCGTAACCGTCCGGCATCGCCGATCACAGTCACCGGAACGTTCGGCCGCACTTCCAGCGACAGCTGAAGACCCTTGGCGGCAGCCGCCAGCGACACCAGTCCGATGCACTCCTCAACCACTGTCTTGAGCCGGAATTCGGTGTTTTCCAGCGTCATTCTGCCCGCTTCCATTTTTGACAAGTCGAGCAAGTCGTTGATTAGGTTTAGCAAGGCTTGGCCGCTCGACTGGATAATGTCGAGATATTCTTGCTGCTCTCTGGTCAGCGGCGAGTCTTCCATTAAATGCGCCATGCCGATGACGCCGTTTAAAGGCGTGCGCAGTTCATGGCTCATCACCGCCAGGAATTCGCTCTTCGCCCGCGTGCCCGACTCGGCGCGCTCGCATGCCTCCCGCAGCGCCGCGGTGCGCTCGGCCACGGCCTTCTCCAGACGCTCGGCGCTGCGTTTTTGATCGTCGATATCGGTAGTCGTTCGTAACCATTGCGTGATGGGACCACCTTCCACCTCACGTACCGGTCGACCGCGCGACAAAACCCAGCGGTACGCTCCCTCTTTCGATCTGATCCGGTACTCGATATCGTAAGGCTCCTGATGCGCCCATAGCTGCTCACAGGCCTCGATCCGTGGGATATCCTCCGGATGAACGGTTTTAAGCCAGCCCGAACCCAAGAGATCTTCCTTCGGCACGCCGGTGTATTCTGGCCATGTGTCGCTGATGTAGTCGGTCGATCCTTCGGCATTGAGTAACCAGACAAACTGCGGCAAGGCTTCCACCAGCCCGCGCCATTGCGCCAAGCTCTTTTGCAGTTCAGCCGTTCGGCTGGCCACCAAACTTTCCAAACGATTCCGGGATTCGACGCGCTCCGTTATGTCGTTCGCCATGATCAGGCGCGCTGGACAGCCGTCCACCTCGATATCAATGCTCGACAATTCAACCCAGATTTCGCTCTGATTCTTCCGCCGGTAGCGGAACGGTTTGGTGCGTTGATGGCTGGCAGAAACCGTGCGCAATTCCGCTTCCACGGCTTCCGTTTCCCCGGGCATCCGAATGCTGCTCACACACAAACCCACAAACTCCTCGCACGGCCAGCCAAACTGCCGGATCGCCGCCTGATTCACGTCGATAATTCGTAAGTCACCCGTGCGGTAAATCCAGCTTGGCACTGGATTTCGCTCAAATAGCTCTCGATATTTGGTTTCCGAAGCCCGTTGCTTTTCTTCGTTTTCAACCCGCTCGCTGATGTCAACGGCAAATGCGCCTAAGGCTTTGCGGCCGGATGCTTGCGGAAAAGTAAACTTGCTCAATACGAAGTGGCGGATAGCGCCGCCAGGAGTCGGCATTGCCTGGGTTATTGTCGTCCGTCCGTCAGACGACATTAAGGCGAGATCCATTTCACGGGCACGCGCCGCCATCGCGGGCGGTAAGAAATCTTCCGGTGCCTTGCCTATCGACTGGCCGGGCTCCATCCGCCACAACTGTTCGCATGGTGAGTTGGCATACAGCACCCGGCAGTCTTCGTCGATGATGAACGCCAGGCAGGGGTTGTGCTCCATGAACGCGCGAAAGCGAGCTTCGCTCATCTCAAGTTCGCGTGACCAAACCACCAATGCATCCCGCGCATCCGTCAGTTGGCGCTTCATGCGATGGAATTCCAACAACTCCACTGCTTGCCGAGCCAAAGCCTTCAACGCAGTCAGTTGAGCCGGGTCGGGATCTTGTCTTGGCTGACGGTCCATGACACAAAGACTGCCTAACCGGAAACCATCGTGCGTCTCTAACGGTGCGCCAGCATAAAACCGGATCTTAGGGTCGCCTAGCACCAGCGGATTGGCGGCAAAGCGCGGATCTGCCGCCGCGTCTTTGACCACCATGATTTCACTGGAAAGGATGGCGTGCGCGCAAAAAGCATCTTCTCGTGGAGTTTCCCGCCGCTCCAGCCCGTAACGGCTTTTGAAAAACTGCCGCTCAGGGTCAATTAGTGTTATCAGCGAGATAGGCGCGGCGAATAGGGTCGCAGCCAAGCTGGTAAGCAGGTCAAAGCTCTCGTCGGGCGGGGTGTCCAAAATGTCGTAACGGTAAAGCGCCGCCAAACGCTCGGCTTCATTTTCCGGTGTGCGCGCACGCACTGTTTTTTCTACAACCAAGTATCTTTCTTATCGGTATACGTGGCTATTTTGCTTCATATTAAGTTAGGCGAGAAAATGGGCGGATTTACCCTATTGTTTATATCTTATATCGATCATAAGCTCGGGTGCGGTGCCGCTAGTCTTGTCGCTTACTCATGGCGTAGCGCGCGAATCGGATCGATGGAAGCGGCCCGCAACGCCGGCATGAATCCAGCGCGGAGACGCACCAGCAATAAATCCGCCACCGCCACGCTGGCAATTGTGGGGAGGGAATTGTGCAATTGTAGGGACGTTCACCCCGTTACACCTAATTCCGAATTAAGTGTAACGGGGTGAACGTCCCCACAATTGCACGGCATTAGATACCCCTCCACTAAGCGGTACGGGTTACTCATAGCGCAGCGCTCTTATCGGATCGATCGAGGCGGCACGCAACGCGGGCATGAACCCAGCGCCGAGACACACCAGCAATACGCCCACCACCGCGACGCCGAAAGTCACAGGATCGTGCGGCCGCAGGCCATAGAGCTGTGAGTCCAGATACCTGGAGAAAGCAAAAGCGGCCGGCAGGCCGACGGCAATTCCCAACGCACTGAGCAGCAGACCTTCGCGCAGCACCATCCACAGCAACTGCGGCCGCTCGCAGCCGATGGCCATGCGTACGCCGAATTCTGAAGTTCTGCGGCTCACGCTGTAGGCAAGCGTGCCGTAGAGCCCACTCGCCACTAGCAGTATGGCAAGCGCGCTGAAGAATTGTGAGAGCCGCGAAACAAGCAGATCCTGTGTAATGCTAAAGTCGTGTGCGCGCTGGCTCATCGGCTGAAGCAAAGCCAGATCGGGCGCTGATCGAGCGATCGCGCGGCGCACCTCTGGCAACAAGGCGTAGGGATCGCCGGCCGTGCGGAGTTCAATCTGCATCTCCCCAACAAACCCAACTTGCACGAATGGGAAATAAGCCATAGGAATGGGATCTTCGCGAACACCGGTGTACTTGCTATCGGCCACCACCCCGACAATCGTAAAAGCGGTTTTCGACGTATAGGAAACCAAATGGCCTAAAACCTCGTGGCCCTTCAAGAAGCGCTTCACAAACGTCTCATTCACAATCGCCACCTTGGGCGAATTCGCCGCATCGCTATCGCGAAAATCGCGCCCTTCTAAGACCGCTACCCCAAGCGTACTGAAGAAGTCGGGGCCAACGGAATTCCAGCGCATCGCGGCGCTTTTTCCTTCTGGCTGTTTTCCATCGAGCAGCGCATCCGTATTGTTGCTCCAACCGGAGCCAATCCGATTGTCCATTAATGTGGCGGACAAAACGCCTGGCAGAGAGCGCAGTTGGTTGAGTACCCCGCTATAGAAAGCAATTGCTTTTGCGTCGGACGGCGCGTCGAGCTGCGGACTGAGCCCGAATACCAGCAGCCCATCGGTCTTGAGGCCCAGGTTGGCCCGCTCCAAATTCTGCAAGCTGCGCGTAAGCAAGCCCGCCGAAACAGCCAGCACCAAACCGAGCGCTACCTGGGCCACCAAAATAAAGCGCGCGGTGCGTGATCGCGATTTTTCCTGAAACGCGTTTGCCGAGGAATTCTTCAACGCCAATCCAAAGGCCGCGCGGCGCACGGTAAGCAGAGGCGCGAGCCCGAACAGAATCGCAATCAGGACCATGATCGTCGCCGTGAAGAGCGCTACCGTGCGGTCCGGCGTCAGATTCGCTTCCATGCCCGCCCACCCGGCCAGTACTTTGCTGCACGCCAGCGCGAACATCCAGCCAACCGCCGCGCCCGCGCCGGAAAGAAGCAGGCTCTCCGCCAGCAATTGCCGGAAAAGCCTGTTCTGACTTCCGCCGATTGCCAGCCGGATGCCAAATTCGCGTTGCCGGGCCGAGCTGCGCGCCGCCAGCAGCATGGCGACATTGCCGCACGCGATCAGCAGAATCACCCCTACGATGGCGAACAAGTAATAGAGAGGCTCTTTGTAATAGTCTCCATCCGGGCCGATGCCGCGCGCCGGAACCAGCACCAGTTTGCGCGGCTGTTCATCGGGCTTGGGTTTGCCACCCAGATGCTCGTATGCAGCGCGCTGAAATACCGCCGCGAGCGACGCCTCCGCCTGCTGCAACGTCGCTCCCGGAGTCAGCCGGCCCACTAGCCGTATGCACCACCATGACGGATCTTCGTAATAGCCCTTTTGCTGATTGCCCCAGGCATTCAAGGCGGGAGTGATCTGCAGTGGAATCCAAATATCCGTGGGGCTTGGCTCCACGCCGCTGAAACCGCGCGCCGCCACGCCGATTATGGTTAACGGAATGCCCTTCACGTAAATGCTTTTACCTACCACCGAGCAATCGCCGGCAAATCGCCGGTTCCAGTAAGCATTGCCCAGAACCGCCACGCCCGCGTGGTTCTTTTCATCTGCCGGATTAAATGTCCGGCCGCAGGAGGCCGCGACTCCCAGCCCCGAAAAAAAATCGCCACTCACCATCTCGACAGCGGCTTCTTCCGGAATCGGCCCGACACGCAGCGCGATCTTGTTCACGCCGAGCGGCACGTAGGCGGCCACCGCCGACAGCGCCTGATGCTCGGTGCGCAATTGCTCAAAGACATATTCGCTGAACGAGGAATTGCTATTTCCCGTGTTGGAGTAACCTTCCGGTTGACCCGGTTCAACATGTAGATAAACCAATTGCTCCGGGTGGGACACCGGCAAGCCGCGTAGCAGAACGGCATTGATCACACTGAAGATCGCCGTATTTGCGCCAATGCCCAAGGCAAGAGTCAGCACGGCAATCGACGCAAAGAGAGGGTTTGCAAAAAGAGACCGCAATGAGTAGCGCAGATCTTTGAGCAAGTCTTCGAGCAGGTTCCAAGTGAGCATATTGTGGAAGTCTTCTTTCAGCAAAGTGGTGTTGCCAAATCGACGCTGGGCGGCCAGCGCGGCCTCATCGGGCGCAACTCCTTGTCGCGCTAAGAGCTCCAGGCGTAATTCCCGGTGCAGGCGCATCTCGCTTTCGAGATCGTCGAGATAGCGCTGCCGGTTCGAGAGATAACTAATTCGCCGGAAAAGTGCACGCATACTTTTTTCTCAGGCGGGTTCGAGCACCCGGCCAATCGCTTCGCTCACGCGCCCATAGCGTGTCAGTTCACGGGCTAGCTGTTTGCGGCCCTCGCGCGTGAGTTGGTAATAACGGGCGCGCCGGTTTTCCGGTGTCTTGCCCCATTCGGCGCTGAGCCAATCTTTCAGCAGCATGCGCTGCAGCGCCGGATACAGCGAACCTTCTTCCACCTGCAAAACATCTTGCGAGCAAGCCTGTATCGCGTTCGCGATTTGGAATCCGTGGAGTTCGCCCAGGCGGTCCAGTGTTTTCAGAATCAGCAGGTCGAGAGTGCCCTGCGGAATCTCTTCACGAGCGGTGGGTTGCATTACATAGAGATTCTATGTCAGACCGGCCCGCCAATGCAAGTCATATCTTGTCTGGATTCGGAATCATCACTTCGCGAATCTGCCCTTCCAGCTCGTGGCAGGCCTCGATGAACTGGCGTAGCGTTCTCGCCGTCGGCCCAAAAGTATCGAAGTCTTTCACCGCAATGCCGCCCTCAGTGTAAGCGCGCACAAAGTCGGGAAACTTCCTGGTCAGCTCGTTGACGATCTTTTCGTCTACTGGTTTGCCGATGCGGCTCTCCACCGTTATCCCACTCGCATTGAAGCGCTTCTGCCACTTCGACGGAGGCGAGATTACAACGTCACCGCCCATCAATTCACTCCAGTGCATGTGGTTGCGAAACGCCGCGGATAGCAGGCGCAACCGATAGCCCCTTTTTTTGAAAAGTTGGTAGGTTTTCTTGAAAACCGCCACGCCCGCCCACTCCAGATAACCGGGGTCCGTCGTAATGTTCTGCTTCTCCGCCTGCACCTTGAGCCAGTCATCCAGCCGCCCCACCATGATGGTGCACACCGGGCCCATGGTGGAAATATCTAAGCCCTCACGCTCACGACGCACCAATCCTCGTTCGACCGCTTCGGCCACCGCGACGCACTGCGGCAGCGAGAAACATACCGTCGCGTTCACGCTCACGCCGCGATACGTCACTTCTTCAAAAGCTGCGATTCCCGCGGTAGTCGCGGGAATTTTCACGATCATGTTCGGCGCTAAAGAACTGAAGCGCAGCGCTTGCTCGCTAAGCGCCTGCGTGTCGCGGTAGAGAATCGGATCGGTCTGAATGGAAAGTCGGCCATTCTTGCCATTCTGCTCAATAAAGATCTTTTTCAGCAGACCGGCCCGCGTAGCGGAAATCTCTTCAACCAGCGCCCAAGCAATTTCGCGTTCCGACGCCGTAGCCCTTTCGCGGATCAACCTTACGATGCGCTCTCGCCATAGCTGCATTTCCTGCTTGAGCACATCCAGCACGATCACCGGATTGCAAGTCGCGCCCACGCAGCCGTGTTCCAACGAATAGCGGAGTTCTTCGAGCGCCGCCGAATCATTCCACAGACACGTCGGCGTAGTCTGCGTCATTTCGTGCAGCGGGCTCTTGAAAGTGACGGACGCGCTCACGCGTTCCGATCATATCAACCCTCTTCAAAAGCGAAATTCGGCAATAAAGCTCCGCATATCGGCCGCCAGATGCGTCAGCGACTCGGCCGCGGTCTGCACTTCGGCGACCCCGCCGGCGGTCTCCCGCGCCACCTCGGCAACGGTACCGGTATTCTGCGCCATTTCCAGCGTGCGGCTGGCCGCCTGCTTCACGTTCCTGCCAATCTCATTGGTGGTTACGGTCTGGGTTTCCACCGCCGAGGCGATGGCATTCGAGATATCGTCGATCTGCCCGATAATGCGCGTCACCTCGTCGATGATTTTGCCCGCGTTCTTGGTACCCATTTGGATCGCTTCTATTTTCTGGCTGATCTCATCCGTCGCGCGCGCCGTGCTGTTGGCCAGCTCTTTCACTTCGTGAGCCACTACTGCAAAACCCTTGCCCGCTTCCCCGGCGCGCGCCGCCTCAATCGTGGCGTTCAACGCCAGCAGGTTCGTCTGCTGGGCAATGGAGGTGATCACTTTCATCACTTTTCCAATCTCGCGCGACGAAGCGCTTAACTCGCTCATCGTCGCCGTCGTGCCTTTCGCCGCCGCCACCGCGCTCTTGGCAATTCGTGTCGCTTCATTCGCGCGCTGGGCGATCTCTCGGATCGAGCCCTGGAGCCCTTCCGAACTGACCGCAACATTACTTACATTCCTGGAGACTTCGGAACTGGCCGCCGATAGCGTTTGCGCCCGCCGCGCCGTCTCTTCGGCTTCGCCGCGCATCTTAGCGCTGGTGGCGGTCAAGCGTTCCGCCGCGTCGGCCAGTTGCTGCGCGCTTCCTACATTCACTTGCAACGGCTCGGCCATCGCCGTGAGCGCCTTGTTAATCTCGATAATGATCTTTTGATAGTCGCCCTGGTGCCGGTCCACCGCCGCGCGCACACCTAGGTCTTTCGAGGCGGCAGCCTGAGCCAGAATTTCCGTGTCCTCCAGCAAGCGGCGGATCGTTTCGACAAATCGCCCGGTGGCTTCCATCAATACGTCGTTTCCGCAGCGCTTGCGCGTTGCAACGGCCGTGTCCCCGCGCGCCAACGATTGCAGAATTGCTCCCAGTTCCCGCTGCGACCGCAGCAAACGGCTCATGCTGCCGGTCAACACTCCATCCGCCTGGCCTTCCTCCAGCGCCGCCAGCTTCGGATTGCTCAGGTCTCCTACCGACAAAATATCCCCGTAAGCCGCGAAAGATGCCAACGAATCACGCAATCGTTTGAAGCAATGGCCCAACTGTCCCGCCCTGCTGATTTGCCGCTCGAACACGCTCGCATCCAGCCGGTCTCTCGCCAGCGCATCAGCCTGCTCAATGAGGCTAGTCAGGGCCAGCGTCATCTGGTCCAAGTGTTCCGTCGGATCGCTGCCGCGCGGATAACTGCCCGCGCCGAGATCGAGGCCCATCGTTTCAAATGTGTTGAGTAAGAAACCGTCGTTAATGAGTTGCAAATGATAGTTCAGAATCTTGCCGATCGCCTGTTCTACCTTCTCTCTCTTATCGGTATCCAGCCCGGCGGCCCGCAGATAGCGGCTGCTCTGCCGCTGGAATTGAAACCAGAAGCTCATATAGAACTTGGGCGCAACATTGTTCTCTCTGAAACTGAGGCCGAACTGCAGCACTTGATCCACGTGATCGAGCCCCCAATTATGCGCCGCGTCTTCGAAGACGCTGATGTAATACCCCGCCCTGAGCTTCTCTAAACGCGCGCGCAACTGCGCGAATGTAATGCCCTGCCGCGCCGCCCATCCTTCATAGTAGGTGCGAAAGTTCTCGAACGCGAACATGGCATCGAAGTAATCCTTCACCAGATCGGCAGCCACCGACTTGGCCCACGGCACCATCTCGAGCATAACGACGCGGTCTTCGTGTTCAATAAATACCGCTTTCTGTCGCCACTCGATATTTTCTTCGTCGATCCCAAACCGATCTACCAGGCGCGCCGGATGAGTATTCCTGGTGGTTGACATAGTTTTCCTGATCGGGTAGTGCCTCGCAAAGCGATTCCTTCTCCCCCTTTTCCATAGGTGGTATTCCGCAAGTTCGTTTCGTAAAATCCCTTTCGCTCGCCAACATGCCCTATCCAAGTTCGTTCCGCGGAATCGCATCCTTGCTCCCCCGCCTTCGCCGTTCACAGACTTTCAAAATTAAATTTTCTTGAGGCCTGTCAACCACTTAGCGGGAAGTTCTCCATCGCTCCGTTCTCCTCCGAACGACAATCGAGTCAGAAATAATGCTCCGCAAGTCTCTCATCCTCGTCTCGGGCGTCGCTGTTGCGCCCACCGGTTACAAACGCAATTCCCGCCGCGGAACGTCCTCGATCGCCGCCATCGTTTGCGGCCATTCTCTTAAAAGTTATAATCGGGTCATACCCCAACGCCCGGATAAGCCTCTGCGGATGGCCGTTATCTCAGAAGAAATCAGCAATCACGAACCAACCCGCTCGCGTGTCCTCCTGCGTTCGGCGTTCTGTCTCTTCGCGGCCTTGGCCGCTCTCAGCATCGCCGCGCCCTTCGTCAACGCCGCTCGTTTCAGCGCCAGCATTCAGCGCGCCCTCGAAGAATCTCTCGGCCGCCGCGTTAGTTTCGAAAAAGTCTATTACCGCCTTCTGCCCGTCCCCGGCTTCTCGCTCGAACGCGTCACCATCGGCGAGGATCCGCGCTACGGCCTCGAACCCTTCTCTTTTATGACCGGCCTCGAGGCCCGCCTCCGCATCGACAAACTGCTCATCGGCCAAATCCGCTTTGCCAGTCTACGCCTCGTCGACCCCTCGATCAACTTAGTCAAACGAGCCGACGGTGCTTGGAACGTCGCCGAATTCGTCGGTCGTATGAGCGCTCCCCGCGCCCTGCCCCTTAATCTCATTCCCGCCATTCAAGTGTCCAACGGCCGCTTCGATTTCAAGCTAGGCACCCGGAAGACCACCTTCTATATAACCGAAGCCGATGTCTCCATTTACCCGGAACGCTCCGGCCGCGTCGTTCTCAACTTTTCCGGTTCGCCCGCCCGTACCGACCGCGCCGGCAACGGCTTCGGTTCCCTGCGCGGCAGCCTTAACTGGCTCGTCAATCCGCCCTCCGCGCAAACCGACCAACTCGAAGCCGACGTGACTCTCGACCCCAGCAATTTGAGCGAACTGACCACGCTGATTCAAGGGCAGGACATCGGGGTTCACGGAACCATCAGTTCGCGCGCACACATTGCCGGCCCCCTCGCCGCATTGAATATTACTGGCGATCTGCGGTTAAGAGACGTCCATCGTTGGGATCTCCTGCCATCCACCGGCGACGATTGGCGCGTGTCTTATGGCGGCAGCATCGATCTAATCACGCACTGCCTCGATCTCCGAACCCTTCCGCCCCGCCCCGGTGAATCCGTTCCCGCCGCGTTGCAGGTGAAAGTCAACGACTTTCTTACCCAACCCGCCTGGACCCTCATGACCTCGCTCAATCAGGCACCCGTTGAATCCTTGCTGCCGCTCGCTCGCCGGATGGGTTTCGGACTTCCGCCCGGTGTTGCACTGTCGGGATCGGTGAACGGCGTCGTCGGCTATTCGAATGCCGCTGGCCTGTTGGGCGAAGTTTCGATTCGTGACGCCATCGCCAAACTGCCGCAAATTGCGCCGATTAACGCGCTGGAAGCGGATATAAAAATCATGCCAAACTCCTTGCATCTTGAACCGGCTACGCTCAAAGAAAATGGCGGCGGAACCATGCAAGTGGGCGGCGATTATGCATGGGACATGCAGCGCCTCGCTGCCGCCATCACGGTCCAGGGCGTTGCCATTGAAACTTTGAAAAATACCGCACAAGCCTGGTTCGGCGAACCCGCCGCGCTCGCCGCCTTTGGCGACGGCTCCGTCACCGGCGAACTGAAATACCTTAGCCATAGCGGCGAAACTGCCCTGACCTCTGGTTGGTCGGGCGAGTTTCAATTCACCGGCGCAACCATCCTCGCGTCCGGCGTTGCTACTCCGCTCACGCAAGCCCAGGGCACCGTTGGCTTTTCTCCAACAAATTTGGACGTCGCGCATTTCAGCGCTACCTTCGCCGGCAGCAACCTCGAAGGCAGCTATCACTACAATCAAGCCGCCAAGCGGCCCGAACGGCTGCATCTGGAACTCGCCGCCCTTGCTTTCGACCAACTCGCCGCCGCCTTGGAACCCGCCTGGCGCGAACCCGGCTTGCTAGCCCGCTTGCCTTTCACCAAACGCTCCGTACCGCCTTGGCTCGCCGCCCGCAACCTGGAGGGCGACATTGCGATTGCGCGCTGCGGCCTCAGCCAAAACAGCTCCGGCTCTTTAAACGCGCGCTTCGTCTGGCAAGGCGTCAATCTACAGTTGACAAATTTCCAACTGCTTTCGTCTGACGCTTCCTTGAAGGGCGGGGGTAGCGTGAACTTCGCTGCGCGCGCGCCCATCGCAAAATTTAACGGCAAGCTGACCGGCTACCATTGGGGCGGCGGCACAGTGGATGCCGAAGGCGTTGTCGAAAGCACTGGTGTCGGCCTCGATGCTTTGCGAAGCCTGCATGCCAACGGAACATTTTCAGCTAGCGACGTCAGTCTTTCATTGAATGAAGATTTCGCCAAACTCTCCGGCGGCTTCGAATTTTCACTCGCCTCTGGTTGGCCGCTGATCCATCTCGCCAAAGTGCAAGCGGTTCAGCCGGAGCAGGATTGGGCAGGCGAAGCTCTGAGCAATAGCGACGGCCAACTCGTCTTCGATCTCGGCAATGGCGAACGCCAGTTGCACATCGTGAGCATCCTCGCTCCCCCGCCCCCAACTTCACCCGCGGCGGTGGCCCAGAAATGACACCATCGCCGGAGACCGATCCCGAATGGGATCTGCTCAAACGCGAATTCAGCGCAGCTTGTGCCCAATCGGCGCAGTCGGCTCGCCTGCAGATCGCCCATGAACTCAACCAGCTTTTCCGGCGCTTCCGGCTGTACGAGAAGGAAGCCGACTGGGTCCGCTTGGTCACGGAAGGTGCGGCGGCGTATGCTCGCCACTCCGCACTGTTCGCTGTGCAAGGCGAAACTCTAGAATTGCGCGGCTCGTCGAACCTAGAATTGCCGGAGCATTTACGCTTGGAGACAAAGACGGCCGCTGCTTTCGATTCCGTCTTGCGCTCCAAAGAGGCTGTCACCGCCTTGCGCACTCCCGGCGAGGTAAGCGCGAATCTCAGCGATCCCGGTAAGCTTTCTTATCTGTTCCCTATATTCAATACTTCGCGCGTAGCAGCAATTTTGTTCGCGGCTGCGGAGGAAGCGGAGGTCGATCCGCTGGAATTGCTGTGCGGCATGGCCTCCAGCGCGCTCGAACATAAGGCCGCCAACCCCGCCATGCTGGGCATCGCGGCCGCCCCGCAAGCGCCGCCTAAAGGGCAACCGGCCGCAGCCGAGCGCCGTCTTCCTGTTTGGGCGGATATGCCGCCGGCTCAACGCGCTCTTCATTCGCAAGCTGCCCGTTTCGCTCGCGTCGCTGTCGCGGAAATACAACTCTCCAAGCCCGCCGCTTGCCTCGGCGCCCGCGAAAGAGGCGGTCTCTACGTGGTCCTGGGTAAAGAAATCGACAAAGCCCGCGAGACATATCGCAAGCAATTCATGACTATTCCTTCAATGACCGATTATTTTCACAGAGAACTGGTCGGCTCCATTTTGGAGGGCGACGCCACAAAGTTGGGAGCGGATTACCCCGGTGAATTGGTTTAAGTTGTGCAGGTTATTAATGCCCTTGGCGCTGTTGCTCTTTGTCACAGGCAGCAGCGGCGTCCAAGGAGCGGCCACCGCTAAGAAATCCAAAAAGCGCGCCAGCAAGAAGCGCAAGCCGGCTGGTCCACCCCCGCCCCATGGCGTGGGTCCGGCCGCAAGCATCTCGCTCGCCCGGCAATATCTCGAATTAGGAAAAGCGGCGCAAGCTTTGAATCAAGCCAATATCGCCTTAGCTCGCGTTCCGCTGTTGAGTGACTACGCGCAGTATTATCGCGCGCAAGCCGAATATCAGTTAAGGAATTACCCGGAAGTGGCGAGGGCCGTCACGCAGGTTTTCGATCAGCAACTCATCTCTCCCATGACCGGGCCCGCCGCCGAAGTCGGCGTCCAAGCCTACCTGGATGCCAACGATCCCAAGAAGGCTTTCGATCTAGTCAAAAAATATTTCGACAAGATCCCGCAGCCGCAAGCTTCGTTTTTGCTGGCTCGCTGCCTGCAGGCGAACAACGATCTGCCGCAAGCCGCCGAATACTTTCAGCGGGTCTACTACAACTATCCCAATTCACGGGAAGCTGCCTCCGCCGCCACCGCGCTGGCCGATTTGAAGGTCAAACTGGCCGACGGCTATCCGCCTGTCATGCCCGCCGCCATGCTGGGCCGCGCCGATAAGCTCCTCGAAGCTCACCGCATCAGCGACGCCAAAGCCGAACTCGCCGCCGCCATTCCGCAACTCACCGGCGTGCAGCGCGATCAAGCGCGTGTCCGCATCGGCGAGGCCGATTATCGCGAAGGCAAAATATCAGAAGCTTTCGAATATCTCAAAAACATATCAGTCGACGATTCCGACGCCGACGCCGAACGGCAGGATTACCTGGTGCGTTGCGCCCGCAAGCTCGACAAGAAATCCGACGTCAAATCCTATCTGGAGGAACTTGAACATAGCCACGCCACTTCGGAATGGCGCTTAGACGCGTTGATCAATGTCGCCGATCAGGCCCGGCACGACAACGAAGTGGCCGTATATGAGCCGCTCTATAAGGCGTGTGCGGCCAGTTTCCCGACCAATGACCGCGCCTCTTGGTGCGCCTGGCGTAACGCCTTTGATGCTTATCACACTGAGCAGCCCGCTGCCCGCGATCTGCTAGTCGCCTTCATCAAGCAATATCCGGCGGCCAATGATACTTCAGACGCGCTCTACTTTCTCGGCCGGCTCGCGGAAAAGAAGAATAATCAGCCCGAAGCACGCGCCTGCTACGAGGCGGTGATTGCACATCTTCCCAACACCTATTTCGCCACGCTAGCCCAAGCCAGAATGAAGATGCCTGAAATGGCGGCCGCGAAAGCCGACCCGGCCATGTCAGCCGCGCTCGCAGCGATCACCTGGCCCGCACGCCCGCAGTTTCCCAGCTTCATCGGCGGACCGCTGGTGCAAAAACGCGTGGCGCGCGCCCAATTGCTGCTCGCCAGTGAGATGCACGATACGGCGGAGAACGAGCTCAAGTTCGGCTATCACAACGAAGAAGGCCAGACCAATGTCTACGCGTACGCACTAGCCAAATTCGCCGCCGCGCACGGCGCGCCGGACGAAGCGCTCCGCTACATCAAAACCTTCGCTCCCGGCTATTTGTATATGCCACTCGATCAAGCGCCGCTCGATTTCTGGCGGCTGGCGTTTCCCATGCCGTTTCGCTCGTCCATCGAAATCTACAGCCGCCAGCAAGGGCTCGATCCATTTCTCGTCGCAGCGCTCATTCGCCAGGAATCGGAATTCAACACGCACGCCATTTCCCCAGCCAAGGCTTATGGCTTGATGCAGGTTCTACCCAGTACCGGCCGCGGCTTAGCGCGCCACTTCGGTATCCGCCGCTTCAATTCGGCGCAGCTTCTTACCGCCGATCGCAATATTCAGCTCGGCACTTATTTCTTCCGTACCCTGATCGATTCAAACGGCGGCGAAGCTGAAATGGCGCTGGCCGCTTATAACGCCGGTCCCGGGCGCAGCGCCGCTTGGCGCACTTGGGGACCGTTCCACGAACCCGCCGAATTCACTGAAGTCGTCCCCATTCACGAAACGCGCGGTTACATCCAAATCGTCATGCGCAATGCCGATATCTATCGCCGCCTCTATGCCGGCACGCACGCCGATATCCCGCCGTACCAGCCCAAACCCGCGCCCACCAAGGCAGTCGCCAAGAAAGGCGTCAAGACCAAGGCTAAAATTCACCACCGCCGAAAGACAAAAAGTACAGGTACAGGGGTAGAATGACAACCATGACTCCGACCCGTACCGCTAGACGTTTCCAGGCCGCGCGCATAGGAGAATTTCGCGAGTCCGTCATTCGCGAGATGACCCGCCAAGCCATTCAGCATGGCGCGGTCAATTTGGCGCAGGGCTTTCCCGACTTTCCGGCGCCGGCGGAATTGAAAGCGGCGGCCCAAAAAGCCATTGCCGACGATCTGAACCAATACCCCATCACCTGGGGCATTAAACCTTTTCGTGAAGCAATTGCCCAATCCTATAAACGCTTTTATAACTTAGATATAGACCCGGAACGTGAAGTGACGGTTTGCTGTGGCGCGACTGAAGGCATGATCGCTACTTTACTCGCGCTCTTGAATCCGGGCGACGAAGTCATCGTCTTCGAACCCTTCTATGAAAACTATTGGCCCGATTCGCAATTGAGCGGCGCAACCGTCAAATATGTCCGGCTCCAACCGCCTGATTGGGCCTTCGATTCCGCCCAACTCAAAGCGGCATTCACCTCCCGCACCCGGGCCGTCATTATCAACTCTCCCAACAACCCGACCGGCAAAGTATTTTCTCTCAGTCAACTTAAAGCATTAGGTGAACTATGCGAAGAGTACGATTGCCTCATCATTTGCGATGAGATTTACGAGCACATCGTCTACGATGGCGAAAAACACATTCCGCCGATTACCCTCGGCGCTTTACGCGAACGAACCGTTTCCATCAACAGTCTTAGCAAAACGTTTTCTGTCACCGGCTGGCGTGTCGGCTGGGTGATTGCGCCGCCGGAGTTGACGAATTCCATTCGTAAAGTGCACGATTTTCTTACTGTCGGAGCAGCCACTCCGCTGCAATATGCGGGCATCACTGCACTGAATCTTCCCGACGCGTATTTCGCCAACCTGGGGGCAACTTATCAAACCAAACGCGATTACCTGTTGGCAATTTTGGAGAAGAACGGTTTTCGCTGCTACGTTCCCAAAGGCGCTTATTATGTCATGTGCGATATATCCGCGCTCGGCTTCGAAAACGACGTGAAGTTATGTCAGTATCTCGTTGAAACAATAGGCGTTAGCTCCGTTCCTGGGTCTAGTTTCTTCTCCGATTCGGCCCACGGCAGCCAGCTCATCCGCTTCTGCTTCGCGAAGAAACTGAAGACGCTCGATGCCGCCGCCGAGCGCCTCGCCAAACTGTCGAAATGATAGTCTTGCGAGATGCCACGCCGCCTTCTCTTGCTCTACGCAGCGAGCGCTGCCCTGCTAGGCGCGCAACCAGTCTTCAACGTCAAAGACTACGGCGCTAGCGGAGTCAAGTCCGCCGACGCCCGCCCCGCCATTCAACGCGCCATTGACGCCTGCGGCAAAGCCGGCGGCGGCACGGTCTATGTTGGACCCGGTGAATACACCACCGGCCAGCTTCACCTGCGCTCCGGCGTGCGGCTATACCTTGAGGCAGGCGCCACTGTCTTCGCCTCGCTCGACGGGCGCCAGTTTGATCCATCGCCCAAGTCCGCCCTCATCTCCGGCGAAGATCTGCATGACATCGCTCTCGAAGGCCGCGGCACGCTCGATGGTCAATCAACATATGAATGGCGGCCGAATAGCATTACCGATTTCTACATTCTTTCGAATCAGCGCCTCATGGAAGCAACCGGCAAACCGCTCATGCGGCCGTTCCCGCACGGCTTTCCAGATGAGAAGATCTACCCGCGCATGGTCTTGCTGCTGCGCTGCACCGATGTGCGCATCAGCGGTTTGAGATTTCGCCGGTCGCGCAGTTGGACCATCAATCCTTACGCATGCAAACGCCTGACGATTGATGGCATCTACATCTATTCGAGCCAGAAAGAAGGCGTCTGGGCCGACGGCATCGACCCCGATGGCTGCCAGGATGTCCATATGTCGAACTCCACGGTTGAAACGGGCGACGATGCGCTGGTCTTCTACTCGTCCGGCATTTGGGGCCCTGCGCTGCCGGTCGAGAACGTCACAGTGACAAATTGCCGCCTGTCGTCCTCATCGAGCGCCATCAAGTTTTGCGACGGCAATTCGAACGCCATCCGCCGCGTCAACATCAACAACGTTGTCATCACCAATTCCAATCGTGGAATTGCGTTCATGGTGTTCGATGGCGGAATCGTTGAAGATGTCGTCCTCTCGAATCTGACGATTGAGACGAAACGTTTTGATTGGTTCTGGTGGGGTGATGGCGACCCGGTGCATTTCAACATCAAACGGCGCAGCGAAGTGGACGGCAATAAACAAGCGAATGAGCCCGCCGCGGGCAAGATCCGCAATGTGATTATTCAGAACGTCATCGCGCATGGCATGGGCGCTTCAGTGATCAACGGCCATCCGGACAACTGGCTCGAAGGAATTCGCTTGGATAACGTTAAGCTGTTCGTTTCGTCTGATCCCGGCGCTCCTTACGAACACACCTCAGCCGCATTGACAGTTCGCCAGGCGCGAGGTTTGCGCCTGAGCAACGTTGAGGTCAACTGGGAAAGGCCTTATGCGTCGACGTGGCAAACGGGCTTGTTGCTCGATCAGGTCGAAGACGCGATTCTTGATCGCGTGGAAGTGCAACCTGCACCCGGATCGAAGGCCGACCGCATTATCTCCAAAGATACGAAGAACGTCGTTTGGTCCAAGTAAAGACTTAAGACGGCGCGCCGTTTTCGAGGAAATTGCGTAGCCGGTGGCTGCGGCTCGGGTGGCGCAGCTTGCGTAACGCTTTCGCTTCAATCTGGCGAATGCGTTCGCGTGTTACGGCGAAGTTCTGACCCACTTCTTCCAGCGTGTGCTCGCTGCCATCTTGCAAGCCGAAACGCATTTTAACAATCTTCTCTTCGCGCGGGCTGAGAGTTTTCAAGACTTCGGCCGTTTGCTCCCGCAAATTCAGATTGATCACCGCTTCCGAGGGCGAAACCATCCGGCTATCGACCAAAAAGTCTCCAAGGTTCGATTCTTCTTCTTCGCCCACCGGAGTTTGCAAGGAGATCGGCTCCTGCGCGATTCGCATCACACGGCGAATCTTGCTCGGCGATAGATCCATGCGCACGGCCAACTCATCGGTGGTGGGTTCACGCCCCAGCTCTTGCTGCATCACGCGCTGCAGCCGCACCAGTTTGTTGATGGTTTCGATCATGTGCACTGGAATGCGAATCGTACGCGCTTGATCGGCGATAGCGCGCGTGACGGCTTGCCGTACCCACCAGGTAGCGTAGGTGGAGAATTTATAGCCGCGCTTGTAATCGAATTTATCGACCGCGCGCATCAGCCCGATATTGCCTTCTTGAATCAGATCGAGAAACTGCATGCCGCGATTCGTATAGCGTTTGGCAACCGAGACGACCAGACGAAGATTGGCTTCAATGAGCCGCTTCTTGGCAGCCTCGGTTTCCAGTTCGCCGCGCTCCACAATCTGCAGCGTGCCTTTGAGTTCGGTGGCGGAAGCGCCGCTCTTATCTTCGATTGCCTGCAGTTGGCTGGTGAGCGACTTCAATTCCTTTTTCTGAACGGCGACCGCACTCGAATTGGCGGAGGCAGGTTGTTCGATTTTGCGCTGCAAGCGGGCCATTTCCTGTTCGAGCGGTTTGATTTGCGCAACCACCTTGCGGAGGCCATCGCTGAGGGAACGCCGAAAACGCGTCGAGAAGGCGGCTCCGCGGATGGCCCTCGAAATCAGAACCACCAGACGAGCATATTCGAACCGCAGCTTGCGGTATTGCTTCGGTTTCATGTTGCGCGAAACGGCAATAAGCTTTTGTTCCGTCTGCTGGCTTTTCTTATAGAGCTTCTCGATTTCCAGGATCGCCGCGAAGAACTGTTCGCGCAACGCATCAGAGGCATCTTCCTCTTCCTGGCCCAACTGGGAATCAGGAGCTTGCATGACGTCCAGAATCGAGAGATGATTTTTTTCGACCAGATGCTTCGCGTCAAGTATGAGGTGGAGGGTCAGCCGGGAACGGGAAAGCGCCTTGCGCACCGACCGCTCGCCGCGTTCAATCCGCTTAGCCAGTTCGATCTCGCCCTCGCGGGTGAGCAGCGGCACCATGCCCATTTCGCGCAAGTAAACGCGCACTGAATCATTGCTTTTGTCGAGCGCACCCGCCGAAAGATCGAGTTCGGCGAAGTCTTCCAACTCGTCGTCTTTCTTCTCGAAGTCTTTAGGCTCTTCAAGTTCGACAGCACTGCCGTCAAGGTCCGCGAAAATTTCGTTGAGATCCTGGTCCGGCGCCAGATCTTCACGCACTACGCCGTTCACGTCGTAGAGTGCGAACCCCTTGTCATTGCTCTCTTGCATTCACTGCCTTTTCCCCTTGCGCGCCGTTAGCGGCGGGCACTGGGATCGAAGCCCCCCGATTAGTACCTCGACTCCTCATAGTACAACACGAATATGACCTTCGGAGGGCTCAGTTTTTAAAACTTTCAAGCGCCCGCTGCCTTTCTCTGCGCATTGCCCGCGCTACTCTTCAAATCGTTCAACTCGCGCGCTGCTTCCATGGCGGCCGGAAAGTCGCCCGCCTTTTCCATCTCACGCACTTTTCGCCGTAAAACTTCGCATTGACTGGCGATATCTTTTGCTTCCATAGCGCGCAAACAGTTCACGGCTTGGCCGGCGGCGCCTTCTTCACTCACCGGCAACTCGCCAAAGCCAATCTCCGTCAATATCCGCTGGAAGTGCGGTTCAAGCTGACTTACGATGTCTTCCAATGAAAAGTTTCGCGTCTGTTCGTCAAAGCTCACGATCGCGGAGAAAATAGGCCGTAGTTCCAAGAGCTTCAAGGAATCGGAACCGGCCAGATAGTGACGGATGGCGCTGCGAGCGTCAGCGCTAGCCAGCAAACAGGCCAGCAGCAGCTTTTCGTTAGGCGGCACGGCGGAGGCGAATGAGCGCGTCTTGGTAGGCTCAGCTCGTGATTGCGAACTCTTGAATTGCTGACGGACCGTTTCGCGGTCGAGATTCAAATAACCGGCAACCTCATCGGCAATAGCTGAACGTTCGAGGCGATCGGAGACCTGTTTGATGGTAGGCCACAAAAATTTGAAAGCGTCGATACGGCCTTCGACGCTACTCATGTCAAATTTATTACGAGTTCGGTCGGCCAACCAGTGGAAATAAGACGCCGCGCCATCGAGCAGTTTGCGATACGCGTCCGCGCCGTTCTGCTGAATATATTCGTCGGGGTCGAGCCCGTCCGGAATCTCCAGCACTTTGACGCGCATGCCTTCAGCCAGAAACGAGCCGATTCGTTTTTCGGTGGATTCAGCCCCGGCCTTATCGGAATCGAAATTCAGAATCACCTGCCCTGCATTGCCCAGTTGTTCCACTTGACGTTTCACCATACGGACCTGGTCGGCATGGAGCGCAGTGCCGCTGGCGGCGACTACTTCTTTGATACCGGCGGCATAAATCCCAATCGCATCCATGTAACCTTCCACCAGAATCATGCGGCTGTTTTTGCGGGCCTCGATCTTGGCGCGGTGGAGGTTGTAAAGCACGGCTGATTTGTTGTACAGCCCTTTGGTGGGTGAGTTGATGTACTTCGCCTTCTCATCCGGCCGGAGGGCGCGGCCACCGAAACCGATGATCTTTCCAGCCTCGTTATGAATGGGAAACATCAGACGGCCACGGAAATAGTCGTAGAAGCTGCCATCTTCGCGCTTGGCCACCAGGCCGGATTCATCCAGCAGCGCAGAACCGAACTTTTGCAACTTCTTGGCAAGCTGCTGGCCGGAAGCGTCCGCAAGGCCAAGGCGAAATTCGTCCATCGAATCTTTAGATACGTTGCGGGATTCGATGTATTGGCGCGCATCGGCGCCGGCACTGGATCGCAGGTTATCTTGAAATGCAGTGGCGGCTATTTCCTGCATCTCAAGAAGCGCGGCGCGCTTTTGCGATTCGGCATCATCCGGCCGCTCGCGCCGCTCAGGCATGGGGATGCCGTAGCGCTCCGCCAGAAGCTTGAGCGTTTCCGGAAAGGTGAGACTCTCACGCTCCTGGATGAATTTGAAAACATCGCCTTTAGCGTCACAGCCGAAGCATTTGTAAAAACCGAGCGTGCCATTCACGTTGAATGACGGGCTCTTTTCCGAATGGAACGGGCAAAGACCCACATAACGCGCGCCGGAGCCTTGCCGCTTAAGCGGGACATACTGGCCAATCACTTCAACGATATTGAGCTGCGATTTGAGTTGTTCGGCGAAGTCCATTGGGCGGTTGGGACTCTTCCAGGTTACCCCACCTTAGCCACATATAATTGACGACAGTAATGGCCCTTAAAGAGTACGCCGAAAAGAGGAATTTCGAAAAAACGCCGGAGCCGCCCCCGAAAGAGAACGCGGCGCGCGGCGATCATCGGTCTGGATTTTTTTGCGTTCAGAGGCATAATGCGTCGCACCTGCACTACGATTTCCGGATGGAAGTCGGAGGAGTGTTGGTGAGTTGGGCAGTGCCGAAAGGTCCGAGCCTTGATCCAGCCCGGAAATCCCTGGCGATGAAGGTGGAGGATCATCCATTTGAGTACGGGACATTTGAGGGGAACATTCCCAAAGGAAGCTATGGCGGAGGCAGCGTCATGCTTTGGGACAAGGGGACCTTCGAGGTGATTGGCGAACCGGATGCGGAAGGCCAGTTGGCGCGTGGGGATTTCAAGTTTGAGTTGCACGGCACGAAGCTTAAGGGTTCCTTCGCGATTGTGCGCATGAAGCGCTCGCCCAAGGGTAATGAGTGGCTGCTGATCAAAAAGCAGGACGAACATGCGGTTCCCGATTATGACATTGAAAAATTCGCGTGGAGTGTGGCTACGAAGCGGACGCAGCAAGAGATCGCCGAAGACGCGCCGGCGTTGAACGCAGCGGAACTTAAGGGTTCGCGGAAAGCGCCCCTGCCGAGTTCGGTGCAACCGATGCTGGCAACGGCAATCACGAGTCCTCCCAAAGGCGGTCACTGGCTGTACGAAGTGAAGTGGGATGGCGTGCGGGCTCTTTGTCTGGTGAAGGACGGGAAGCTCGAAGTAGAGACACGACGTGGCAATCGATGCGAAAAGCAATATCCGGAACTGGCCGACCTACCGTCTCATCTCAATGCCAAGGTTGTGTGGCTGGACGGGGAAATCTGCGTACTCGACGAAGAGGGACGTTCGCGCTTCGAACTGATTCAGCCGCGCATCCATGCCACAGCGAAGGCAGCGCTGAGTTTGGCGGAATTGTCGCCAGCGACACTGTTTTTGTTCGATGTGCTCTATGTGGACGGGTACGATGTGCGCGGAGTGGCGCTGGAGGACCGCAAGCGATTACTGAACAGCGTTGTGACGACGGATCAACACATACGCATTTCAGAGGCTTTCGACACGGATGGTGCGCAGATGTTTGAGGCTGCGCGCAAGATGGGTCTCGAAGGCATTTTGGCGAAAGATCGGCGCAGTACGTACGCGGCGACGCGCGGTACGCAATGGCTCAAGATGAAAGTGCAGTCCGAGCAGGAATTTGTGATCGCCGGTTTTACCAAGGGTGAACGCGATTATTTCGGAGCATTGGTACTCGCTTACGAAAAGGACGGCAAATGGGTTCATGCCGGGCAGGTTGGAACGGGGTTTGATCAAAAATTGATGAAGGAGATTCATAGCCGCCTTAAGCCGCTTGTTACGAAGCCTTGCCCGATTCAGCCAAAGCCGAAAATCAAAGACCCGGTTACCTGGGTGCGGCCGGAGGTAGTTTGCCAAGTGAGATTTCTCGACTGGACGCAGGATGGAATGCTGCGCGCGCCGGTTTTTGTAGGTCTTCGCGAGGATAAAACGCCTGAGGAAGTCGTGCGCGAAGCGCCGTCCGAGACACCATCACTTGCTCTGGCGGGGAAGGAGGCGACCGTTGACATCGAGGGCCATTCGCTGAAGTTCACGAACCTGGAGAAGATTTTCTATCCCAAAGACGGTTGGAAAAAGCGGGATCTATTGTTGTTTTATAACGACGTGGCGGAGTTTCTGGTGCCGCATTTGCAGGGGCGGCCACTCTCCATGAAGCGGTATCCAAACGGCATCGCGGCTGATTATTTCTTTCAGAAGAATGCCAGCAGTCACTTTCCTCCGTGGCTACATCTTGAGCCGATTGTGGAACATCATCCACCAAAGACGAATCAATATCCGGTGGCGAATGACCGGGCGAGTTTACTGTATCTGGTCAATTTGGGATGTATTGATCACAATCCGTGGATGAGTAGGGTGGGTAGTCTCGAACATCCAGATTGGATGCTGTTGGATCTTGATCCGGTGGAAGTTTCTTACGACAGGATTGTGGAAGCCGCGCAGTTGATCCGGCAGATTCTACTGGAGCTTGGTTTGCATGGTTACGCGAAGACGACGGGTGGCGATGGCATGCATATCTACGTTCCGCTGGAGCCGGTGTACAGCTACGAGCTTGTGCGAGGATTCGCAGAATTGGTGTCGCACCTCGCGGTAGATCGAGAGCCCAATTTATTTACCACGCCGCGGTCGGTTGAGAAGCGCAAGAAGGACCGAGTGTATTTCGACTATTTGCAGATCGGGACGGGGAAGACGATCTCCGCGCCATATGTGGTGCGCGCCTACGATGGTGCACCGGTAGCAACGCCGCTCGACTGGAAGGAAGTGGTGCGCGGGTTGCGGCCGAATGATTTCAGGATTGACAACGCGGTTGAGAGATTCCGGCGAGTGGGCGATATTTTTGCGCCGGTGTTGCGGGGTGGGCAGAGGTTGGAAACGGCGTTAGAAAAGCTGCAAGGCGAGACGGAAGAACCTAGGAAAGCTGCACATGCAGGCAGCGCCACTCGGCGGAAGAAGTGACTTCGCCTGAGCCAAAGGTGTTTTGGATGGCGGTGAGTTCGTTGTGGGTGAAACCGGTGAGAATGAGTTGGCCGGGCGATGAAGTGATGCGGAGAAGATCGTCGGCGATGGAGACGAGGACGGTACCGCTAATGTTGGCAACGGTGACGTTCGAGCAGGCATTGCGGAGCGAGTCGGCCGAGCCGGCAGCGAAGAGTGGGCATAGGTCGTTGAGAGTGGAGTTTTCGGAGGCCGCGGTGAGTGCGGACTCGTCGGGATC
>Ga0302319_10003762_pt1 | contig 31481 bp, 32 predicted proteins | sample Bog_T0_2_FD_203319 | JGI IMG/M metagenome (GOLD analysis project Ga0302319, IMG submission 203319) | Peat permafrost microbial communities from Stordalen Mire near Abisko, Sweden - Bog_T0_2 | ecosystem: Environmental > Terrestrial > Soil > Wetlands > Peat | place: Sweden: Abisko, Stordalen Mire... | reverse complement strand
GGAGACGGTGACAGCCGATGAGATCGCAGCCTACTCCACGGTCAACATTGCCTACGTCAATGCACTGGTCAACGTGGCCACCTACTATCGTTCAGTGGCGAGCCCTGCAAAAGACGATGTCCTGTGCCAAGTAGAGGACGACCTGGAGCACGCCCTCGCTGCACTGCGTGACTTTGGTGTGCCCATCAGACAAGCTGGTCCCATTGAACACATGGTGCCTCCCACCGTGCCAGAGGCTGATGGGAGCGAGGTGCGCTTCACCAATGCTGCCCAGGAGTTGGGCATCGTCTGGCGTGATGTGCCAGAGGACAAGAAGAAGCAAGTGTACCGGCGTGCCCTGGAGCTTCACCGCGAGGTCTACGGCTGTGTCCCTATCCAGGTGATTATGCATACCAACAAAGGCAGACAACCCGTCTACTACTACACGGAGAAAAGCTATCGGCCCACCATGCGCAAGGCTCTGCTTGAGTTCCGTGCCCAGCGAAGGAAGGAGTTGGCGGAGGCTGACAATCTCTGAATGAATGAGCGCTCTTTCATTTCCCCTCCCCTTGTGCCTGCTGTTGCGTTTGGATCTGTCCCGTCAGGATGCGCTGACATGTGTCAATGACGCGGGCAAAGTCCTCGTGGTAGGCCATTTGGTTGCCCCAGTTGATGCCCGACAAGACAGGAAAGCACTTTTGCATAATGAAGGAAGCCACCTCCATGGGTCCCGTGCCAGGCCCTGGGTTGACCAGGCTCTTCTCCAGCAGATTCTTGGCCTTGGTCAACATTTCCACGTCACCCTTGTTCAATGGGCGGGTGCCAAAGCCTCCCTGGCTGCCAGGCTTCTCGAACCCAAACATGACGTTAAGGGATGCTGGCTCCTGTTGCTGCTGCTGCTGCTGCTGCTGTTGAGGCGGTCGTTGCATGGCAATGGGCTGCTGAGAGGCAGGGGTCTCGACGGAGCGTTTGAAGCGCTTGCTACCACCCATTTCCAAGGGCCCACTGTACTCATCCATGGGACTCCTTCCACTGGAGGGAGCCGGAGGCGGCTGACTAAACGCAACGGTTTGGAGTCCTCCCCCGCCGCCACCACCTCCGCCACCGCCTCCTGGATTGTAGTCCTGATATCCTTGCTGGGTGGCGGCAATGGGTACAGAGGACGGGTCGGGTTTGAGGGAAGCCGCAACAAGCGTCATGGCCTTGAGCCATTCAGGAACGGAGCCACCATTCTCCGTGGCTTGTGGCTGCGGGACCTGCTGCTGCTGTTGCTGCTGTTGGTGCTGATTATCTGGATGAGAGGCCTCCTCGTAGGACACACGCTTCTCCTGTCGAAGGGCTGGCATTTCAGGCTCCTGCTGCTGCTGCTGCTGTCGACCGAGTTGAGCACGTCGCATCCCGGCCATGGTCACAGTCTTGACGCCCGGCAGCCTGGACATGGCGGCGTATGTGTCAAAGGCACTGCGCTCGCTCTTGGCCTGCATGACCACGTCGTCGCGGTCATCGTCAAACTTGATCTGCACCTGGTAGTCCATCGGGCGCGAGAGGAAGTGTGGATAGCCGCGAGGTAGCGGGTTCGGCCTTCCTTTTTTCAATGAGACAGAGGTAATTTTTTTCCATCCGACAAAACTATCGGCGCAGACAAAGGGCGGGCGCGCGCGCACTGAAGCAAATGAGTCTGACTGAACTTCCCCCCAACAAGACCCGCATCATTGAATACCGGGAAAAGTTTCCTGGTCTCGTGCTCAACTACGTGGTGGGCGCATTGGATCCTAAATGTTTGGCGGGGTCCCTCTACAAGGAAGGTGAACACGTTCGCAGGACGTATGAAGCGCTACTGGCCGGTGTGCAGTTTGTCTACCCGCAGCCCGAGGATCCCACAGCCAAACATGGGACATGTGCACACGCATGGTTTGCGGATCGCGGGGACTGGCTCTACACGCTGGAGGAGACGCAGCGTAACTCGTTGGTGCCTGCAGCGTTTCCCGAATGGTTGCGTTCGCTTGGCCGTCAGGTTCATGCGGGCAGCAAGAAGACAATGAGTGCAGCCAATGCTTGGGGTGCAGACCTTATTAGCCACGGGTGGAATTGCTGTCTTGTCAGTTACGGCACATCCTCTGCGTGGACGTTTGGCGAAGATCCCTGGCATCCCGAAGGCGCGTGCGTCTCTGATCTTTTCATCAGCGGCGGTGGAGGCGGCGGCGGTGCACAGGACATTAGCCTTGTCTTATGTAACCCCGATGGCGTTGGCGTGTCGGTGCAACCACTGCTCGGTTCTATCCTGACGTGGCGGGGCAAGGGCTGGACCATGGGAGCCAAGTCCAAGGAACCCTTTTATCGCCTCTCGTTTCGCTTCATCCATCCCAATCTGGATGGTATGCAGAAGGACGCCAAGTATCCCCACAGACTGAGGGATGCCCTGCGCCAGGAGAAGCGCATCATCCCTCTCCACTTGAACATTGAAGAGCACGACGACGTCTTGCAGGGACGCCGACCGCATTCCCCTGTGACGGTACTGAAACCCAAGGTTGCACAAGTTAAAGCAAAGGAACCCGAACCCGAACCCGAGGCCGTTCCTTCTGCAGCGAAGAAGGCCAAACGGGCACCACCACAGAAGAAAACATAAAAGGCTTCATTTTGTGGTGCTCTCTGCTGGGAGGTGCCGTGTCTCCCGCTCGCAGACATCTCGAGTGTGACAAATGGCATCGGCGTCAGCCAGGCAAAGACGGGTGGTGGTACCCTCAAACTCCTCCTGGGTGATCCATCCATCACGGGGATCTTGATCGCACCGGGTCACAATCTCAGAGGCACTGGGAGTGAACCAGCGTTCCCACGGGTAGAGATGATCGGCGCGAAACTTTGACACCTTATCCACGTTGAGTTGGCCTGGCCGAGGGCTTTCCATGCCTCCCAAGCGCATGAAGCAGAGCGTCCAGATCTCGTGCCGTGTGTAGAGCACTTTGTCGTCCCCACAGGTTGCGTTCTGCTCGACGGGCAGTGGCGATGGCGTGGTGGCAAACGCATTGACGAGCTGCCCGCCCAAGAAGGATCCGAGAAGCATGAAAAAGTAATAGGGGATGGGCGAGCGCGCCATCCTTTCTCGAACTAGGTCCCACTCAATGTCTCACAGGATGTCAAGATTGTACTTCTCGCGGGGCATCAACCATTCACAGACGACGACGACGACGACGATGAAAGGAAGTGGTGGATCGCTGAACACAGGAGTGCCAGCAGAAGATAAATCACAAAGGTGCGCACAATCTGAGCTAAGCAAATGGGATCCCTCAGCGAGGCGAGTGAATAAGCCAAGATCCCGCGTGGCCTCCAGAAGAGCATCTTCTCTGGCATCTTCTATTGGCTCTTTGCCACGCGAAGACGATGCAAGATATTCTCATCATGTTGGGCCTGTCCTTTTTCCTGGCCTGTGGCGTGTGCTTGACTGCTGCGGCCTGCGTCACCGGGGAGAGCGTTGTGCCGCTCATATCCGTGTTGCTAGGTTTCATGGCTCTCATCACGTCATGCGCCTTCAACCTGTTGCAAAGCGACAACGACATGGACATGCCCTCTGCGCTGATGGATGCAGACAGCGAGGCAGTGACTCGCATGGATTTGGGCTGGTTCCTGTGCGGGATCTTCATCATTGCGGCTTGGTGCTTCCCCCTCATCGTGGCTCGGCATTCCATTTTAACAATGAGAGTGTCCTGGTTCTGCTCATTGGGCACTTGGTCCTTGGTGAGCACGCTGGGACTCTTCATTATTTTCTTGCACAAGGGACGCCAACAACATGCATGGGACACGTGACAAAGGTCGTCGGGGAGTTTTAAAGGTTCAGCTCCATGCCAAACTTGAGGCTCAGGGCCATGGTTTCCAAATAAATGGTATGGCAGACACTGCCACAGATCAATGCCCCACGATGATTCTGTTCCGAGCCACACTCGCACGGAACAAGTTGCACCTTTCTCGGTTGAATGCATACTCGGCAGTACGAGTACGCAACGTCGCTGCTGCCGTTCTTCAACGCGGTGGTGGCATCTTCCATACGAGCCTTGCTGCTGCAGGTGTGGCTAGGAGCATTGGCGCAGGCCTGGGAACACATGGGCCTGCCACAGCCCACGCAGCGATAAAACGGGTCGTCATTCCCCTTTCTCTGCCTGCATATTGCGCAGCAGTTGCAGTTGACCTTGTGCAGGGGCCAGTGTTTGTGCTGGCATGCCTGTGTACAGTACCAGGCCTGGCGACAGCACGAACACACCAAATAGCGCTTGCCAATGGCGTCGCATCCTGTGCAAATGCGCCATCCAACTTTGTCGAGGCCGGAAGCAACCTGAAAGGGAGTGTCGGCGCAAGCTTCGCGGGCCACTAGGAAAGCGTCTAAGAAGCCTCTCGCACTCTTGTAGGTAATTCTCGGTTCGGTCAACGCAAAGGCCAGCGCCGAGCGGAATGCCTCCAAAGCGCGATCGTTTTGTTTCATCTCAGCATACAGATAGCCCAGCGCGAGAAATGAGGCCGCAGTATCCATGTCTCGTAGTTCGTTGCGCGGGGCGTTGGCGGCAGTGGCATGGGCAACGTTGAGACTGACCAGCTGGGTGCAAGTAGGTAGGGCCACATCATAACGGTCTAGGGCACGATAGCAGGTCACGCGCTGGGAAAGGACAGCAGCGCGTTGATCAACAGTGACCCCCGAGAAAGACATGCACAAGTCAAGAAGCTTGACTGCGCGTTCCCATTGTTCCTCCTCGGCAAAGACAGTGATGGCAGTGAGATAAAGGGTCGTCGCGTGTTCGTCCTTACAGGGCATCTTAAGGTAGGGGATCAACGAGGCCGAATCCAGCGCGTAAGCAGCCGCCATGAGCTTGTGTCGTTTCGCCGAGGAAAGACGAAGAGAGCTCGCCAATGCGGACCACACGTCGTGATAGACATCAGCGTACGCTTGATAAAAACCAGGGACGCGGGTTTCCTCCTTGCGCAGGTCGCACATGTCCAAGTACCTGTCTGGCACGACGACGACCTTGCGGGATTGAAAGACATTTTCAAACAGCATGGCCACAAAGAGGTACTTCCATTCCACGGGCAACGTAGAGATGCGACCAATGTTACGCTGGCAGAATTCCACTGCGGATTGTTCATCGGGATGTTGCAGACTGACAATGCGATACAGGAAGTTCTCCATATGCTGCTCTCGATCAGCCAGCTCACAAACCATGGCAAGTGAACCGTCCGTCCGCTTCAGAACGTTATTGACGACGGACATGCAGCGTGCAAACATCGAGCCATTCCTGGCAATGCGCTCATCCATCACGGCGAACCAGTTGTCCAGCACCTCGGCAGGGGTCGACATTTCCCTCTGTGGGTCTGCGATGAGGAGGTAATGACCCTCTTCACAGGAACGGAAATCCTTGTCACACCAAACAAAATTTTTTTCTTCCTTCCATCTATCAGCCTTCATTGCAATCTTCATCGTCAACCGCTTCCTTCTGTGGTGACTTCACCTCGTCCCACAAAGGTCTGTACCCTTGTCACACCTTCCGCTTGGAGCCTCCCACCTTGGGGCGTTTCTTTTTCTCTCCCTCGGGAAAGAGGATCTCCCGCACGGTCCGATAGTCGTCATCGCCCATGGTGCTTATCATCTCAATGGAGCGTCGCCGTTGCATTCGCCGCTGCTGCACCACCTTTTGGAGCTCAGGTTTGTGCTGATCAATGACCCACAGATCGATCCCCTGATGCCGGTAGCGCTCCCACCACAGACAGATGCCTTGTGCCAAGCGTGGCCCCTGACCCCTGGTGTTATCTGACCACTTGGCTAGCACTCGGCCTGCCTCGTCAAGGTCATCAAAGGGCCCAGTCTTCATGACAATGGCCCACGTCCCCTGGTCCATCACGTTCTTCATGTCCCGCGCTAGCTCGGGCCTGGTGTCCAGCCTCACCTCTGTCTGCTTCTTGCTGTCGCCCTCGCCCTCCACGTTGACCAGCATGAACACCCAGTAGGGTCCGTAGCCTGGGGGTTTGATGGAAGCAATGGGGATGGTGGTTCGCAGCGGGGGTGGCTTCCGACGCCCGCCCCTCTTGTTAAGCCTGTCCAGCAAGGTGAGCGGCCTCGGTGCAGTGTCGTCTTCCTCCTTCTCCGCCGGAAGCTGATCGACATCCATCTTTAGGGAGGCGAGAGCGCTGGCTTTTGTATTGTATTCATCCCTCAATGGTATCTTCATATCAGAACCCAGTACAAACGGAGGAAATCCACATCTATTCTGTCCCCCGTGTGTGTCAAAGGGCAAGTGAACTGGGCGGCCACCCATTGGCCAGGGCCGACTCGTAGGCTGAGCGGATATGTTTCATACCCTCAGTGACGATGCTACTGTTGTAGTGTTCATCGTACTTGATCAAGTCACCTCGCTGGGGCAACGCATAAAGGTAGCTGTCAAAGGGAAGCAACTGAAGATCGCCCAGTTTGAGGCCCGAGCGCATCTTGTACAGGATGCTGAGGGCATGGGCCACAAACTTGTAGCCTGGATTTTGGGCCCCCCATGGACTGCTGGTGACAATCTCCCAGGTGCGTACAATGATGCGCACGTAGTGATCAATGCGGCGGTCATCTCGCTTCAGGTTCCGCAGCGTGGGTAGGTCCACGTCGTAGATAGCCTTGATACCCTCTACCTCCACCATGATGGGAAACGTGACCCCCTCCCTATCCTTGTAATAGGCCGCCAACGCTTTGAGCTTTTCATCCTCCAGGCGCGTCCTTTTCTCCTGATTGATGGCCCGGCGCGTACTGGAATAGAGGAGCTGCGTCACCACTGCTTCTGCTTCCTCGCGCCGTCTGTCAAGAGAGACGGCCTTCTTCCTGCCCACGCCTCTGCCTCCCTTGCCTGGACCCCTTTTGGTTGTCTTGGGCTTCTTCACGACGGCACTGCCAAACGAGTAGAAGCCCGACTCTGGCAGGACGGGCACTGGAGACGGATTGACCTCGGCCTCCTCCTCTGGGTCGCGCTGTTCCTCGACCTCTTGGTCGCCTTGGTCTCCAGGGCCTTGTGCAAAGAGGAGGCGAACTTGCTCCTCTTGCGTCAGGGGTTCGGGTTCCACAGTGCGGGCCCTCTTGAGGACGCTTAGGCCTGGTTTGTAGCGGGCCAGCCTCTTCTCTGGCTTGACGTAACCGCGTTCCGAGTCGACCTGTCCGTGGTACAGCCCAGTGATGGGACACACTCCATCGGGGCGATCCAAGTAGTCCTGGCATCGATCAGGGTCACACACATGGATTTGCTGGTAGATGCAGGCATAGACGTGGCTGTCGATGATCTTGCCCATGACCATGCGGCCTTGGTTCATCAGATCCAACTCACACATGGGAGCGCAGTCTCGCTGACGACAGGTATGCGAGCGTGCAGGACAAATCTCGCTACCCCGTGCCATCATGATGCGCATGGCACTGGCATTGATGGCATCGAGTGCGTTCATCCCCTCCCCTCGCGATAGACGCCATGGAATGGGTTTCATTTACTTCTCTCGAAGGCGTCTCACAAGTCGGTCCGATGCTGATTGCTCCATGTCCGGATCCATTCCTGGAGGACCTGAATTATGACAAAGGCCATCATCACGGCCATCATGACGAGGACCATAATGGAGCGCTGCCTGGCCCATTCTGCCCAAAAGTGTCGCCAACAGCTTTCGCGTCTCTTCTGAATCCTTTGCTTGATGACAGTGGTGGTCAGGCGGCGTGTCAGGGCCTGCACTGGGTTCACCATGCAGGTTGGGCACGTCTTGCCAATGTCAGTGCCTTCTGTTGAGCGCCAGTCATCCAAGCACGAGCCATGGAAGACGTGCTCCGGTGGTTGCATGCAGCGGAGGGCGACGATCCGCTCCCTCTCCTCCGAGAGCAGTGGCTTATCACAGATCCCGCATGCATACGTCTCGCTGATGATCACTTGACCCTCCACTGGGGGCGGTGGGGCTGGCGGTTCCACAGGATTGGCCACCATGCTAGACAGCGTGATGGTAGCCGAGAGGGGTGGTACCGCTGCATCTGGATCTTCAACGCCGAGGGCGGGTTGTGGCTTCTTCTTCTTCCTTCGCGACTTGGCCTTTGAAGTGGGAGCCACACCGTCCTCAGGTTTCGACCTTGGCTTCATCGCATGATCAAAAGTTCATTTCGTTTGCCCAGCCTCGTTTGCCACGTACGTCAAGTAGGCGGTGACCGTGGTTTCCGCGTCCATGCCATCCAAGTCCATGTCGCCCGCCACACCGTAGCGAGCCTTTCGGAAGAGCGCGTTTAGCTCTGCTTCTGGAGCCTTGTCCGCGAGGTTTGCCACCAGGAACTTGATAAAGGCAATCAACACTTGCTCCCAGTCCTGGCCCTTGGCGCTGGGGTCTTCCTCTTGCTTCCTCAGGAAGATGTTCTTGAGCTTGCGCATCAACGCCGCATTGCGCAACACTCCGTTGGCCGTCGCCGCTGACGACTGCGGAGGAGGAGGGACAGAGGCAAGAGGGTTGGGCAGCACCTCGCTGGGCGGTGGAGCGGGAGGAGCAAAGACCTTTGTCAAAGCCTCCAACTTGGTAGCCATCATTGCAGCATACTCGGCTTTCTGTCGTTCTTCGTGAGCCTTTTGCTGGGCCAGCTTATCGGCCATCTCCTGTTGCTTCCTGATCAAGTCATCGCGGACCTTATCGTGTTCCTCCTTCTGCCGCTTGATATCCTGCACAGCAGCCAACATGGATGACACCGCCTTGGGTTCGATAATAGACGCGGGTGCTGCCTCATTGACGACAGTGACGGGGACCTCCTGCACAATAGGCACCACTAGCGTTGCCTTTGTCGGAGGCTGTTCTTTCGTCGGTTCCTTCGCAGGTTCCGCAGGCTTCGGTGGGACTTTCTGAGGTGTGCGTTTCATGGCTCGAATGGCTCCAGGTCCCACGCGAGCCACCATTTGGTTTGCAAGACTGGCCCTGAGAAAGCCGCTGTCGTTGAAGATTCCGTGCTGGGGTTGCTTGCCATTCACATGCGCCAACATGGCTCCTTGCAGAGGCCTGATCACGGGCCCAGCAGGGAGCAATGCCCTGCGTTGGGCGTCCTTTTTCTGGCGACTGGCAGCCTTGTACTCCTGGTCGTTGTCCTTGTGACGCTGCCATTCATCAACCCAATAGGGCAGTCGAGTCCCGTCGCGCAGCTTCACCATATTGTCGGCGGGCTGGTTGGGCTTGTCGCGCCCAGGGTTCTTGGTGCCATCCTCGTTGATGGTGGGACCGTACACCGTCTTGAAGTTGCTTTGCGTGGGATTCCAGTATTCATCGGGGCCGCATCCACAGTTGGGAGGCACCTGAAAGACCGCCTTCCACAGCGGGCGGTGCGGGTCAGCAGCAAATTCCACCTCACGTCCGTCGTCCAGGGCCACGTGCTTAAAGTAGAAGAAGTTGGCTTCGCTCAGGTCCTTGCATGCGTCGGGCTCCTCCAGCAGCGGTATCCCACGCCGCACCAGCTCGTACTGTCCCTTGGCTGTCCAGATGCGAGCACCCTTGCCCTTGCCCTTTTTCATGCCCATGCGCGCCTTGAGCTTCTTGCGCAGGTCCTGTTCCTCCTGGAAACGCATAATCTCTCTGGGCGTGTGCATCTTGCGCATCTCAATGTTCTCAGCCTGGTCGTCTGCGTCATCTTCCTCCACGTTATCGCCGCCCACGAAGAGCTGGTCAATCTCGTCGTCGTCGTCCATGTCTACCTCCTCGCCCGCAGAGTCCTCGTTGTCGTGCGCGGCTCGGGGTATCGACGGTCGGGCGGACAACGGCGGCTGCGGTGGTGATGGTCCTGGCTTCGTCACTCCTCGTCCATTCAAGGCAGGATCCGGGACGGGTTCAGCATAGCCGGCGTAAGGATTGAAGGGGTCATGTTTTGAAGTCATCTGTCCTTGATTGACCCCTCTCGCCCTTTTGACATTGAAGTGGAGGTAGGAAAAGACTGGCAAAAACAACGGTCCCTTGCTAGTTGTTTTGTTCCCTCCATTTGTCTCTCATCATCGGTCAGGAAGGCGCGCGCCACCACCACCACCCACCCCACACACGCTCCGTCGTCGTCGTCGTCGTCGTCGTGGTGGAAGATGACCGACATCCAAATTGACATTGGATTCGCTATCCTGCTCATTGGCTGGCCCGTGTACCACTTGCTGTCTGGGCCACCCTACACCAAGCGGGATGATGCCTTCTACACGCACCTCAGCAATTACAGTTCAGTGTTTCCGCGGTGGCGCTGGATCTTCCCCCTCATGTGGACCCTGCTGTGGTCTTTCAACGGGGCAGGCGCTTGGCTCTTCTGGCACGCCTACGCTGCTGGTGACAACGACACCACCTACCTGACGGGCCTCATCTTGTACACCATCTCATTTGTGTTCCAGTGCGGATGGTACAACATGTTCTTCAAGCGCCGCATGCTCAAGTCCACCTTCTGGGTCACCCTCATTGTCATTTGGGGCAGCCAGGTCGGCTACTTTGTGTGCGCCATCTTGTACCCCGAGGTGGTGTCTGCAGTGGCCTCTGGCTTGGTGGTCGCATGGCTCACCTATGCCACCATCATGACGGGCGTGGCTGCCTTCTTCGTGCCGGACCATGACAACGGCAAGATGAGCGAACCTCTCGTCGACCCAGAGCTCCCGGCCGGCAGCAACTACCACGGCAACGGGGCACACCACGCTCATCACCACAACGGCCACGGCCACGGCCACCAACAGCAGCAAGGCAACTACACCCCTTACGGCTACGAAGCCCCAATGTCTGCACCAGTTGGTGCCCAGGTCCCTGCCACTGTGAGCAGCGCTCCCGCGGTCAAGTTCAACCCGGGCGGCAATGCTGTGCAGCAACGCAAGGGCGGACCCACAGCAGCCGACTTCAAGACCCTCGGCCTCAAGACTGTCCTCTGAGTCGGAGAGAGGGGCGCGCGCGTTAGGATGAAGAAGCGACCCCCTGGGACAGCGGCAACGACCAACAAAAAAGCAATACACTCTTTAGTCAATTGCGACCCCCGTCACACGAACATTTCTGGGCAGGTGGTCGCGGTTGAGCATCTCTGCCGTGGCCTCTGCACTTTCCCTGTTCTCATGGATGGAGTGTGTCGTGTGGGGTGTACGCATGACAAACTGATCGGAGCCTGCATAAGGAAGCAAGTATGATGCACGCATCGAAGTAATGAGCTCCGTGTCTTCGGGTGACAGGCTGATGAGAACGTCGTGGCGCGTCGCTCCACTGGGCTGCATTGTGAATGTATTGACGTAGGCCCATTGCAGCTTGACCTCCTTCATTGCCCAGTACGGGAAGACAATGGCCGCTATCTTGATGAGCGTGGGCACTGGCAGGAGTTTGTCTGTGTAGGCCACTGTGATGTGGGCCCATCCACTCTTGACGGGGTGCAGCACAACGGACTTGTCTTTGAGCTCCTTATCCCATAGCGTGAGATAGACACCCGACATGACGATGAACCTTCTTCGATCTTTATCGTTGAACGGGGGGCGTTCAAACAATCCGCGTCACTTCAAGGGAACAATAGGCTGAGAAAGTGACCCCTGCTGAGTTGGTCTGCTCGTAAAGGGAGATGGTCAGTCCATCCCCAACGTGGACGGGACATCCGGTGCATCCTGCGTGAAAAGTCACTGACCATGACGTGGTGGGGTATCCAATGGGGGTAGGGTTGGGTCCTGTGCTGTACAAGGTGGTGAATCCTCCCTGAGGAACGTATCCATCCAGGGTGGGATCAGCGCTATGCGTAGCACCCAAGACAATGGCCCCTGTGTAGCTGTTTTGCGAGGGATCACTAAAGACGGTGGGTGCCAGGGCACACATGGCATTCACTGTGTAGGTGCCCACTGCTGGCACCACCCACGAGGTACCACCCACATTGCCTTGACCGCCATCCCCCGTCACGATGCCGGGGAAGAAGTAAGAGGTGAACCCGGTCTGGATGCCATTCTGCCATTGGTCGGGATTCACAGGGAATAGGCCTCCAATTATCAAGCTGTAAGCCACCTGCGGGCCCATTGGATCCGACTCGGAGAGTCCCGTCTCCCGTGTGATGGTGTGGTTGAGCGTGACCACGAAAGTGACGTCCGATTCGCTTCCCTCGAGCCCTTCCTGGGCCACAATTTGTTGCACTCCCGTGGCATTCACCTGGACCACCCCCGTAGCCGGATCTTCTGTGACGATGATACCGATGCCTGCCACAAGCTCTTGCACCCCCGTGGCGTTCACCAGGACCACATGCGTGACATCATCCTCGACGACAATTATGCCACGACCAGCGGCAAGTTCTTGAACGCCCGTGGCGTTGATCTCGATGCTGCCCTCTGTCGCGTTTCCCGTGATGATAATCCCTTGTCCCTCCCACAGAAGCAGATTGCCGTTTTTAGGGTGAATGCCGTCCACGGAGCGCACCGTCTGACTGTTCAGCACCACCGTCAAGGCCAGGGCACAGGCAGCCACTACACAGGCCGCCGCCACCGCGTAGAACACCAGCAACCATGGCGAGGTGGCAGGCGTTTTCTTCATGACCAGGTGAGGGGTCGAGAGTGGGCAAGGGAATTGTTGATTAACACCAACAAGGAGTGCCTCTCGGTCTTTATCTCGCTGTCGCTCCGTTTCCAGGAGCGTCATGCTCCTTTTGGTGGCGGCGGCGTCGGTATTCGCCATCCCATCCACATGCATAACACACGTTGCACAGGTCCCGCACAGCGGCGTAGGCCTGAACACAGGCATTGCTGGCAATCCAGTCACCGTCCCATGTCAGGACTCCGTCATCATCCACGTCGCACATACTCATAATTACGGAGCCGTTGATGTTCGCGTAGAAGGCGGATCCCAACCCCAGGCACGAGGAGTTACCCAAGGCCTGCTGACCTGCAATCCAGTTATTCAGTTCTACCACGGTGATGGTCCAGTCCTCGTTTGTATCCACCAGGGCTTCAAGGCAGTAAGCCAGGTACAGGCGCACCCCGGGGCACTGGGTAAAGGGCATGGGAGCTCCACGCTTCTCGACTGGCGGGCCCGGGACTGAAGCTGCATCTGCCAAGACGACACAAAGGACAAGAAACAGAGAGATCCCGATCATCCTCCCCACCTGGATGAAATTGACAAGCACGCTAGAAAGCTCACGACGGTCAAGTCACTTTCCGTTTAGTTTCGCAAATGCAGGATCGCAGCCAAAGCACAGGGCCTCCTTGTGGCCATTCACTTGCCCGCAGGCTGTGCATACATTGTGTGCGGCACATTTGGTTGTTGGTTCATCACCAAAGCCGCGAAACACATACAAGGGACAACCCTCAGTGCCACAGGGCTGTCGTCCCCGCCTGTCGCGCGGTCTGCTGCAATCCACACAAAGCCGAGGCTTCCATAAATTCGGCTTCCCCGCAAACCCGACAATCGTTGTGCTTCAAACAAAAGGGAAGATAGTCGGCGCACACCGAATAGATGGCCTTGCCACACCCCTCGTGCCGGCATACTCCAACATAGCGTCGTAACGAGGCGACCCCGTCGCGGTCGCACATTTCTTCACTCGCCCCCTGAGACTTTGAATCTCTGGTTGTTTCACAGGGAAAAAATTTATCAGGGCCCCCGCCTTTTCTTCCGACTGCTGCATACCGAACATAAGTAGGTTTCCCACGCCGTCAGCAGGCCGCATTCGCTGCATGGGTTGTGCAGGAAGCAGTAGTCGGGCGGCTTCCCCGAGCCCTCTCGATCCGGGACACGAATGTTTCGGTCACAGTCAGGTGTCTTGCAAAGGCCCGCCACACGCATCACAATCTTGGTCTCGGCCGCCGGTCCCCCCGTGGCAGGTCCCGGGATGACAATGGATTCGGGTCCCGGGCTCGGGTCCGCATCCATGACGGTGGCGATGGTAGCCAGAGGGTCCTGTCACGAAAAATTCCTTGCTGCTCTGGTCTGGGTGGCGGAAGAAAAAATTTTTCTCATAGGTCTCTTGTTGGGCCAAGGACGTGGGGAGACCACCGAGTACGGCGCCGAGCACAGGGTCGAAAGGTGTCGAGGTCGAGATCGAGATCGTCGCCGCCGCCGCCACGGGATGTCGGGTCTCACCAACGCGTATGCCGCCGATGGTCTCATGGCCCCGCTCTTCCATACCCGTCCCCCGTACCATCCCTTCCGTCCCAATGAGGATGGCCTGGTGGAGGCACCTTTCCACGTGCTCGCGTTGCCCCTTCCAAAGGGTCGCCCCGGTCAGTTGGGAGCCTACCCCATTGGGGCCAGCGGGTGGCGTCAGTGGGATCCCACCTCTCCCTTCGCCGATAAGTTCGCGGCTTTTATGCATCTCTTTTCTTTTGCCATGGAGCTCAACGAAAACAACGGGACACCCATCTTCCTCGGTGCTCCCGGATCGGCCAAGGTCAGACGCTCGCAACTCGCCTTTATCCGCCGCATCGAAGGCCGCTCTCGCAAGGGAGATGAGTTTTTGCTCAGGGTACGCAAGGGTGGTCGGGGTTGGGTCGGGGTAGAAAACTTTTTTACCCTCTCTCCTCCTCCAAGGTGGGCACGGACATCAAGTGGGACACGACCTGCGACAGGAATCTCAGCGAAGTGTTCGCCGCCATCCAGAGCGGCGTGCACGACCCTCGCATCCCCGGTCGACAGGGCAGGGTGCAACCCGCTGCCGATGGTCTGGCCGACGGGGTGCAATACGAGATGCCCGAAGAGGACGACGGCTACGGTGGTGGTGGAAGGCGTCGGCGGCGTCGCGGTGGTCGAAGGAGACGACGGGGAGGAGATGACGACGACGAAGAGGACGAGGAGGACGAGGACGAGTCAGAGGATGGCGACAACGCGGAGGATGCTGCCATCTTGGGCATCCTTAATGAGGCGCTCAAGGATGGCCAAGGCCACAGCATAGAGGGGCGCGAGATTATCGAGAAGGTGACCATCATCGTTCAGAACATGACGCGTCCCGCCTCGAACAAGGATGGCCGCAGAGGAGAGGAGGACGCGGGGTGCGTCATTTTCTTTTGCATTCACGACGAGCTCTACTCTATGGGCACGCCCTTCCAGACGCTGATCAAGCTGGGCGCCGATCACCGTATGTCCATGTCTCGGCAGCGCAAGGCCCAAGGACGGTCCGGCGGTGGAGGAGGCGGACATGACGGCCAAGGACCCGGGGGGCGTCAACAGTTCAATCGGGAACTCTCGCTGGTGGAGCGCTTCCCCTTTCTACGCGACGGTGACCACTTTTCCAACACGCTGCTCAACTTCACGTCCGACTCATACCTGGATTTGGCTGCGTTCATCACCAACGACCCGTCCATGGTGCGCGAGCACAGGCAACGCAACCTCAACGATTTGAATCGTCTGCGGGATCCAGGCACTGAATCAAACCCGAATCTCATGCATCCTGCGCTGCTGTTCAACACGGAGTGGGCGCTGGGTGTGATGCGTCTGTATGGAGTGCCCTCGCGCCAAGCTTCCATGGACGCCCTCCGAGGTGGCCCTGGGTGGCTGGAAAGCTTGGCCGATGAGGCTCTCAAGAATGGCGTCGGCGTGGAGCGCTGGTATTTTGATCCCGAGCGCAGCTACCACTACCTCATGGCGGGGTTTGTATGGGCCCGTCTGGGGAGTGCCGGTTTGGAATCGCAGTATTTCCCCTGGTTCAAGATCCCTGCGCCCCTCCTCAAATCCACCATGGCGCGCTCTGCCAGCAACGCGCTGGTTCGCTACGAGGCCGACAGCGGAGCCAACAAGCTGGCCCCTGCCTACGCCAGTGCCATGATCATCCCCGACTTGGGGAGACCCGAGGTGTTGCCCACCAAGTTCTACGATCCCAACGTGATCTCGCGTCGCAATGGCATCCGCCAGGTGTGCCTGGACAACATTCGCATGATGAACACGCTCACGGCACCCGCTGACCCGATACGCGAGCCCAGGGCCTACGAGCTGTACTGTGACATGATGGCCGAGTACAGGGAGGCGTGCCTAACCAACATGGTGAATGTGCTCAAGCCCAGCAATCACATTTATCCATCGATGAATGCCATTCTCACTTGGATGGCATCGGAGATGCGTCTGGTCAGTGTTCCCCTTGCGCACTTCACGGTGGACCCCTACGATACGGCACCCGTCACCTGGCCTCTCGACCAGTTCGCCAACTACATGATTCGCATGGGCCTCAGCCTGAAGAACGATTTGTTTTTGGCGGCTCGCGCTGACCGCTGGATCCTGGTGCACCATGCTCACAACGACTGCCACGCCACCATGGAAGTCAAGATGCACCCCAGCGCTCTTGTGCATGGCCCCTCTGAGGGGGGCAAGTCCCATTTGTTTGACTCGGCCCTCAGCAACAGTGCCATCCCTGACACGGTGGTCTCCATCCTCGAGTCATCGGACAAAGCCTACTATGTGCACGAGGACAGTCTGGGACTGACCATTCAAGTGCACGAGGCACCCAAGATTTGGGTGGACGCCAAGTTGGCCGCGGCCGACAAGTCAGGGGCTGCCGAACGAATCAAGTCCATGACCACGGAGCACAAGGCCACGTACCGCACGCTGGTCCTAATCGAGGGCGCCAATGGGAGGTCTGAGCGCCGCGCAGAAACCATTGAATCGCAGTACCATGCCACGCTTTGGGTATGCACCAACGGATTGGTGAGCCACGGTGATGAGGCCATTGCCTCGCGTTTCTTCAACTTTGTCATGACTGGCTCTGAGAGCGACCTCTTTGAGTATGCCGGCCTCGGCCAGCATCTCAACGACGACGATCGCAATCGCAAGGCCGACTGTCTTCATGCCTGGCGCATCAAGCAGGCCCTCATTTCGCTGTCGCTGGTGCTCATCGACAGCAAGATCCTGCCCCGCCCCTCGATGGACGTGTTTGACCACTTGCACACGCGGGTGTTGGCCTACTTCAAGGAGCAGGGCGTGAACACAGCTGCCATTCGCAAGGTGGACATGGTGGGACGCGTGGCTGCCATTTACACGCTACTGAACGGGCTCATCTGTCTGTACGACAACCCGGGGGCCAAGTATGCAGGGAAGGAGTTTGAGTTATCCCAGTTGATGGACTTGATTCCCTACCTGTACTGCACCAAGCAAATTGCTGTGTTCACCATGACGCAGACCGAAGAGGTGTTTCTGAACCCCTTGCGCAGTGCTGTGCTGCGAGGCATCATGCACATGGCCAAGATCCCCTACGTGCGAGGCAAGACCATTGAGGAATACTTCAAGGAGGACACCACTCGTTCGCTGGCTGGCATCTGGAGGCGCGAGGAGACGGATGACAGGGGCACCTGGTTCGACTTTAACTACATCGCGCTCAGCGGCCTCGAGTTCAAGGACATTTACGCCAATATTGCCGAGTGCTGCGACATCAAGGTGGAGGCCAATGAGGTGGAGAATGTGCTGCACACGCTATCGGGCAACAAGTCGGGCTACTTGAGAGTGAGGCGCGTCCAACCGCTGCGTGGGGACTTTTACTTCTCGCTTCAACCAGATGCCATCACACGTTACACGGGACTGACCCGGGAGCGCGACGTGACCTCGCTGCAGATTGTGAAGCGTGACCACAAGAACAAGACGCTGCTCATCGCCACGGAAGCCATCAACAAACTCCACGATGACATGCTAGTGGACGCCTTCCAACACTGCATGTATCCCCAGTGGCAGCCGCAGGAATTGCTGACGGCCTACGAGGTGCGCAAACAAAACCCTGTCGACCAGGAAAAGGACCAGAGCTATGTGGGCCTGTTTGACGTGATGCGCATCACCTCCGAAGTGGTGGAGGAGTTCTCCCAGGTGGAAGCCTTCACGGCTCCCAACGTGGCCTACTTGACGCCCACCACGCAGAAGATGATGTCGGGTCCTCGGCTGCACCCTGATAAGCGTGGCGAGTCCTATGCTCCTCGACGAGAGAAGCGCGAGTCCAGCACCACGAGCATCCGCGAGGACCTCGATGTGTTTGGGCACAGGCAGCACCATTATCGCGCAGGGTGCAGGGGCAAGCCCGAGAAGAGTCCATCCCATCCCAACATACTGCGAGAAACGATTCGTGCCGCCTTGCAGCAGAATGAGGACTATCACGAGGAGAACGACACGGCGGGCATCATGAAGCACGTGGATCTGTTGCCGCGCTGCCTGCAGATGCAGTACCCCCACACCATTATCGACGAGCTGGATGACCACTTGCGGCAAAAACGCAACGCCCGGCCCTTTGGCGAGATGAACGTTGCCAAGCAGAAGGTCTACGAGATGGAGGTGCAGGACTGGATCAAGGGCGGCAAGCAAGGGCCCGTCCCTGTCATGACCACGCTCACCAACATGGCCCGCGTGGTTCGTGCAGACTACCGCATGGCCGAGCTTGGTGGACCTCTCAACGGGGGTGGCGACGGCGTAAGTAACGGTGGCAGTGGCGGTGCCAACGGCGTGGGAAGGCTTGGGGCCCCAGTCGACTCACGACTGGGACGCAAAGTGCGGGGTTCCAAGCAGACCTTTGCGCACCCCGTTACCCCCTCGACCACTAACATGATGGTCAAGGATCCGCTGGCCATGTACGCTCAGCAAAAGGCCCGCAAGGCTGCCCGCATCGAGCAAGACAGACTGCGTGAATTGATCTTAGAGGCTGCGCAGGCCACAGGCTATGGTCCCCGTGGCAAGCGCGGTGCCAACACGTGGGACCCCTCTGCCGACTACACGGACATTGATTCACTCATGCCCGCTGGCGATGTTGCTCTTCATGCACGTCTGGAAGGTCGGCAGGTGCCCCAGTTGGAGGCGCCGCCTGCGTCCACTCCAGCAGCAGCAGCAGCAGCAGCAGTGGTTGCTCCTGCCGCGCCAGCCTACGAGATTGTGGATGGACTCGTTGTGTTGCCTGCCAATGTGAGGGCCACCAAACTGCGGCGCACAGAGAGTGACAGATTTGCCTCTTTGTCGTCATCCTCGTCGTCGGCCGTTCCCGCAGCCGATGCAGCGACGGGGGCGGCCAAGACAAAGGGCCCGTCCCACAAGAAGCAGAAGAAGAAGTTGAGGACCGCGGCGGAGAAGTTCGACGACATCACGCGGACCATCCTGGAGCAGAACGCGTCGACGGGCTATGACTCGGTGGCCCTCCTCTGCGAGGTGGACAAGGAGGACAGCCGGAGTCGCTTGATGGACGACGACGACAACGTGCAGCCGCCGTCGACTGGTGCTGGCGACGACTATGCACTCGATGCAATGGACGGGTTCGATTAAAATGACAGCGACGACAACATTGATGTCTTTTCATTTCTCAGATCATCGTGAAGAGTGACCCGTCCTCCACCGTCTCCACTTCGTCTGTCTCCGTGTCCATGGCGATGGGTGCTTCAGCCTTATCCGCTTGCTTGATGGCTGCCGCCGCAGTCGCAACAGAGGAGCGAGCGTAGAGGGCTGCCATCTTGGCTGCAGTCTCGGGCCTCGAATCAAACTCCAGCATCTTCATGTACTCTCGCAGCGTGTGCAAGTCGATCCATCCATTGTAGAGACCGAACAGGCAGCCCTTGGCCAGCTCTGGATCCATGTCTTGCTTCCAGGCACCCAGCAGGTAGGGCCTGTCGGCGAGGGGCGGTGTCTCCAGTTGCATGGGACACCAGCAGTTGGGATCGATGCCCTTGTACGTTCTCTTGGTGACGCCCGTCTTGGGGTCCTTCTCATCCAAGTAGAGACCACAGTACACTTTGTTGCGATCGGTCAGGTAGCGGAGCGTCTGCACGCGCATCTGGTCAAACGCCACCTTGTTCATGGTCTCGCCGCTGGGAAACTCCTCGGGCGTCATGAAAAGGTGACGCCATTCATGGGGCAGCTGTAGGATGTCCATGCAGCACCATTCCACAGCATGCACCATGTCCAGGGCAAAGCGAGATACGGCATCTCCAAACTTTCGGGCCGTCTCCTGGGCAGCCTCGCGAGACGAACCAGAAGCACGCTCCTGCTCCGCCAGTTTGTCCAGCACAGTGTAGAAGCGTTCAGCCACGTAAGCTTCCAGCGTTTTGTAGAAGTTCCAGCACACCGTCTTGTGTTCAATGTTCTCCGTGTCCATCTCATGCATGGCATGGCGTAGCACGTGGAGTCCATGCAGGGTGCCAATGGCGTCCTTGTAGCGCATCACCTCGGTGCTTTCACGGATCAAAAGCAGTGCCAGGGGACTGGTGTGCAGTGGGACGGGCAACACCTTGGTAAGCACCAGGAACACTTCGTACATCTTAGAATATCGCTGCCAGGCTGCTGAGCGGATGGGAAAGGGAATGTGAAACACGCGTTTGTTGATTTGGTCTCCCATGTGGTGGGGTGGCATCACAAACTTGAACTGCGTCCCATCCTTGTTGATGATGCCCAGCGGCACAAAGCCCTTTTCAATCTTGGCGCACTGTGCATCAAAGACAACTCTCACATCAACCTTTGGCTTCACCGGTGCCACGGGTGGTCTGTCGGGCAGGGGCACACCAAATACATCCTCGGTCTGGCCCTGGGTCTCCATCTTTTCGCTCTCATTCCCTGCCGCGAGCCTGTCGATTTCCTCCTGCACGTTGGCCCAGTATTGCACATAGGGGTAGTCCCGCATCTCAATCTGGCTGGGCAGCTGCTGGCCCACGAACACCTCGCTGGGGTCTTTGGGGACCTGATGCCACGAGGGCATCACGCTGGGAGCCTTCCATAACCCCTTGGTGACGGTCGGTTTGACATTGAGGGCTGCCATCGTCGCTGGGTGTGCGGGGTTTCATTTTCCATCACACTCTCCCCCTCTCATTCAGAGCCTGTCCCGGCACGCGTGGATATTCCAATGCTGTCCAGTCCGCCGAGGGCAGTCTCGCAACGCATGCCCACCTCAGCGACCATTACGACCGTCCAAAAGTTCCCCAGCAGACTGGCGCTAATGTGGGGCCAATTCTTTGAGTCAGACCAGGCCTGAAAGGCGACAGGCGACCCTTGAACCAGCACTGTGAAGACCCCGTGCTCTGCATCATGATAACACGTTCTGCTAATAGGATAGGCAAACCGTATGATGCCATACACGCTGCGGGCAATGGGCAACAGCTGGGACTGCGTCAGGGTGTCCCCGTAGTTGTCCTTGTGCGTGGCCTGGAACTGAATCACAAACTTGAGCTCCTCCTGGGGAAGCGGCAGCCGTCTGAGATCCTCCAGATCACTCCCATCAGCTGCGGCGGCGGCGGACTTGACGGGAGCGGGATAGCTCTCCACTCTTTTCCATCGTGATCTGCAGCAATGTGGTCCCGGATCGTCCTGTTCATCCACCCGAATGGCTGGGTCGTCCTCCTTCATGCGACGACGCACAGGGCTAGACATTGACCTTTATGGAGGCCAATTCTTAGAGGGTCACAAAGGAGCGTTCCACGACGGCCTCATAGGAAACGCAGCGTGTGTGAAAAGCCACCGTCACCACAAAGATGACGCAGCTGACGGCCATGCCAATCTGAGCGCTGAGGATGGCTGCATCCTTGCCGGGCAACACGTCATAGGGAATGGGACTAAAGGCAATGTAGAGCAGCACGCACAGGACAAAGACGGCGAGACTGCCCACGGAGATCCAAAAGAGCGGTTTGCTTGGTTGTCGATGGTAATACTTCTTGAGCCCGTACACAACGCTGGCACACCACAGGGCCAGGCATATCATGGGGCAGATGCTAATGTACCAGGCCCCCAGGATGAGAGACACGTAGAACATCACATACATGGCCACCACGGTCAGCAGCATGACGATGACGGGCACCATGCTGTACTGCCGAACCATGAGACTCACATTGATGGTGAGCAGCACGTGCATCACCACGAGCGTGTCGAGAGCAGAGATGGCCAGGGCCGACGTCTGGTTGTTGTTGAGCAGGGTGCCAAGCGACGGGATCTGGTACACAACGCAGGTAAGGTTCGTGCCGCAGGGGACCACCTCATCGATGAGCACGCAACTGTCGCTGTTGGCGCATCGGATGCCCGTAGTGATGCACAGCACGGTGAACACTGCAAACAGGGCTGCCATGACCCACCAGGAGGAGCGGGCATCGGTGCGATGCACACTCACAACGTGATCGTCTCGTCCAGTGGCATGATCGTAGGCACCGGCTTCATTTGTGAGAGGGAGATCCATTCCGCCTTTCGGCCTCTGTTTGGACTCTGGCACAGGCTGGAGTTGGGACTTTTCATTGTCCTCTGTTGTGGGGGAGCTCAGAGGCCATCCCCCGGACCGGCTCGGCGTCTTTTTCCTGGTCCTGCTGGTCGGCCTCCCTGTATCTGCAACTCAAGCATCCCTTGCGCTGGATTGTATGCTACGCTGAGTAGCGTACGTAGGGCATCGTCGCTGTGGGCTTTGCTGACGAAACGATCATAGATTTGGTCAAAGTCCACCTGACTGATGAAGCCGCGGCATGTCATCACGTAGGCTCCCGAATCGTCCCTGCGCACTGGGCTCACCTCGAGCAAGGGTACCTCTCTGTCGAGCATTGTTGCGTGGTACAACACAGTGAGCAGGCGATGCACATCGGCTGGATCCGCATCGTCCATGTTGCAGCGATCCCGCAACGAGTCGAGGATCCGCTTGGCAAGTTCATAGTCCACGGGGGCAGGGGCAGAAGCGTCTGTCGGTTCCTCGTCGCGCTCTCGCTTCTTAGAGGACGACCCGGCGGCGGCCATCATCATCATGGGTAGTGCAGGGAGTCCTGGTTCGTTGACCATGCCTGTCTGACGCATGCCGACGCGCACGGTAAGGATGCCCGTGGCCGAGTCGCTCAGGAAGTTGCGGACCAAGCGCATTTTGTTGTTGCTGCCGCCGGTCACGGACCTTACCTTGTGGTGCCAGCCCACAATGTCGATGAACTCATCAAAGCCCCGCACCAGAATGGCGTAGTAGCCCGACTCGCGGGTGACGGTGATCTCAAGTTCGGGCACCTGGTCCTCCAGCGTCACAATGCACTGGATGGTAGCCATCACACTGGAGCGATCCTCTGGGTCCACGGCGCTCAGATCGTACTCCTTTGTCAATACTTCGCCCACCTTGACCTGCCCGGCAACCAGCCGAGATGATCCCTGTTCCATTGCAGCGCCGCCTCGGATCGAGGGTCGTTCCTTGGCGCCCAGCGTCCATGAAGACATTTCACGTGTATTGTTCATCGCCGCCCCTGTCCCTGCCCCTGCCCTCAGAGAGGAGGATCCCGATTCGAGGCGGCTCCCCATCAGGGGTGGAAGGGTGCGAGACTCAGCAATGCGTACAAACCGTGAGCCACCTTGATCCATGACTCGCCCGACGTGGTGAAGGCTGCACACACAGACACAAGGAGAATGAGTGAAATGAGAGCCTTTGGTTCATCCAGAATTCGCCCGGCCAGTCCCGAAGAAGACGAGCCGCCCTTTGCATCGCTAACGGGCAGCGTCACATTCGTAGCCAAGGCCACGCTGAAGACGTGACCACCGCGGGCATCGTTGCGAGCTGTCTTGACGTTGCCACACAGATCATTGTACTGCTTGAAGAGCGGGATCAGGTCATCGTCCAGCTCCACCACGTTGTTCAGCTCACAGGTGAGTCCCTTGAGCGTTGGATGCGGATTGGCCAGTTCCACGTGTTTGTTGGCGCCCAGTCGGGCTTTCTGACTGCTGAGCCAGCGCTGGGCATCATGGAAGAGTGCCCACTGTTGTGGTGACAGGGCAGAAGACACGCCACCACCGACAGTCGCTAAACGGGGCAGCGTTGACATCACTCTTGGACGATTGACCCCACCCTTTTGGCGCGTGTCTGAGGGGAGGGCGAAATGCTGGAGATAGCAGAGAAACGCGGGCTGGTCATCGGATTGGCGGGGAAATTCGGCAGTGGCAAAGACACTGCGGCCGCACTCATCCAGGAAGCGTTTCCCGGGCAACAGTGGCGAGTTATCTCGTTTGCACGCCTCGTCAAGCAGGTGGTGGCCACCCTCACGTCCACAACACTGGAACAAAACCTGTCCGATGCTGGCAAGCAAACAGTGCCGCGCGGCTTCACCGACAGTCTGAGCACGCTGCAGCAAAAGGTAGGCATGGCCATGCGTTCAATCGATGAGCTGGTCTGGATCAAGGCGGCGTTTGCCCCTGTCATGCCCGAAGACAATGTGATTGTGACGGATGTCCGATTTCCCAATGAGGTCAGGGCCATCCATGATCACCAAGGCATGGTCATCCGCCTGTGGGGACGCGCTCCCCGCCCCAATGAGACGCGCGATCCCATGCACATATCAGAGACAGCGCTGGATGACTTGTACCACCTTTTCGATTTCCACATCGAAAACAGTGGCACCTTGGAGGAACTGAAGAAGATGCTCATCTACGTGGTGGGCCAGCATGTGTCGAGGATGAAGAAATAAAAATGGTGGACCCACCCAAAGGGAAATAAAAGCTCCTGCTGCAAAAGGGCCCCATAAGGTGTGCGCAATGGCAAAACGCACCGGGATGCGTCGTTTCAGCGAGGTTACACTCAAGGCCGCTGAAGAAGCCGCAGGCATTGGCGGACGCTTCAACGCAGACAGCAGCGACCGGGAGTGGGAAACCTTGTACGAGTTAACACGCAAACGCGCGTTTGACCCGGGAGACGAGGAGTTCTTGCGTTATTACCTCAGTCAGGACCGCGAGTTGTATCTGGAATGCCTGTTTCGCGACACTGCCGGCTACTTGGAATTCCTCCGTGTCTGGCTTGTGGACAAAGCAAAAGAAGAATGTGGCGAGCGCTACACCCGACAGTATCACCGTCGTGAAACCCAGAGTGTCTGCTGCGTGTTTGCCTTGTTCTTTTGTTTTGTGCTCGGCATCTTTGGGGCGGGCATCCTGGTTGCGAAGATTTTCTTCTGAGATAAAGCCCGAGCACTGCAAAGAGGCAATATGACGGAGCCGAGACAGAAGATAGCACGCATCCTTGATGACGCTATCCACGCACGTCTGGCAGAGCGTGAAGGGGTTGTTTGGGACCAGTTCAGTTACTCCTTCCTCCCGTGCGACATAGAAGACTGTGGGACACGCGGCTTCTTCTCCGAGGACCGCACGCATCGTCTGCTACGCATCAGTGTGCCAGACCTGTTTGAGATTAGCGAAGACGGTAATGTGGCGCGCCGGCTCGAGAACCTGAACCCCGTCATTGGGTTGGCTTGTGCACGCTGGGTCAACGAGTACAACAAGGTGGACCGCTTCGTCTTGGTCGAGAAATGGCGCTACTCATGTCGCCTCTTGATGAAAGAGTTCCCCAGACTCGCTGTGCTGGCCGAGGCCTTTAAGGAGTTTGGGCGCCGCCGATTGCTGGGTCGATGTATCGCTATTCTTGACAACATGTTTTCCATCGATGTCGATTGGCTTCCCGGCGAACCGCTCGAGGAGGATTTCTTCATCGATGGCGAGTGGCGCGCCCCTGGGCAGGGGGAATAAAATTTCTGCAGGTCGCCAGAGAAAAGAAGTCCCTCTTATGACAGTGCCCGCTGCTGGGTGATGAGCTGCGACGCGCAATGGCGAATTGTGGAGAGGTTGCTGAAGAGGGCCCACCAACTGCAGCAGCAGCAGCAGCAGAACCGGGCGCCTACATTCGTCGCAGCCCCTCTCCACGTCCGACGCCGCACTCGCCCGTTGTCAAACGCTTCATTGTCACGCAGGCCAGCCAGACCCAGACGAACGGTCTACATCCCCTCGTCCTGCTGCGAGCTGCCTCCTGTTCCCCCTCGTGCGAAGACAATAACGGATCCAAGGGATAGAGTTGGGGCAACGACTAACATAAGACGAAACAAATAACACCACTTGATTTGTGAGAGTCGGCACACACACACGCCCAATGTCCGGCGTCAACAGATGGCCTCGCAACAGCACGCAGCCTCCCAAAGTGTCGGGACCCGAGGTGGAGGATCAACGAGCATGGAGACACTTGGTCTTGAGGACACTACACGACGAGAGCCAGCAGCAGAAAAGGTCTACACCTGGCAGATCCGAGAAGGACTCGCGCAAGACCTGAGGATGGGCAACTGGATCATGAACAACAATGACGAGTGTCGGCGCATCAAACACGTCGAGAGGATTTGGACTGGCATGCGCAACGTCTGCAAGGTACACTACGTGCTGGATGATGGAACCAGACATGCATGCCTGGGCGGGAAGGAAATTACCATGGCCGTGCGCACACGGGTGAGATAAAAGAGAAAGTAGGCGAGAGAGTTAAACGACTCGTCAGCGTCAAACAATACAAACCACCACCACCACCGCTGCTGCTGATGGACCCAAACGCAATCATGAGGGCATGCGGAGAGGAATTCATGTGCCACAGCAAGGGCTGCACGGACACCTACACATCCTACCAAATAGGATACACTCCTCGCAACCACGTACATACAGGATACTGCGACAAACACAGCTCAAACACGCGCACGAGAACGCCGCCACCGGAGGAACCACAGCGGGAAAATAAATAGTCGCTTTGACTGTCGCCGTCATCTTTTAATGCGGTGGATAATGCGGTTCGGGCCAGGGCGACGGTGGTTGTGGATGGGGCCCAGGATGCCACGGCCCGTGTCCATGGGAATGTGCCAGCGGATGAGGAGCCGGCCATGGCGCAGGATGGGCAGGCGGTGTTGGATGCCACCCGTGAACATGAGATGGAGGTCGGGGCGGGGCTGGCGGCGGGTAGGGTTGTGGTTGCGGCCAGGAAGGATTGGTCCAATGATGATGATGATGATGATGATGGGCCGATGCCAGAGTCTTCTTCACAAGGAGCACCTCCATGATGTTTTCCCCTAGTTGGCCGACACTCCGCGGCGAGATAATTTTTAATTCTCGCTTTTGTCTAAAGGGCCTGTCATGCCTGATCCTCTTTCCATCATTACGCTGTGTTGCATCGGAGTCATGTGTCTCGTTTCGCTGGGGCGTACGTTGAAGGAGGAGCTACGTGAGAACCACGAGAAACGATTCTCCGGTTACACGCGACGCCCTTTATCGCCGTCCAGCATGGATGTCACAACACTCAAACTTTATGCTCGTCTCTTTGGGCTGCTCAAAGAACATGTCACAAACCCTTTGGTCAAGACGCAGTCTCCGATCCGCAACTCATTTGCCGCTGTTGGCACCGACGAGAAAGAAGTGCTGGTGGTGGGCGACACCGTCTGTTTTCAAAGGATACCCGCCTCTTGCATGGATGATGGCATGTGGATGTATTTGCAACCGGACACGCTCACCATTGTGTTTATGTGCTGCGACGGTGAGACACGGGATCGCTTCCTGGCCTATTTGCAGGACCCTGAGCAACGCTTTGAGCTTGCGGAAATCTGGTCACATTAGCTCACGGGGATAGAAGAAAATAAAACAAACCGCCACGGCCTCCGCCTCGTCAGTGTCACCATCGTCCTCACGTTAGGTAGGCAGCCTTTTCTTCTGAGAGGCTGTCTACCAAACGCAAGTCACGACGGTGACACTGAGGAGGCTGCCACACCACCACAACATATTTTTAAAGCCGCGTGGGCATGCATTAAAATTTTTGCCCTTTAAGGCAGCATTTCGTTTGAGATTTAAATTTTTTTTTTTGCTTTCTGTTCCATCTGTCTCATTCCAGTTCCATTTCGTAGTCGCCGGGCTCTGCCTTGGATGCCTTGCCCACTCGCCTCTTGCTGGTACCACTCGATGACGGTGGAGCTTGCTTCCTGCCGCGAGCCGGGATAGCGGCAGCGACGGGTTCGGGGATCTCATCGCTGGCCTGAGGCGGTTGCTGCTCACTCTCCAGAGCGACCACCTCCTGAGGGGCCGTGCGCTTGGTACCTTGATTCGACTCCGCCTCATCCAGTTCGTCTTGAATCTGACGACGCAGGGCCTCCTTGATGAGATCCTCCTCGACTCCCGTGGCACCGGGAACATTCGCGTCCGGATCCTGTTCATCGGGGAACTGCAGCCTGGCCTTGAGCACCTCGGGGTTCTCCTCGGGCTCTGAGTCGTCGTCTTCGTAGGGTGCGTCTTCGTCCGCATCGTTGTCGCCCATGGGGTTTCCATCGGCATTCACAGTGGGTGGCAGGGCGGCTGCGGCTGCGGCTGCGAGGTTAGCCTTGCGTCGTTCCAGCCACTTGCCTTCGGCCTTGAGGTTGGCCTCCTTCTCGTCTTCCGACATGGTGGCCACCAGGTAGACAACAGTGGTGAGGGGTTGGTCCAGGCGGATGAGAGCATCGTCGGCGCTGCTCAGGCACTTCTCGGCCGATGCAGTGTCAAGCTGAGCCAGTCTGGTGCGCTGGAGATCGTCCAAGTAATGAGAGTGCATCACGCGGAACTCGCACGGGGTGGGCGAGCGGGCGATAATGTCCTTGATGTCCCCATTGAACTCTCCCACGTTGATGACGCGCTCTGCTCTCAGTGTGTAGGAACGGTCCACCTCGTTGTAAGCGAGGTTGGCACGATTGAGCAGACAGGCGTACTGGGGGTTGTCCAAGCGGAAGTTGACCTCAACGTCATTGGGATTCCCCTTGACGTGGAACTTGCGCATCACCCAGGCCAGACTCACTTGCGGACAGCGCTCCAGCAGATACTCGCGCAGCTCCACATAAATGGCATTGCCGTAGAAGCAGACGGTACCCGAGTGCAGCTTGTGGTCTGCGCCGGGGTTCATGGCCAGCGTGTCCTTGGTGCTGATGCTACCGGCGACAATGGCCGAGGGTGAGTTGGTGGCCATGATCTCAGACCACTCCTTGGGCTTGTTGATGCCAAACGCAGTGCGAACAAGGGTTTTGATCTTTTGATCGTCACGACCACCCTCGTAGAAGCGGGCCTGAATGCCAAACGTGCCCTGCACGGGGAATGCCGGATCACTTCCGTCTTGGTCCTGGCCCATGCGATACGTCATCGCGATGAGGGACTCCAGTTTGGTGTCGTTGGGCACAAAGATGTAGTCGTCGGGCCTGATGTTGTTGTTCAGCCACTTGTTAACCACACAACCGCGACCATTGTCCTCGTCTTCAATGGTGCGATGGTACTCCTTGAAGTAGGCCAGCATGGCTCCCGGATACGTGTTATTGGCGTCGGGCAGCTGAACGGCCAGCTGGTGGAGGTCCATCATATCAGCCAGCATCACCTTGGGCGAGTAGCGGCACTCCAAGGGAACGGGCACCCCGCATTGGAGCTCGATGCGCTCAATCATAAAGCCATCTGACTTGCGAGGGAATTTCTGGTACACTGCCTCCAGCGCGGCCAGCTGCACGGTGTAGAGGGGAAGCAGATCGTTGGCCGACTTTTGCGAAAACGTCTTCACACTGTAGGCCATGCCGTCCACAATGGTCATCCAGCCGACAATGGCAGTGGACGCGTCGACTTCCAGCTGGCACAGGGCCTTCTCCTCCTTTGTGACGGCAGCCTTCAAAGCTTCGCGGGCTTTCTTCTGTCGTGCGGGATCGCGAGCGGGGATCTTGATGGCCATCGGACTGACCACCTCGTACTCCAGTCCCGGAGCCTTGTGAGCGGCGAGGCCTCGGACGCTGGCAATCACGTCAATCACGACGGGCGGGTCCTTCTTGTCCTTGCCACCACCGCCTTGTCCTGCAGCAGCCACGTCCCCTGCCGAAGAACGGGGCTGGCGGCGACCGATGAAGATGCAAGGCAGCGTGACACAGCCAGGCTTGGAGCGAGCAGCGCTCATCTTGCGGGCCATGTCGAGACGAGCATTGCTCTCCCTCTTTGATTGTACTTGCCTGGCAAGGAGGGCAGCTTCGCGCTTGGCCAACAGGGCTTTCTTCTCCTCAAGTGTAAGGGCCGTGGCGTTATCCGCGACGGCGGTAGACATTTCGACGCTGGGCTGGGGGTTGGTATCCGGCTTGCAGAAGAGATGAAAAAATTTTTCCTTCTCGGACTCGTTGACATGCGTCAAAAAATGTTGGGGCAAGGAAGGAATTTCTCGCATAGGGGGGACTCAAAATGGATGACGCGGTTGACAGCCAACATCACAGTCTGTTGGATGATCACCTGTTGGAGTCCGATGATGCATTGCGCACGCTGCCCATTGTGCGAGTGTTGACGGATGTGCTCTTCTACGAGACTGTGTGCTGGACCACCACACTGTTCGCCACGCTCCTGATGCCTCAGTTTATCACGGCTGACAGCCTGTTGGCTGCACCCTTTCTGATCCTCATGGTGGTGGGCATGGTGACCCTTGCCCTGTGCTACTCGGCCATGGTGGAGTGTCGGCATCGCTACCGGCGACCTCCCATTATGCAATTCATGACGGGCCTCCACGTTTGCATTGCCTTTATCTGCGTTTCCGCTGCCATCTTGATCCATTCACTTGCCACGCAGTGCTTTGTGCTCATGGTGTGGGCTGGCGCCATTGTGATGCTCATTGCTGTTGTGCAATCCCACGACACGGTGCCCCCTCCCCGGCAGTTGGCCTTGCTCACCCTGTACAGCAGCATCCTCATTTGCTTTGTCTGCGTGGCCCAGGAACTTACCCTTAAGGACCTGGGCGTCAACCTGGTGGCCTTTTTGCTCAATGCCCTCTTCATTCTCTTTCGCTATGACTGGCTCGCCAACCATGCCCTCAAACCCAACAGTGTGGAGCGGCAGAAGTTCGCAACGTCGGCGACAGCGACTACCAATGACGTGCAAAAGTCCTATCGCACCTACCTCATCAGCGAGTCACAACAGGCCTGGTTTGACCTCTACACCTGGACCGTCGTGGAACGCGTCAGAAAGCCTTGCGACCGTACGGGTGGCAGCGATTCCGTGACAGTTGTGCTTCCCACAGCAAACTTTGCGAATGAAGAACTTTAGTCCACCTCGTCTATCTTTGACGCTGTACCATGGCTCTGAGCCTTGTGAACGGAGAGGCCTCGTGTGGAGGGAATGATATCCATTTCAAAGGGCGGGCCTACCCCACGGCGAGTGATGAAGATAGCGGGCATCGCCATGACGCCGGACTTGGAGCGAGTAGTAGTAGCTTTTTCGCATGAAACAAGTTGTTCAGGTACATGTTCGTCGCCTTGGTCAAACTGCCCCAAATTCGCCTGCATTCGATTGTTCGCCACGACACGAGGACCTGGCTCGCAAACTGGGCATTCGTCGTTCTCGTTCAATCCGCTGCAGTGTGTGCAACAGTTGTGGTCGCACTCGACAAACGTGATGATCGGCAACAACTGTATCCCGCACACCTTGCACGGCACAAACAATTCTGTCATGCTCGCGCGACCCTTTTCGTTGTCTCTGCGTCTTGGACGACAAAAAAGATGGAAATTTTTCTTCAGCGAAAAATTTTTCGAATGTGTCGGAGAGGCCCAAAAAGCAGTCTACCCCTCTCAGAGGGTCCTCCATGCATGCATGACACTTCCTAGCGCGTTCCCTTGTCATTTTAATTTCGCAAAAAACTTTTTTGTTCGGCCCGGGCAAGGTCACGGAGCAGGTGTCCCATGACCCCTTCCCCATGAAAAAGTCGGTCCGGGGTCATTTTCGTCCTCTATCTCGTAGCGGAGCTATCTCAGTTTTGACCTCCACCCATACCCCTCGCTCCATCGGCAAAAGTCGCCTAACTTTTTGGTCCACTAATCGAAAAACCGACGACAATCTTTTCATAT
>Ga0302319_10003761_pt1 | contig 31481 bp, 18 predicted proteins | sample Bog_T0_2_FD_203319 | JGI IMG/M metagenome (GOLD analysis project Ga0302319, IMG submission 203319) | Peat permafrost microbial communities from Stordalen Mire near Abisko, Sweden - Bog_T0_2 | ecosystem: Environmental > Terrestrial > Soil > Wetlands > Peat | place: Sweden: Abisko, Stordalen Mire... | reverse complement strand
GCGCTCCGTTTATCTGGAAAGCGAGTTGAGCGACCTTGATTCCCGCAGTAGTCATCTCGTCCGTAACAACGTCCCCGTAAATGTTCATCGTGGTTCTGATATCCGCATGGCGCATCATCTTCTGTTGAACTGCAATAGAAGTGCCCACAGCGTCAAGCCATGAGCGATGAGTGTGCCGGAAAGAGTGCGTCCCGAGATGCCCGATTTTCGCGGCCTCCGCTGCCCGCTCAAGTTCCCGCCATACGCCAGTGTAGGAGTACGGGAGTCTGCCGAGTTTGATAGGGCTTGCGAAAATCCAGTCCTCAGCGCCCGAAAAGTCAGACCGCTGCTTGCAGGACTTCAACCGCTCCAGCAATTCGCTGGTGAGATTGAAAGTCCTTGCAGAGCCCTCCGTCTTCACATCGGCTACAACCTGCTCAACAATGCCGCGCTGGACACTCAGCTTCGAGTCCAGCCAATCCACATCGGCCCAACGGAGCGCCAAAGCCTCACTGATGCGAAGGCCCAAGCAGACGCATAACAGAGCCATCGTTGCGAAGGGTTCGTGCAGTTCTTTCAGCAGAGCTTGGAACTGCTCCGCCGTGAGGCTGCGCGCCTTACGTACCTTCCGCGTTGCTCCGGTGTTCTGGACCAGAGAGATTGGATTGCGGCTGATGTCCAGCAGCCCGGACCACATCGCAAACTCCACAAGCCCGTGCATGAGTGAACGCACGTGCGTCTTGGACTTTGGCGATAGATGCAATTCACGGAGCCACAGTTCAACAGGGCGGGGCTGCACGGCTTTAATATGTGTGTCCCCCCACTTCGGCAGGATGTGATTTTTCAGGAAAGAGCGATACACCCGCGCCGTGGATTGGCGTTGTGGCATCCGCTCCGCTTCATACCGTGTAATCACGCTTCGCACCGTATCTCCGTCCTGTGTTTTCGGTTGCTGGATTTCAAGGCTCTCGACTTCCTTCCATGCGGCTGCCTTGGTTGGAAATTCTTGCTTCGTCCCAATTCGTCTTGATCTGCGAGTTGGGCCGTCATACCAGAGGTAATTCCAGGTCTTGCGCCGTTTGTCATAGCGCACAGACCCGCTTGCGTGTCGCTGTATCCTCATTACTGCCTCCCCTCAGCAGGGTCAGCGGATGACGAACACAGGATAGCATCCAGCTCACGCTTGCGAAATCTCCAGACACAGCGCCGCACGCCGGATAGCCGGTGCGCGGGAATCTTTCTTTCACGTACCCACTGGAGCAACGTGCGGGGCTTCACTTTCAGATAATGGGCAGCCTCATTTGCGGTAAGCCATTCGGTTTCCATGTCAACCTGTTTTCTCGCTCCGGCGACGCAGGGAGCCGGAGGTTGCGTGGACGGTTATGTCGTGTCTTGACTTGAAACGATCGCAGTTCCTCCACATGGTTGCCGCGATCACGTTCACAGCCTTCTTGAAGATGTGTTGAGATCAATTCTGGAACTACCATTCGATTTCCGCGGGGCATCATGGTGTTGCAGATTCCCAACCCCTACCCCACGAGCACTGCCCGACACAAAGAGTATTCGCCCCATACATCGCTCCCTTCTTACAGCGGCGTGTCTGGCTTCATTGCAAAAGTCCCACGTGTCTGCGAGGCACTTGTTGAGCTTTGCGGCCTCTCTCTCCGTGCCCTTACTGGACCTCCCTCAACCGGCCCACTCAATTTCGCCATGTACCCCGAGAGAGCCGTTGGACTGATCTTTATTCCCTTCTCTCCCAGCAGATGAGTCAGCATGGTCAATGAATAGCCTTTTCTCCGCAACTCCACGAGAAGAGGCAACAGCGTCCGTATCACCGCCCCCATCATGAATGAACCAGGTTGCGGTACGGGTTCTGTGGTTTTTTGAGTCAACAGCATACGAGCCTCCTCCACAACCTCCGAAGAAAAGACCTGCACCTTACGATGCCCATCTGTTCCCATCACTTTGCCTCCTCACAGCAGCACATCGCCGCCATATTTCAATATAATACAGTTTTGCTGTCAGTTAAAGCAGAGCTGCAGTACACTGATCCCGAGCAGAAAGGCGAACAGTAATGTGGTTCAGAGCAAAAAGCCGAATGTCTAAACGGTGAATGGCAAGGTAGGCGCTGTCCGGACAAAACCCCTGCGGGGTTTCGCCCAGCCACCACCATTTCCCCAATCCGCCTTCGGCTACTCGGAGAAATGGTTGCGCATCTTGCTCAGGGCTACGCCCCGAGACCCCACAGAATAGGAGAGGACAATGGCAAGATCCACACGAGCACAAGGCGCCACATTACGGATCGAAGTCCGCATCACGGAAGAGGAGAAAGCCACAATCCGAGACCAGGCCAACTGTGCGAGCTTGACCATGAGCGAGTACATCCGGCGGAGTGCACTGAACAAACGAATCCTTTCCACGATGGACCAGAAGGCCGCAGGAGAGCTTGCAAGGCTCGGCGGACTCCAGAAGCATCTACTCTCGCAGATCAAAGGTCTCCCGGATGAGGAAGGTCTGCGGAAGGGACTGAATTCGACATTGTTGGCTGTTCAGAACGCAATGAGAGCGCTCAAGACGGGCACGGTGAAGTGAACATGATTGCCAAAGTGCAGCCAGCGAGAAAACACTCCAGCAGCTTCAAACGGCTTCAGGAATACCTTACGCGGGAGTGTGATGCCGACACCGGAGAACTTCTTCTGCGCGGAGATGTGGTCATGTCGGAGAATCTTCTCGGCTTCGACACAGCGGCGATAGAGATGCAAGGAGTAGCATCGCTCAACAATCGTTGCAAGGATGCTGTCTGCCATTATGAACTGGCATGGCCTCCTGGAGAACGTCCGACTCGTCCTCAATGGGTAGATTGTGCGCTGCACACATTGAAGGCACTTGGCTACGAAGGCCATCAATTCATGATCGTCGCACACGACGACAAGAAGCACTTTCACATCCACATCATGCTCAACAAGGTTCATATGGAGACTCTCAGAGCACATACGACCTATCGTGACTGGTTCATTCTGGATGCTGCAGTACGCTTCCTTGAAGCGAAACATGGCTGGGCACACACGCCGGGTCCGATGCGATGGGATGAGGAATCAAAACAGGCTGTACTGCGATCGAAATCCGAGCGCAATGCGTCTCGATCTGCCCAACAACATCCGACCGGAGCCGCCGCGCAGTTTGAACATTACCAAGATCAAGAATCGTTCCAGTCTTATGTGCGTCGGGAGGTTGCTCCTCGTGTTCGCACACTGCTTTCCCGACAGAATGTCTCGTGGGATGACCTCCATCGTCTTCTCTCGAAAGCTCATCTCAAACTTGAGAAAGGTGAGTCGGGCGGCTATACGGTCCTCGCTGTTGACTACAACATCCGCGTGAAGGCCTCCGACGTATTCCGCAACAACTTCGCTGGAAAGATCAACCGTCAGACCACGGAGGCCGCGCTGGGGCCGTGGACACCCGCTTCAACATCTGGCCATGAGGCCGATCAACAGGCCGCACAACATAGTGCTCGTAATAGCTCACTGAGGGAAGAACGGAAAGCGCAACGACACGCTGAACGCAGTTCTCTGATGGCCGACTATAACCAATACCGGAATAAGCGCCGGGCGATATGCAAGGGCCTTACAGCAGAGGGCAGAGAGGCGCGCCAACATCTCATGGTGTCGCTTCGAGAGAGAAAGAAAGAGATTCGTGTGTCCGCTCTACCATGGCCAGGCAAAAAAGTCCTACTCTCCCAGGCTGTGGCGCAATCTGTTCTCGAAGTGCGCGCTCTGAAACTGGCCATTCAACAGCGGCGGCAAGAGGCATTTCCGAAGAATCTCCGCTCATGGGTCGCGGACAGGGCCGACGAAGGGGACGCGCGCGCCGCCGCGCAACTTCGCGGATGGCGTTATGCTGACCAGCGGAATCAACGGCGGCTCGATGCAAGGCTGGAATCAGGCGCGCTGCATATTGCTCCATCTCCCGAGAATGGCGCCAGCGCCGATTGGTCCCGGTTCGCGCAACAACGGATTGCAGACGAACAGAAGCAACAGGTTCTTGCCAACCAGATCGCCGCGACCCGCATCTGGACAATCAACCGCAAGACCGGCGACGTGTCCTACGCACTCAACGGGCAAGTTTCCGTCATCGACCGCGGACGCATCGTCACCGTCCTCAACCAGGATAGAGCCGCCGTCCTCTTCGGATTGGAGATGGCCATCCAGAAATTCGGACCGCGAATCGCGTGTGACGGCAGCGTGGAGTGGAAGCGGATGGTCACAAAGATTGCGGCGCAACACGGCATCTCCGTCCAATTCACTGACCCGGAGATGCAACACGCCCTGCACCTTCTTCAACGTCTGGCGAATCCGCGCCAACGCCAGCAGGAAAGAGGCGGCAGGTAGCTCATGATCGCGAATATGCGACCGCCGTCAGCAAGATGTCCTGACGAGACTATGCGAATGTGGGTTGAACCGGAATCTTGAGTTTATGGACGAAGGCAAAATAGGCCACCATCACGCGGAATGTCTTGGACCGATTTACTCCGCCGAGAATCTCGCCGCCAACTCGATCCAGCTCGTCGGCTATCTCGTGTGTCAATGGGAATACGAACGCGGTGTCAATGCTCTGAAACGGAATGTTCAGCCACGGGCCGTTATAGAACGCAACAAGCTGTGCCTGCGCGGCCTTGGTTTTGAAATTCATGATGATATGTTCCGCCAGGGCGTTCTTTCTGCGGATTTTGAGCACAGCGAAAAGCTGGCTGAAATGGCTCTTGGTGAATTTGGAATCGACGGTGAGCCGGACCTGAGTCCGCTTCTCTGCGGGAGCAACGACTCTGCGTTTCGGTCTGGGTGTTGTCTTTTCTGGCGGGGTCATCTTCTCTCCCTCTCAAGATGTAGTTTACATCAGAAGTGTAAGTTACTCCAAAGGGACGCGGCAACCAAATGTAATCAAAGGAGTTCCGGCGAAGGAATCGCCTGGGCATGGTGGATTCATTGCATGGAGAGACGAGTGGTTCAAACCGAATGAATCACAATAAAGCGAACCGTGGGGGGAGAAAAGAAAACTTGCCACAGACTGTGCAGCGCGTCAGAGCTACAATTTTGGCATGGACACCCCGTCATTCGGACGAGGGCAGGCTTTCGCTATCTTCGTCCCCCGTCCGACCTCTGCTGACAAGGCAGGTCAGGCCGTTTATTGAGGTCTGTTGAAATCAACGAAAATAAGTGGTTTGTATAGAACAATCTACCGCCTACGCCCGAAGCTTATTGAACGTTGCGGCCTTGGGTGCTTTGGCAGCTACAATTTCGACTACAACAAACTCGAGGTGAGCCCGGTCGTTGAAACAGTTTGTTTCTACACCGGGAGTTGTGGATGTGGCTTCCAATTCCATCGTGCCGCGAATGCACGGCTGTATTCAGCAGCAGTGTTATATTCGGCTCTCTCGTCACCCACTCCAGCAGCAGTGAATCGAAGATGATGGCGTTCCCTTCCGGATTACGCCACACGTTCTCAACCATGATTTCGTCGATCACGCCGCCTTCGCGCGCCCATCGATTGTTGTTTCCCATGTGCGAAGTTGCGCCAAGCATCCACAGGCGCACTTCACTTGACGCGTTCCCGCCCAGCACCGGTCGATCAGCGCCGGCAGCTGGATGGTTTCCCGCTGCGAGCTGTCGCGGTAGAACCCCAACGTGTGTCGCGCAATGTGAGATACCCGGGTGATCTCCCGCTCCGCCGTCGCCAGGTATCCCCGAATCTTCTCGATGTCAGTGCGCGAGGTGCGCGCCAGGTAAATCAAATTGAAAACAGCCTCCAGCGGATTGTTGATTTCGTGCGCGATGGTCGCGGCCAACCGCCCGGTTGCCGCCAGCTTTTCTGAAATCAAAAGCTGCTTCTCCTGGGTTTTCCGGTCCGTTATGTCCATCACAAACAGCGAAAGACCACCGGGCGACGGATAAGCATTCACATGGAGCCACCGGCCCACCGGCGCATAGTTGTCTTCCACGCGAACCGTTTGGGTTCCGTCCATCGCTTGACACAAGGCGTCTCCCAGCGGCGAGTTGGCCAGGTCAGGAACAGCTTCCCAGAGATTGCGGCCCAGCTCAGCTCCAATGTCCTGCGAAAATACTCGCGCTGCCTGGGTGTTTGCGTAGCTGATGCGCCAGTCGCGATCGACAAAAATGCAGGCTTCCGAAATGCTTTCCAGAATGCTTTTGTACCGCTGTTCCGCATCCTCGGCCTTCAGCCGCAGCTCCTGCTCCTTCTGCGTCATGTCCATCCGCAGGCGGTGCATCTTCACTTGCGCATTTACCCGTGCCAGCAACTCCACGGCACTGAACGGCTTGATCAGGTAATCGTCCGCGCCTGCTTCGAGGCCCTCTACTTCCGCCTCTTCGCCAACCTTGGCGGAAAGCATCACAATCGGAATCGAAGCCGTTTTGGGATTGGCGCGCAACGCACGAATCAGCCCGAAGCCATCCATGCGGGGCATCATCACGTCGGTCAGCACCAGGTCAGGCGGATTGCTCAACGCCTCCTTGAGTGCTTGCTCGCCATCGGAGGCTACGGTAACTGCAAACTCCCGCGCCAGCAGCCGGTGCAGATATTCCAGCATGTCGCGATTATCGTCAGCCAGCACGATACGCGGCTTCGCGCTCCGGGCAGCCGCCTCGTCCTGCCTTCGATTCCATTAAGGTCGGGGCATTCTTGCGCGACGCCAGCACTTGATCGCCGCGGTTTACGTTATACAAATAACCGATATGATTTCCAATATGTCGCTGCGAGTTGTGTTCGCAGGCTAGCCTCCCGCGTGTTTCCATCGCCGCCCCACGGCCCGCAATGGGCCTGAACCGAACCAGACAGGTTTTGTTCTTCACTGCCCCGGCCGTTGGAGAAGAACCGGTATGCCGCCTTGGCGGCCGCCCAATCCTGACAGGCGAAGGGAATACTACGCCCCACTCCTTTGGCCAACTGCTCCACAAGAGAGCGAAGCCGTTTCTCCAGCTGCGCATCCTGCAACATCGAGCCCGCCAATTCCTGCTCAATCCATTCCTGGCCGCTACAAGATCCCGGCCCGATTCCCCGTTTCTCCGTTGCTCCGATGACAGTAGTTCACAGTCACTCAGCCATCTCTCGAAACTAAATCCCTTGAGACCGAATCTGCTCTGCCAATACCCATCTGGCTAGCTGTACTTGTGGGTAATTGAAAGGGCTCTGCCGGGGGTAATCTCACTCGGCCTCAAGCCCATGCCGAATGCCATCGAGTGGCACATCGGACGGATCATTCCTGTGCTCAAGACCGCACAGCCATAGGCGTGCTCGGCTCCGAGGAGGACCTGAAAGCTAGGCCAGCGCGAACTCGATAGATCTCTCTCCGATCGAGATTACACCAAGCCAATGAACAGTTCCAAAACGCTGTCCGGATTAATGCTCGGTACTTAGGTAATAGCTGTTAAAGAAAATTATTCTTGCCATATCCCCAAACAACAGTAGACTTCCTCTAACGTTTCTTTTAAGGAAAATCGCAAAGAGTGACTCGAGTAATTCACATACAGATTTCCGTGTGTGGTGTTACGCGATGTTTCACGAGTCATCAAGGAACGGTTGTTTCTCGCTGAGAAGCTCGGCGAGAGCCAACACTTACGTGTGCTGTCCTTGCATGCATGCCGGTAATGTATGCGGTTCCATTCACTCCTTAAGTCTCTGCGGTATTGTTGAGCCCGCAATCCGGCTCGCCATGACAAATTATCCTGTATCCGCCGTCTTGCTCGTGCAGCGCCCAGAGATATCTGTGTTCGTTACGTTGGCCTGTCGAAATATACGACATTTCTTGCATTTCCACTTCTTGTCAGATCGGCCACAGCGTGGCCCCATCGACATCCCGGCAAGAAAGCAAAGTACGGCTATGTCTTAACTCACGCGTCTGTAGATGTCCTGCCTTCATAAGGAGGCGTTTGTGAAGTGTTCATTCAGGCTTTCTTTGTTGTTTTCCGCTGCCTTGCTTTTTCATTTCGTTGCTGGGCCGCAATCCACATATGGTCAAAGTGGATTGTCTGCCATTCAGTTCGGCACGGTGAATATCGGAGCCACAAGCGCCCCCGTCGCAGTATCTCTTACATTCAACAATGTCTCAACATTAGGCGCAGTGTCCGTATTGACGGCTGGCAGTAGTGGACTGGACTTTGCAAGCGCTGGGTTGGGCTCTTGTACGTCTAACTCGAACGGCGCAGGGCAGTGCACCGTCAATGTAACCTTTGCTCCAGAGTTCCCAGGTACTCGTTACGGAGCGGTGATACTCGCTGACGGGTCTGGAACAGTGGTCGCAACGGGATATCTGCAAGGCACAGGTGTTGGGCCGCAAGTGAACTTCCTCCCGGGTACTGAAATCACAATTCCAGCCAACACTCTCGCTTACCCTTCGTCAGTTGCGCTAGATGGAAACGGCAGCGTCTATATAGCAGACTCTGGTAACAACCGCGTTTTGAAGGAAACCTTCCTAAATGGTGCCTATTCGCAGAGCACCATCACGACCAGTGCACTTAGTTGGATTTCCGGACTTGCAGTTGATGCGAGCGGCAGCATCTATCTTGCTGATTCTGGAAATAATCGGGTACTAAAGGAAACTCTTTCAGCAGGGAGTTATGTTGAAACCACAATCCCAACAAGCACGCTGAGTTGGCCTTCGGCTGTTGCAGCAGACGGCAGTGGCAACGTCTATATAGCGGATTCGGGAAACAACCGAGTTTTGATGGAATCTCTTTCCGCTGGCAGCTACACCGAAAGCACGATTTCCACGAGCGCCCTGAGTACGCCTACAGGTGTGGCTGTCGACGGAAACGGCGATATCTACATATCGGATTCTGGAAACAACCGAGTATTGATGGAATCTCTTTCGGCAGGCAGCTACACCGAAAGCACGATTCCTACCAGCGCGCTGAACTTTCCCACGTCAGTTTCGGTAGATGGAGCGAACAATATCTATATCGCCGATTCAGGGAACAGCCGCGTCCTAAAGGAAGTACCTGTTTCTGGAAATTACACCGAAAGTGCGGTCCCGAACAGCTCGACTTGGCCCTCTGCAGTTGCGATAGATGGGCCCGGTGATGTCTATATCGCCGATTCTACGAACAATCGCATTCTGAAAGAGGATTTCGCAGATCCGCCGAGCTTGAGCTTTGCGCCGACAGTACCTGGTTCGACGAGCAGCGACAGTCCAAAGACGGTCACGGTCGAGAATATCGGAAATGCAGTTCTCAGTTTTCCGGTTCCCAATGGTGGCAGCAACCCGAGTGTTGCAGCGAACTTCTCGTTGAACACAGGTGGCGCGTCGTCATGCCCATACATCACAGCTGGTCCCTCTGCTGGCACACTTGATGCCGGCCAGTCTTGCACACTTCCCATCAGCTTTGCTCCGACAGATTCCGGAGTTTTCGGCGGTTCGCTGGTATTGACCGATAACGCCCTGAATGTCGCGGCGTCGCAGAGCATTGAATTGAGCGGCGTCGGTACGGGCAGCATACAGCAGACGATCAGCTTTTCGCCGATCACGGCCCAGCCGGCCAGCTCCACCGTCACATTAGCGGCAAGCACCAGCTCCGGACTGCTGGTGAGCTTTAGCTCCGTCACTCCCGCGGTGTGCACGGTCGCTGGGGCCACGGCTTCGTTGATTGCTGCCGGGACCTGTTCCATTCAGGCAAGTCAACCTGGGAACAATGTCTATGCGGCGGCCACCCCGGCCATACAGAGTTTCACCGTCAATCTAGCGCCGCAGACGATAACCTTTGCGGCGATTCCGACGCAGGCGATCAATACATCAGTCCCGGTGGCGTTGATCGCAACGGCCAGTTCCGGACTGCCGGTAGGCTTCGGTTCGACCACGCCCACGATCTGCACGGTGTCGTTTTCCGCAGCCACACTGCTTGCCAACGGGACATGCACTATCCAGGCAAGCCAGCCCGGAGATGGTGTTGTTTTTGCGGCGTCAGCTACGGTCACGCAAAGCTTCGTTGTTGCCTCTGTCTCTCAATCGACGGCGACCAATTTTGGATCGGTTAATATTGGCAGCACAAGTTCCATAATGGCCGTGAATCTTGAGTTGAATGTCTCGGGAACTCTAGCGAGCACAACAGTATTGACCCGAGGAGCGACCGGTCTAGATTTCGCCAATGCGGGGGCAGGAACGTGCGCAGTTGGAACGAACTACACTGCGGGCTCTGCTTGTACCGTGCCAGTAAAATTTACACCAAGCTTTGCTGGCTCCCGATATGGCGCCGTAATTCTTGCGGACGGGGCAGGAAACGCACTCGCGATTGCATACATCGAGGGAATCGGTGCTGGACCACAAATAGACTTTCTGCCTGGGACCGAAAGCACAATTCCGGCAAGCACCTTGGCATTTCCATCTGGAGTTGCTCAGGATGACAGCGGAAATATCTATATTGCGGACACAGGCAATAATCGCGTCCTAAGGGAGGCCCCGTCGACGAATGGCTACACCCAGACTGTAGTTCCTTCCAGCGCTTTAGCTAGCCCGTCAGCCGTGGCGGTAGACGCGGCCGGCAACATCTACATTGCTGACACGGGCAACAACCGCGTCTTGAAGGAGATGCCGACAGCGGGGAGTTACAACGAGATCACAGTACCAACGAGTCAGCTGAACTGGCCTAATGGCTTGGCTGTGGACGGCTCCGGTAACGTATACATTGCGGATACCGCTAACAATCGCGTCTTGATGGAGACGTTCTCCCTGGGAAGCTACTTTGAGAGCGTGATCCCTACGAGCCCCCTGAACTACCCGGGGGCGGTCGCGATTGATGAGAGTGGCGATGTCTACATCGTGGATTCAGGAAACAACCGGATTGTATTGGAGGCGGCCTCGTCCGGAAGCTATACAGAAAGTGTCATACAAACTAGTCCGCTCAATTACCCCGAGTCGATTGCAGTGGATGGGGGCGCTAACGTCTACATTGCGGATACATATAACAACCGCGTCTTGAAAGAAACTGCGTCATCGGGAAGTTACGTTGAGAGTACGGTAGCAACCAGTACTTTGAGCGGCCCATCCGGCGTCACAGTCGCCGGCAACGGCAATATCGTCATTGCCGATACATATAACAACCGGATCGCAAAGGAAGACTTGGCGGATTCGCCCAGCCTGAGCTTCGCTCCTACGGCTCCTGGCTCGACGAGCAGCGACAGCCCGCAGACCGTTACAGTCGAAAACAGCGGCAACACTGCGTTGAGCTTTTCTGTTCCCTCCAGCGGGAATAATCCGAGCATTCCCGCAAACTTCGCTTTGAATAGCGGTGTAACATCCGCTTGTCCTCTTGTAAGTGCAGGGTCTTCTGCGCAAGGCACACTCGCTTCAGGCCAATTCTGCCTGCTTCCGATTGGCTTCACGCCAGGTGCCCCTGGTGTCTTCAACACGTCCTTGACTTTGTCCGACAGTGCTCTCAATGCTGCGTCGACTCAAAACATTCTGCTGAGCGGAACTGGAACAGGAAGCACGCAACAAACCATCACTTTCTCGACAATTTCAGCCCGGTTCGCAGGTTCGGCTCTTACTCTAACTGCCACGGCAAGTTCCGGATTGCCTGTCAGCTACACTTCAAGCACGCCCTCGGTATGCGCTGTATCAGGGGTGGCAGCTTCACTCATCGCCGCGGGGACTTGCACTATTCAAGCCAGTCAAGCGGGAGATCCCGTCTACGCGCCCGCGCCATCGGTGACCCAGAGCTTCGCGGTCAATCTGGTTTCCCAAACCATCACCTTCACTTCGATTTCGAATCAAATCATCAACACATCGGCACCTGTCACACTGGCAGCTACAGCTAGCTCTGGCCTTCCCGTTGTCTTCACCTCCTCAACGACGAGCGTTTGTACAGTTTCCGGCCAAACAACCGTGCTTATTGCCGCGGGGACCTGCACCATTCAGGCCAGCCAGCCTGGAGATGGTGCCGTTTATGCGGCTGCGCCGCCGATCACGCAGAGCTTTACGGTTACCTCCGTCAGCCCGTCGACGAGTACTAACTTTGGTTCAGTAAACGTAGCCAGCACGAGTTCGGCGAAGGCGGTGACGCTCAACTTCTTTACGACCGCGACATTGGGCAGTATATCGGTGGTGACACAGGGTGCAACCGGACTGGATTTCGCCAATGCCGGCGGCGGAACGTGCGCGGCGGGTACGAACTATAATGCCGGCTCCAGCTGCACGGTGACTGTGAACTTTACGCCAGCGTTTCCCGGAAGCCGCTACGGAGCAGCATTTCTCCAGGATGGTGCAGGCAATGTAATCGCGACCAGCTATTTGCAAGGTACGGGAGTCGGGCCACAGATCAATTTCCTTCCAGGCACTGAGAGCACATTGTCGACAAGCCCATTAGCGTATCCGTCTGGGCTCGCGGTGGACGCCAGCGGCAATGTCTATATCGCTGATACTGGCAACAATCGTTTATTGAAGGAAACATTTTCTCTTGGCAGCTACGCTGAGGCCACGCTGCCAACGAGTGTCCTCGCTAACCCTGCTGGAATCGCTTTGGATGGCAGCGGAAATCTCTATCTGACAGATACCGACAATAATCGGGTACTCAAGGAGGTATGGGCGGCCTCTCAATATGTTGAGAGCACACTGCCAACCAGTGCATTGCAATACCCAGCCGCAGTTGCAGTCGATGGAAGCGGTAACGTCTACATCGCTGACTACGGCAACAATAGAGTGCTGATGGAGACCCCATCATCAGGTAGTTATGTCGAGATTGTGCTTCCGACGAGCACGCTTTCATTCCCTTCAGGGGTAGCCGCCGATGCTAGCGGCAACGTTTATATCGCTGACACCTATAACAACCGTGTGCTGAAAGAGACCATCTCATCAGGAAGCTACACCGAAAGTACGATTACGACCACTCCGCTATCGTATCCCTTTGGCATTTCGGTGGACGGGGAAGGCGACGTATACATTGCTGATACCTACAACAACCGCATATTGAAGGAAGCACCATCTGCGGGCACGTACATTGAAAGCACCGTATCCGCCTCCATTCTAAATGCCCCGGCAGGACTCGCCGCTGGTGCGAACGGCAACATCTATATTGCCGATACGTACAATAGCCGCGCGTTGAAGGAAGATTTCGCAGATTCTCCAAGCCTCACTTTTGCGAACGCTGCTCCAGGCTCGACGAGCGTCGACAGCCCGCAAACCGTGACCATTGAAAATGCGGGCAATGCGACATTGAATTTCCCGATTCCAGGCAGCGGAACTAATCCAGCAATTCCCGCTAACTTTACTCTCAACAGCAATGGAGCACAGACATGCTCGTTGATTAGCGCGGGTTCTTCAACTGCGGGTGCGCTCGCTTCGGAACAATCCTGCACACTTCCTATCAGCTTTGCACCGACAGCGTCGGGAGTTTTCAGCGGTGCGCTGGTATTGACCGATAATGTCCTGAATGTCGCGGCGTCGCAGACGATCCAGTTGGGCGGAGTCGGTACCGGCAGCACAGGGCAGACGATCGACTTTTCGCCGATCGCAACTCAGCCCGTCAACTCTACTGTCGCCTTAGTGGCAAGCGCGAGTTCCGGGCTGCCGGTGGGCTTCAACTCAACCAGCCTCGCGGTTTGCACGGTCGCCGGAACAACGGTTTCGCTGACCGCTGGCGGAACTTGCACCATTCAAGCGAACCAGCCTGGGAACAGCGTCTATGCGACAGCTACCCCAGTCATTCAAAGTTTTACCGTTAGTCTGCTGCAACAAACGATAACTTTCGCATCCATCCCCACGCAGGTGATCAACACGTCGCTGCCGGTGGCATTGACCGTAACAGCTAGTTCGGGGTTACCGGTGACTTTAAGCTCGACGACGCCGACTATCTGCACGGCGTCGTCTTCCGCAGCCACGCTGCTTGCTGCGGGAACGTGCATGATTCAGGCCAGTCAGCCTGGGGATGGCGCTGTCTATGCGGCTGCACCGACGATCACGCAGAGCTTTTTGGCTGCCTCCCCTAGTCTGCAGACGAGTGCAAACTTCGGTTCGGTAAACGTAGCCGCCACGAGTACGGCGGTGGCTGTGACTCTCAACATGCCTACGGCAGCGACGCTAGGCAGCATCTCGGTGGTGACCCAGGGTGCAAGCGGGCTGGATTTCGCCTATGTCGGGGGCGGAACGTGTACGGTCGGTACGAACTACGATGGTGGCTCTAACTGCACTGTGACCGTTAGTTTTACTCCGTCGTCTGCAGGGAGCCGTTACGGAGCGGTGTCTCTTCTGGATGGGGCAGGCAATACAATCGCGACCAGTTACTTACAAGGTACGGGCATTGGACCGCAGGTCAATTTCCTCCCAGGTGCCGAGAGCACGTTGGCGACAAGCACATTGGAGTGGCCGACCGGAGTAGCAACTGATGCCGGTGGAAATGTCTATGTCGTCGACGGCGACAACAATAGCTTAGTAAAGGAGACGCTATCGTCAGGAACCTACACCCAGAGTACGGTGTCAACCAGCGCATTGGCGTATCCATATGCTGTGACAGTGGACGGGAATGGAAATATCTATGTAGACGATTCTGGAAACAATCGCATTTTGAAAGAAACGTTGTCAGGTGGAAATTACGTTGAGAGCGCTATTACAACAAGTGCCTTGGCATTCCCAGACGGAGTTGCAATCGATGGGAGCGGCAACGTTTATGTTAGCGATTGCGGCAATAATCGTGTGCTGATGGAGACGCTCTCCGAAGGCCAGTACACGGAAAGCGTCCTGCCGACCAGCTCTCTAAATTGCCCAGCTGGGATTGCGGTGGATGGTCACGGAGATGTCTACTTCGTTGATTCCGGAAACAATCGTGTGCTGGAAGAGATTCTTTCTACCGGCACATACGCCGAGAGCGTGATCCCGACAAGCGCATTGAACCAACCGTTATCAATCGCGGTCGATAGCAGCGGCAATATTTATGTTGGAGACTCGGGAAATAATCGAATACTGAAAGAGGTTCCCTCTGCGGGCAAGTATACCGAAGAGACTGTTTCAAGCAGTACGCTCAATTTTCCCGATTCGATCGCCGTCGATGGGAGCGGAAACGTTTATATAGCAGATGCAGGAAATGACCGCATATTGAAGGAAGATTTTGCAGATCCGCCTATCTTGAACTTTGCCAATACAACTCCAGGTTCGACGAGCAGTGACAGCCCGCAAACAATTACAGTTGAGAATGTCGGGAACGCAACTCTGAACCTCCCCGTTCCAAGCAGCGGAAGCAATCCAGCGATTTCGGCGAACTTTACACTCGGCAACACCGGGGCACAGTCCTGTCCAATCATCAATGCAGGATCCTCGACAGTAGGTCAGCTCACTGTGGCTCAATCCTGTCTCTTGTCCGTTAGTTTCACTCCCGTTACCGGAGGTCCGCTAAGTGGATCAATTGTACTCAGTGATAACTCGCTGAATGGAACCGCCACTCAAAACATCGCATTGAACGGCTCGGGTACGGACCCCTTGCAACAGACAATCACTTTCTCTTCAATATCAGCACTCAGTCTAACCTCGGACGCAGAATTAACGGCCACCTCCAGTTCCGGTCTTCCTGTGACCTTCGCTTCAGTGACGCCTTCTGTCTGTGCGATTTTGGCGCCAGGCTATGTCTGGGCTGAAACGGCGGGGACATGCACGATCCAGGCCAACCAATCTGGAAATACCGTCTACGCACCTGCACCGACAGTGACGCAAAGCTCCACAGTTAATTTGGTCTCGCAAACAATCGGATACGCGCAAATCCCTTCGCAGGTGATCAATGCATCTGTTCCGCTAAACTTAGCGAGCTGGTTTTCGGCCAGTTCAACATTGCCCGTCAGTTTTACAACCACAACCCCGACCGTGTGTACAGCCTCATCTTCTACGTCAAAAGCAACTCTATTAACGGCCGGTACGTGCACGATTCAGGCGAACCAGTCAGGAGACGGAAAAGTGTTTGCGGCTGCGCCGACAGTAGCTATGAGCTTCACTGTCGAGTCTGCTCCGCCGGCCACGAGCACAATGTTCAATGCGGTGAACATCGGGAGTGTCAGTTCGCCGATTGCCGTGTCTCTAACTTTCGGTACTGCCTCGACTGTAGGAAGCATATCCGTTGTAAGCCAGGGAGCATCTGGTCTTGATTTTACGAACGCTGGAAGCGGAACATGCAGCGTTGGCACGAGCTACAATGCCGGGGACACTTGTACCGTAAGTGTGACATTTACACCTTTGCTCTCAGGAAGCCGGTACGGGGAAGTCTCTCTCCTTGATAACTCCGGCAATATGATTGTGAGCACCTATCTGCAAGGCGTAGGTGTTGGACCCGCGATAGAGTATCTGCCAGGGACAGAAAGCACTGTAAGCACGAGTACACTAAGTAGCCCATTCGGAGTCGCAGTTGATGGAAGCGGAAACCTTTACATAGCCGATACCTGGAATAACAGATTATTAAAGGAAACACCGTCCTCTGGAAGCTATGTCGAAAGCAGCATTCAGATTGGTACGCCTTATCCGACGGCGGTTGCGGTGGATGGTGGTGGAAACCTCTATATTGCCGATAGCTCGAGCAATCGCATCGTAAAGGAGACTGTTTCGGCAAGTGGTTATACCGAGACGGTAGTGCAAACCAGTGCGTTGAGTTACCCAGGTGCACTGGTCGTTGACGGAAGTGGAAATCTATATATCGCCGACTCCGGAAATAACCGAGTATTAGTCGAAGTGCCTTCTGCGGGCGCGTACACCGAAACTATACTTCCAACCAGTGGTCTCAACTACCCGAGTGGAATTGCGGTTGACGGAAGCGGCAACGTGTACATCTCCGATACCTATAACGGCCGTGTCTTGAAAGAAACGGCTTCCCAGATAGGTTACACAGAAAGCGTATTGCCAACGAGTGCTGTGGGCCCGTTTGGGATCGCAGTGGACTCTCGCGGTAATGTCTACATCTCGGACGATTACTACGACTCATCCTGGAATCCACATAATGTCGTGTTGAAGGAAACTGTGTTGGCTGGAACATACTCTGAAAGCACTCTAACGACCAGCGCACTGAATATTCCTGATGGAATTGCTGTCGATCCGCGCGGCAATGTCTATATTGCGGATACGGGCAACAACAGGGTATTGAAAGAGGATTTTGCTGATCCGCCTAGCGTGAACTTCGCGTCAACGGCCGTGGGAGCGACAAGCACCGACAGCCCGCAAGCTGTGACAGTTGAGAACGTCGGGAATGCCGCGCTCGACTTTGTGGTTCCAGGCAGCGGTAGCAATCCAAATGTTCCTGTGAACTTCACTCTGAATAGTAGTGTGTCGCAGTCGTGCCCCCTTGTGAACGCGGGGTCCTCGGTCGCCGGGATTCTTTCCGCCGGCCAGAACTGTCTGCTCAACATAAGCTTTACACCCGCTCAAAGCGGCACTCTGAACGGGGCACTGGTTTTGACCAACAACGCCCTTAACGCCATTGCGCCTGGATTTGCAGTGCAAAGCATTCAGCTCAACGGGACAGGCACCCAAGGCCAGCAATAACGTTCGACACAAGGAAAGCTTCGAAGTGGAAATGATCGCGGCGAATCTCTAACGGTTGAAAGGAAGCGGCCATGTGGAAGGTAGCGGGAAATTCTGGCAAGGAGTTTATATCGTTTTGTTTTAAAGTGATTGCGCTGGCGGCTGTTTTCTTCACGCCGGTCTGTTTGGCCCAAAACCCCACCACAGGGAACCCCGTTTCAGGAAATCTTGTTCTTGTGACAGGCAACTCACCTATAGGAACACAGCTGCTGGACAATGCAGGCGGCCTCACTGTGGCGCCCGGCGGAAACTACATCTTTACCATTACTCTCACGTCCGGGTCTGGCGCGTTTCAGTCGGTCGGCACAGGCCAGAATGCAATGTCTCTCTCAGCCTACGCCTGGCCTGGGTTTGCTTCGAACAACTATACCCCAGGCCCGCTTGACCCGAACGTTACTTTATCGAACTTCCAATTTATAGATTCCACGCATGCTTCCTTCGCTCTCTCCGTTTCCTCTGGAGCCTCCACAGGGGTGGATCAAATTCAAGCAAGCGAGTTCAGCGCTGGAGCGGTATGGCCGATCTTTATTCAGCCGTCCTCTCCGCCGGGGCTGCCGAATCCTCCCTCTCCGTCGACGAGTTGCGGCACTCCCGCCATCGCATCAGTCACGCCAGACACGTGGATGGCGGGTCAAAGCTACCCGATCACGATTGTGGGGAGTGGCTTTACCACGGCAGCAATGGCAGCGGCCAATTCGAATTGCACTGCAAATCAACTGACGGTGAGCGTGCCTACGGGCAGCGTCACTCTGTCGAACGTAGTTATTATGGACTCCACCAAGATCACGGCCACGGTTCAGCCGGTGCAGACCGATCCGACGGAGACCGCGACCCTCATCCTCTGGGGTTCTCCTTCGGGGGGCGTTTTGGTGGCCAGAACTCGTACTGGCGCAGACACAATGGCCGAGACTGCTGCCGCTACGCCTGCGGATGGTGGAGGGCCGCCGGGGATGCAGAACGTGGCAACGGTCAACGCAAAAGTTGCCAATGGAAAACTCTACATCATCGATCCATACCTTGTGGCGTCCCCGGACTCTACTTCCATCAGCGAATCGGATGTGATTTCACGTTTATCCAATTACAGTTCCGTTCAAGCAAAGGGGATGATTACGGACGGCAGCGCAACGGCGATAGCCGTCTACAAGATAGGAGTAAACAAACAAATTACATTTACGGGAACTGGCGGACTTGAGTTTGAATCGTGGAACCCAAGCTTTCTGAACTATCCGCCATCCTACGGCAACTGTGGTGGATCGTGCTCGATTGATGTTAGTCCCCAAATTCAAGGAAGTGATGGGAACTATTACGCCTTTGCGCTAGTGCTTGCTCCTCCGCAAGGTAGTTCTACTAGCTACGGTTTTCAGGCTGGCACGGTGACTGCAAGTGTGGCGACTGACAGCGGTCCCGTGTCGAGCAAACCGACTTATCTTGATATCGGTCCTACCCCAGTAATTTTTGTGCATGGCCTTTGGGCAAATGCCGCTACCTTTGATGAGATGCGCACAAATCTTGGCTTCGCCCAGCCTTGGCAAACCTTTCTTTATAAATATGGTGTTTTGACAGCGATGTGTTACGATGCGACGGTACCATTCGACTTTGGTGGACCAGATCCGTCAACGGCCGGACCACCACCGTCAAATGCCTATGTAACCGCGAATTGCGAGAAAGCGTCGTCCACTGCGATCAGCCAAGCCATTGGTCAGATCCAGACAAGCCTCGACAATGTTAACTACGTTGGCGGACGCGTAGATATTATCGCTCATAGCATGGGCGGCTTGGTGATACGCCACTTTACTACAACAAGTTTATACAGTTTAAAATCGAATACGGAGCGAAGCCGTTCCGAAGGACCGCTGCGTACGATCGCAACCCTCGACAGCCCTGAGACCGGATCTCCGTTAGCGCAAGCACTCCTCACTGGAGCAATTACAAACGCAACGTGCTCCTTTACCACAGAGCAGTCATCGGGCCAAGTCGTTTGTTCTCTTGGTCCCGCACCATTAAACCTCGGCACCACTTGGCAGAATCTCTGTCCGCAGAGTGCGCAGTCAACATTCGCCCAATGTCTGGCCGACCCACTTCTGAAAATGCCAATTGGCCCTGGCTTGAATCCGACGAATAACTCCCCATGCATTTCGGAGGGGCAATCGGACTCCGGTTGCGGGGCGGTGGCTTCTCTCGCACCGAACAGCCCCAACATAGCGGCTGCGCCTCGTATTGACACAATTGTGAGTCAGTATACAAAATTGTTCGCCATCGAGTCTGACTGGAGAGACAATGGAGGAGGCAGCACATCAGCCCTCAGGTCCTTTTTTAACGACCTTTTGGCTGACATGAGCCTGCACTCGCCACTGCCGGATGGGCTTTGCCCATCAACGCACCTTGGGAATCCGCCTACGTTGCTATGCCTAATGGGAAATGATCCTGACAACGACGTCATAGTTCCAACCAGGAGTCAATCAGATGATACCTCTGGAAACCTCGTAGAATTCTTTAACGACGCACACGCATCGTTAGGATTTGGGAACCTTTTGCCGCAATATTGGGCATTGTCAGACGCGAATATTCTGGATGGAAGGGCTGATGGTTGTGTGGAGCAAATCCTTTTGACTTCGACTATTCAAGGCTGCCCTGCATCAACTCCGCAGGCGCCTGCTGGCCAAGCTGTTCAATCCTTTTCGGCGGAAGATAGATTCACTATTCAAGCAGCGCCCGGCGAGAGCCTCGAAGATGCCCGTGAGAGGACATCGCACCCTATGCAATTGAATACACGGAGAGTGCAATTGGATGGCCCAAGTACAGATGTGGCGCTGGGCAGTCCGGTTCGTCTACATTTAAATGTACCTCCCGGTAAGATCACCGCAATTGGCTATCACGAGTTGGGTGCATATGGACAAATCGATACCGCTGATTCAGGTACCGCCAAAATCGTCGAGGACCAAGGAGATAGTAAGGCCATAGAGGTATGGCCGTTGCAACTCGGAGAAGTCGGGGTGTCCGTCACCGTCTTAAATGCAGATAACTCGACCGGAGAGCAAAGCGTGAAACTCAACGTCGTGCCATCCGCAACGGGCCTCACGCAGTTCGCAATCGATCAAGGGTTTCATCGAGTCGAGTTGAAATTGAATGGACACGAAAGCGAAGATACGCATTGGCTCGTACCCCTGGTGACCTATGCTAGCGTGAAGTATCCGATACGGCTAATTGATTCGAAGCAACTCTCCTTCACGGTTGAGCAAAGTGCAAGCGATCCGGTCATTCAACTTGATCGAAATGGCTTTATCCGCGCGCTCCGGATCGGAGAGGCGACAATTACGGGGGATTTCGCAGGAGTACGCGACCAGATTACTGTTCTCGTAAAAGCAAATTAATCGGCAGCCTTGAGACGCCAGCAAGTTGTCTGCGAGATAGTTGCCGGAAATTCTAGTTAGTCGGCTCTCTGTAAGGAGGCAACTTGAAATCCGGGAGGAAGAAATGGGCAGTGGATTGGCGAAAGCCGTTGGGTTCTTTTATTTTTGGCCGTTGACATTGATTTCCGTAGCCGCATTTTGTGCTTGCATAATTCTAACTCGTGCGGAGTACGACGGAAGAGTTAGGACGATTGCCGGAAAGCGAATGGTCTGGGCACGAACGTTTTTCGGATTAGGTTGCTTCATTTACTCGCTTTGCGTCGTGCTCGCTCGCAAGATGACTAGCTTAAACGAACCAATTTATGGCTTCTGGCTTGATCATTGGCATGTATTTCTTGCATTGATTCTTGGTGCAGAAGTTTCGATGATTATTGCGATGGTTTATAGTTTTCGAGCACATGGTCGCCGCAGCTGGGTAATTCGAACGGCGACTGTGCTCATAGTTGTTTCGTCTATGTTCGTAAGCATACTATTTATTTCTCCGGAATGACTCGCATAGACGGTATTCTAAAAGTCAAGGGAGATCCCTCGGCTCTGGTAGGCCAGTTGGACCCAGTTTCTGCGCGAACTGAAGGATCGCGGTCTGAAGGGCGTCGAGCTGTTTGTCTCTGATATGTGCCTGGGACTGGTAGACAACCTTGCCGAGTTCTATCCCGAAGCCAAGTGGCAGCGATGCATAGTCCATTTCTACCGCAACGTGTGGACGGCAGTACCGACGGGCAAGGTAAAGGGAGTGGCGGCGATGCTGAAGGCCACCCACGCACAGGAAGATGCCCAGTCGGCGAGCACAGGCCAAAATGCAATGTCTCTCTCCGCCTACGCCTGGCCTGGGTTTGCTTCGAATAACTACGCCCCAGGCCCGCTTGACTCGAATGTCACGTTATCGAGCTTTCAATATGTAGATTCCACGCATGCTTCGTTCGCACTCTCGGTTTCTTCTGGAGCCAGTACAGGAGTGGATCAGATTCAGGCAAATGAGTTTAGCTCCGGAGCGGTGTGGCCGATCTTTATTCAACCGCCATCTCCGCCCGGGCTGCCGAATCCGCCCTCGCCGTCGACCAGTTGCGGGACTCCCTCAATCGCATCGGTGACTCCGGACACCTGGATGGCAGGTCAAAGCTACCCGATTACGATTGTGGGGAGTGGCTTTACCAATGCAGCCATGGCAGCGGCCAATTCGAATTGCACCGCAAATCAACTGACGGTGAGCGTCCCTACGGGCAGTGTCACTCTGTCGAACATAGTTATTATGGACTCGACCAAGATCACGGCCACGGTTCAGCCCGTGCAGACCGATCCAACGGAGACCGCGACCCTCATCCTCTGGGGGGCTTCGTCGGGGGGCGTACTGGTCGCCAGAGCTCGTACTGGCGCAATGGCCGAGTCTGCTGCCGCTACGCCTATGGATGCAGGAGGTCCGCCGGGAATGCAGCAGGTTGCGCAAAGTACCGCTCAGGTCGACTCGTGTCAGACTCCCACCATTACCTCTGTGTCGCCAAGCCCTTGGACTGAGGGAACTCCCGAATTCCCAACAATCACAGGCTCTGGATTTATCACGAAAAATAGCGCAACCGCAGACTGCCCCGCAACACAACTCACCGTGACAGTACCCATTGGAACCATCGCTGTGCCGAAGATGGAGGTCATTAGTGCAACAACTATAGAATTCATGGTGGTACCTGGAAAAGACGATCCAACAGAGATGGCCACAATCACTTTAGAAAACTCGCAAAAATCGAAACCGGCTCAGGTGAACGTTGTTGGGTGCAATGTTCCAACGAGCGAAATTAGCACGTTTCTTAATTGGGATGGCCCGACCGGAAAATGGCAGGGGACCGTATCGGGTTCAACCAACAATGCTAATACCAATTTCTCGGGCAGAAGAGTGGCAGAAAGTAATGCCGGCAGCGGCAGCGATTCCTGCTACACCAAGGGGATCCCATTTCATGTCCCATATGGTAACGGCCCTACGATGGGCGGTTTCTTCTGGATTGTTCGTGATAACAACACTTACGGCCCAGACAGTATTGGATACAGTTCTGAAGCGGTGCAATGGTATCGAGCACACAATATCACCCCGTGTGGTTTTGTCGCTCATCAGCAGATGCAAATGGAATGTGATCTGCCATCGGACAGTACGCTTCACGACTATGCGAGTCCCAACACATTGGGATCGGATATCGATATCAATGCCGACACGGTAACATCTTTCCGCGCAAGCGCGCCTGTACAGGAGAATTACTAATGGTGCTTCCAGTCAAGACCACCACTCAAAACGGTCTACTGATTCTTGGCGTTTTGATTTGTCAATTAACCCACGCTCAAACCAAGAGCGTGAGCGTAACCGATCCGCGCCCTGTCGCTGCGGCAGTAGAATTGCTTGAAACGATTTACGGTTGGCCAATCACCTATGAAGATCCGATCGCTGTAAACGAGAGCCGATTGGAAGACGTCTCTAAGGAGGCACAGAGACTCCGAGACCCATCCCATCCGGTCATAATTCAAAGGGAGGGAACCATTTCCTTCACTTATAAAGTGCCGTCGCCTGATATGGTTTCGAATGGAAATACGAATCAGCTCGATCACGACCGAGAAAGCGCCGTGTCCGATGCTTTAAAGAGTGTTCTCGCCGGTTACAACACATCAGGTAGTCCGGAGACATTTACCATTACCGAGGGAAATAGCATATTACATGTGGTGCCAGAAAATTACTTGACTAAAAGGGGAACTCTCCAGCAGTTGACACCCGTTCTAGATAACAAAATCACCGTGTTGCCGAAATCGCGTACACGTCCCGATCTTTTCCGCGAAATCTGCCAATCCTTGTCCTCTGTGACTGGTATCCACGTGGGAGTGGGGACGTTTCCGAACCAGGGTACAGAAACGGACACGCCGACCACTATCGCCGGTTCGGATATCACAGCGCGTTCTCTATTAAATCAACTATTGAGCGAGCTCTCTACCCCCGTCTATAGAGACTTAACCTTTCAAGGAGGAGATGGACAGATGATAACGCGGCACAGTGTTGTCTGGAATGGGGGCCCAATGTCGTGGGAACTGTTCTACTCGCCTGGATGGGGTTACGTGCTAAACATCTATCAGGTAAGGACGGATAACAAATGAGATAAGGATGTGGCTCGGGGCAGCCTAATGGAACGTCGATTACATTGGAAGACCGGAAGGAATCGGCCATGTGCAAGGCAGTGGGAAATTCGGGCGAACGTCTTATAGCGTTTAGTTTTGCAGTGATTGCACTGGCAACTGTTTTCTTCACGCCGGTGTGTTTGGCCCAAGACCCCACCACAGGGAACCCCGTTTCAGGAAATCTTGTTCTTGTAACAGGCAGCACGCCTATAGGAACACAGCTGCTGGACAATGCAGGCAGCCTTACTGTTGCGCCCGGCGGAAATTACATCTTCACCGTTACTCTCACGTCCGGTTCGGGCACGTTCCAGTTGGCGAGCACAGGCCAGGTTGCCATGTCACTCTCAGCCTACACCTGGCCTGGGTTTGCTTCGAATAACTATACCCCAGGCCCACTTGACTCGAATGTCACGTTATCGAGCTTTCAATATGTAGATTCCACGCATGCTTCGTTCGCTCTCTCGGTTTCCTCTGGAGCCAGCACAGGAGTGGATCAGATTCAGGCAAATGAGTTCAGCTCCGGAGCGGTGTGGCCGGTCTTTATTCAGCCGTCCTCTCCGCCGGGGCTGCCGAATCCTCCCTCTCCGTCGACCAGTTGCGGTACTCCTTCCATTACATCGGTGACGCCGGACACGTGGATGGCAGGCCAAAGCTACCCGATTACGATTGTGGGGAGTGGCTTTACCAATGCAGCCATGGCAGCGGCCAATTCGAATTGCACTGCCAATCAACTGACGGTGAGCGTCCCTACGGGCAGTGTCACTCTCTCAAACGTAGTTATTATGGACTCCACCAAGATCACGGCCACGGCTCAGCCCGCGCAAACCGATCCCGCGGAGACCGCGACACTCATCCTCTGGGGGGCTCCCTCGGTCAGCGTACTGGTCGCCAGAGCTCGTACTGGCGCGGTGGCCGAGACTGTTACCGCGATGCCTGCGGACGGCGGGGGCCCGCCTGGACTGGGGCGGGTCACGACGGGCAACGCGAAAATCACGAATCCTGAGATTACTGTCATTGCCTGGGTGAACCCCAATGCCCCTGATATTCTAGCGGCTCTCACTGCCGGACCGAGCTCGCTGAGTTTGGAGAACAATCTGAACTCTTTGCCAGGGTGCCTTTACCAGGTTTACCAATGGTTGAAGGGGCATCGGACAAATCTCGGTACACCCAAGGACGTCGCTTACGCAAACGCGTGGCTATTGAACCATTCCGGAAATGCGACGCCGCCTCTAGCAATTAATCCCCAAGCAGAACTTCAGGGAGGGGATTTCCGACTGCTTAATGATTTTGGAGGCGGGCACAATCAGGCAGTTATTGGAATGACGCCAATTCCATGTCCAAGTGGACTAAATGCTGCCGCACAATCGGATCCAGACAATAACTACGATGGTAGTACCACTGCGGGAGATCCTTATCAAATTGCGGAAGGAAGACTTGGAGAAGATGGCAGAGCGATAAGTCAAACCATCAACGGTCACGACGTTGGATGGATCTGGAGTGTTATCGAATTGGATCAATCAGGCAATCCAACTACGAGTAATCACGGAATGTTCCCGACTTATTGGGTGTATAAAAACGGGAACCGCATAGACGCCTATCCGCAGAGTGCGGCCACAGATTTCATCAACCAAAACCAGTCGTATCATATAACACCATCTGACGTCCAATAAGGAGTCATCGGGAGAGAATATGCAAAAACAGTCTAAATGCCGGAAGGTAATGCATAATAGGGTTGTTCCGCTGCTATGGCTGGCGTTGCTTGCTTCGGGCAGTTTGTGCCAGGATGATCGCTCGAAAACGCTGATGCGCGGGGCTGGGCCAGTTAATGTTCAGGTGGCACTCGCGAATATTCGGTCCGGAACCTTCACATTTGATGATATTGAAACACTCTTTGAAGCAAAGTCTATAGATGCTATACCGACTCTGGAGAATCAATTCGAATCGAGCCAAGATTCCGCAACGAAGAGCAGGGTCGCTACTGCCTTAGTCAAACTCGGCGATTCGAATGACAGGTATTGGCAGTTTCTTATTGAGCAAGCTACACCCGCCATCGCAGACGATGCTCCATTCTTTCTCAAGACTGATGAAAACGGTAAGTTGTTAGATGAGAAATCGCCAGAGTTTTCTCAATGGGCGAAAGATAATCACATCTCTTCCGATGAAGAAATAAAGAATCAATTATATAGTTACCCCGGAGCGGTACTGGACTTGGGCGCGACTGGGGATAAGCGGTCTATTCCGTATCTTCGCCGTGCTTTGCTTTCTCCGAACTTCCTTACCCAGATCAGCGCTGCTCAGGGACTAGCAGGAGTCCAGGATGAAGACTCAGTTCGCTTGATTATCGATGCGTGTCAGAAAGATTCCGCCGAAATTGCGGCTAAAATCGCTGTCTCGCTAGTATATTTTGACGATGATGAAGCGCACAAAGCAGTTGATTTGTATGTCCCCAAGGCCATTTCCATTGAAGCCAGAAAGGGTCGTGCTGCAGGAGGAACGCCTTTCGGTGACAAGGCGTTACCTAGCGAAGATCCCAAATAGTGTCTTCAATACTCCGGCGCTCGTTGTAACTGGTCGCGGAGGAATGCCCTGTGTATGCAACGTCGTCGAATGAGAACACGGGGCCATACATCGCTTAGACCACGTAATATGTTTCGACAAGAGAAGCGGGAGAACGCGCGACCTACTGGAACAACGATGCCATAGACAATGCAAAGGAATCGGCCATGTGGAAGTGGAGTGCCCGGCCTTTTTTGTACCAGTTCCAATGAGAGAGACTGGACGAAAAGGAGCGGAAGATGGCGAAGGGCAAGAAGCATACACCTGAACAGATTGTGAGCTTACTTCGGCAGATCGAGGTTGCTGTTGCAAACGGCAAGACCACTCCGATCGCGTGCCGGGAATCCGGCATCACCGAGCAGACATACTACCGATGGCGCAAGGAGTTCGGGGGCTTGCAGGTAGACCAGGCGCGTCGGCTGAAGGAGCTGGAGCAGGAAAACGCCAAGCTGAAGCGGTTGGTAAGTGAGCTGAGCCTGGAGAAGCTGGTGCTGAAGGACATCGCCTCGGGAAACTTCTGAGCCCTGAACGACGGCGATGTGCAGTGGATCATGCTCAGGAACAAGGCATGAGTGAGCGTTGGGCGTGCCGGTTGGTGAACCAGCCACGCGGCACGCAACGCTATCAGCTGACACAGCGCGAAGACGAGGATGCACTGACCCGTGCGATCGTGGAGTTCGCCAGTGAGTATGGACGTTACGGTTATCGCCGGATCACGGCGCTGCTGAAACGGGACGGCTGGCAGGTTGGCAAAGACCGGGTAGAGCGCATCTGGCGTCGCGAAGGGCTGAAGGTTCCGCCGAAGCAAAGGCCACGTGGACGGCTGTGGTTCAACGATGGATCATGCGTGCGGCTGCGGCCGGAGCACGCCAACCATGTGTGGAGCTACGACTTCGTGAGCGTGAAGACATACGACGGTAGGACGGTTCGGATGCTGAATCTGATCGACGAGCACAGCCGGGAGTGCCTGATGATCCGGTCGGAACGCAGATGGAGTTCAGCGAAGGTCATCGAAGCGCTGGCCGACGTGATGGTGGCCAAAGGTGTGCCGGAGCATCTTCGCTCCGACAACGGCCCCGAGTTCGTGGCCAGGGATCTGCGCAAGTGGCTCGCCGGCACGGGAGCCAAAACGGCTTACATCGAACCAGGGAGCCCGTGGGAAAACGGCTACTGCGAAAGCTTCAACTCGAAACTGCGGGACGAGTTCTTGAACGGTGAAATCTTCTACTCGATGAAAGAACTGCGCGTGCTGGTCGAACACTGGCGCGTTCATTACAACACCGTCAGACCGCACTCGTCGCTGGGTTACAAGCCGCCGGCGCCGGCTGTATGGCTGAACGAAGCTTCCCAGGGGCATGGAAAAGTGGAAAGCAAAAAGCGCTTACCACTTTTCCACGCCCCCGACTACGGCGACGGATCGAGTATCGATCCCGTTGCGCTAAACTAACAATCCAACTGGTACAAAAGATCGGGCAGGCCAGTGTTCCCAGACGATCATCGTGCAGGAAATAGATCGTCGAGCCATTCAGCACCGCCACGGGTCGGCCGTTGAGATAGATGTAGTCGGCCTGCGCCACACCGGAGGCATTCGTCTCTTCCAGCAGCATGCCATTTGGACCGTATTGATAAATCTCTCCATAGGAACCAGAGACCGTTTTTATCAAGCGTTGTCCGAAGCCGTCGTAGGTATAGCTTGCTAGTGCTCCGCTTCCGGCGTTCACTGCCGAGAGTCGAGCATCCTGGTTGTAGCTGAGCGAAGTGATGTACTGGCCGCCAGGCGCTTGAATACCCGGACTCAGGCTGAAGATCCTGCCGTCTGCCGTGTAGCCAACCGCTTGCGTCTGCACGCCTCCCACACTGATTGTCGCCAGCAGATCGCTTCCGCTTCCATAGCCGTAGTTCGTGGTCGTGGCGCCAGCTGTCTGACTCAGCTGGTTCCCATCACCGTCATAGGTGAAACCAAAACCGCCGTAGCCGCCCGACGCAGTGCTCAGCCGCTGCAGACTGTCGTAGCCAAAGCTCTGGCTGTTGCCCGCAGTCACGGCATCGGTGATCGCTTGCACATTGTTCGTCGGATAGTAGGCATAACTCAGGTTCTCGGCAACCCGCGCCAGCCCACGCCGGACCGTACCCAGATCGGTGACGTTGGTGAGACGGTAGTCCTGATCGAAACTGCGTGTCTGCTGGCCCGCGCTGCCATATCGAAGCCCCGCGTCGGGACCGAACGGCTTATAGGCGATGCTGGACGCAACAAGCGTACTGGCGCCCCCGCTGGGCTGGGCTGAGACAGATGTGACCCGGCCCATCGTATCGCGCGTATAGACGACTGTGGCGCCCGACGGATACGTGATCGAGGCTATGCGATTGGCGGCGTCGTAAGCGTATGCGGTTGTCAGGGTAGCCGTGCTTGTGGTGCGTGCGTCCGTGAGCAGGTTGCCCAACTGGTCGTAGCTGCGGGAAAGCGTCCCGGCTGCATCCGCAACCGAAGTCAGTCTTCCGATGCCGGTCCCGTGCCCACTCTCGTCATATGTGTAGGCAACATTTTCCGCGCTGTCAGACGGGAAAGTCATCGTCAAAACCCTGTTCAGGGCATCATAGGTGTACTGGGTGACTGCCCCGGTGGCCGCGACGCGCTCAATCCTGTTGCCGGTGCTGTCATAGTAGTAGACTGCTGTCCCGGTGTTCGGGTTGCTTTCCTGAATCACGTCGCCGAATCCATCATAAACGTAGGCGGTCGCAACTCCGGTCGGGGCGGTAACGGTCAGCGGACGGTTATGCGCATCGTAGCTCGTTGCCGTGATCCCGCTGGCCGGGTCCGTGATTTGGTAGAGACGGTTCAACGCGTCGAACGCGCGCTGTGCCGTGTCCACCTAATTCCGGTGCGGAGCACCGTTGCGTTGCTCATACCTCCGATACTGCTGGGAGAGCGAGCTACCAGACCTGTTTTCAATGCGGCCTACTTTTTAACCTCACACGGCACTGTGGACTTGGCTATGATTTCAGAATGCCTTTCAGTATGGCCAAACACACTCTGTGATAGATGGCTTGCTAGCGAGGTACATTGACAGGGCTTTCCATTGTCATGAGGTACTCTGCATAGAGGACAGACACAATATTGTGTCACGAAAAGGGCTACGACGATTATGGTTATGCCAAGGAATAACGTTAACAGTTTCAGTGAGCCACTTCTGTTTTTGGCGCCTTGAGTTAACATGTTAATTCCCTCCCGGCGAGAATGTTTGGAAGTATCCTCCATCAGGAAACGACACACCTAGGCTCAAATAGAAATCAAGGAACGGGATGCTGATCCCATTCCATTGCCCGATAGCATTAGGAGCAGTAACTTGTGTGTTAAGAATATTTGCTAGCTGTTGTGCAAAGGATTTATTACCCCCTTTTCCTGCTCCACATCCGCGAATTACGATTGGTTGCTTTTTCCAATTCGGATCTTTCTGAATTAGCTGTGCCAGCTGTTGAGGTGTTAGTCCTGCGAGCGTACCAGCGAAATCACCGTTCGGGTAATAGTCACCATGCCCAGCAACCGAATAGTAACCGCTTGGATTCCAATTATTCGCATATCCGTATAGTGTTTGGTCGGTTGAGGGGTTGAAAAGATTCAGATTCGCAAGGCCGCTTGGATCCAAATTGCTAATCGGATTGTCGGCGGCATAACTATACAAATTGATTCCGCTTCCTGCGAACCCTATCGGGTCCTCAGAAATAAACCTCCCCGTGGTGGGGTTGTAGTATCTGGCGCTACCCTGCATTCCCAGCGGATCGGGCTCGATGTAGCGGCCCAGCGTGGGGGCGTAGTCGCGGAAGCCGTTGTGGTTCCAGCCGCTCTCGACGTCGAAGTACTGACCTGGGAAACGCAGGTTCTGCGTGACCGTGCCGCTGACGGACGAGGTTCCAAACGGCTGGTATGTGGCCTGCCATGCGATGTTCTGGTTGCTGTCGGTGGCCGACTGAGGCGTGCCTAGGTGATCGTCGTGCAGGTAGTAGAGCGTCGAGCCATTCAGCACGGCCACGGGTCGGCCGTTGAGATAGATGTAGTCGGCCTGCGCCACACCGGAGGCATTCGTCTCTTCCAGCAGCATGCCATTTGGACCGTATTGATAAATCTCTCCATAGGAACCAGAGACCGTTTTTATCAAGCGTTGTCCGAAGCCGTCGTAGGTGTAGCTTGACAATGCTCCGCTTCCGGCGTTCACTGTCGAGAGTCGAGCATCCTGGTTGTAGCTGAGCGAGGTGATGTACTGGCCGCCGGGCGCTTGAATGCCCGGACTCAGACTGGCGATCCTGCCGTCTGCTGCGTAGCTGATCGCTTGCGTCTGCACGCCTCCCACGCTGATCGTTGCCAGCAGATCGCTTCCGCTTCCGTACCCGTAGTTGGTTGTCGTGCTGCCGTGCGTCTGACTCAGCTGGTTTCCATCCCCGTCATAGGTGAAACCGAAACCGCCGTAGCCGCCCGACGCCTGGTTGAGCCGCTGCAGACTGTCGTAGCCAAAGCTCTGGCTGTTGCCCGCAGTCACGGCATCGGTGATCGCTTGCACATTGTTCGTGGGATAGTAGGCGTAACTCAGGTTCTCGGCAACTCGCGCCAGCCCACGCCGAACCGTGCCGATATCGGTGACGTTGGTGAGACGGTAGTCCTGGTCGAAACTGCGCGTCTGCTGGCCCGCGCTGCCATATCGAAGCCCTGCGTCGGGACCGAACGGCTTATAGGCAATGCTGGACGCAACAAGCGTACTGGCGCCCCCGCTGGGCTGGGCTGAAACCGAAGTGACCCGGCCCATGGTGTCGCGCGTATAGACGACCACCGCGCCCGACGGATACGTGAT
>Ga0302319_10003759_pt1 | contig 31490 bp, 33 predicted proteins | sample Bog_T0_2_FD_203319 | JGI IMG/M metagenome (GOLD analysis project Ga0302319, IMG submission 203319) | Peat permafrost microbial communities from Stordalen Mire near Abisko, Sweden - Bog_T0_2 | ecosystem: Environmental > Terrestrial > Soil > Wetlands > Peat | place: Sweden: Abisko, Stordalen Mire... | reverse complement strand
CGGCCTTGGTTTGTTTTTGGCGTTTATTTTGGATAACACCGCCTTTAAGCATGTTGGCCACGATTTTGATGAAGATGCCAACGTTGCCATTTACTTCGCGCTGATTGCCATATTCGGCGGATTAGGTTTGTTTTTATCCTACCTTGTTGAGAAGAAGGAGTCGGACAAGGAAAAAGATAAATAAGATAGTGAGTGGTGAGTGGTGAACGGTGAGTAGTTGATTAGAAAGCACAACCACTCACTTTTCACCGCTCACTACTCACCAACTCACTACAAATATCTTTCCTTTAAAATCTTTATATGATGCATTTCATGGCCTGCTATCATATAGGCTAAAGCCCTCACAGAAACCGGATTGCCGCTGGCAATCCCTTTTTGTATTTGCTGCTCATCGCTAAGGGAACGAAAAAGATAAAGGCTTGATTCGCGCACAGTTTTGAACTCATCTGCAATATCTTCCAGATTGCGTGTATTGAAAGTCGCTTTCTCCATGTAAACATCCTGGTCAAACCCGGGCAGTTCTATGGCTTCTCGTGAAAAAGCGAGCGCCCGGTAGGCAAAAACACGTTCCGTATCGGCCATGTGCCCCAATACCTGTTTGACGGTCCATTTACCATCTGCATAGGCATAATCGGCTTTCCCAGGGTCCATTCTTACAAAAAAATTATAGGTGCTTTGCTGGAGATATTCTAATATTTCCAGTATGTGTCCGTTGCCAACTAAATCTACATACCTGGCGGCGAATGCCGAATATTCATCAGGCTGCGGTCTTTTTATCATGACGTATATTTTTTAAAACAATTCTAAATGTAGTCCCTTTTCCAATATCTGAGTCCTTTACAAATATCTGCCCGTCATGATAGTTTTCTATCATACGTTTTGTTAAAGAAAGTCCAAGCCCCCATCCCCGTTTGCGTGTGGTATATCCCGGCTGGAATACTGTCTCGAATTTGGAACGAGGTATACCATGGCCGCTATCACTAACATCAATATAAACTTGTCTCTTAATCTTATTGCCCGAAATTTCTACTTTAATTTTTCCTTTGCCTTCGATGGCATTTACCGCGTTTTTTAGCAGGTTCTCCAATACCCAGTCAAACAACGGCACATTTAACCCGGCGCTTAAATGAGGGTTTCCTACCAGTTCAAAACTTATATTTTTACTCACCCTTACTTTAAAATAGTCTACATAATCTTTAACCACCTCGTAAACTTTATGCTCTTCAAGTTTTGGAGTCGATCCAATTTTAGAAAAACGGTCAGCAACAATTTCCAGCCGTTGTACATCGTTTTCCATTTCAATGATCAACTGGTCGTCTTCGGCATTAAATTTTTCTTTTATCAGCTCAATCCATGCCATTAATGATGAAATAGGCGTGCCGAGCTGATGTGCTGTTTCCTTCGCAAGTCCAACCCATACCTGGTCCTGTTCCGATTTCCTTGATGAACTGAACGCGGTATAGGCCGTCAGTAAAAAAATGAAAATGACTGACAATTGTATATAAGGGAATAATTTTAACTCACTAAGTAAAGCTGAATCTTTATAATATACAAGCCATCGTGTATTTAAAAAGGTTAGTTTTATTGGTGCATGCTGCTTTTTCATATAAGCTAACTCCGACTCAAAATAGGAGAGATCGTATTTTAATTTTTTCTTTCCCCCGGCAGCAAGCTTTATAAATGTTTTGGTGGAATCAAGCCCGCGCGAGAATTCAATATCATCGTTTTCATCGGTTACGATCGCCGGTACTATTAAACTGTCGCGCACCGCTGAAACATAGTCTAAAAAATCATTATCGTCTGAAGCCAATACCTGTTTCATACTCATGGCCCAAACATGGGCCCGAGTACGTTCGGATTTCGCTATATTTTTAACGAGATAGTTGGTATATATCAATGATCCACTGGCAATCACTACTGCAAATGCGAGTAAAAAATATTTCCAGCGTCTTTTTTGTTGGTACGGATTCATAAAAAGAAGTCAGAAGTCGGAGGTCAGAAGTCTGAAAGCGCCCTAAATTACAGAAAAAGCTTAAATGTCCAAAAATACTAAACAAAGCAGATTCTCCCTCCGACTTCAGACTTCTGACCTCTGACTTCCAACTCTCCCTGCTAAAGAGTATCTTTGCCAAATCATGTCTGATAAAAAAGTTAGGGTACGTTTCGCGCCAAGCCCGACAGGCGGATTACACCTGGGTGGTGTCCGTACTGTGTTGTTTAATTATCTTTTCGCCAAAAAGCACAAAGGTGATTTTATTTTAAGGATAGAAGATACAGATCAGAACCGATACGTGGATGGGGCTGAAGAATATATTTTAGCGTGTTTAAAATGGTGTGGCCTGATGCCTGATGAAGGCCCTGTTGCAGGCGGGCCTTATGCGCCGTACCGCCAGAGTGAACGTAAATCCATTTACCGGGCATATGCGGAAAAGCTGGTGGTACAAGGCCATGCTTATTATGCTTTCGATACACCGGAAGAGCTGGAAAAAAACCGCAATGAAATCCCCAACTTTCAATATGGACTAGCGTATCGCGACAGTTTGCGCAATTCCCTTTCACTTACAGAACATGAGGTCGATCAATTGCTGAACGCACAGACACCACATGTCATCCGTATAAAAATGCCTGCCGACGAACGGGTAAGCTTTAACGACCTGATTCGCGGACACGTTAGTTTTGAGACAAACCAGGTTGACGATAAGGTGTTATTAAAAGCAGACGGGATGCCAACATACCATTTAGCGGTAGTTGTAGACGACTACCTGATGAAAATTTCCCACGCTTTTCGCGGAGAGGAGTGGCTGCCGTCCGCGCCGGTACACTTGTTGCTTTGGGAATACCTGGGCTGGAGAGCAGAAATGCCCCAATGGGCCCATTTACCGCTGATTTTAAAACCTGACGGGCATGGCAAATTAAGCAAGCGCGATGGCGCGCGTTTAGGGTTCCCCGTTTATGCAATGAATTGGTTTGATGCTAAAACAGGCGAATTAACCCCCGGTTTCAGGGAATTGGGATTTTTACCGGAAGCATTTTTAAACCTCCTCGCAACACTCGGATGGAACGATGGTACCGATCAGGAAATATTTTCGCTTGACGAACTGGTAGAAAAATTTTCTATTGACCGCGTAAGTAAGGCCGGGGCCAAATTTGATTTTGAAAAAGCAAAATGGTTCAACGCCGAATGGATAAAAAGATCCGTAGCCGCAGATCTGAAGTCGGAAGTCAAAAAAGCATTGTATAGCAAGGGAATTGAGACCGGCGACGACGGCTATTTGATAAAAATAATAGACCTGGTTAAAGACCGCTGCGTTTTAATTACTGATTTTTATCAGCAGGCAGGTTACTTTTTTGACACCCCAACAGAATTTGATGTCAATGCGGTTAAGCCAAAATGGAACGATGCAAAAGCGGACTTTTTTAAAGCCCTGGCAACTAAATTAACGGTGATTGAAACATGGGAACCGGGCGAACTGGAAATAGCCTTTAAAACGTTGGCCGAAGAAAAAAGTATCAAGCCCGGCGACCTGATGCTCCCGTTCCGCATTATGCTCGTGGGTGGGAAATTCGGCCCGCATGTATTCGATATTGCGGCATTGCTTGGTAAAAATGAGACGTTTAATCGCATTGAAAATGCACTTAACGTATTTAATAATTAGTATTTAGTACTATCATATTGACAGTTAAAGTTTTCTCATAATGATAAAGTTGTATCAAATTGATAATCATGCTATCATTTTGATAGTATCGCCGCTATGTGTAAAATTTACACTAACTTCTTAAAATGCTGTAAGTTAAATGTTTATAGCTCAACAATTTTTGTTTTTCACGCATGGCATGGGTATTGACTTGCGCTACCGAACGATTAATATTGATTTTCTCATAATGGGTTTTAGTTTTCGCGTTTTTTTAGCTGTCGCTTCCGGACGGTGTAGATTTCTTTCGGCCTTATCAAAATTCCAACCTTCTATTTTATATTGATTTATGCAATCACACATTAAAAACCTTTCCCTGGCGGGCGCATTAGTGACCCTTGGTATTATTTTTGGCGATATCGGTACCTCGCCATTGTATGTTTTTCAAACTTTATTGGTAGAAGGTGGAAAAATAAATCAACTTTTGGTATTAGGATCAATTTCCTGTATCTTCTGGACACTTACCCTCCAAACTACGTTTAAATATATTTTTATCACCCTGCAAGCCGATAACCACGGTGAAGGGGGAATATTCTCTCTCTATGCGCTGGTTCGGCGCTATGGTAAATGGCTGGCAATACCTGCAATAATAGGTGCCGGCACCTTATTGGCTGACGGTATTATTACCCCGCCAATTTCTGTAACATCGGCTATTGAAGGGTTAAATAATGTACCTGCACTTAGCGATCCTAAATTGCACCCCGAATTTATACCTGGCAGCCACCTTATAATGGGCCTTGTTATCGGTATTATGGTTGCGTTATTTTTCTTTCAGCAATTTGGCACCAAGGTGGTTGGTTCTGCATTCGGGCCTATAATGTTGCTATGGTTTTTAATGATCGGTACGCTGGGCACACTCCAGATTGTCCATAATCCGTCCATATTTAAAGCGTTTAACCCCTACTACGGCTATAAGTTGCTTACGGAGCATAAAGAAGGTTTCTGGCTGCTCGGCGCGGTGTTTTTATGTACCACGGGAGCTGAAGCATTATACTCAGACCTGGGGCATTGCGGACGTAAGAATATACAGGTTAGCTGGGTTTTTGTAAAGATCACCCTTTTATTAAGTTATTGCGGCCAGGGGGCATGGGTATTAATGCAACCCAAGGGAACTAATTTTGACGGTGTTAACCCGTTTTATGCCATTGTACCTAACCCGCATTTATTTATGATCCCGGCTGTAGCGCTGGCAACTATGGCTACTATTATTGCCAGTCAGGCACTGATAAGCGGTTCCTTCACGCTCATCAGCGAAGCTGTAAGTATGAATTTCTGGCCGCGAATTACCATTAAGTATCCTTCAAACATCCGCGGTCAAATTTACATACCAAGCATCAACTGGATCCTATGCATTGGCTGCATTCTTGTTCTGCTTTACTTTCGTACCTCTGAGCACATGACCGCGGCTTACGGTTTCTCCATCACCATCGCCATGCTGATGACCACTATACTCATGTATTTCTTTATGCGCTATGTTAAGCATTGGCCGGTTTGGCTTGTTATTATTATTCTTTGTGTGTTTTTAACAGTCGAGTCCTCCTTCTTTATAACAAACGCCGCAAAATTACTGAAACGGATATTCTTTGTCGTATTTGAAATAGGCTTAATATTTACCATGTACATTTGGTTCAAGGCGAGAAAAATCAACAATCGCTTTTTGCATTTTATTGACCTGAAGGATCAAATACCATTGTTAAACGCGCTTAGTGCAGACCTATCGGTAAGCAAGTATTCAACACATTTAATTTATCTCACCAAGGCTAATAATGCCAAACAAATAGAGGAAAAAATAATGTACTCTATCATGAGCCGTAAGCCAAAACGCGCCGATACCTATTGGTTTATCCACATTGAAACAACAAATGAACCTTATACCATGGAATATGTCGTTGACCAGTTAGAACCGGGAAAAGTTATAAGAATTGAATTCAGGCTTGGTTTCAGGATACAGCCGCGCGTTAATGTATTGTACCGTAAAGTTATTGAAGACATGGTTGCACGCAACGAGATTGATATTACCAGCCATTACGAGTCGTTGCATAAATTTAAAATTGCAGCCGATTTCAGGTTTGTAATCATGGAAAAATTCCTGTCGTACAATAATACGTTCGGCGTTAAAGAAGGATTTATATTAAATAGTTATTTCGCCATCAAAAAACTGGCACAAACAGAGGCAAAGGCTTTCGGTTTGGACACGAGTGAAACTTATGTGGAAAAAATACCTTTGGTTGTGAAACCTGTTGGCAATATAGTGCTCAAAAGGGTTGAAGGGGAGTAAAAATTCTCAATCTCTATAATTAAGAATTACGCAAGGGCAGGCCGAAATGCCGGCCTTTGCTATTTTCCTTCTGATTTATCGATATGGCACTTGAAGGTGAAGTTTATCTTATTTGATATTAGGTTGCTACGCTTCATGCCAATGACACATTTTGACCGGAAATATTTAGCTACCGTTTATTTCGCTTGAGCGTGCGTTTTAGCTTCCCGATGATTCTGTCCTTGAAAACATCCGGAAATTTAAATAAGGTAAAAAAGACAAAACCTATCCGCTGCCGATAACTGTAGTCGGCAGGGTATGTTCTTAAGTATGCAGGAATCTGCTGAATATCCCGTGGTTTTAAGGTAATTTGGTGCCAGGGAATGTAAATGCTGTCCCGGTTGGAAAGAACCGTACCATCAAAGCCAATAAAAAGATATGTTTTTGTTTCGGTATCATCTCTCAAAGATTCCAGCGAACTGGGGATACTGTTTCCTGTTACAATCTCATACAGGTCTTCTTTTATAAAAAAAAGGTTACAAAAAGTTGCAGCAGCCAATAAATACCCTTTTGATTTGGCAAGCGCTACAATTGATCGTGGGCTGGAGCTCTGCTTTATTTTAAAGTCCTTTGGCTGTACAAACTCAACCTCGTTTGGAATAGTGGGGTTAAATTCAATACAAATAACTTTTGGCTTGAATGTTTTTAACGATTCAAGTATGAAATAATCACATCCGTCAATATCTATCGATAAAAAATCAAAGTCGTTGGGAATGGGAGTCTTTGCCAAAATATTGTCAAGCGTCGATTCGCCGGAAAAATCCACAAACGCACATATTTTATAAATATCGTCCTGCGGAAAATTTTTGCAGAGTTCTTTATGTTTTTCTGCACTAGCTTCTATTAAAACCGCTTTATAACCATTGTTTTTTATGAGGTTGCAGGTGTTAGAAAGGTAAATACCGTTCCAGGCCCCAAATTCCACACACCAGTGATCAGTTTCGGATTCTGCATCTAATCGCTTCAAAATTTCAGCTATAATCCCATCTTCACCATATTGAGAATTAATATTTTCCTGAAAGGATTGGAGTGAAGGATGTGCGGTATTGATGGTTTCGTTTTTTTTTGTTTCCGATTCGGTCATGTTGACTTTCATTAAAGATTGGGTGTACAAGCAGGAAAAGTCATCCCGACCCAATTCAGTGCAAGTTAAAAAATAATCATGCATATGTTGTTTGGTCAGTCGAAATTCAAATTTCTCAATCAATTATTTCTGTATTTTTACCGGATGGCAAAGCTAATCTCTTTTACCAACAACCCTTACCAGGAAAATACTTATATTCTATACGATGACAGCGGTGAGTGTGCAATAATTGATCCAGGTATGGACACCGCCACCGAGCAAAACAAGGTTGTAAATTTCATTAAAACGAATCAATTGAGGCCGGTCCTGCTGCTGAATACGCATTGCCACATCGATCACGTTTTAGGCAATAAGTTTATTTTTGATCAATACGGGCTAAAACCAAAATTCAACATAGGGGAATTGCCACTAATAGAAGCTGTGGTAGCGTACGCGCCCTCGTTGGGTATCCGTTACGATGTTTCTCCATTGCCCGATGAATATTTGCCTGAAACTGGAATTATATATTTTGGCAATACAACGCTTGAGCTGATATTTGCACCCGGCCATTCGCCGGCTAGTTTGTGTTTTTACGATAGGGCAGATAACCTGCTGATTGGCGGCGATGTTTTGTTCAGGAACAGTATCGGGCGTGCTGACCTTCCGGGAGGAAATTTTGCCCAACTGGTAAAAAACATTGAAGAAAAAATATTTACATTACCCGATGACTGTACCGTTTACCCCGGCCACGGCACCGAAACCACTATCGGTTTTGAAAAACAAACCAATCCCTTTTTTAATTAAACAACTGCCCATCACTATTCAACACTCACTCACTTGAACACCGCTGTATACATCGCCAAAAGGTATTTATTTTCACGAAAGAAAATGCATGCCATCAACATTATTTCCGGTATTTCTATACTGGGGGTACTAATTGGCAGCGCGGCGCTGATTATTATTTTATCGGTATTTAACGGGTTTGAAGATGTTATACTTTCTTTATACAGCAATTTTACTCCTGAAATAAAAATTGAACCCCGGCTGGGAAAGACATTTAATCCAAACAGCACATTTTTTTACACGCTTCATCAAAATTCAAGCGTTTTTTCCTATACGGAAGTCCTCGAGGAAAAGGCACTCATAAAATATAACGACAAGCCATTTGTTGGGACAATAATGGGTGTAAGTGACGATTTTTTAAAAACACCGAAATTAGACAGCACTATTCAAACCGGTTCCTTTACTTTAAAATCAGGCAAACAGGATTTGGCCGTTATTGGTACAGCTGTTCAAGGGAGTCTTGGGATAAACATTCATGACCAGTTTGCCCTTATGGAAATTTATTCACCCAGGCGTGATGCAAATAACGGAATAAATCCCCTAAATGAATTCGTGTTGAAGACCATCGCGCCATCTGGTGTGTTTGCAGTTACACAGGATTTTGACGACAGAATAATCGCGCCATTGGAATTTGTAAGAGGGTTGCTTGATCAGCCTGTAAATGTTTCAGCTATTGAAATTAACTACAAAAAGGGGACTGATCTTGCTGCTGTACAATCGGAAATCAAGAAAAAAATCAGCGACAATTTTATTGTACGAAACAGAACAGAACAAAATACCGAGTTATATAAAACATTAAACTATGAAAGATGGTTTATTTTTATGATACTGGCCTTTGTATTAATTATAGTAATATTTAATATTATTGGGTCATTAACTATGCTGGTAATAGAAAAACGTAAAGACATTGCCATATTAACCAGTCTTGGGGCAGAAAAGCAATTAATACAGGGCATATTTTTTTTTGAGGGTATGATGATATCGGCTATCGGATGTGTTGCCGGTATAGTGATCGGCCTGATATTTTGCCTGTTGCAACAACGGTTTGGCCTCGTAAAAATGGGGGCCAAAATGTCGGTTTTAGACGCTTACCCGATTTCTTTGCGAATAAGCGATTTTGGTTTGGTGTTTGTGACCGTAGGTACGATCGCGGTTTTTGTATCCGGAATAAGCGCAAGGTTGAGCATTGGGGGGCTGAACGATCTTAAACAGGATTTATAAATTGATTGATGCATATAAGATTTACAAAATATTTATTATTGATAATTATTGTGGGTTTGTTTTCATGTAACGGCGGTTCGGGACGAATACCATCATATGGCATACTTAAAGGAGTTTATAGTTTCGGTCCCGAAGTACGATCATTTAAGGACTGTGATAATGGGCAGGAATATTGGGTGGCTGATAATTCAGGACAACTGGAATTGAAATATACGCAATTGAAATTTGAAAAGGCTTATGAGCCGGTATATATTGAAGTAGAGGGCGTTAAAGTACGTTCGGGGAAAGATGGGCTCGGCGCAGAGTATGACAGCACGCTTGTTGTAAAAAAATTGATTAAGATTACAAAAGAAATTCCACTGGATATGTGCAATTGAGTCAATAGTGAATGATGAACAGTGAGTAGTTAAAAAAAGAGCAGGAAAATTAAAGAATTCTTTAAGAATTTGTATTAAGGTGTTAGCTTTAGACTTTTAGCATTCACCTTTAAGCTAAAATAAAATCATGGAATCAAAACGGCAGCAAAAATTTGCAGGGGTTATACAGCAGGACCTGGCAACAATATTTCAACGGGAAGGCATAAACTATTTGCCGAATACTTTAATAACCATAACTAAGGTGAGGGTTACCCCTGATCTGGCTATTGCACGAATATTTCTGAGCTTTTTTAATAATGGCAATACGCAATTAGCCTTACAAACTATAAAATCGCATGCTTCAGAGATCAGGTATAAACTTGGCGCCCGGATAAAAGACCAGGTTAGGATTATTCCCCAGCTTGAATTTTTTGTTGATGATACCGGCGAATATGTGGAGCGCATGGACAAGATATTTGAAAAAATAAGCCGGGAAGACCGGCAGCCGGAGACGGAATAAGCTTGATGTGCAAATTACAGATGTGCAGATTTGCAGATGTACAATAATTTGGCTGTGTTTAAATTATGAATGCAACTGAAACGCTTGCTAAATTTTTGACTACTAATAGCGAAATCACTGGAAAAGTCGTAGATTTTAATCCGGCTACAGACCGTCTTTATCATTTTGACCTTACTGGCGGCAATGCTGACTTAGCTGAACAAACCTTTTCGGACACGACAAAATTTTCCCGCTGGATAAATGATAAACTTATATTCAACAAGTGTAAATATGGCACAGGCGGCTACATGGAACACCGCAGCATCTATGCGCGAAGTTCACATTTCGATACGGACGGTGAGCCCCGCCGCCTGCATTTGGGCGTCGACATATGGGCGAACGAAGGCACCCCGGTCTACTCCCCGTTAAACGGCCGGATTCATAGTTTTAAAGATAATAACAACTTTGGCGATTATGGCCCGACGGTTATTTTAGAGCACGACTTTAACGGGTTAAAAATGTATACACTATACGGACATTTGAGCCGTAAAAGCCTTATTGGCCTGCGTGCTGGTTTGCATGTGGGCCCCAGCCAAAAAATAGGAGAATTCGGCAATATAGAAGAAAACGGGCACTGGCCGCCGCACCTGCATTTCCAATTAATGTTTGATATGGAGGGCAAGGTGGGCGATTATGCGGGTGTTTGCCGTTTTTCTGAAAAAGAGAAATATCTCAAAAATATTCCTGACCCACAGTTGATATTAAGGTTTCCAAGGGCCGTTAACGGGTAACAAATTCTTTGTTTTACCGGTAATTTGTGAGTTTGTTCCGGCAACTGTTACACAATCGCTTGTAATTGCGTATCTTTAATAAAACCCTTTCTTGTCATGAAAACAAAACTACCGCGAAAGCATAAACCAACAGCAATATGGCCCTTGGCCTTGGAGCATCATTTTCTTCAGCAAATTCTATCGGAGAGCCGGGGTTTTCAGCCAAAATGGAACTCCCAATAGTATCCAGGCTAAATTTCATGTTTAGCGCCGGCTATTTTGTAAATTATTTTGGAACACGCATTTACCTGGACACTTCACCTGCTATTTGCCCAACCTGTTCGTTTCCAACCGAAAATCCAATCAACCAGGGACCTTATGAATTTATTCCCTTAAAAGCAGGGCTCCGTTATTATTATTTCAGACATTTTTACATAGACGGCGTGTTTGGTGAAGCTATAAAAGCTAACGTTACAGACAACTCATTCGTTTACGGTGGCGAAATAGGCGGATTAATACCTTTTAATCGCCACAACTCCCTTGATATTAATATCGGCATTGAAAACGGGTATAAATTCGAATACTATCAGCCGGCTGTATATGAGTTAGCTATACGAATAGCGTACGGGTACCAGTTTTGACGTTTTACTCCGAAACTGTCAATCCAACAAAAATTGTCAGAAATACAGTAATAATTAAATGATTTTATTTAGTTTAGGATGTTTATAAACCAACCCATAAACCCTAAAATTTATACAATGAAATTTAAAATTTTACTACTGCTATGCATTATATTTCCGTTGTGCCCGGTATTGGCGCAACCGGCTAAAACTTACCAGGTAAAATCTCCCGATGGCAAAACAAATATCACTGTTTCTGAGGGACCTGCAATAAACTGGTCGGTATCGCATGAGATTACAGAAGTGATCCTACCATCGGAAATATCTTTGACTTTAGATAATGGCGAAGTATTGGGTAAAAACTCAAAAATAAAAAAGGCTGCAACGGCTTCAGTTAACGAAACCATCAGCACGCCGGTTTACAAAAAAGATAATGTAACCAATAATTATAACCAGCTTACTATAACCTTTAAAGATGATTACGGTCTTATTTTCAGGGCCTATAATGACGGGGTGGCTTATCGTTTCTTCACCGAAAAAAAGGGGGACATCACCATTTTGAATGAAGAAGCCAATTTTAATTTTAAAGATGATGACAAGGCGTTCCTGGCTTTTTCAAATGATTACCGAAATAAGGATAAATTCAATAATTCTTTCGAAGCGCATTATGATATCTTAAATATATCAGCAGTTAAAAAAGATACTTTAGCTTTTTTACCAGTGCTGGTTGATGTTGGGAACCCAATAAAAGCGGTCGTACTGGAAGCTGATTTGCAGGATTATCCCGGCATGTACCTTACTCCCGGAGTAAACAATAACCTGCACGGCGTTTTTGCGCCATATCCGTTGGAAGAAAACGTTCACGGGCTTAACTTTGTGGTGAATAAACGTGCGGATTATATAGCCAAAACTAATGGCACGCGCAGTTTTCCGTGGCGGGTGGTTGTTATCAGTACCGAAGATAAACAACTTGCCAATAATGATATGATGCAGTGCCTTGCGGAACCTTCGCGGTTGAGCGACATATCATGGATAAAACCCGGAAAAGTAGCCTGGGACTGGTGGAACGACTGGAACATAACCCACGTTGATTTTAAAGCTGGCATAAATGTACCAACCTACAAGTATTATATAGATTTCGCAGCGGCCAATAAACTGGAATATATTATCATAGATGAAGGCTGGTCTGACGATCATGACCTCAACATATCAAAACTTGATGTGCAGCAAATTGTAGATTACGGCAAACAGAAAAATGTAGGCGTTATATTATGGTCAACCTGGTATGCCATTACCCGTGATCCTGATGGTTTGTTTACAAAATTCGCCCAAATGGGAATAAAAGGTTTTAAGATTGATTTTATTGACCGGGACGATCAAAAAGCCGTTAAATCATTATATGAATTAGCCGGTAAGGCTGCGGAACACCATCTGCTGGTTGATTATCATGGCATGTATAAACCAGGCGGCATGCAGCGCACTTATCCTAATATTATCAATTGCGAGGGCGTAAAAGGGCTTGAAAATATGAAATGGGGCGTTGACAATCAACCGGGCTACGACGTAAGCATTCCTTTCATACGCATGTTAGCCGGGCCGATGGATTATACCCCGGGCGGGATGCGCAACGCTGCAAAAGCGGCTTTCCGTCCGGTTAACTCCAATCCGATGACACAGGGAACGCGCTGCCACCAACTGGCGATGTACGCCATATTTGAAGCGCCGCTACAAATGTTATCTGATAACCCTACTATTTATAAAGTTGAACAGGAGAGCACCGACTTTATCTCGGCGGTGCCAACCACGTTTAATGAAACGGTTGCCCTTGATGGTAAAGTTGGCGAATTTGTGAGTATCGCCCGTAAAAAAGGTACCACCTGGTATGCAGGCGCCATGACTAACTGGACACCACGCGAAATAAATATTGATCTTTCTTTTTTGGGGGATGGGAATTACAAAGCGATTATTTTCGAAGACGGCGTAAACGCTGGGAAGGACGGTACGGATTATACCAGCAAGGTGATCAACGTAACCGCGAAAGATAAGCTTAATGTTAATATGGCGTCCGGCGGGGGCTGGGCAGCACGGTTTGAAAAGATAAATTAATTTTTTATGGTAGGGACGAAATGCTTTCTTCCTGAAGCCCTGTAGCAGAGACGCACCGACAATTGTCGGTGCGTCTTTAACAATTGTAAGATTAAAGCGCCGATCCGGTATTCAAATAAACTGCAAGGCTATTTATACTTTTTGCTACCACCGCAATCTGCTCCTGAGCTTCTGTCCAGTTTCGTTGTTCAATTGCCTCCCTTATGCCTGGCAGGGTTTTTACGCCGTAACCTGTATAAAATCCTGGGGCATAAATAGTGTGCCTGTACCACGGGCGGCGTGGCAGTCCGTCACTTAATAATTGCTGTTCAGCATGATAAAGCAGCTTATTTAATTTATCATGATCGGCAGTTGTTTGCGAAGCTGTTGCCCAACTTGCCGCTAATTTATCCGCGCTCTTTTTAAGGGAATCGAGCGCCGTTTTTAACGGTGAGAAATCAAGATTGGGCACTTCCGGTTTTAATTCAGGAGATTTTTCATTTTTGGTGGGATCGGCAGCAAGGGTATAATCATTCGCTTTAATGAGCTGGTTTTCCAGGGCTGTGTTTTCGCGCATGGTATTTACGAGGTCACTTACTTCTGTAGTATATTTATTAATGGTTATATAAAGGTTCCTAAAATCAAAAGGCAACAGATCAGCATCGGCCATGCGTAAGATTGCATGTCCTGCAGTTTCTGACAACGCAAGTTCATATTTAAACCCCGGATCTTTAAACCTGATAAAATTATCATAGGAGTCATAAATTGAATGGTATTCTCCGCCGCCGTTTTCTCCGCCAAAACCAATGTCTAAAGTTGGTACCCCTAAATGTTGCAAAAATGATGAAAAATCAGAACCTGAGCCCAAGGCTTCAAGGGGCTCAACTTTCCTGTCTAATATTTCTTTTTTTTCTTTTGCCGATGAAGCGCTTACCAATTCTCTCGCCCTTTTCCGGTCAAATATGCTAACATTGGTTTGAGGGTCTGTTACGTTTTGCGTAATCTCATCCACAAAATGCTCCAGCGCGTGCGAGCCGCCTGCGTTTACAAAGCCACGTCCGTTATCGTCGGAATTTATATAGACAACCGCTTTTTGCTGTAGCTCCTTATCATGGTCTTCCGCAAACTCTGTCGAGCCTATTAAGCCAGGTTCTTCACCATCCCATGAGCAATAAACAATTGTGCGTTTTGGTTTCCAACCAGTCTTGAGCAAATCGCCAAGCGCTTTAGCTTCATCAAGCATGGAAGACTGCCCGCTTATCGGGTCGTTCGCGCCGTTAACCCAGGCGTCATGGTGATTGCCCCGCATTACCCATTCATCGGGCCATTCCGAGCCTTTAATCTTAGCAATCACATCATAGGCTGGTACCATATCCCAGTTAAATTCAAGTTTTAAATGCACAGTAGCCTTGCCAGGCCCGATATGGTAGGTGATAGGAAGCGAACCTTGCCAATCGGATGGCGCCACGGTCCCATCCAAAGCCGCCAATAAAGGCTGCGCATCATGGTAGCTGATGGGTAATACCGGTATCTTCAATATGGTAACGGCATCTTTTCTATCCAAACGTTTAGCATCTTTGATGGCGCCGACACCGGGTGTAAGCGGGTCGCCGGGATAAATTACCATATCCATTACTGAGCCACGCTGAACACCATACTCACTTTTATAAGCCCCTTTCGGATAAACTTCGCCTGCAGTATAGCCATCATCCTTAGGGTCGGAGTAAATGATGCAACCGATAGCGCCGTGTTCATAGGCTACTTTAGGCTTTATGCCGCGCCACGAACGGCCGTATTTAGCGATTACAATTTTCCCTTTAACATCAATACCCAGTTTAGCCAATGTTTCATAATCGTCAGGCAGGCCATAATTTACAAAAACCAGCTGACCCGTTACATCGCCATCGGCGCTCCAGGCATTATAGGTGGGCAATTGGTTTTCCTGTCCTGAGGTAGCATCGCCCGGTACAGCCGGTTCTTTAAGCACGGCAGTATACTGTGTTGGGCCGGTAAGTTCAAGGACCCTTGTTTTGGGGGTAGGATATAGTACTGTATAAGTTTCAATATGGGCATCAAGACCGTAGCTTTTATATTTTTGAAGTATCTTTTCAGCGACAGCTTTACTGCCGGGCGAACCTAAATTATGCGGAAAAGCGGAAAGTTCTTTAATAGTTTCGCCAATGCGGGGGGCGCTTAAAGCAGCATCAAAGGTTTGTTCGGTTTGCAATTCTTTAGCTGCTGAGGCATCGGTAAAGCCACTGATGCTTTTTTGTTGTGCCTGCGCAATGGCAGCTATTGCAAGCAGACTGAGGGTAAAAGCTTTCTTCATTTCAAGATTATATGAACCGTGAAAATAGGCAAATTGGGATTGATTGGCAAACCGGCAAACAAGAATTGGCCATGATGATCTGAAATTATTGTAAAACGGAATTACGTAACCGCTTTTTTACTTAAGATTTTCCACAAACTCCCGCATCGCCAACCCGGGGTCTTCCTGTTTCATAAAATTTTCTCCTATTAGAAACCCTTGAAAGCCCGCCGCCTTCAATTGTTTTATGGTTTCGGGATTACTGATTGCGCTTTCAGATACTTTTAAAAATTCAGCCGGGATAAATTCGGCCAGTTTGAAAGAAGTTTCTACAGAAACCGAAAAGTCTGCCAGGTTTCGGTTATTTACACCGATAGCGTCGAGGTTGGTATTTATACTTTTTTGCAGTTCTTCCAGATTATGCACCTCCAGTAAAACATTCAGGCCGAGGCTTTTTGCGAGGGAGGAAAGTTTTTGTATCTCTTCAGCAGTAAGGATAGCTGCGATCAGCAAGATAATATCAGCCCCCAATGATTTTGCTTCGATTACCTGATATTCATCGATCATGAAATCTTTTCGCAAAACCGGGATAGTATTTACCTGCCGGGCTTTTACAAGATCATTTTTTCGGCCCATGAAAAAATTGCGGTCAGTTAAAACAGACAAAGCCGAAGCGCCGGCAGCAGCATAGGCAGTGGTGACGTCCTTAACGGTGACCTTGTCGTTTATAATCCCTTTTGATGGCGATTTACGTTTAAATTCCGCAATAATGCCAGTCCGCGCGGGATCAAGTAAAAAGTCCTTCAACGAATAACACTCCCTGTGAAAAAAATCTGATTCTTCCAGTTCGGTATAGGTAGTGGCATATTTAGCTCGTGCCACTTCCCTTTTTTTATTAACTACAATTTTGTCAAGTATGTTCATTTGTTATTTCAAATTCTTAAATCAGAAGTCAAAAGCCAAAAGTCAGTTTTTATTTGTCATACTTTAGACTTAGAACTCAAGACTTTCGACTTAGTACTATACTTCAATTACATTATTTGCATCAGTTAAAACTAGAGCAAGCCAATTTTTCATTATTTCTTTCCCAAACTCTGTCAAAACAGATTCCGGGTGAAACTGAACGCCCCTCACCTCAAATTCCTTATGCCTTAATGCCATCACCGAATTATCGGCCTCGTCAATGGCGGTGACTGTAAGTGTGTCAGGGATTGCTTTTTCGTCAACCACCCACGAATGATATCTTCCAACTTTAAAAATTTGCGGCAATCCAATAAATAGTTTTTCGTTACGATCTGTGATCTTAATGGGCGTAGCGATACCATGCATTGGTTGTTTTAGGTTATACAATTTGCCACCGAAAACCTCTGCTATTGCCTGCTGGCCAAGACAGACACCAAAAATACTTTTTGAGGGCGAATATTTTTCAATCACTTCCAGCAGCAAGCCCGCTTCAGAAGGGATTCCAGGTCCTGGTGAGAGAATTATATGATCAAAAGCATCGACTTCATCAATCGCAAATTTGTCATTCCTCCACACTTCACATTGTAGCCCGATCTCATTTACAAGGTGTACAAGGTTATAGGTAAACGAGTCGTAATTGTCAATTATTAGTATGCGTTTACCCCCCGACCCCCTAAAGGGGGAGGGTTGATTTAAATTTTTGTTTTCGTTTGTGTTCTTCATGGTTAATTAATTTATTATTCCCCCGCCAGTTGGCGGGGGTTAGGGGGTCTAAAGTTCCTCCGCCATTTCAATTGCTTTTCTTAAAGCCGCTATTTTATTGTCAACTTCTTTTAGTTCACTTTCAGCTATTGACCCTGCAACTATACCCGCGCCGGCCTGGTAATGCAGCGTGTTGTTTTTACTCAAAAATGAACGTATCATAATGGCATGGTTAAAATCACCGTTAAAGCCAAAAAATCCGATTGCCCCGCTATAAAAACCGCGTTTGCTTTTTTCATTTTCATCTATAATTTCCATTGCCCTGTATTTTGGCGCCCCGCTCAATGTGCCAGCCGGGTACGTGTCCGCAACTACTTTAAATGAGGAAACGCCCGGGAGTAATTTGCCGCTTACGTGTGAAACCAGGTGGATAAGGTGCGAATAATACTGTACTTCTTTAAATGCTTTCACTTCAACTTGTCCGCAATGGCGACTAAGATCATTTCGTGCGAGGTCTACCAGCATTACGTGCTCAGCAGATTCCTTTGGGTCGTTTTCCAGGTTTCTTGCAATCTCTGCATCCTTTTCATCATCACCGCTTCGTTTAAACGTGCCTGCAATTGGAAATATACTTGCAACCCTGTTCTTGATAGTTATCTGCGCTTCAGGCGAGGACCCGAATATCCGGAAACTGCCATAATCAAAATAAAACAAATACGGTGAGGGATTTATGGAGCGGAGTGCCCTGTAGACATTAAACTCATCACCCAGAAAGCCCCTGGAAAATGCCCTTGATGGAACGATCTGAAAAACATCTCCCCGGTAGATATGCTGCTTCATTTTTTCGACTACTGCAATAAATTCTTCGTTAGTTAAGTTTGACCGTTCGTCCCCGTTGCTCTCGAAGCGATATTCCGGAAAGTTTTTGTTCCGTATAATGTCGGCTACTTTTTCAATGCCATTGTAATCCGTTTCATTGTCCGGTTGGTTATGGAAAATATACAGTTCATTTTTAAAATGATCTATGGCGATGATATAGCTGTAAATATGGTATTGCATTACCGGTATTGTACGCGTTTTGTCGTCACTTTGTTTAAGGCGGATAGTTTCAAAATGTTCAACAGCTTCGTGCGTAAAATAGCCAAATAACCCATTTGAAATTATTTTCGTTGGTGTCGATTCAGTTTCAAAACAGGCTAAAAATTCATTTATCTTCTTTAACAGATCGAAATCCCCGGCAGCAAAGTTTTCCTGGGTGCCATCAGGGTAACTTACTTTCAAAGCATCATCGTCAAGTATAAAACCGCTCATAGGCCCGCAACAAACATAGCTTAAACTGTTTTCGCGGCTATGATAATCCGAACTTTCAAGCAACAGTGAATTTGGAAAAACATCTCTTAGTCGAAGATAAATGCTTACGGGAGTAGTTGTATCGGCAAGCAGCTTTTTGTGAGTGGTTATAATTTTATATTTTTTCATATTTCTAAAAATAAAAAAACCCGGCGAATGAGGTTCGCCGGGTTCCTATTTAGGTTTACAATTGATTAATTGTGCTGATCAAAGCTTATCCGGCTGCCAAAATTAATTGGTGCCACCAGCTGTTATTATAAATGCTTTTGATCATTGCGGTCACAAATTTATAAAGAAAAATGAATTCGCAAATTTTTTCTAAACTTTTTTGTGTTCAAGACCCCAAAAGAGGCAAATGCCCCGCAGTAATCGCTATTATGACGACCAGAAACGCGATTATGTAGAATATTGCGATTGTTTTATGCTTGCTTTCGGGTGTTAATTTCTTTTTTGATTTGCTGTAACCTATTGTAATTAAAACAATTGCTATAAGCATCATTACCCAATGTTCAACTGTAAAATAACGGGTAACCGGATCTTTCATTGTATTACTGTTAAACTGCACGTTGGGGCTCAAAAAAAATAATACAATCCCGATAAGTAGTTGTGTATGTGCAGATATCAATGCAAACAAATTGATTTTGCGGTTAACTTCTGTAAATGGTTTTTTGTTAAGCCAACCGAGCAATGATTGAATTATAGCCAGTAAAACAAGTATAAATACAATGTACCTAAAGTCCGAGTGGAGATACTTAAAGAAAGAATAAGGGTTCATTTTTAATTATTTTATCCGAAGATACAATAAAATCAGGTTCAATCGATATTTTGTAAATTTCTATTCAAAACCCGGGCTGCCGGGTCCGGGAATTAATTAATGTTGAATTGGTTATTAAACGACAGGCGTATTTATATTTTGAACCATCGTTTCAGCTGCAGTTTTACCTGGAAAAAGCGGCTTCAATTTACTCCAGAGTTGACCAACAGAACTCTCATTTATGAATTTGGAAGCCCGGGTAGATATGTATCTTACCAACGCTTTGGTTACAAAATTAGACTTCCGGAACAGGGTTTTATTCAAGGTAAACGGCAAAACGATACCTGATATTAATTGAACAATATCCAGGCCAAATATTCCGTCACTTTTTGTACCCTCCTCACTTTGTCCTCTTGGGAACAATGAAAGTATAGTAGAAAATATTGATGAAAAACTACTAAAGCGCTGTTTCAATGAAAAGCGTTGTTCTTCTTCAAGGCCCTTAAGACGGTATATTTCCAGTCTTAAATCATCTATGTTTTTTATCGCTAAATCCATATTTATTTACTTTTAAAAAGTTTTTGGATTAAAGTGTTGGTTATCGGAATCTCCAATCGTTGCCTGTTATATTTTATTAACAACACTATCGCGACGTATAAAATAGCAACGCACCCAAATCCCCTCCAATAAGCACCAAGCACATCTCCAAGAAAAAATGCAAGGGTAATACTTGCAAAAATAAATGCCAGCGTTGCACTGAAAACAATTACGATATCGGCAATGAGGCTCGCTATTAAGGACGTGCCACCCTCAATTGCCTCATATTTTGCCAGCTTAATGCGTGTTTCAGCATATTCTTTAAGCTGATCTAAAATAGATGGCGGGGTTTCTTTTTTCGCTTCCATATGGTTTGTTTTAGTCTGAAGTCTAAAGCGTTAAGTCTTAAGTCACTCCTGACAAGGACCACTGTCTGTCGACTAATTTTATGGGCTTGATCAACCGTATTTAAGTCACAAAAAAAATATTTATTTCCCGGGACAAAAAATGATCAGGTTATATCAGGCATGCTCCAGATCGTCTTCGTATTCCGGTTCCGGGCCGTTTATCTTTGTTTTAATACTTTCAACCACCTTATCCTTAAAGCCGATAAGGTTTTCAATTTCTGCAACAGCTGTTTCTTTAATCGAGTCGCCAAGGTCTTTCAGTGATTCAGTAAGTTTTTCACGTGTTTCATTTCCTTTATCGGGAGCAAATAATATTCCCAATGCAGCTCCTGCCGCCAGCCCGATAAGCAATGCGGCAAATACTTTTGAGTTATCCTTCATGTCTGTAAAATTAAAAAATTGATCAATTGTTTTTATTATGATTAAATATTCTGCCAAATGTTACCATTCAGACTTTTTGTCTTCTATTTATGTTAAATTAATTTATCCCGGTAATAAGTATTTCGCGGGTTATTTACAAAGATAATCATATATCAGATTAGTTGTCGGGGCCCGTCCTTATTCTTTCAAGCCTGTCTGCCGCCATCCTGTTTGTTTCATATATTTCGAGCAACAATAAAAAGTAAGATAATAATAACGGGCCAAAAACCAGGCCAAGAATTCCAAAAAGGGGCAAACCAATAAATACACCAATAATAGATATTAACGGATGTGTATTGGCTATTCGTTTATTTATTATCATCCGTAAAAAATTGTCGACGTTGCCTATAAACAACAATCCGTATGCCAGCAGTAATATCCCTTTTATGGTATGGCCGCCGGCAAACAAGATGATACTTGCCGGTATGCTTAATGTTGGCGCGCCAACCACGGGCAAAAACGAAATGAAAGCACCAATTACTCCCCAAAAAACAGGGTCCGGAATGCCAAAAACCCAAAACCCGAACGACAATAATATACCCTGTGTAACAGCAATTATACCTTGCCCTAAAACATTTGAGTAGGTAGAGTCGCGTAAAGCTACAGCAAATTTTAATGCGTGTTGTTCGCGAAAGGGGGCATATTTTAAGAGGGCTGCTTCGAATTCACGCATCTGCACAAGCATGAAATATAACAGAAAATACAGCACAAGCAGGGTGACCAGAATACCTGCCGCGCTTCCTATTATTGATGTAAAAAGGTCCGTTGAAAATGAGCCTAATTTTTGAAGCGTGCTTTCTGCAAAATGCGGCTGATTAAAATTATGACCGGCAAATTTGTCAACTTTCGTTATCCACTCCTGCAGATTAAATGTTTTACGGTTGATATCTTTAATTTTGCCGACAACCATAATACTCAACGCCCAAAACGGGATAACTATAACTACAAGGGATGTTAAAATAATCAATAAAGCGACGAGTGATTTATTCCATCCTCTTGTCTCAACCAGATTTATATAAATGGGCCTGAAGATTGTAAAAAGTACAATAGCCCCGAGGATGGAGCTGAATAAACCGCTCAATGCAAAAACAAGAAAACAGCCAAGTATGATTATACTTGCCAGTATAATATTATTGCGCTGTTTATAATTGAAAATAGACATTGCTTTTTTTATTGAGGTCCTTTCAATAAAGCAAAAACTCACAATAAAGTTTTAGCTTTATTCAAACCCCGCCTATCTTGCCGAAAATAGATAAAATAATGTTTTTACTCTGTTTCCTTTAGTAAGGAATTTATTTTTGCAGCGCTGGTGAAGATAGAATCTAAATAAAATGTGCAATCACCTGCGTCATCAGGTAATTCGTGACGAAGCTGTTCAATTGCCAGGTAAACGTTTGAAAGCTGATTATAAATATCATGTCGTAACGTCCGTAAAGATTCTGCGCCGGTTACTTCTTTTTTTAATTCATTATCTTCGGCAGGACCTTTCATGTTATTTTAAGTTTATAGCTTTCATCTTATTATAAAGTGTTTTCCTGTCAATCTTTAACACTTCGGCAGCTTTCGTTTTATTGAAGTTAACCTCACGCAATACTTTAATAATTGTCTCATATTCCGCTTCAAGGGCCGCGTTTTTAAGGTCGTGCCGGTTCTCCTTTATCTCCAGCTGTTCAACAGGACTTAAGTAATCACTAACCGGAATTTTAAAATTTGATATTTCGAGCGGAAGCGCCTTCATTGTAATTTCATTTCCTTCAGTTAACAATGTTGCCCTGCGCACAACATTTTTCATTTCGCGGATATTACCCTGCCAGCGGTAATTCATGAAGCATTCAACAACTTCAGGAGAAAATGAAAGCACATTTCTTCCAAGCTCATGATTGGCGATTTTTAAAAAATGATCTGCCAGCAACATGATATCACTACCCCGTTCACGTAAGGGTGGGATGTATATGCTGAACTCGTTGAAGCGGTGGTAAAGATCTTCCCTGAACCTTCCTTTTTGTATACTTTCCTGCAGGTTTTCATTGGTCGCGATAATAATACGGACATCCAGGTTAATTTCTTTGGTGCTTCCAATTCGCTTAACTTTTCTTTCCTGGACCGTCCGGAGCAATGCGGCTTGTATTTCATACGAAAGGTTACCAACTTCATCCAGGAACAGGGTGCCTCCGTTTGCCATTTCAAAATGACCAATCTTGGTATATAGCGCCCCCGTAAATGAACCTTTTTCATGACCGAAAAATTCACTCGCAGCCAGCTCTTTGGTTAATGATCCGCAATCCATGGCTATAAACGGCTGGTTATACCTGGGGCTATGCAAATGGATGCTTTTAGCGACTGACTCCTTACCGGTACCGCTTTCGCCTAATATAATTACACTGTAATTTGTGGGTGCAACTAATTCTATCTGCCTTATTAGTTCTTTAGATACCTTACTGGTTCCCAAAACGAATTCACCTGCGAAAGCCTGTTTTTTACTCTCTTTACTTGATTTGTCGTTGGTAACGGTCTCGGTTTCTTTGTATTCAACCAAAGCATAATGGGTTTCAATGGCCTTGGTAATGGTATTTAATATTTCGTCGGGATATAATGGTTTTGTGATATAATCATAAGCCCCCATTTTTATCAGTTCAACAGCCATTTTAATGTCTGAGTAGCCCGTTATAATTATAACACCTGTTTTGGGGTATTGAGTTTTGATGTTTTTTAGCATTTCGCGGCCATCGGTGTCCTCCAACCTGAAATCACATAGCACAAGATTAAAGTTACCGTTTTTGAGGTACTCCATGCCACTGGTTCCGGTTGATGCGGTAGTTACATCAAATCCGTTTCGCGTTAAAAACTTTGAAAGCAATAACGCAACATTAACTTCATCATCAATGATGAGTATTTTTTTCATACCTGCTATTATTGTTTACAAAAGGTAAATGAATTACTGACGTAATTTTTTCCACTAAATTACTAATTTAATATATTTAATAGTAGCTAAATTTTTTGAAATAACAAGATAGCGATTTCAAGCTATCAAAAAAATAAATATTTTAATATTTAAAGCCGCGCAAAACACATTATTTACCTTTGAAATTTGGTTTTCGTTTTTGTAAGAACGCAGAAATACCTTCTTGCAGGTCTTCGGTTTGGAAACATTTTGAAAAACTTTCAATCTCCGTTTCAAAACCATCTGTCCCTGATTGACTTGCATTTATTGCCGTTATGGCAGATGAAATGGCCAAAGGCGCCCGCGATAAAATCGTAATTAATATTTCTTCGGCCCGGGGCAACAAGTTTTCCTGATTTTCCACATGGTTTACCAACCCATATTCAAACGCTTCAAACGCGTTTATCATATCTGCAGTCATAATCATTTCAAGTGCCTTGCCTTTACCCACCAACCTCGTTAAACGCTGTGTGCCGCCATACCCCGGTATAAGCCCCAGCGTAACTTCGGGCAAACCCATTTTAGCCGTGTCCGAGGCAAGCCGCATGTGGCAGGCCATGGCCAGTTCCAGCCCACCACCTAAGGCGAAACCGTTTATCGCAGCTATGACCGGCTTGCTGCCGTTTTCAATCATGTTAAATATGTTATGCCCCAGTCTGGCAAGCTCAACACTGCCAGCTGCATCGGTGCCGGAAAATTCTGAAATATCGGCGCCCGCCACAAATGCTTTTTTTCCCGCGCCGGTAATAATAATACCGCCGACCTCGGAGTTATTGAAGGCAACTTCAAAAGCAGAACGCAGTTCGACTAACGTTGCCTGGTTCAGTGCATTCAATTTGCTTTCGCGGTTAATAATAATGTATTGGATGCGTTCTTTGTTTTCGACGAGTATATTTTGATAGGACATAATTATTGTTTTTAAAAATTCCGGTGCTTGTGTACCCATTCAGTTATATAGGTAACTATGGCTTGTATATTGGTGCCGGGCGGAAAAAGTTCGCCCACACCAATTTTTTTTAATGCATCCATGTCTTCTTTGGGGATTATACCGCCGCCGGTAATCAGTACATCGTTCATCCCTTTTTCTTTTGCCAGGTTAACAATTTTCGGAAAAACTGTCATGTGGGCTCCCGACAGGATTGATATCCCAATTGCGTCAACATCTTCCTGCAAAGCGGTGTTTACCACCATTTCGGCGGTTTGGCGCAACCCTGTATAAATCACTTCCATTCCGGCATCCCGTAAGGATGTAGCAATGATACGTGCCCCGCGATCATGCCCGTCAAGACCAACTTTGGCTACTAACACCCGGATTGGGCGGTTAAAAATTTTGCTCATATTTTGTTCGAAGCTAAATTACAACAATTCCTTTACCAACTCAATCTCCCGGTAAATTACATGTTGATCAAATCACCCCTGAAATTTTTACTATTTTTGCTATTCTTAATAATACCATGAGCGAAGAAAGATCATTAAATTTTGTAGAAGAGATAGTTGAAGAAGATATAGCCGCAGGTAAACACAGCGGCAGGGTGCTTACGCGTTTCCCGCCGGAACCTAATGGTTACCTGCATATTGGCCATGCCAAATCTATTTGTTTAAATTTTGGGCTTGCCCAAAAATATGGCGGTAAAACCAACCTCCGTTTTGATGATACTAATCCCAGCAAAGAAGAAGTAGAATACGTAGACAGTATTAAAGCCGATGTTAAATGGCTTGGATTCGAATGGGCAAATGAACTGTACGCATCTGACTATTTTGAACAGCTTTACCAGTTTGCTGTTACACTTATAAAAAAAGGCCTGGCATATGTTGACGACAGTACTGCCGAAGAAATAGCCGCTCAGAAAGGAACCCCCACCGAGCCTGGCGCCCCGAATCAGTACCGCGGCAGAAGTATAGAAGAAAACCTGTGGCTATTTGCAGAAATGAGGGCCGCCAAATATCCTGACGGGGCCAAAGTGCTGCGCGCGAAGATTGATTTATCCGCGCCGAATATGCATTTACGCGACCCGCTGATGTACCGCATAAAACATACCGATCATCACCGGACCGGCGATGCCTGGTGTATTTACCCGATGTATGATTTCGCCCACGGGCAATCGGATGCAATTGAGGAAATAACACATTCTATTTGTACGCTGGAGTTTATACCGCACCGTGATTTATATAATTGGTTTATTGAGCAGCTGGAAATATTCCCATCCAGGCAATATGAATTTGCCCGGTTAAACCTCAACTATACCGTGATGAGCAAGCGTAAACTGCTGCAACTAGTGGAGGATAAGCATGTAGAGGACTGGGACGACCCGCGCATGCCAACCATAAGCGGGTTACGCCGGCGCGGATATACACCCAAATCCATTCGCGATTTTTGCGAACGGATCGGTGTGGCGAAACGTGAAAATATGATAGACGTTAGCCTGCTGGAGTTTTGCATACGCGAAGACTTGAACAAAACCGCCTGGCGGCGCATGGCTGTGCTCGATCCCATAAAAATGGTGATCAGCAATTATCCGGCCTCGCAAACAGAAACTATGTTCAGCGAAAACAACCCGGAAGCGGAAGGCGGTGATGGCGGCAGGGAAATCCCTTTCAGCAACGAGCTTTGGATTGAGCGCGAAGATTTTATGGAGGAGCCGCCTAAAAAGTTTTTCCGCCTGGGCGTAGGGTTAATGGTAAGGCTAAAAAGCGCCTATATTGTTAAGTGCGATAGTTTTGAAAAAGATGCTGAAGGCAATGTAACAGAGATTCACTGTACCTATATACCAGAGAGCCGGTCTGGAAATGACACCAGCGGCATTAACGTAAAAGGTACTATACATTGGGTAAGTGTGCCCCATGCCAAAACTGCAGAAGTACGTCTATACGACCGCCTTTTCCGGGTGGAAAACCCATCGAATGAGGATGGCGATTTTAAAGAATATTTGAACCCGGACAGTCTGCATATTATACGGCGGGCTTATATAGAAGCCGATCTTTCAAATGCTGTGCCGGGCGTGGGCTACCAGTTTATGCGGAAAGGATATTTTACCCTCGACAAGCATTCAACACCGGAGAAACTGGTGTTTAACAGAACGGTAACGTTGAAAGATGGCTGGGTGAAGAAGTAGTTTGCAGTGCGCAGTGTGCAGTCAGCAGTTAACAGCGGCAGTCAAACTTTGCAAACTGCCCACTGCCTACTGCAAACTAATACTTTTGGTACACATTATACAAAATATTCAAATCCAATTGAGTTAAAGTTGGGCTGATATCTGTTTGTACAAAATGGCGTTTAAAGGCCACTACCGCAGCATTAAGATCCGACGTGTCATAACCTATGAGGCGCAGGGCTACTTTATAGTCAAAATCATCAGGGGCAAGTTCAAGCACATCATCGCTCCAAAAGCCGAAGCCTTGCTGGGCCAGTATTTTCCATGGGAAGAGCGGGCCGGGATCGGGTTTCCGCTTTGGCGCGTAATCCTGGTGGCCAATAAAGTTTGCCTGGGGTATGTTATAGTTTTTCTTTAAATCGGTGAGTAAAAACAGCAGACTTTTTATTTGCAGGTCCGCAAACGGTTCATTGCCGTTATTGTCAATTTCAATGCCTATCGAACAGCTGTTCATATCGGTTACGCTGCCCCATTTGCCAACGCCGGCATGGTTGGCGCGCAGGTAGTCGTTCACCATATGATAAACCGTGCCGTTCTTGGCGATCACATAATGGGCGCTCACCTGGGTACTGGTAATGGTGAAGGTATGGAGCGTTTGCTGCACCGAATCCTGCGCGGTAAAATGAATGATCACATAATTTGGCTTACGGATTCCAAAATTTACCGTGCCAACCCATCCGGAGGGTATGGGCATACCAGTACTATCCTTCAGCGAATCTGGCAATTGCTTTTGTATAGTAGCAATGTAACCCTTCGTTTTTTTCGTATAAACCTTATTGGTGACTGCATAAGGGCCCTTAGGTGAGCAGGAAGCCAGTACCAGTACGATGAACAGCAAGAGATAGGGGTAAGCTTGTTTCATGAGCGTTTGTTTATAGCTAAAATAGGGAAATAAGGTTACAAACGATCAAAATTAAAAAACAATATAAAACCAAGGGTTCGTTTTAAACGCTATCAGAACAAAATTGGAATTAATAGAACAAAATGAAGGTGGCCATTTCGGATTATTGAGGGGTTCCCGGTTTAAATTAACCACAGGCATGTTTTTATTGTTAATAATAAACCGACGCCGGACGAAGTAAAGTCCGGTTTTGTAACTGTGGTTCGGAAATGTGTAGGTGTAGCGCTACAGGTGCTACAACCTGCTACAAAGCGCTACACGATTGACAGTCAATTACTTACAACTGACACGATTTTGTCACTGACAAAACAGCGTCAGTGCTTTTGTTCATTTATTGTAATAAGTCGCCGATTATATCTTTTTTCAATTTTCTGTATAAAAAATTCGATTTGTCTCAGTTTGATTTAGCGTATAAAAAAAATATAGCGAAATTTGAGAAGGTAAAGTAAGCAACCTGTCATTTAATATTTCATATGAACGTAGAAGAACAAATCAAAGCGTATATCACCAGCCAGCCAGAACCAAAGCAGCGTGATCTGCAAGCGCTGCACCATCGCATACTTCAGGTATTACCAGGTTGTAAATTGTGGTTCGACAGTGGTAAAAACAGTGAGGGTAAAACTGTTAGTAACCCCAACATAGGCTACGGATTTTACACCATAAAATATGCGGATGGAAAGACCAGGGATTTTTTTCAAATTGGTGTGAGCGCAAACACAACCGGAATCTCTGTCTATATAATGGGTATTAAAGATAAGGCCTACTTAGCCCAGACCTATGGAAAACAACTGGGCAAGGCGAGCGTGACCGGGTATTGCATTAAGTTTAAAACGCTAAAAGATATAAACATCGATATACTTGAAGCGGCAATACGATATGGGGTTGAGGTTACGGGCGAAAATTAAATTTCAAACTGAGACACCACCGTACAGTTTATTGAGTTTGTTAATACCTGCTCAAGAATTTAACGACAAAGTACGCACAATAACTTATATTTGTATAAAAGGAGAGTTTACAATGCTTACCGCAATTAAAGGATATTATGATAAAGGGAAGATCATCCTTAAGGAGGAAGCCCCTGTGAAGTCAAAGACCGAAGTAATTGTTACTTTTCTTACCGAAGATAATGCGACAATTGCAGGTAAAAGAATCCCAGGCGGCCTGAAAGGAAAGGTTTCCCTGCCCGACGATTTTAATGAACCGTTGGATGATCTGAAAGATTATAGGTAATCGCCGGTGTCAATTATCTGTAAATAATCAGTTATATAGTCTTTCTTTTATTAATAAACATCGTCGTGCGTGCCAATATCCAATAATATAATATTTTCAGCTTCCGGATTTAAAATATCTTTTTCGATAGTAAACACAATCCGGCAGTCGTACCCGCAGGAGCATGCAAGATAAGCAGCCAATTTTCCGCTCAGTTTGTGTGTTTTCAATGCCGGGTCATAAGCATCCAATTGTAATTTAAACAGGGCTTTGCTGATGGAAACTTTTAATGACGGATTTTTCTCTGAAAATTTTTGTTATGACTTTTCGAACGCCTTAGATAACACCAGTTTTCTTTCTAAAGGCATCGGTTTAGTTAATGCGTGTTTAACTTTTTAACTACTTCATCGGCGGTGAGCGGATGAAATTTACCCGAATGATATTCCTTTAAAGTTTGTTTGGCAGTTTTCGCTATTTCGTTTCTGCGTTCTTCCATCTGGCGTTTTTGCAATATTTCCAGCAATAATTCCCTTGATGCATAATCCAGTTGCATTATATCTTCTAAAGTTGAATTTATTGTTGCCATGTATTAATTATTGGTATTACAAAAATATGAAATTACTAACAAATAATTGTTTTACAAATGGGCAATTAAATTTGGAAGCGCGCAAGCGGAGGCTTAAAACCTAACAAATCAAAACCCAACCCCCTAAACTTTTTTTCTGCCCGTAACCAACACCATAATACCGGCAATCAGTACAACACCTCCAAGCACAGGTGGCCACGATACCGTTTTTTGCCTGTCGGCAGATATATGCAGCGGGCCGGCATCAACAATGTTTTCTCTTTAGGTATAGCTAAAGCCAGTCCATATCAGCATAGCTGCACCAATGACGATCAGTATAATTCCGATGTTTCTGTTCATAATGATAGATTTTAATGTTCATTACCATAATGGATTACAGCCGGAATTGTTTTAAGGACGAGGGTGCCCCCAATAAACCGATAGTTTGTTGAAAAATGGGTAAAGGACATTTTGAATTAAATGTGTTCTGCCCTGAGCGAGGAATATTTATTCCTTCGCTTTCATTTTTGCTTCAATAATATAAATCTCATCCTGCACATCCCTGGCTTCCTTGGCCTCCGGGTTGCTTAGCAAATAAAGTTGAAAGCTTTCTATGGCGCTTTTATAATCCCGAATAATTTCATAAACCTTACCCAATTGCTTGTAGTCATCAGTCCACCACGGGGCAATACTGTTTGCCGCTTCCAGGTCGCCAATTACATCATTGTATTCTTTGGTAGCCGGGTCTTCCAGTAAAGTAACACCTTTTACATAATATTCCCTGGCCCTTTCGGGAAGCGCAAGGGGCGGTTTTATTTCTTGTGAAATTAAAATTATTTTTTTGCGCAAAGCATAAATAGAATCACTCTCAGCTCTTTGTTTAACTACGCGGGGGTCACTGTCATTCATTCCGGCTGGCAGCAGGTTCTTTTCCATATCTTCAATATATGTTTCAATTTGCGCCATATACTGGTGAATTGAGCTTATGGATTTGTCGCGCCTGGTTTGGGCGTGCATGGGGTTGCATAAAAATAATAATGCGAAGGTTAAACAATAAACATATTTCATATCCGGTGTCTTTTTATTATTTGTTGGGTTTTTTAAAAATCACACATTGCCTATTCTCTTTTTTTTCCGTTTCGGCTATATTTTTCAAATGCCTCAATAAACCCCGAAATGCCCTCATGAACGGCTTCAATTGGCTTCATTTGCTTTTCCATCCGGTTAACCCTTATTTGGTACTGTGCAGTCATCCATGGGTTAGCAGTGCGGTTATGTGCTATATACTCTTCTCCTATTTCAATTTGTTCATTGTTAAACCTGAAGGCTTTAATCCTGTTTTCAACGCTTGTGCCTATCATTCCCCTTAACCCGGCGTTGAGTGTTTCAATCCCTTCCATTTTCGCGGTTTCAAAAAAGGCTGCTTTAGCTTCTATTGAAAGCATGGCGCCCATCACAAAATGAACGTCAGAGCAGCCCTGTTCCCTGTTTTGCGATAAACGGGCAAGGTTCATAATTTCATTGCTCACACCGGCAGGAGGGGCCTTATTTTCTTTAATGCTTTGCAGGGCGGCAACAAATTCGGCGCCTTTTGACTTATCTTTCAATAAATAAAGTATCCGTTCAAAATTAGCGTTTTGCCTGAAAACAATTACCTCTGCCTCCTGCTGCGCCGCAATGGTTGATTTTGCCGCAATCAGCAAAACCTTAAACCCCGCCACCAGTGCTACCTGCTGCGGGTTTGTTGGACTTACCTGTATATCAAATGCCGTAACGAGCATATCGTTCAGCAGCATTAAATATTTAGACCCGTTT
>Ga0302319_10003758_pt1 | contig 31494 bp, 28 predicted proteins | sample Bog_T0_2_FD_203319 | JGI IMG/M metagenome (GOLD analysis project Ga0302319, IMG submission 203319) | Peat permafrost microbial communities from Stordalen Mire near Abisko, Sweden - Bog_T0_2 | ecosystem: Environmental > Terrestrial > Soil > Wetlands > Peat | place: Sweden: Abisko, Stordalen Mire... | reverse complement strand
ACCCTCCGCGATCTACGTTCGCACCAGCCAGAACGATGTCAATGGCGTCGCGAACCTGTTGCCCGCCACCGCGAACCCGCAGGAGCCGAGCGGGGTGTCCGTGAACCGTCCCTCCAACCTGCTGCAAGCAAGGGCAGCGGCAAAGGGGCAGTTCACGACACTGCTGCTGGGACTTGGCGCCGTGGCTTTGCTGGTCGGGGCGATCGGCATCGCCAACATCATGGTGATCAGCGTGCTTGAGCGCCGCGGCGAGATCGGCCTGCGTCGCGCACTGGGAGCAACTCGCACCCATATCACGGCCCAGTTCCTGTCCGAGGCCGCACTACTGGCCGCGATCGGCGGAGCCGCCGGTCTCGCGCTCGGCGCCGGCGCAACCGACATCTACGCAATCAGCAAGCACGAGCCGTTTGTCATACCGCTCTACGCCCTGATCGCCGCACCCGCCACCGGGCTCGTAATCGGCACTCTCGCAGGCCTGTACCCCGCCGCTAAGGCAGCCCGCCTATCACCCACCGAAGCGCTGAGGACCGGATGAGGCATCCCGTCGCCCGTCACATGCTCGGGGTAGAGCCTGATGTCGCGCCGGCACTCCCCCACCCACAACTACAACGCGTTGCTTCGCTGGGACTATGTCGTGCCCACGCAGACCCGCATTCGTGCTCGGACGAGCATCTCCGATTCGCTCGCGTCTTCCCCGCTCCGCGCGGGAACCAGGGCGCGCCCGAGTGACGGCGCCGAACGGCCGGCCTCAGACGCGCGTTTGGCGACGAGCAGGGCAGTGCCAGTGTGAGCCCGTGAGACCCGCTTCCATCCTTCTGCGGTGCCGCAGCCCGGGTGCTCGCGATTGCTCGGATGGCCAAGCGCTTACGGAACGCCAGTGAGACTTGATCGGAGCGTCGCCGCTGCAATCATCCGACCCGAGCTGCTCCTAGCGGTCGGATGCGATCGCCCGGGAAGTCGCGAGTTGCTTAGCGTCCCATGCCTAATGTGCTTAGGCTATGGCGATGTTCGCCCAGGACCCTGACGCACTGCCATCGCGCCGGGACACGGTGAGGACGCTCGGACCGCGGCCCTTTTCGGTCCTGCCCGTCTCCAGACCAAAGAGACAGTTTTGGCATCCCGAGCGAGGAGCAACCGAGCGGCACCAACCTAAGCCAGTCCTGCGGCTCCCCATCCACATCTGCGCCACGACGGCGGAGCGCCCTCGCGGGCTTGCATAGAAGGTTTGCCGTGGGCTCGACGCTCTCCTTCGAGAAGTCCAGAGCTAGCGCTCAGGGTCGTATTGCCCGACGCTCGAACGAGCTCAGACAAGCGGCCCGCTGAAACACCCTCAAGGATGGACTTGCCTGCAATCATCGGTGTCGCGGCGGCAGTTATCGGCGCGGTCATCGCCAGCCTGACGTTCGCGTTCAACCGCGGGCGGCTCTCGGTCCGGCTCGACCTGGGATCGCCAGACGACGCGATTTTCGTTGAGCTTGTGAACCACGGACGCCAGCCTGTCTTTGTGACGGACGTGAGGGCTCGTCAGGATGCAAACTTCTCCCTGCCTGAGCCGAGCGATTGGTTAAAGTTCCCGTGGTATCGAACATCGCTGCGTCGGCGCCTGCGACTCCGCGCTTGGCCGAACGGGAGGCAGTGCGGTGGGAATCTGAAGAAGCCGTTCCGGCTCGAGGCCGGCGAGATGCGCAAGGTGATGCTTGCGCGTGAGCGCGATTACACCTCTGGGGATTTGGTGCTCATTCAGGCTCTTGCGACAACTGGGACGGGAACGACCGTGTCGAGCAAAGAGGTACTCACGAACATCGCCCTTCCACCATTCTGGGACAGCCAGCGCCATGGGGTCCGTCCCCGCGTTGTGTTCGTAGACCGAGCGCTCGTTTTGCGTGGAGTCCTGTATCCGCCGGGGACGGAGTTCGCACCCTCTAGCAGCGAGCAGGAATGAGTGCATCGATTCGTCGTGGGCGACATCGGTCGGGCGTTCCCTATACCCGGATCCCGCGCGACGTCGCGACGATAGCGCTCCGTTTACGAGTTCGTCGAGACACAATCGAGACGAGCGGTCCGCCGAGCGAACGATCGTTCCGGCCGGGACCGCTTTCATGTCGGGACGCGCCTGTCGGCGCGGGGTCTCAGCAGTCTCCCTATGCGCGGAACGCAGGGCGGGGCGGCTGACGACGAGCTGGCGAAGCTGCCTACGCACGAAGCCCCTGCTCGCGCACATCTCGGGCGCTTCTCCTATCGCCCAACATCGGTCGCAGAGTGACGCGGGGCGACGACACGCAAAACGGGGAGCGCTCAGTCGGACTTGACGATCATGGACGTGAAGCGTACGGTTGACGTTCACGTTCAACGTAAGGTGGTCGAGATGGAACGGACAATCGGTTTGGATAAGGCGCGCGGCAAGCTCGGCCAGTTGGCTGAGGAGGTTCGCGCCGCGAACGCGCCTGTGGTGCTGATGCGCCGCGGCGAGCCGCTCGCGGTGCTCGTCAGCCCGGCCGAGTACGAGCGGCTGACAGCCGCTGACCGGCGAGCCGCGGCCGAGCAACTGCAGGCACGCCTGATTGAGGTGCGCAACACCGTTCGCGAGGCGGGCCTGGATGTCGCCGTCGTTGACGAAGCGATCGCGGCTGCCCGTGTCGCCGGGTGACGCGAGTCGTGCTGGACACCAACGTCCTCGTCTCAGGCTTGGGATGGTCCGGCCCGCCGGCTGCAATCGTCGACGCCGTCACGGCCGGCGAGCTGACCCTTCTGAGCAGTCCCGCATTGATCGCCGAGCTGCGGCGCGTGCTCAACTACCCGAAGCTCGCCAACGTGTTCGCCAATCCGGACGCGATCGCCGACCTCGTTGCGGGCGCGAGCGTCCAAGTCCTCACATCAACCCGGCTTCAGACCGTCGACGACGACAGCGACAACCGTGTCCTTGAGGCGGCGCTCGAGGGCGGCGCTGACTACGTCGTCTCTGGAGACGACGACCTTCTCTCGCTCGGATCGTTCCAGGGAATCCCGATCGTGACGCCAGCCGTGTTCCTCGCCGCCCGCGGCTGATTCTTGCTCTAGCAAGTTCGGGTCCCGAAAAAGGTCCCGAACTGCGCGAATCTGAGCGTATCTAAGCGAACCTCAGCGCACGAAAGCCCTGCAAATAGACCTGTCAGCACCGCTCGCTCAGCATCTCATAACCCGAAGGTCGCGGGTTCGAATCCCGCCCTGGTTATACGAGACACCACCTGCGAACACGACTCGTCTTGTGGGCCGCTCGGCTTGCTGCGGTAGCAACGTGCAGTTGCAAACCGGGGGTTCGAACGTCTCATCGGGTGGGGAGGGCTCGGCCGCGGCGTGATCCGTGCGCTAAAGAACCGACGTGGGATGCCGATGCGCTCATTACAAGAGCCTTGAGCACGACGCAGCTCGCGCTCGCCTCGCGGCGGGACCGGAGCGTGCAGCTTTCTTGATCCTCTACTTCTACCGCGGCCACGAGCCGCAGGATGGAGGATCACGAGATCAGGCCGCGAGGCCGGATTTCGTCGCTCATGGCCACGCAAGCCCCACGTCCGCCGGGCCACAAGCTCGCTTTCAGGCCGGTCCGGGTGGTCGCCACCATGTTCGTGCTGGCGACGTGCGTGTCCGTGATCGGCGCGTCTCAGCTCGTGGATGCTCCGATCGCCACGTCACGGGCCGCCACCTCGACGAAGTCGAAGTCCGTCGCGACGACCCACCCAGTCGCCGCGACGGTGTACGGCCCGAACGGGATCGCCCTCAAGTCGACCACGACGACGATCGTGGCGTCGGCGAATCCGGCCTCCACCGGCGCCGTCGTGACCTACAGCGTGCGCGTCTCACCGGTCCCCGACGGCGGAACGGTCGCGTTCGCCGACTCCGGCAACTCGATCTCGCTGGCCTGCGAGTACGCGCCGGTCGACCCGACGTCCGGCCGCGCGACGTGCCGAGTCTCCTACGACGCGCCCACGACGCGCCGGATCTCCGCGATCTATCGTGGCGCGAGCGACTTCGCCCCTTCAGAGGAGACCCTTGTGATCGCCGAGAAGGTGGTCCGCGGCCGCAAGTCCTAGAGCGCCCGGTCAGGTCGCTACTGGGCGGCGAGCACAGTTGCGATGTCGATGATGCCGATGACCGCGCTGAAGCCGGCGATCGTGACCTGGTAGCGAGGGCCGCTGCGCGCGGCGGTGGCGACGAGCTGCGCGGCGCAGAGCGATTCGTGCGCGGCGCGCCACCGTGCGGTAACGCATCTCTGGACCGCGCGCCGACCGGCTTCGCGGTGAACTGCTCCGCGACCGTGCCGGGCAGTAGCTGGGCGGAACGACTGGCCCGCAGCCTTGTTGCAGGCGGCTGTCTGAGGCTCGACCTTCTTCGCTGCTGTGGTTTGCGCGATCTGACGTCGTGTCTTATGGAGCGCGAGATCGGTGAGCTCTTCGGCGAGGAGTACGCGCGGCTCGCGTTGAGCCTAACGAGGCCGCGCGGTTGGGCCGAGGGGCCGCTGCCGACCTTCCAGGATGGCCGGGCGTTCTTCGACTCGATCGTCGGCGGCGAGCCGGACCCGATCGCGCTGCTGCGCGAAGGAACGATGCCGGCGTGTTGACACTGATCGAGGGCGCGAAGCGAGCAGCGGCAGCCGCCTGAGGCGGGAGCGGTCTGACCCGCGCGGGCGGGCCGCGCGAAGGGTCCGGTTGTTGCGGCGAATTGCGCCGGCGGGCTCGCGCCGGGACCGCCTGGGCTGGCTATCCCGGCCCGCGATGCCGGTGCGCTTGGACGCGACCGGGGCGGCGCGGGTTGGACTCCGGGGTCGGACATCCGCCTACGGAGTCGGACATCCGCCTACGGAGTCGGACATCCGCCTACGGAGTCGGACATCCGCCTACGGAGTCGGACATCCGCCTAGCGGGTTCACCGTACACGCGCGGGCCGCCGAAGGGACTTAGATGACGCCTCGCCGATCGCTCCTCGTAACGCTGTTCGCGATCTGTTTGGGCGCCGTCATCATCGCCTCCGTCACGGTGGGCGGCGCGGCACCGGCGCCCACCAGCACGCCCGCCGGCGTCGAGACCGGCGTCAACGTCATCTCCAACGCCGGCTTCACCTCGCCGCAGGTGCTCGCCGACATCAGCGCCAGCCGCCCCGCCTGGGTGCGCGTATTCATGCAGTGGAGCGACCTTGAGCCCCAGCAGGGCAGCTATGACCCAGGCTGGATCTCGCTCTATCAGAAGTTCTTCGCGGCACTGCCGTCCACCACGAAGGTCGACGTCGACATCGTCGGCGCGCCGGCCTGGGCCAACGGCGGCTCGGACTCGATCGCCACGCCGCCATCCAACCCGGCCGACTTCGCGAGCTTCCTCAGCCACATCGTCAACACCTTCCACGGCCGGGTCACCGCCTGGGAGATCTGGAACGAGGAGGCCTCGCCGGGCTGGTGGACAGGCACCCCGGCGCAGTTCACCGACCTGCTGAAGGCGGCCTACCCGGCAATCAAGTCGGCCGACCCGAACGCCACCGTAATCATGGGCGCAAGCGATCCCACCTTCCTCGCCGCGGTCTACGCCGCCGGTGGCAGGGGATCGTTCGATGCGGTGGCCGTCCACACTGACACCGCCTGCAACATCACCTCGCCGTATGTGTATGAGTACAACCAGAACACGACGACCGTCAACCAGTACTTCTTCCTCGGCTTCAGCGGGATCCATACGCTGATGGCGGCCAACGGCGACGGCGCTTTGCCGATCTACATGACCGAGATCGGCTGGTCCTCCACGAGTGCCGAGTGCAAGACCGGCGCCTCGGCCGGCAAGAAGCTCGGCGGGGTCAGCGAGGCCCAGCAGGCCACCTACCTTCAGCAGGCCTATCACTGCCTGGCGCAGCCGCAGTACTCCTACGTCAAGGCCGCGATGTGGTTCGAGATGTACAACGGGGCCGCCGGTAACGCACCGATCAACAACTACGGCCTGCTGGACTCGAGCTTCAACCCGAAGCCGGCGTTCACGGCCTTCGAGGACGAGTCGCTGCACGGCGACCAGCTGACCGGACCGTGCGGCAGCTTCAACGGGCCCGCGATCACGATCGCGCAGCCGACGGCGGGGCAGCGCTACAGCGGCACGCTGCGCGTCTCGGTGACGGCCTCAAGCCCTGCCAACGGCGTGCGCTGGATCCGGATCCGCCTGAGCAAGGACACACTCGTTCAGTTCGTCAGCAAGCGCTTCGCCAAGAACTTCAGCGGCACGATCGCCTGGCAGGGCGGAGCGAAGCTGTCGCTCGGACCGCACACCATCACCGTGACGACCGACGACAAGCTGGGCAACATGTCGACGGCGACGATCCAAGTCGTGCACACGCAGGCGGCCTCCGTGCGCCGCGCCAAGCACTGAACCCGCGCAGCGCCAGTCAGCGCGCGGACTGCCGAAGCGACGCGCGGGGAGTGTTCGGTCACGGGCGCTCCTCCGTTTCGGGCTTCCCGTGTGGCGGGGTATCCGTCGCGGGATACCGGACAAACCAGAGGCCCTATGGCGCAGCGACGCCCCCAGGGCAGCACGGGAGAGAGAGGGCCCTGGGGGCGTGCTTGCGTCCATCGAACGAGCTGGGGATCGCGTTTCGTTCGGGTCGCTGCAGCGTCAACGTTGCTCGGCCCCGATGGTTGCGCGGCGCTACCGGCCGAGCAGAGGTTCTATCTCGGGCCGGCGCGATCCGCACTGACGGGGCGCAATGTCTCGCCTCACCCAAAGACCCGCCGATGCCGATCGACGGGCCGCCGTCGAGCTGGGGGGAGCCCGGCCGGCGCAGGGTGGTCGTTGGCCGTGTCTGCGAGAGTGTCCTCGCGGGAGCGGAGCTGTAGCGGATGGCCCGACGTCCCACACCGCCACCGTTCGGCACCGCGTAGACTCGCGGGAGCCGATGGCCGAGGTGGTGCTGATCGCCAGGTTCGTTGCGAAGGAGGGGCGCCTCGCGGAGCTTCTCGATGTGTTGGCCGTGCTCGCACCGCGGGTCCAGGCCGAGGAGCCGGGGTGTCTGCGCTACGCCGTACACACGGTGGCCGGCGAGGGCACCGGGACGGTCGTGATGGTCGAGTCGTTTGCGTCGGACGCTGCCTTCGCCGAGCACCGCGAGAGTGCGACGATGGCGGAGTTCGGGCCGGTGCTCGCGGCGCTGGTGGACCGGCCGGTCGAGGTAACGGTGCTCGAGCCGGTAGCGATCGGTGAGAGCGCGAAGGGGCGCGTCGGCGGCTGAGGACGGCCGCGGCCGACGGTCCGACTCGCTGCTGAGGCGTGAGACTCTCACCAGCGCGTCTGTGTGACAAGGTCGCGTGAAGGCAGCCGTCGGGTTCTCAACCCCCCTCAAGACGGGCACGGCGCTGAGTGTTGGGCGCAGCTGCGGATGCGCTGCTGCTTTCTCAGTGCGGACGCAGCCGCGTTCGCCGTCGTTACTGGGCGGTTTCGATGAGGCGGGCGAGCTCGGCGCGGGTGACGCCGCTGCTTCTGCCGAGTTGGACGAGTTCCGCGATCTTGTCCAGGAGGGCGCTGCGTTCGGGGGTGCCGGTGACGCGGATTCCGTGGCCCTGGCGCAGTTCGAGCAGGCCCTCGTCGCGGAGCAGGCGTACGGCGCGCAGGACGGTGTTGGTGTTGACGCCGATTACGGCGGCGAGGTGACGGGCGGGCGGGAGCCGGTCGCCGGGCTTTGCTTCGCCGTCGGCGATCGCTTGGCGAATCTGCGCTGCGACCTGTTCGTGCAGGAGCGCGGGGTCGTCGCGATCGATCTTGACATCCCGCATTGTGCCAGTCATAGTAGCACTCATGGTCGTCGCGTTGCCGCCTGACCGCCCCGTCGACGCACCAGCGCCCGACGCGGGAGTGATCCAGGAGGCACGAGCGCGTCAACGACGTCAGCGCCGGGTCGGCTTAGCGGTAGCCGCCATCGCGGCGGGCGTGCTCGCGCTGGTTGTCACCTTCGGTGGTGGCGGGGACCTCGCGGGGAGTTCGGCACAACCAGGCGACCATCTGCCGGCTACGAAACTCTCGGGCCTCGTCAACGCATCCTGTGACTGGCAGAAGACGCTCAGCGGGACTCCGGCTCGATCGCTGCTCTCGATCGTTGGCGTGCTGCGCACTCCGGCCGCTCCGCTGAGCGCGAGCGTGCTGGCGCAGCTCGAACGCCCGCTGGACCGCCTGACCGGACTCGAGGTCTACACGAACTACATCCGTCGCGCACGCTTGTACGAGGGCCAGCCCTACTACGTCGCCGCGATCCGCTACGACGGCTGCGGACGCGGGCTGAGACCGCCCGGCGACAACGTCGCTCTATTCGGTGATGGCGGCGGCGACTTCGGTGGAACCGCACAACGAGTCGAGGCTGGCGAATTCGTTGGCACAGGTGGGCCGGGTATCGCCGGGAACCCGCACTCCGGGACCGTCCGGATGGTCGTGCCCGACGGCGTCGCCAGCGCGACGATTCGCTACCCGGCAGGCCCAGCCAACGGATTCAAGCCGAAGATCATCTCGCCGCCCTTCACCGTCACCGCCACCGCGATCGGCAACGTGCTGCTGTTCAACGTGCCACGCAGCTCGGGAGGCGGCCAGATCACCCATCCGACGTCGATGATCTGGCGCAACGCCGCCGGAGCCATCATCCGAACCTTCCGCGGGCGCCTGTGAAGCAGTCGGTGCCGGTTGCGCGCCCGCGTCAGCAAAGTCGATCGTTGCGGGCCAGGGCAGGTTTCGAATAGCCCGGCTGGGACGGCCTGGTCGGGTTGGAGTGAGGGTTCTTGACTCGGTCTGGCGCCTGTTCAGAACATCAGGAGCGGCTTGTGGTACCAGCCGTGGGCGTGACGCCGGGGAGCTGCATCTCGATCCTTCGGCAGACCGCGGCGGAGCGCCCGCTCCACGCCAATCGCCGGCGGGACCACACCCCGTTCCGCGCAAGTGCGGGCGTTCAAAAATTGCTTGGAGCGCGATGATCTGCGGAGGATGGCGACGGATGCGTGCGAGCCAGTCGGCTTTGCGTGGTGGCGATCAGCGAGCCGGAGGCTGAAGCTATCGAGAGTGCGTCAAGCAGGGAGGCGCCGCTGATCAGCGCACACCTGCAGCCGCGGACGGTCATGACGTTGGCGGTCCGCGGGATTCCGTGAGCGATGCCGATCTCACCGAAGTAGGCCGGCGCGGTCATCGTGCGGATCAACTTCACTGGGCCGCCCTGCGCGCCGCTGGAGGTTACGTGGACCTCGCCTTCAAGCAATACGTAGAGGTAGTCAGCTTCCTCGCCTTGATTGATGATCGCTTCGCCGGGCCGGAAACTCGCGTGCAACGGACTCCGACGCAAGACGCTCGAGCAGCGAACGAGGTGCGTCGGCAAAAATCCCGAGCTGCTCAAGCTGCGCCACTCGTGGTGCCAGCGCGAGGCTCGACGCCGCGGCATGCCGGTCAATCGACATCAGCGAGCGAATGCCACCGAGACTCAGCGCGAACGGCGCGAACGCCATGATCAGCAGAGCCGCGTCCAGGCCGAGCCCACTGGAGATCCCCGGTGTCACGACGGCGCCGAGCGTGATCGACCCGAGCACGAAAGCGAAGAACACGCCCAACACCCGCCCAACTTGCTCATTGGGAACTCCCCTCTGCATGGCGGTGATCGCGAGCACGTCAACCACCAACGTTGACGCGCCACGCACGACCTGTACGAGCACTGCAAGCAGGGGGCTGTGGATCACGACCATCAGCGCCGTCGGCACGCAGAAGCCGGCCACGCCGGCGAGGATTATCCAGGTGAGCCGCGGCCGCGCCGCCAGCCGGTCCACCAGCGAAACTCGCCGCATTGGCGACGAACACGGCCACCACAGACCCTGATACGAGCAACAGAAACGCCCCCAACATCGGGCCGGCGATGATCGTCAGGTTGTCCACGGTCGCGTTGAGCGCGTTGGCGGCGACGAGGTTCGCCTCGTCCACCAGGCCGGGAATCGCAGCTCCAACAGCGGGAGCCTGAATGCAGTTGGTGCCGCCGGAGAGCGCGACAAACAGCAGCGCGATCCAGACCGCCCCGTGAGCGACCGCGACGACAATCAGACAGGATTGCCAGAACGTGCAGGGCGTTGACTCGTACCAGCACCTTGACCTTCTCTGTCCTGTCGGCAATCAGTCCTCCGTAAGGGCTGAGGAGAAGCTGCGGTAGCAACCGGCAGAGGACGGCTATGCCGACCCAGAGGAGTGAGTGGGTCCGGCTATAGACCTATGCGACCAGGCCCGCACGGTACGCCCAGCTTCCCGTCGCAGAAATCATCAGTCCGCCAAAGAGAAGGCGCACGTCACGCTTCGAAAGGACCCTTCGGTATGACTCGAGGGATCCTGTGACCTTCTGGATTACGGCGGGCACGGACTCATATACGCCGGCGGAGTCGTAAGTCCGGCTTCGCGTCTTGAACGGTCGCGATCGGCGGCGCCGGTCGATGGGTCGAACGATCGCGGCTCCGTCTACAAGTCGGTGCACCGCACGCGATGCTCCCGCTCGCGGCCGGCCTGGTGTTCAAGATCGAGCCCGATGATCGTCGCCGGAAGTCCGCGCTTCAGGCTGGAACGCGACGGCTGGACCGCAAGGACCAGCGACAGCAGCCTCTCGGCGCAAGAAGAACACACGATCATGGTCGCCTACGGGCGCCCGGTTGTGCTCGCCGCCTGACTGCGCGATCGGCGGCAGCGCCGCGTGTGCGTGTCCGGAGCGCGAGAATGTGTGCGTGTTGATCGAGCATGAGGGCAAGCGTCCGGTCATTGCGGACTCCGCGTATGTGGCACCCACAGCGGTTCTGAGCGGCGATGTCACGATCGGCCCGGATTGCCGCGTGCTGTTTGGGGCTGTGTTGACGGCGGAGGGCGGGCCGATCGAGGTTGGCGAGCGTTGCATCGTGATGGAGAACGCGGTCCTGCGTGGCAGGGAGGGCCACCCGCTGCGTCTTGGTGACCACGTGCTCGTCGGCCCGCACGCGCACCTCAACGGCGCCGTGGTCGAATCCGACGTTTTCCTCGCGACCGGCGTCTCGATCTTCCCAGGAGCACATGTTGGTGCCGGCAGCGAGGTGCGAATCAACGCGGTCGTGCAGGTCAACTCGCGTGTGGCCGAGAACACGACTGTGCCAATCGGCTGGATCGCGGTTGGTGACCCCGCGCAGCTGTTCCCGCCCGGCGCCCACGACGAGCTTTGGCCGATACAACGCGCGATGGATTTCCCGCGAACCGTCTTTGGCATCGACCGAAGCGAACTGAGCATGGAGACCCTGACCCGGCACTACGCCGAGCACTTCGGCCGGCATCGGACGGACCGCATCCTCGGATAGCCGAGCCCTCGACGCCGCGACTGCGGCGCGATCAGCTGGGCGGCTTGACGAGGACGGCGAGCAGGTCACCGACGCTCTGGCCGGAGTCGATCGCGTCGGGCAACGGGAGGTCTGCCTGGATCGTGTAGTTGTTGCGGCGTCCGTTACGCGTCCGGGTGATGTAACCGGCGGCGTCGAGTTCGACGACGATGCGATGCGCCGCGCGTTCCGTGATGCCAACGCGGTCGCTGATGTCGCGCAGGCGCATGCCCGGATCGTGGGCGATCGCAACCAGTACGCGCGCGTGGGAGGTGAGGAATCCCCAACCTCTTGAACCGTTTGTGTTCATGGGCCGGAGACCCCAAATATAGACATTTTGTTCATGCTAACGTTAGCCGTCAAAGGGTGACGCACACCGTTGCCCCCACGCCGCACCCAGGAAATGAGGCCGATCGTGGCCAGGCTCGTCGTGCCGCGCCCGCTCGCGTCTGCTGCGACCGATGCGGCGGCGCAGGCCGAATTCGGCCGGTTCTCCGTCGCTGCGCCGGCCGCGGCGGTCGAGCTCGAATCCGGCTGGCAGGGTTCGCTCGGGGCTGTGCTCGATGCGGCGCCGGACGGGATCGTGCTGAGTGACGCGGAAGGGCGGATCGTCTTCGCCAACGAGGCGATGGTGGGCTTGTTCGGTTACCCGCGTGAGGAGCTCATCGGCAAGCTCGTCGAGATATTGGTCCCCGCCCATCAGCGCTGGGCTCACGTCGCTGACAGGGAGACCTATACCGCTCGGCCCCGCCGGCGCCCGATCGGTTTGGGCATGCAGCTGGCGGGCGCGCGCAAGGACGGTTCCGAGTTCGCGGTGGAGATCAGCCTGGCGCCGCTCCTCTCGGGTGGCGAGAGCATGACCGTTTCGATCGTTCGCGACGCGACCGAGCGCCGTCAGCTCGAGCGCCAGCGCCTGGGTTATGCGCGTTCCCAGGCGGTCGAGGAGATCGTCTCGGCCCTGGAGGTGATCGTCTGGGAGGCAACGGCCCCCGATCGCAATTCGATCAGCTACCTCGGCGGGCGCCGTGACGCGTTGCTGGGCTACTCGCGGCAGCAGTGGCTTCAGGCAGGGTTCTGGCTCTCGATCGTGCATCCGGGCGACCGGCTCAAGGCCCTGATCCTTGGCGAGGTCGCGCGTGAGAATGAGACCATCGAGCTCGAATACCGGCTGATCGACGCCTTCGGCGGGGTTCGTCATGTGCGCGACATCGTGTCTGTCCGGCGCGGCGACGCGGGCACGATCGAGCGGCTGAGCGGGGTGATCATCGATATGACCGAACGGCTCGAGCTGGAGGGCAGGCTCGCCCAGTCCCAGAAGCTCGAGGCCGTCGGGCAGCTGGCGGGCGGGATCGCGCACGACTTCAACAACCTGCTGACGATCGTGTCGGGCTACGCCGGGCGCATGCGCCAGCGACCGGATCTGGCCGCGGGCCACGCCGACATCGACCAGATCGTGACTGCCACCGACCGCGCCGCGGAGCTGACGCGGCAGCTGCTGGCGTTCTCTCGTCGCGGCGAAAGCGACCTGCAGCTACTCGGTGTGAACGAGACGATTCACGCCCTCGAGCCGATGCTCCGGCGCCTGATCGACACCGAGGTCGTGTTCCGCTTTGTCCTGGACCGCGACGTGCCGCCCGTGCTGATGGACCGCACCGAGCTCGAGCAGGTCCTGATGAATCTGATCATCAACGCCAGCGACGCCATGCGAGGTGGCGGCACACTGACGGTGTCGACCCATACCCACGCGGTGTCCGCGTCGGAGGCCAGCCTCCACCGTGTCGCGTTGGGTGATGATGTGCGCGTCACCGTGGCCGACACCGGCGTGGGGATCGCAGCCGACGAGTGCGAGCGGATCTTCGAGCCGTTCTACACGACCAAGGCCGATCGCGGCACCGGCATGGGGCTCGCGACGGTTCGCGGCATCGTCGAGCACGCCGGCGGCTGGATCGATGTGGACAGCGTCGTCGGAGTCGGAACGACGTTCCAGGTCATGCTCATGGGCGCCGCCCCGGCGAAGGAGGGACCGCGCTCGCCGAGCGACGGCGCTGACGCGGGGCGAGATTGGTCCTGGGGGGCGGGTTCGGCGCCGGGCGGCTCGTGCTGACGAGCCGGTAACCCTCAGGGGCCATCGGCTACCGGTCCTCCGGCGCCGCTGGCCTCTGGCTTGAGGAGCACCATTCGGAGGGTCGTTCCGAAGCCGATCTCGGTCTGCACATCGATCCAGCCGCCGGCGTGCTCGACGACGCCGCGAACCGTCGCCAGTCCGAGTCCCGTGCTCGCCGGGCCCTTGGTGAAGAACGGGTCGCAGATGTGTCCCAACACGCCGGCGGCAATGCCGGAGCCCGTGTCGGCGACGGACACCTCGGCGTAGCAGCCGGCGTGCGCGCCGTGGCGCTCCGCCTCCTCCGAGCGATGGCGCGGGACGCGCTCCTGACGGTGATCGTGCCGCCGTCGGGCATCGCATCGCGCGCGTTGATGGCCAGGTTGATGATCGCCTGGTCGAACCCGGCGGCGTCGACCAATCACGTGGATCGCCTTCGGATCCGGTCGCAGGTCGATGGCGACGCCGGCATCTGTCAGCGCTCGCAGTCTCGGCTCAAGGTCACGAATCGCCTGTCCGGGATCGACCAGCGAAGGTCCGCTCCCCACGAGGCCTGCGAACGCGAGCAGCGCCCGCGTGAGCGCCCTGGCGCGATCAGCGGCCGCGATGATCTGCTCGAGATCCTCACGCGTCGTCGCGCCCGGCGCTCCGGCGACCAGCCGGTTGGCGCGGGCCGCCGCGAGAGCTGCTGCCGCGGCAGTTAGCCGCTGGCCGCGACCTGCGCGGCGGCGACACGCGCGACCGGAACCCGGAACGGCGAGCACGACACGTAGTCGAGGCCTGCCTGCGCGAAGAACGCGATTGACTCGGGATCGCCGCCATGCTCGCCGCAGACGCCGATATGCAGATGTGGATTGACCGCCCGACCGTTCGCCACGGCCATTCGCACGAGCGCGCCGACGCCGTCGCGGTCGATCGTCTCGAACGGCGAGCAGGGCACGATGTGCTCATTCACGTAGCGCACGATGATCGTCCGCTCGATGTCGTCGCGTGAGAAGCCCAGCGCGGTCTGGGTGAGATCGTTGGTGCCGAACGAGAAGAAGTCGGCGTGTTCTGCGAGGGCCCCGGCCACGATGCATGCGCGCGGCAGTTCGATCATCGTCCCCACGCTGTAATCGCTGCCTTCGCGCATTCCCTCCTGCTCAGCGATCCGCAGGACCAACTCGCGCACCAATGTGAGCTCACGGTCGTAGTTGATCAGCGGGATCATCACCTCGGTGTGCGGGGCGCGGCCGGTACGCTCGCGCACGGCGCGTGCCGCGCGCATGATCGCCGCGACCTGCATCTCGTAGATCTCGGGGTAGAGGATGCCAAGGCGGCAGCCTCGGGTCCCGAGCATGGGGTTGGACTCGGAGAGCTCCTGCACGCGCTTGAGCGTGCGCTCGATCTCGGCGACCTCGTGCGGATCGCGTCCGCGCGCAGCGCGCAATTCGTCGAGCAGGTCGATCTCGCTTGGAAGGAACTCGTGCAGCGGCGGGTCGAGCAGGCGGATCGTGACCGGCAGGCCCTCCATCGCCTCGAACAGACCCTCAAAGTCCGCCTGCTGCAGCGGCAGCAGTTCCGCCAGCGCGGCGCGGCGGTCCGCCTCGCCCGACGCCATGATCATCGCGCGCATCTTCGGCTGGCGATCGGCTGCCATGAACATGTGCTCGGTGCGGCACAGGCCGATGCCCTCTGCACCGAACGCGCGGGCGCGTCGCGCGTCCTCGGGCACATCGGCGTTGGCGCGCACGCCGAGTGTGCGCAGCTCGTCGGCCCAGGTGAGAACCGTCTCGAAGTTGGGATCCATCTCCGGATCCACGAGTGCCACGTCATCGATTGTGATGTCTCCGGTGGAGCCGTTGATCGCGATCAGATCGCCTTCGCGAAGAACCACCTCACCTACACGGACGGTGGCGGCAGCGAGGTCGATGTCGAGGCTGCTCGCGCCGCAGACGCACGGGCGGCCCATGCCCCGCGCGACCAGCGCCGCGTGCGATGCCTTGCCGCCCTCACTCGTGAGTATGCCCTGGGCGGCGAAGAATCCGGCGACATCCTCGGCTTCGGTGAATGGTCGCACCAGCACGACATGGGCGCCGGTCTCGGCCGCGGCAACGGCGGCGGGGGCGCTGAACACGATTGCGCCCTTGGCGGCGCCGGGCGAGGCGGCGACGCCACGCGCCAGCACCTTGTAGGGCGTGCCGCGATCGAAGGTGGGGTGCAGCAGCGCGTCGAGCGATGAGGCGTCGATCGTGGCGATGGCCTGCGCCTTGGTGAGCAGCCCCTCGCCCACCGCGTCGACAGCGAAGCGAACAGCCGCCTGCGCGGGGCGCTTGGCGTTGCGCGTCTGCAGCATGTACAGGCGGCCGTCCTCGATCGTGAACTCGGTGTCCTGGATGTCGCCGTAGTGGGCTTCCAGCGTGCGCAGGATGCTGGTGAGCTGTGCATAGGCTTCTGGCATGACCTCGCGCAGTTCTGCCAGCTCCTGGGCGTTGCGGACGCCTGACACGACGTCCTCTCCCTGAGCGTTGATCAGGAAGTCGCCGGAGGGGTTGGGTGAGCCAGTGAGCTCGTCACGGCTGAATGCCACGCCCGATCCGGAGCTCTGGCCCTTGTTGCCGAAGACCATCTGCTGCACGTTTACCGCGGTTCCCCAGTCGTCGGGAATGTGATTGATGCGCCGGTAGGCGACGGCGCGATCTCCGCCCCAGGAGTCGAACACCGCGTTGATCGCCTGCTTGAGCTGCTCAGCCGGATCCTGCGGAAACGGCTCCCCGGTCTGCTGTTGGAAGTCGCGTTTGAAGATCGCCGTCAGCTCGCGCAACGCGGCTAGGTCAAGGTCGGTGTCGAGCGCCACGCCGTGGCGGGCTTTGACCTCCGCGATCTCCTCCTCGATGTGCTCGCTGGACACGCCGCGCACCACGTTTGAGAACATCTGCACGAAGCGCCGGTAGCAGTCCCAGGCGAAGCGTTCATTGCCGGTCGCCAGCGCGAGCCCCTCGACCGAAGCGTCGCTCAGCCCGAGATTCAGGACCGTATCCATCATCCCCGGCATCGACTCTCGCGATCCGGAGCGAACGGAGAGCAGCAGCGGGTCGTTGGCGTCACCGAATCGCCGGCCGAGCCGAGTCTGCAGCCGCTCGAGAGCCTCGTCGATCTGCGTCGAGAGCTCGGGCGGCTCGGAGCCGGCGGTCATGTGAGCAACGCACGCTTCGGTGGTGATGACGAAGCCGCCGGGAACCATCTCCGCGCCCAGTAGCCGTGTCATCTCGCAGATGTTCGAACCCTTTCCGCCAAGCAACTCGCGCATGTCGCGCGAGCCCTCTTCGAAGTCGTAGACGTATTTCTGCGCGGCTGCGGTCTCGGCCAGGTCCGTGGCAGGTGTCGCCAGTGGCGTGGTGGTGGCTGTAGCGGTGTCGGTCACGCGATCATCGTGGCATCGGCGGTGCTCCCACGCCATCGGTAGCTTTCCGCAGGCTTGTGGGGCGGAGTACGGGCGCGGCTCCTACAGGGTTTCACTGCCTAACCGAGGGGTTGTTTGCAGCAGCGCGCGAGGAGCGTGGCGCGCGGCTGGGGCGCCGGCCGGCACATGCCCACGCGCGTGGTGCGCGTGGGCATTTCAGGATCGAGCGCTATTGGTGAGCGCTCGCACGCGATCGGAGAGCTGCTCGGGCGTGAAGGGCTTGCTCAGCAGGTTGATCTTCGCCTCGTCCAGGCCCTTGCTCATCAGGCGGCTGTCGTTGTACCCGGATATGAACAGCACCTCGAGCGCCGGCCGCAGTTCGAGCAATCGTCTCGCCAACTCGGCGCCCGAGAGCTGCGGCATGACGACATCGGTGATCAGGAGGTCGATCGGACCGGCATGGCGCTGGGCCAGCTCGAGCGCGTCCTCCCCGCTGGCGGCGTCCAGCACGACGTAGCCCTGCTCCTCCAGCATCATGACGACCAGTTCTCGCAGCGCGTCCTCGTCCTCGACGAGCAGCAGCGTCGACCCCGACATCTGGTCGCTGACGGGGTCGAGCTCGGCCATGAGCGTCGGCTGGCGGTCGCGCCAGCGCCGTCTGAACGGCGGCTGCCGGCGCTCAAGATCGATCGTCGTCGCGGCCCAGTCGGCGAGGATGATGGCGACCTCCTCGTCGGACTCGTCGAACTCGCCGGCCTTCTCGGCCAGGTAGAGGTTGGCCCGAACCTCGCCGCGGACGTGGACCGGGACACCGAGGAATGTTCGCATCACGGGGTGTCCCGCCGGAAACCCGTAGCTTGCCGGGTCGCTCGCCAAATCCGCAATCCGGATCGGTTTCGGGTCGCTGATCAGCAGGCCGAGCACGCCGCGGCCGCGCGGCGGGTCGCCGATCTTCCGGCGGGTGGCCTCATCGATGCCCGCCGTGTACAGATGAGCCAGCGCATCGCGTTGCTCGTTGAGCACGCCGAGCGCGGCATAGCGAGCGCCTGTGAGATCCCGCGCGCCTTCGAGTATCCGCTCGTAGATCACCGCCGGCTCGGCCTCTGCGAACAGGCTGCGAGCGACAGCCAGCAAGCGGGACGCCCGTCGGGCGTCCCGCGCCTTCGCCCCGCGGTCATTTGGCGGCTCACCCATCGCCGCCTCCAGCCTCCGCGGTGGCGGACGCGTGCAGCGCGTCGCGCCTGTGGCTCGCCGTCAGCTCGTCAGAGGTGCAATCGGCCGCTGCGCTCGCCCCGTGCTGCGCCGAGCAGGTGTGCATCGGCACGCACATGCGCCGGCCCACGATGCGGCGCGGGGGATGATCAGCGGTCCGCCAATCCGCTCGCACCACGGTCGCCGGACCACACCGACGACAGTTCAGAAGCGGCATGTCGTCACTCGGCCCCGAACCATCGCGAGCCCGGCGGTTGACACCGAGCGGGCCCTGCACACACTTGTCACGCTCACCGACTCCCTTCAAAACGACGCACGCCCACCTGCGCGCTCGCCGACCGCGCCTGCACTGTCGTTGCCGACCGCGCCCGCACTTTCGTCTCCCCGTGAGAAGGTTAGTAACTGCTGACACTAGCGCGAGTCAAATGTGCGAGCAACCCCGAACGGACAGTTCGGCACACCTAACGCGACTACCCGAACGGGCTGTTGGGCCCGGGAACCATTGCACAGAGCGCCGGCTCGCGCTCGACTGCGCCGGGAGCAGGCTCGGCGCCGGCGATCGGCTTCACGACTCCGTCGCCGCATTTCGTGGGCCTGGTTCCGCCGCTGCCGGCTTGAAGGTCAGCGCACGGCGCGCACCGGCCGCGGGTCACAGCGACGCGTGAGAGGCGATGCGCAGGCGGGTCCGGCTAGCGGCGTTCCGCGACGCCGAGACCCCGGCCAGCACATGGTCCGCATGGGCCGCTACTGCGAGCTGCTCGCACTCCAGCGCGGGCTGCCGCAGGAGCACTGCGCGCAGTTGCGTCTGGCGAGCGAGCTGCATGACATCGGCAAGGTCGCGATCGCCGATCGCATCCTCCTCAAGCCCGGCAAGCTCACGGTTGCGGAGTTCGAGGTCCTGAAGACGCACGCCGAGGTCGGCCAGCAATTGCTGGCCGACCTCGGACACGTGCCCAGGCGGCTCGCCCTCAGGCTCGCAGCAGCCGCCGCCGCAGCGCGTAGCTGACGATCTCGGCGCGCGTCGTCAGCCCGAGTTTCTTATGGATTCGCGCTCGATGGGTTTCCACAGTGCGCGGCGAAAGCGCGAGCGCAGTCGCGACCTCGGCGCTGGTATGACCCAGTGCGATCAGCCGCAGCACCTCGATCTCGCGCGCGGTCAGGTGGTCCTCGGCGAACGAGCGCCGCGTCGCCTCCAGGCCGGCGCCGAGGGCGGGGCTGACGAAACGCGCGCCTCGCGCTGTGGCGCGGATCGCCGCGGGCAGGTCGCGATCCGCCGACTCCCTCGCTACGAACCCGAGCGCCCCGGCGGCAAGGACGCGCCTTGCGAACATGGGCTCACGCTCGCCGCTGAGCACGACGATCTGGGTCTTCGGCGCGCGCTCGCGCAGACCGCTGATCGCCGTGATCGCCGAGCGGCTCGGCAGGCCGAGGTCGAGCACGAGCACGTCTGGACGATGCGCTGCCACCCGGCTCCCGAGCGACGCCTCATCGGCCGTCCCCGTGAGCACCTCGATGTCCTGCTCGTCGGCGAGCAGGAGGCGCAAGCCTTGGCGCGCGAGAGCGCGGTCATCGGCAAGCGACACCCGAATGTGCGCCGTGCGGAGGCCGGCAAGCGATGCGTTCGCCTGTCCCTGCTTCGCCGGCGCGCTCGCGCGGGCGGCGCGGGTTCCCGGCCCGCTCGAGGCCGATGGTCTCGTCGGCTGCGCAAGCGGCGCCGCCGGCTGCAGCGATTGGGGCATGCATCAACGATAGGCCCGCGAGCGGTGCGCGCATCGGGAGGTGACCGCCCCTGCGCTGCGGAGGACTACGGATGCCCGCCCCAGTGAGTGTCGTACGCTCAGCCGAGATGGTCCGCGTACCAGGCGAGGAGGCGCTCGTGGGAGCCGTGATCGCCACTACGGGCCTGACCAAGCGCTACGGCGCGACGCTTGCGCTCGACTCGCTCGAGCTCAGCGTTCAGGGCGGGGAGGTCTACGGCTACCTCGGGCCCAACGGCTCGGGCAAGACGACAACGATCCGCCTGCTGCTTGGGCTTCACCGACCCAGCGCGGGCCGGGCGCAGTTGTTTGGAATCGACAGCTGGCGCGACCCGGTGCGTGCCCACCGCCGGGTCGCCTATGTCCCGGGTGAGCCGGCGCTCTGGCCGGCGCTGACAGCCGCCGAGACGCTCGAGTTCCTCGCTCGCGTTCGCGGCGGGACCGACGTCGCCTACCGCCAGCTGCTCGTCGAGCGCTTCCAGATCGAGTCCTCGAAGAAGATCCGGGCGCTGTCGAAGGGCAACCGCCAGAAGGTGGTGCTCGTCGCGGCGCTGGCGAGTCGCGCCGACCTGCTGATCCTCGACGAGCCGACCAGCGGCCTGGATCCGCTGATGGAGGTGGCCTTCCGCCAGAGCGTCCTGGAAGCGAAGGGCCGCGGCCAGACGGTCTTTCTGTCTTCGCACATCCTCACCGAGGTTGAGGCGCTCTGCGACCGGGTCGGCATCCTGCGCGCCGGGCGCCTCGTCGACTCCGGCACGCTGGCGGCGCTACGCCACCTGGGTGCCCAGGTGATCGAGGTGACCTTCGCGGAGCGAGCGCCGAGCATCGAGCCGCTGAGCGGGGTCACGGTCACCACGACTGGGCCCAGCACGCTGCGCTTCGAAGTAACGGGCCGCCTGGAGCCGCTGCTGGCGGCGTTGGCGGGCCACTCCGTGGCGGCGCTGCATAGCCGGGAGCCGTCGCTGGAGGAGATCTTTCTGCACCACTACGACGGCTCCGACGGGCATGCCCCGGCTCGATGAGCGCGCGCGAGCGGCGCGCCCGCATGGCGACGAGACGGGCCGGCGCCCCGCGCTCGCCCTCGCAAGGCGCGCGTTGCGCGACGCCCGCATCCGCACGGTGTCTTTCGCGTTCCTCTTCGCGGCCTACGCCTACATCCAGCCGGTCGGCTACCGCCGTGCCTACCCGACCCGCGCGGACCGCGCCTCCTTCGCCGCGAGCTTTGGCGACAACAAGGCGATCCGCCTCTTCTACGGCGAGCCGCACAACCTGCTGAGCGTCACTGGCTACAGTGCCTGGCGGGTCGGTGGCACGCTGACCATCTTCACCGCGATCTTCGGGCTGCTGGCCGCCGTACGGGTGCTGCGGACCGAGGAGGACAGCGGCCGCACGGAACTGGTGGCGGCCGGGATCGTCGGCCGGCGGACCGCGTACCTCTCGGCGATGGGCGCCATCGGCGTGGGCGCGCTGATCCTCTGGCTCGCGGAGTTCGCCGGCTTCGTCGCGGCCGGCCTGCCCGCAGGAGGCTCGGCCTACCTGGCGCTGGCGACGGCCTCGGTCATCCCGGTCTGTGCGGGAGTCGGGGCGCTGGCGAGCCAGTTCGCTCCGACGCGCCGAACGGCGCTCGAACTCGGCGGCGCCATCGTCGCCGTCCTGTTTCTCGCGCGCGTGATCGCCGACACCTCGTCCGGCCTCGGTTGGCTGCGTTGGGCGACGCCGCTCGGCTGGGCGGAGCAGATGCGCCCCTTTTCAGGCTCGCGCCCACTGGTTCTACTGCTGCCCGTCGCAGCTTCGGCGCTGCTGCTGGCCGCCGCGGCGCTGATCGCTGCTCGGCGCGACGTCGGGACGGGCCTGCTGTCCGCTCGAGATCGCTCACGGCCGCGGCTCGCGTTGCTCTCCTCGCCGACGGCTGCGGCGCTGCGCGGCCAGCGCGCCACGCTGATCGTCTGGGCCGGTGGCGTCGGCTGCTTCGCGCTGATCCTCGGCGTCATCTCCAACAGCGTCTCCTCGGCCGGCATCTCGAAGAGCATCCGGCGGGAGATCGCGAAGCTCGGCTCGGGCTCGATCACAACCCCGTCCGGTTACCTCGCGTTCATCTTCATCTTCTTCATCCTCGCGATCAGCCTGCTGGGCTGCGCGCAGGTCGGCGCCGCGAGGCACGAGGAGGCAGAGCTTCGGCTGGACACGCTGCTCGCGCTCCCGGTCAGCCGGGGCCGGTGGCTGGGCGGGCGGCTCGTGCTCGCCGCCGTGGCGGCGGCCGTCATCTCGCTGGACGCCGGGCTGCTCGCCTGGCTCGGGGCTGCATCGCAGGGCGTCCACATCTCGCTGCCGCGGATGCTCGAAGCCGGCGTGAACTGCCTGCCCGTGGCACTGCTGTTCCTCGGGCTCGCGGCGCTGGCCTACGCGGCTGTGCCGCGGGCGAGCGCCGGTATCGCTTACGGGCTCGTCGCCGTTGCGTTCCTGTGGCAGCTGGTCGGTTCGCTCATCGGCGCTCCGCGGTGGCTGGTCGACCTCACGCCGTTCGCGAACGTCGGCCTGGTTCCCGTACAGTCGTTTCGAACCGGAGCCGCCGCGATCATGCTCGCGATCGCAGCGCTCGCCGCCCTCGCGGCACTGTGGGCCTTCCGCCGCCGCGACCTCGTGGGGATCTGAGGGTGGCGGGCTCGGCGGCCACGAGCCGGACGAGCGAACCTGCTCAGCTCGCCTCGGGGACCATCTCTATCGCTCCGCACGGACACTCGGCGACACAGATGCCGCACCCCTTGCAGTAGTCGAGGTCGAAGGCGTAGCCGTCCGCCTCGTCGACCTTGAGCACGGCGTTGTCCGGGCAGACGCCGTAGCAGTTGTCGCAGCCGAAGCAGTTGCCGCAGCTCAGGCAGCGGCGTGCCTCAAACAGCGCGTTGGTCTCGTCGAGTCCGAGTGTCACCTCGTCGAAGCTGCCCTGGCGGCGGATCTCGTCGAGATGTGGCGCGACGGTCCTCGGCGCGTCGGCGTAGTACCAGGCGTTCAGCTGGTCGAACTCCGCCAGTTCGGGCACGGCCGCGTGAGTGAACTGCGCGCCTCGCAGCCACGCGTCGATGTTGCGCGCCGCCTGCTTGCCGTGGCCGACGCCGACGGTCACGGTGCGCTCGGCCGGCACCATGTCACCGCCGGCAAAGATGCCCTCGTGGCCGGTCATCATCCGCTCGTCCACGACCACGACGCCGTCCTCGATGTCGAGCCCCGGGACGCCGTCGAGCAGCGAGAGGTCGGCGTCCTGGCCCAGCGCGAGGACGAGCGAGTCAGCCTCGAGCTCCTCGGTCTCGCCGGTCGGCTGGGGAAACCCGCTCGCATCGAGCTCCATCTTCTCGAGCAGCAGCTTGCCGCCCTCGACATGCTTGATCGTCGAGAGCCACTTCATCATCACGCCCTCTTCGAGCGCCTCCTCGACCTCGAAGTCGTGAGCCGGCATGCGGTCGCGATTGCGCCTGTAGACGACGATCGCCTCGCTCGCGCCAAGCCGCTTGGCGGTGCGGGCCGCGTCCATCGCCGTGTTGCCGCCGCCGTAGACGACGACGCGGCGGCCGAGCAGCGGCGGCTGCGCACCCTCCATGTCTCGCAGCAGGGAGACCGCATCGAGGATGTGGGCCGCCTCGCCCGCCGGTATGTAGGCGCGCTTGCCGATGTGGGCGCCGACGGCCAGGAAGGCCGCGTCGAAGCTGCCGTCGCGCATTTCGTCGAGGATGTTCGTCACCTTCGCGTCGCAGACGAGCGTGACCCCGAGATCCAGGATGCGCGCGATCTCGGCGTCGAGGATGTCGCGCGGCAGGCGGTAGCGCGGGATGCCGAAGCGCATCATGCCACCCGCCATCGGCCCGGCCTCGCGAATCGTCACGGCGTGCCCGCGCCGGGCGAGCTGGTAGGCCGCCGAGAGGCCCGAGGGGCCCGCGCCGACGACAAGGACGCGCGTTCCGGTCGGCTCGTGCTCGCTTTGGAGTGTCCAGCCCTGGCGGATCGCCTCATCACCCAGAAAGCGCTCGACGCCGTGGATGCCGACGCTCTCGTCGACCTGGCCGCGATTGCAGGAGGTCTCACAGGGGTGGTAGCAGACACGCCCCATCGTGGCCGGCAGCGGGTTGTCCTTGACCAGTTCGCGCCAGGCGGCCTCGTAGTCGCCGGACTCGGCGTGGTAGAGCCACTGCTGGATGTTCTCGCCAGCCGGGCAGGCGTGGTTGCACGGCGGCAGCCGGTGCACGTAGACGGGGCGCTTGTCGCGCCAGGATCCGGTCTTGTTGGCGAGGCTCGATCCCGGTTGGAGTGTGATTGCGAAGGGCTTGGAATCGATCTGGATCAGTGCGGGGTCGGTCTGGGTCATGTCCGGTCTCCGTCGAGCGAATGCTCGTCGAGCAGGCCGAAGCGCGCGATGTTGCGATCCGCGCCGGCCTGGATGCGGGCGATGACCTCGGGGCGCAGCTGTGGCTTGAACAGGTGGGCGAAGCGCTTCTGTGGCCGCAGGTACTCCTCGACGGGAAGCTGGTGGCGGATCTTTGAAACGCTGGTCACCTCGCCGTCGCGGGCCTCGAAGACGGGAAAGATTCCTGTCTCCTTCGCCAGGCGGGCGATCTTGATCGTGTCGCCCGAGTCCGTTCCCCAGCCCAGCGGGCAGGGGACGAAGATGTGCAGATAGCGCGCTCCGCGGATCTCCATCGCCGTCTGGACCTTGGCCTCGAGGTCGCGCAGCTCGGAGACCGTGGCCGTCGCGACGTAGGGAATCTCGTGCGCCATCGCGATCAGCGGCGCGCTCTTGCCCTGGCCGAAGACGTTGCCCGGCTCGGGGCCGACAGCCTGCGTGGTGGCGGTCCGAGCAGCCGGTGGCGTCGCGCCCGAGCGCTGGACGCCGGTGTTCATGTAGGCCTCGTTGTCGTAGCAGATGTACAGCACATCGTCGTTGCGCTCGAACATCCCCGAGAGGCAGGCGAAGCCGATGTCGACGGTGCCGCCGTCGCCGCCCTGGCCGACGACGCGGATGTCCTCGCGGCCCTTCGCGCGCAGTGCCGCGGCGATGCCGGTCGACACAGCCGGCGCGTTGCCGAACAGCGAGTGGATCCACGCGATCCGCCAGGAGGTCTCGGGGTAGGGGGTGGAGAACACCTCGAGGCAGCCGGTCGCGTTCGCCGCGATCAGCTTGCCCTGCGTCGCGCGCATCGCGGCATCCAGCGCATAACGCGCGCCGAGCGCCTCACCGCAGCCCTGGCAGGCGCGATGGCCGCAGGTGATCGAGTTGGTTCGCTGCTCGTCGGATTGCAGCGAGCGCTGCGCGGGGTCGAGCAGGCGGTTGCCGACGGCGAAACTGCCCGTCTGGTAGAAGCGGATCTGGGTGGGTGCGCTCATCGGTGCCTGCTCCTCATACGGGTCCGGCCGCAACCGGCCCGCTGTCGCGCAGCATGTTCTCGGCATGCGGGCCCGACCGCCGCGAGGAGGCCATGCGGGCCAGTTCGCGGTTGACGATGTCCCAGTCCATGTCGAGGAACGTCAGCGGCCCAAGCGCATCATCGGCGGCCTCGAGGAACAGGGCGCGCAGCGAGCGCTTGGTAATCGGCCGCCCGCCGAGCCCGGCGATCACCGTGTAGCCGTGGAGCGCGATGCCGGCCAGCGCCATGCGGACGTTGGCGCTGACGATGCCGCCGATGCCGACGGCGAGCGCCTTCTCCAGAACGACCACGCGCTGCGCGCCGGCGAGCGCGGTGCGCAACTGCTCGAGTGGGAACGGGCGGAACGACGTGATACCGACGGCGCCGATCTTCATGCCGTCCTCGCGCAGCTCATCGATCGTGTCCTGGATCGTGCCGAGCACCGAGCCGAGCGCGACGACGATCGTCTCGGCGTCCTCGCTTCGGTAGCTGCGAATCAGGCCGCCGGATTCGCGTCCGAACGCCTGCCGGAAGTCGGCGGCGAGCTCGGGGATCAGCTCGAGCGCCGACATCTGCTTGGCGTGGGCGAGGTACTTGACCTCCATGAAGGCTTCGGGGCCGACCATCGCGCCGATCGAGATCGGCGCGTCGGGGTCGAGCACCTGGCGCGGCACGAACGGCGTCAGGTAGGCGTCGACCTGCGCCTGGGAGGGGATGTCGATGCGCTCGACCGCATGCGTGAGGATGAAGCCGTCCATGCAGACCATCACCGGCGTCGAGAGCTCCTCGGCCAGCCGGAAGGCCTGGATGTGCAGGTCGAGCGCCTCCTGGTTGGTTTCCGCGTACAGCTGGATCCAGCCGCAGTCGCGCTGGGACATCGAGTCGGAGTGGTCGTTCCAGATGTTGATCGGGGCGCCGATCGCGCGGTTGGCGACCGTCATCACGATCGGCAGGCCTAGCCCGGAGGCGTTGTACAGCGCTTCGACCATGTACAGAAGGCCCTGGCTTGCGGTGGCGGTGTAGGCGCGAGCGCCGGTCGCGCTGGCGCCGATCGCAACCGACATCGCGGCGAACTCCGACTCGACGTTGACGAACTCACACGGCGCGAGCTCGCCGGTCTTGACGAGCTGCGAGAGGTTCTCGACGATGTGGGTCTGGGGTGAGATCGGGTACGCGCAGATCACCTCCGGGCGGCACATCGCCACCGCCTCGGCGACCGCGCGAGAGCCCTCAACCTGCCGCAGCACCGCTCAGCTCCCGTAGCTCGTCGGCCACCCAGGCATGGGCTGCCTGCGCCGCCGCCACGTTGCCCTCGCCGACCTCGCCGGCGAAACGCTCGCGGATCGCCTGTGCCAGCGAATCGGGCGAGATCAGCCCGCTCAGCGCCGCGAAGCCGCCGAGCAGTGCGGCGTTTGGCACCGGTCGTCCCGTGTGCGCCCGGGCGAGGTCGCCGGCGGGCACTGTCAGCAACCGCTCGTGGCGGAAGCCGGCGACGAACTCGCCGAGGCCCAGCTCGTCGAAGCTCTTGGCGGTGTTGATCAGGATGAACCCGTCGCGGTGCAGGCCGCCGAAGAGGTCCACCTGGTGCAGCAGCGTCGGATCCTGGACGATCAGCGCGTCGGGTTCCATGATCGGTTCGCGCACACGTATTTCGCGATCGTCGATGCGGCAGAAGGCGACGACCGGCGCGCCGGTGCGCTCGGAGCCAAAGCTCGGAAAGGCCTGCGCGTGGCGGCCCTCGTTGAAGGCGGCGACGGAGAGCATCTCGGCGGCGGTGACGACGCCCTGCCCACCGCGACCATGGATTCGAACCTGAAACATTCGACCTCAATTGAATCCCGCCGGGGCAGGCGTTGCGACCGCAGTCCGCACTGAAGGGACTCCGTAGTTCGTACGCATGACGGAGCTCGCAGGCGCGCGTAGCTTGGAAGGTGAGGTTCCACGAGCGAGCACGCTCTCCAACACACAGCAGGAGGATTCACAGATGCCCACCCGAGTAGCAATCAACGGCTTCGGCCGCGTGGGACGTAGCGTCCTGCGCGCGGCCCACAAGCAGGATGCTCCGTTTGAGATCGTCGCGATCAACGACATCACCGACGGGGCGACGCTGGCGCATCTGCTGCGCTACGACTCGGTCTACGGCCCGTTCCCAGCGCCCGTTTCCTACGCCGACGGCGAGCTGATCGTCGACGGCCACGCGATCCGCGCACTGGCCGAGCCGACGTTGGAGGGGCTGCCGTGGAGCGAGCTGGGGGTCGATGTGGTGATCGAGTCCACCGGCCGCCACCGTACGCGCGTGGCCGCGGCCGAGCACCTCGCTGCGGGCGCCCACAAGGTGATCGTGTCCGCGCCCGGCAAGGGCAGCGAGCCGCTCGATGCGACGGTCGTGATCGGCGTCAACTTCGAGGACGTCTATGACCCGGAGCGCCACCACATCATCTCCAACGCGTCATGCACGACCAACTGTCTGGCCCCGGTGGCCAAGGTGGTGCACGAGACGGTTGGCATTCATCACGGTCTGATGACAACCGTGCACGCCTACACCGCCGACCAGAACCTGCTCGACGGCCCTCACAGCGACCTGCGCCGTGCGCGCTCGGCCGCGGTGAATCTGGTGCCGACATCGACCGGCGCGGCGAAGGCGCTCGGGCTCGTGATCCCCGCGCTGGAAGGGAAGCTCAACGGATTCGCGATCCGCGTGCCGACGCCGACCGGGTCGCTGGTCGACCTGACGTTCGAGGCCGAGCGCGCGACGAGCGTCGAGGAGATCAACACCGCGTTCCGCGACGCAGCCGACCACGGGCGGCTGGAGGGAATCCTCCACTACACCGCGGATCCGATCGTCTCAAGCGACATCGTCGGCTCTCCGTTCTCGTCGATCTTCGACTCCGGACTGACGAGCGTGATCGACGGCACGCTGGTCAAGGTCGTGGCCTGGTACGACAACGAGTGGGGGTACTCCAGCCGGCTCGTCGATCTCGCCGCAAGGGTCATGGAGAACGTGCCGGCGGCCGTCTAGAGATGCGGGTGAGAGCTGACAGCGGCGGTCGGGAACCTCGCGCGCCAGGCGCGAGGTTCCCGCACCTGAAGGTGCTGATCGCGTGCGCCTGATCTCGACCGAGGAGCTCGAGCGGGCGCTCGGCGCGGTCGCGCCCGAGCAGCCGCGGGTGGTCGCGAGCGGCAACCACGCCGCCCCGCGCGCGCTGCTCGACGCGCTCGAGCGCGCGCGTGAGTCCTACCGGCTGTTCATGCTCGCCGCGCCGGCATCGCTGCCGGCGCGCGAGGGCGTGATCTTCGAGACTCCCTTCGCCGGCCCGGGGATGCGTGGCGCGGGCTCGCGGCTGGACTACCTGCCGATGCGGCTTTCGCTCGTGCCACGGCTGTTCGCGACGATCCGCGCGCCCGACGTCGTGCTGCTGCACGCCTCGACGCCGCGCGGGGGGAAGGTATCGCTCGGAATCGAGGTCAACGTGCTCGTCGCCGCCGTCGAGCGGGTGCGCGCCCGCGGCGGGCTGGTGGTCGCCCAGCTGAACCCGCGGATGCCCTACACCTTCGGCGACAGCGAGATCGATGAGGCGCTGATCGACATCGCGGTCGAGGTCGATCAGCCGCTCGATTCGCCGCCACCCGGCGGCGGCGATGCCCACGCAGAGCAGATCGCGGAGCTGGTATCGGAGCTGATCGAGGACGAATCGACGCTGCAGCTGGGGATCGGCCAGATTCCCGACGCGACGTTGCGCGCGCTCGCCGGCCGCCGCGGTCTCGCGATCTGGTCGGAGATGATCAGCGACGGGGTGATGGGGCTCGAGCGCCACGGTTCGCTCGACCGCGCGACTCCGATCGTGTGCTCCTTCCTGTTCGGCTCACCCGAGTTCTACGAGTGGGTTGCCGAGAATCCGCGGTTGCGGATGACCCGCACGGAGACGACCAACGACCCGGCGCGGATCTCCGCGCGCCGGCGGATGGTTTCCGTCAACAGCGCACTCGCGGTCGACCTTCGCGACCAGGCCGCTGCGAGCCACATCAACGGACGGCTGTACTCGGGCCTGGGCGGCCAGCCCGACTTCACCGTTGGCGCGCTGCACTCGCCCGGCGGCAACGCGATCATCGCGCTGCGCTCCTGGCACGAGAAGAGCAACAGCTCGACCATCGTGCCACGGCTCAGCGACCCCGTCACGTCCTTCCAGCACTCCGCCGTCGTCACCGAGCAGGGCTGCGCGCAGATCTTCGGGCGCAGCCAGCGCGCGCAGGCGCGGCTGATCACCGAGTGTGCCGCCCACCCCGACGCCCGCGAGTGGCTGCGTGAAGAGGCTGCGTCGATGGGGCTGGGCGCCGTTCGCGCTCCGGCTCGCGCAGGCTGACCGGGCGCCGCATCGCCGCGGCGCCGCGGCGCCGCACTGCCGCACCCTCGGCCGACGCGCTCAATGCGCCGGGGGCAGGAACGGCCGCAGCAGGCGTACGCGGCGGGCCGGCCGGTCGCTCGCATCCTCGTAGCGGTCGGCCGAGCCGAGCGTGCCGACGATCGCTCTGGAGGCGAGGAAGCGCAGCGGCTCGGGCTCCCAGCGGCGGCTTCGGTGTCCGACCCACGGCAGCGTGACCAGATCGCTGTCGCGGCGGAGAATCAGGTCGGCGAGCGTCGCACCCGCAATGTTTGCGGCCGCGACGCCGTGGCCCGTGTAGCCGCCGGCCGCGCCGATGCCGCTCGAGCGATCGAAGCTGACACCCATGCTCCAGTCGCGCGGCGCCGCCAGCGGCCCGCCCCAGTGGTGGGTGACTTCGGCGTCGGCCGCGGGCGGGAAGGTGCGTCGCAGGGTCGCCTCGAGGCGCGCGCGCACCTCGGCGTTTCGCTCATTGGCTGGGTCGATCGGCCTGCGCAGCCGGTATGGAGCGCCGCGGCCGCCGATCGCGATACGACCGTCGATCGTCCGCTGCGCGTAGAAGAACAGGTGGTGGCGATCGTCGACCAGCAGGCCGTCGTGCCAGCGCAGCTCCTCCCAGACAGCCTCGCCGAGCGGCTCGGTGGCGATCATCAGCGAGTACAGCGGCAGGTAGCTTCGCGCGCCGCCGCGCAGCTGTGTCGTATAGGACTCGGTTGCACGGATCACGGCCTCTGCGCGCACCGTGCCGCCGGCGGCGCTCACGCGGCCAGGCTCGAGCGAGGTGACCGCGGTGCACTCGTGGATCGTCACACCGTGGCGCTCGCAGGCGGCGCCGAGGCCGCGGGCGAGCCGCGCCGGGTCGATCCGCGCGGCGTGGGGCGTGTAGCGCCCGCCCCGCACGGCGTGCGCTTCGACCATCGCGGCCGTCTCGGCGGCCGACAACAGCCAGCCGTCGGGTGTCTCGTGGCCGACCGCCTCGGCATCGGCGTCACGGGAACGCAGGCGCTGCCACTGTGGGCCGCTCGTCGCCAGCGTGAGCGCACCAGCCTTGACGAAGCCGCAGTCGATCCGCTCGCGTGCGACCACGGCGCCGATCTCGTCGATCGCCTCGTGCGTGGCCGCGAGCGCGCGCGCCACGCGAGCATCGCCGGGCGAACAGCCGTAGGCCGCAGGGCTCCCGGACAGCCCGCCGACCGCCCAGCCGCCGTTGCGCCCCGACGGCCCGTAGCCGACGATCTCGCGCTCCAGCACGACCACGCGGAGGTCCGGCTGGTGGCGCTTGAGGTAGTAGGCGGCCCAGAGGCCCGTGAAGCCGGCGCCCACGATCGCGACGTCGCACTCGCGCTCGCCGGCGAGCGGCGGGCGTGGCTCGAGCGAGCCGGGGAACAGCGTGAGCCACATGCTGCTGGCGCGATGGTGGGCCTCCAGCGAAACGTCGCCGCTCGCGGCGTCGAGACCGTCCACCGAAGCCGAGCCCGGGTGAGCGACTTGACTCATGATCCGAGTCTAGGGGCCTGTGCCGCTAGGGCGCCGCCCGCCGCGATGCGGTCGCGGCCGCGCAACGATCCCAGCCACGCACGCCTTCCCGGGCAGCGGCCCGACGCGCAATTGAGGGCGCCGCGCGCGCACCTGCGATGCCACAAACGCCATTCGCACGCGCCGCGGTCCGCCACCTCCCGGCCGCTCCTGCGCCGGAAGGTGGCCCGCCGCGGTCACTGCGTGAGGTCGTAGACGGTCACGCCGCCGATCGTCTTGGCGCTGTAGTGCGACGCGACCCAACTCGAGATCTCGGCGGTGCTCGAGGCTGCCTGCCCGCCGCCAGGGCCGCCGCCACCGCCGCCGGAGGCGATGTAGTAGTGAATGTCTCCGGCTCGCACGTAGCGGATGAACTGGGCGAGGCTCAGCAGCCCACCGTTGTTGTTGAAGCCGCCGATCGCC
>Ga0302319_10003757_pt1 | contig 31501 bp, 17 predicted proteins | sample Bog_T0_2_FD_203319 | JGI IMG/M metagenome (GOLD analysis project Ga0302319, IMG submission 203319) | Peat permafrost microbial communities from Stordalen Mire near Abisko, Sweden - Bog_T0_2 | ecosystem: Environmental > Terrestrial > Soil > Wetlands > Peat | place: Sweden: Abisko, Stordalen Mire... | reverse complement strand
GACCTCAGCAAATGGCCGACGACGGCCGCCTCCTATTGCAAGTCGACAAAGCAGTACACGAAACTTTTGCAACAGAACATGGAGAAACTGAGCGCGTTGCAGCAGCTTCACTACGCGTCCAACGAATATGCGCTGTTGCTGATTTTTCAGGGGATGGACGGCGCAGGCAAAGACAGCGCCATCCGGCATGTCTTGTCCGGCGTCAATCCCGCAGGTTGCGAGGTCTTCAGTTTCAAGCAGCCGAGCGCTGAAGAGCTTGAGCATGATTTTCTGTGGCGCACGACGTGCCACCTTCCCGAGCGCGGCCGGATCGGCATCTTCAATCGTTCTTATTACGAAGAAGTGCTGGTCGTTCGAGTGCATCCGGAGATTCTCCGCAGCCAGGGGCTTCCCAAAGAGTTGCGCGACGAAAAGAAAGTCTGGGAACAGAGATACAGCTCTATCGTGGACTTGGAAAAGCACCTTTATCGTAACGGCACGCGGGCCATCAAGATATTTCTCCACCTGTCTTACGAGGAACAGCGAAAGCGATTCCTCGCGCGCATTGACGAGCCGGAGAAGAACTGGAAGTTCAGCACCTCCGACATTCACGAGAGGAAATACTGGAAGCAATACATGAAGACCTACGAGGATTGCTTTCACGCCACAAGCACTCATCATGCGCCGTGGTACGTCGTTCCCGCCGACGACAAGGAGAATGCGCGGCTCATCGTCTCGCAGATCGTTCTTGATGCGCTGGAAGGGCTCAAGATGGCCTATCCCAAAACCACAGAAAAGCGGCGTCTCGAACTGCTCGCAATCAAAAAGCTGCTGGCCAAGGGGCATCTCGAAAAGTAATTTTTACCGACAGTTAATCAGCGTAAGGTTACAATCGAGGCGAAGGCAGGCTATCGCAAGCGGTTTGCGATAGCTGCTTCCGCTTCCGGGACTCCGGCACTCAGGGGGAGATATTGAACGATCCGAAGGCACCATCCGAATGGTTAAAGGTCGATGGCATCGATGCGCTGGTTGAGTTGGCGCTCAATCTTCACTGGTCCTGGAATCATGCTGCCGACGAGTTGTGGGAAGCGCTCGACAAGGAACTGTGGGCAGCAGTGCAAAATCCGTGGGTCATTTTGCAGACGGTTTCTCAGGAAAAGATCAAGGCTGTATTGAGTGATGCGCAGTTCCGCGGCCGTCTCGACAGCCTGCTCCAGCGGAATCGTGAATCCTATCGTGCAGATGCATGGTTCCAGCAAAGGCATCCGGGCGAAGCCCTCACGACGGCCGCCTACTTCAGCATGGAGTTCATGTTGAGCGAAGCATTGCCAATTTATTCAGGCGGGCTTGGAAATGTAGCCGGCGATCAGATGAAGGCGGCCAGCGATCTTGGCGTTCCAGTTGTGGGAGTTGGCCTGCTGTACGGCCAAGGATATTTCCGCCAGGACTTCGATTCAGAAGGCCGCCAGCAGGCGCTCTATCCGGTCAATGATCCGGGTCAGTTGCCCATCCGACCGTTGCGGCAGAAGAACGGAGAGTGGCTGCGGCTGCAGATTCACCTGTCAGGCGCGCAGATCTGGCTCCGCTGCTGGGAGGTCTCTGTTGGAAGGACAAAGCTATACCTGCTCGACACAAATGACTTCGCAAATACCGCCGCGCATCGGGGAATCACCAGTGAACTCTACGGCGGCGACGCGGAGATGCGGCTGAGGCAGGAGATTATTCTCGGGATTGGCGGATGGCGCTTGCTGCGCGCGCTGGATTTGCAACCCGAAGTCTGCCATCTCAATGAAGGCCATGCGGCGTTTGCGGTGCTCGAAAGGGCGCACTGCTATATGGAAGACCACAAGAAGCCGTTCGATCTGGCTTTGGCAGTTACGCGGGCCGGAAATGTTTTTACGACACACACCGCGGTCACAGCTGGGTTCGATCGCTTTGATCCGCAACTCATCCGGCAGTATCTTGGTCACTATGCGCAGGATGAACTTCGCATCTCGGCTGACGATCTGCTGAAGATCGGAAGGCAAAACCCAAGCGACAATGCAGAGCCCTTCAATATGGCCTATCTTGCCCTCAGAGGCAGCGGCCGCGTGAATGGCGTGAGCAAACTGCACGGCGAAGTGAGCCGGCAGATATTCCAGCCGCTCTTTCCGCATTGGCCCCAGGAAGAAGTTCCGATTGGCTCAGTGACCAACGGCATCCATGTGCCGACCTGGGATTCGGTTGAGGCCGATACGCTTTGGACCACAGCCTGCGGTAAAAAGCGCTGGCGCGGAGATCGCGCTGTCGAAGATGACATCCGGAACCTCACCGACGAACAAATCTGGCAGATGCGATCCACGGAGCGAAAGGCACTGATTGAGCGGTTGCGTAAACGGTATGCCCGTCAGCTTGCTTCAGAAGGCGGAGACCCATCGGATGCGAATCATATCTTCGACGAGAATGCGCTGACTCTGGGATTCGCGCGGCGCTTTGCGACCTATAAGCGTCCTGATCTTCTTCTGTTTGATTCTGAGCGGCTGGTGCGCCTTCTCTCCGACCCGCAACGGCCGGTGCAACTGATTCTTGCGGGCATAGCACACCCTCAGGATTTTCCTGGACAGGCATTGATCAAGAAGTGGAAGGATTTCATACGGCGTCCGGAAGTTCGTTCGAGAGTCGTCTTTCTAAACGACTACGACATGATGCTGGCGCAGCACATGGTTCACGGAATTGACTTATGGATCAACACGCCGCGCCGCCCCTGGGAGGCTTGCGGAACGAGTGGGATGAAGGTTCTTGTCAATGGCGGTTTGAACTTGTCGGAGTTGGACGGATGGTGGGCTGAGGCTTACTCCCCTGAAGTGGGATGGGCCATCGGTGACGGCAAAGAGCATGGTGACGATCCTGCCGTGGATCGCACGGAGGCTGAAGCCGTGTATGCCGCATTGGAGAATGAAGCCATTCCTGAGTTTTATGAGCGGAATGAAAAGGGCCTTCCGCTGAAATGGTTGGGACGCGTTCGCGAGAGTATGGCAAGGCTAACTTCGCAGTTCTCTGCTACGCGAGCCATTCGCGAGTATACCGAAAAGTACTATCTGCCGGCTGCTTCCAGTTACAGCGAGCGCGCAGCCGGGGATAGCGCGCTAGGCGCGGGTTTGCTTCACTGGCAACGGGAGATTGATCAGCATTGGAGCACAGTACGATTTGGCCTGGTGAGAATTGAGACGCACGACGGCCAGCATTTCTTTCAGATCGAAGTTTCTCCGGGCGCTCTCACTAAGGATCAACTTCAAATCGAACTTTACGCAGACCCAGTTCAGGGAGGTGAACCAGCTCACGAAGTTATGACCGCACCCGAATCCAGCGCGGATTCGCATGGCGTAATCACCTATTCGGCCAAGGCGCCCGCAACTCGTCCCGCGAGCGACTACACGGTGCGCATCATTCCCCATCATCCCAACGCATCTGTGCCGCTCGAAGCGGGGCAGATCCTGTGGCAACGCTGATCGACAAGGCAGATCGGAATATTCGTGTCATCTGCCCCTGTGATTTCAAAATGATGACCGAACCGCCTGCTGTTCACATTTGACCTGACTCAGCGGAGCAGTGCCTTTGATAGTATTCAAAGCGGCTCCTGCACGAGAAGGTTCTGGCTGGGGCAATCGAAAATCCTCCGACGAATAGAACACGGTAGATTCTGGTTTTACAGAGCTGAATGAGGAGAGCAGGCCCAAATGGAATCGCAAACGCTTAGAGACACCGCACGGGCTCTTTTCGCAGGCGACAAGGGCTTGCTTGCAATGGATGAAAGCAACGGGACATGCAACAAACGATTTGCCAGCCTGGGGATTCCCCAGACTATCGAGACTCGCCGCTCCTATCGTGAATTGATTGTCACTACCACGGGGCTCGGTGAATGCATCGGCGGGGCAATCCTCTACGACGAAACCATTCGTCAGCAGACAAGCGACGGTACGGCCTTTGTCAAAGTCCTCATTGACGCGGGAATCATTCCTGGAATCAAAGTTGATGCCGGCGCCAAGGATCTGGCAGGACATCCAGGTGAAAAAGTGACCGAAGGCCTGGATGGATTGCGCGACCGGCTTGCTGAATACGTTCGCATGGGCGCCCGGTTTGCCAAGTGGCGCGCGGTCATTGCCATTGGCGACGGGATTCCAAGCTGGGGTTGTATCCATGCTAATGCTCATGCCCTGGCTCGCTATGCGGCGCTGTGCCAGGAAGCAGGTCTCGTTCCTGTCGTTGAGCCTGAAGTGCTCATGGATGGCGAGCATTCGCTGGAGCAGTGTAGCGAAGTGACGGACAAAGTGCTGCGAACTGTGTTCAGCGAGCTGTTTGCGCAACGGGTCATGCTGGAAGGAATAATATTGAAGCCCAATATGGTGCTCCCGGGAGCAGGCTGTGTAAAGCAAGCAACGGTGGATGAGGTGGCCGATGCCACATTGAGCTGCTTCTTACGAGCCGTCCCCGCTGCCGTTCCGGCAATTGCGTTCTTGTCAGGCGGCCAATCCGCGGAGCTGGCCTCGGCTCGTTTGAATGCGATGAATGTCAGATTCAAGTCGCGGTCGCCTTGGGCGTTGGCATTTTCGTATGCACGCGCCATCCAGCAGCCGTCCTTGGAGCTTTGGAAGGGCCATGAGGCCAATGTATCAGCGGCACAGCAGGCTTTGGTTCACCGCGCACGCTGCAACCGGGCTGCGCGCCGAGGCGAATACTCTGCAGAGATGGAGAAACAATGACCGGAAGCAAGCACAATCTGGAAGGAAATAGTAGCGACAGTGGCGAGCCTGATCCTGGTCCTTATTGGAGACGGATGCATCGTGACTGGCGCTTCTGGGCAGGCGCTATCTTCATGGCTGCCGCGATTGCTATCTACGTTCTGAGTGAAAACCTGGCATGGGTTCCGCATGGCCACCAGTTTCCCTGAGTTTAAGTCAACCCGCTGGCATAAAGGCGAAGTATGGCACTTGCATGCCGTGGCCGGCGCATGTGAATTTCACCCATACAACGCGGTGACCTTGCTGGAAATCGCACTGCGCGAATCGTTGAAAGCCGTTCAATTACGAATGAGTAAGCGCGGCCGGAAACTCCAATTGAGATTGCTTGGAGCCTGAGGTGGATGAATGGTGAAAAAGCTGATTGTCTTTGATCTCGACGGAACGCTCGCCGCAAGCAAGTCGTCACTCGACGCCGAGATGTCAGCACTTCTGCATGACCTGCTCGGTGTCGTCAAGGTGGCGATCATCTCCGGAGGCGCATGGCTACAGTTCGAAAAGCAGGTACTCTCCCATCTTCCGCAGGATGAGCGCCTGGGAAAGCTATCGATTCTTCCAACCTGCGGGACGGAATTCTTTCAGTACAACGGGGAGTGGAAGAAGCTCTATTCAGAAGATCTTACCGCGGCAGAAAAGCAAAAGATTGTCAGTTCACTGAAGAAAGCCACCGAAGACGCAGGCTTCCCTGTAGAAAAGACGTGGGGAGAGATTATTGAAGATCGAGGAAGCCAGGTAACGTATTCCGCACTGGGCCAGCAGGCTCCCTTGGAGGAGAAGGAGAAATGGGATGCGGATTTTGCCAAGCGGAAGAAAATTAAAACGATCCTTGACACTTTAATTCCGGAGTTCTCGGTGCGACTCGGTGGCGCGACATCCATTGATGTCACCAAGCCGGGTATTGATAAAGCCTACGGGATCAAGAAACTGCAACAAACACTTGGCATTTCTATAAAGGAAATGATTTATGTGGGAGATGCCTTGTTTGTGGGAGGGAACGACTACCCGGCTGAACAGGCAGGTGTCATCTCCATTCCAGTTCGAGGTCCCAATGAGACCAAGCGGGTGATCGAAGCGATCATCGCTTGTCTGGACGATGGTCAACAGGCGCGAGTCTTCGACGCGCCGAATGCGACTCTTTGAGGAGTGCAGATGAGCGCATGATTTTGTTCCTCGATGTTTGTGCTTTCCCACCCATTCCGCAGAAAAATGCGGAATGGATGGGGCTCGGGGCATTACAGCAACAACAAAAATACGTCAAGAGTTGAAACAAACAGTTGGCCGGAGAATTGAACGGCTATTTATTTGCGTCGTCCCGCACAAGAATCACAACTAGAATGCGCGGCCCATGCACGCCTTTGATGCGCGTCATTTCAATATCCGCTGTGGCGCTGGGGCCAGAGATGTAAGTGGCTAACGCTGGCGGCTGCTGGCATCGGCTGAAGTACTCGGGCAGGGTTTCAACAATCTGGCTGGCGCGCAGGATGCAGAGATAATAGTCGGGCAGGAGGGTCAACACGCGACGGCCCTCTCTGGATGAATGGTGAAGCACGATGGTGCCCGAATCCGCGATGCCGCATGTGGCGGCGGTGACAATGCCTTCTGCCTTCTCGATCTCATCGATTGCGAGGCCGCGGTCGATAGTCCATTCCAATCCCTTGATCGGATGCGCTGACGTAACCAACCACTCAGGCGGGGCTCCGGAGGGCGCAACAAATCGATGCCGGCCGCTGGCTGCAAGCTGTGCCGCAAGCGTGTCGGCGAGTTCTTCCGGGGCGCATTCGACCACCTCAGCGTCGTACTCGCGCAAGCGCTGAATCATCAGCTCGATGCATGCCTGGGCGGAGAGCGAGCCGTGGCGGATATAGGCGCGGGGCAGTGCCGCATAGGCTTCGGCAAGTTGCGAGGCGCTTTGGGCGGCAGAGGAAGTGGCCGCGCGGATTCGGTCTAGAATCAGTTTGCGGGATGGGACGGGCTGGTTCATTTTCCCTCCTTGGCGCGCTCGGCCCACCATTGGTGGAAGGTTTGCTTGGGCAGGCCGCGCAGATCGCGGGTCTGGGTCCACTTTGCACCCAGGCTGGGCAGCGAGTGAATCCAACCGTCCTTCCGTGTGAAGAAGCGCAGGCCGATGCGGCCCATGCGCTGCGCCGCATGGAAGCCCCACGCGGTGGCGAAGATGAGGTTGGCGATGCGCAGGCCGAGATACATGAGGTCGAAGAAGCGGCCCGCTTGTTTGCGCTCCTGGTTGACGACTTGAGAGCGCAGTTCGAGCAGCACCTCGGGAATGTTGATCTTGACCGGGCAGACCTCGTAGCAGGCGCCGCACAGCGAAGAGGCGTAGGGCAGCGACTGGGCGTGCTTCATCTGCATCAGTTGCGGCGTGAGGATGGCGCCGATGGGGCCGGGATAGACCGAGCCGTAAGCGTGGCCGCCGGTCTGGCGATAGACCGGGCAGGTGTTCATGCAGGCCGCGCAGCGGATGCACTTCAGCGTCTGCCGCTCCTTGTTCTTGGCGAGGATGGAGGAACGGCCGTTGTCGAGCAGCACAACATGGAAGCGCTGTGGGCCGTCGCCGGGCGTGACGCCGGACCAGAGCGAGGTGTAGGGGTTCATGCGCTCGCCGGTGGCGGAGCGGGCCAGGAGCTGAAGCATGACTTCGAGATCCTGGAAGCGCGGCAAAACTTTTTCGATACCCACCAAACTGATCATGGCGCGCGGCAGCGTGAGGCACATGCGGCCGTTGCCCTCGGATTCAACAATGGCGACCGTGCCGGTTTCCGCGACCAGAAAGTTGGCGCCGCTGATGGCCGTGGGGACGGTCAAAAATTTCTGGCGGAGATAGGTGCGTGCGGCGTTGGTCAGCTCCTTGGGATCGTCGGAGAGATTATTGAGGCCCATGGTGCGGGCGAAGATCTCGCGCACCTGGCTGCGATTGATGTGCAGCGCGGGGACGACGATGTGAGAGGGTTCTCCTTCGCCCAGTTGCAGGATGATCTCCGCCAGATCGGTCTCGTAGACGTTGACGCCCGCGGCCTGGAGAAAGGGATTCAACTGAATTTCCGCCGAGGTCATGGTCTTGATCTTGATGACTTCGGTGGCGTTTTCCTCTCGGAGAAGGCCGAGGATGATCTGGCGGGCATCGGCGGCATCGGCGGCCCAGTGGACGTGGCCACCGGCAGCGGTGCAGCGGGCCTCAAACTCTTCGAGGTAAACGCCGAGGTTATCGAGCGCATGGGCGCGGATGGCCGAGGCCGCAGAGCGAAGCTCCTGCCAATCGGTTTTTTCGACAACCAGCTTTCCGCGTTTGGTCTGGATAACGTCGATGGCGTGGCCCACGTTTTTGCGCAGTTGCGGATTGCGCAGCATTTGCTCTGCGACCTGAGGAAATGGCGGAGCGAAGCGAGGGTCCAGGCAGACGCGTTCGGAGTTGGCGTGGGTCATAGCGCAGCCTCCATGCGGTTATCTTCGCTGTCTGCTTCCGTACTGGCCAGAATTTGCGCCAGATGAATGGTCTTCATGCCGGCGTACTCGCGGTGCATGGCCCCGCCCAGATGCATGAGGCAACTGTTGTCGAGAGCGGTGCAGTACTCGGCTTTGGTGGCGAGCACGTCCTGAAGTTTGGCGGTCATCATGGCGGAGGAGACCTCGGCGTTTTTCACCGAGAATGTTCCGCCGAAGCCGCAGCAGCGGTCCACGTTGGGCAGGGTGGCAAGATCAAGGCCGCGCACCCTGGCCATCAGTTTGTAGGGCCGCTCGCCGAGTTGCAGCGCGCGAACACCGTGGCAACTGGCGTGGTAGACGACGCGATGGGTGAATGTTGCGCCCACATCCTCTATACCCAGCTTGTCGATGAGGAACTCGCTCAACTCGTAGACCCTGGGCACGAGAGCCGCGAAGTCCTTGCGGAGGGATTCGTTTCCCAGCTCTTCGAAGAGGCCGGGATACTGATCGCGGATCATGGCCACGCAGGAGGAGGAGGGAATAACGACGGTCTCCGCGTCCTGGTAGAGGCGGACAAAGCGCTTGGCCTGGGAGAAAGCTTCGCCGCGAAAGCCGGTGTTGGCGTGCATCTGGCCGCAACAAGTTTGCCTGGGATGGAAATCGAGCGTCACGCCCAGACGCTCAAGCAGCCGCACCACGGCGCGGCCGGTCTCCGGAAAGAGCGTGTCGTTATAGCAAGTGATAAAAAGCGAAGTACGCATGGTTGCCTCGAAGTCAGCGGAACGGCAACAAAAAAAGCACCTCTATCTTATTCGATAGAGAGATGAATTGTCTATTGTAACGAAGCGCCGGTTTGACGGTTATTCCATCTTGCGGATTTCGCTTCCCGCCAGCAGAAATGCGCCCACGCCGTAGGTGTAGCTGGCGCTGGCCGTGAAGTGCGCGGGCTCCGCGCCGGTCTGTTGGATGCAACCCAGCCGCCCGTCGGCATAGATATGATGAATCATTCCTGCCCATGCTTTCCTGATCACTGGCTGGTAGATTTTCTTGTCCAGCAATCCTTCATTGACGCCTGCCGCCAGCGCGTAGGTGAAGAAGGCTGAGCCGGAGATCTCCGGCAAATCGTAATCATCGGGGTCGAGCAGGCCGGATTTCCAAAGCCCATCCGGGCCCTGCAGCTGCGCCACACGCGCGGCCATCTCCTTAAACTGCGCAATGTACTTCTGGCGCGCCGGATCGTCCTGGGGCAGGTATGGGAGAGTGCGCACGATTCCGGCCATAACCCAGCCATTTCCGCGCGACCAGAAGATCTTTTTACCATTGGCCTCGGTGCGGGTCAGATAGGTGGAGTCGCGCATGTAGAGATGATCTTGAGAGTCGTAGAGGCGGGCGGAGGTACTGGCCCATTCCTCATCCAGATAGGTGATATATTTTCTGTCGCCGGTGGCGGCATACATGCGCGCCCACACGGGAGGGGCCATGAAGAGCGCGTCGCACCACCACCAGGCGATCTCCTTTCCGGGATCGGTGGAAGTTCGCGGCGCGGCCAGAACGAAGTCGAGCACCTGCTGCGTATTCTGGAGCATGGCCGGATCTTTCATTCGCAGGTACAGATCCAGGTACACTTGCCCCAGGCTCTGATTGTCGGCATCGGGGACATGCACATGGTCATCGAGATTCACGCGGAGTTTCCAATCGAATTTCTGCCCCATGGCCAACATGGCATCGCGATACTTGGGATCGCCGAGCGAATCGGAGGCGGCCAGGAAACCGTCGTAGAGCGTGCTCCAGGTCCAGAGGCGGTCAAACCAGGGCTGCGAGCGCTGGAGCTGCCAATCGGCCACCTTGCGCATGGCTTTGGCCACGGCTATTGGTTTGGTCGAGGTTGACAGATCAGTGGCAAGCGGGCCGGGATTCTCCGGTGCGTCGCCAAAGTGGCGCATCTGGTTATTGGCTATGGTAGTCTGCTCTTGCGGAGTTAGCGGACGTTGCGCGTGGACGCCCTGAAGCTGAATTCCAAGTAAAAAAATTCCCACAGCGACGGCGAGCATGTGGTGCAATCCTCGAAATGACATGGCCCTACCTCGACTTTTTATTCAGAATAGCCGGGAATTGAATGGATAAATCATTGCGGTATCCAGCGGCGGGAGATACGGTTGTTCCTGATCTCCCGCTGCTGGGGTTAGTGAAGCCGCCGGTTAGAAAACGACCTTTGCCGCGAACTGCGCGATGCGATTCGCTCCGCCAGTGATTTCTCCAAAAGTGGTAACGGATACAGAGGTGCCCGGGTTGTTGAGTTCTGTGTGGTTGAGCACGTCGTAGTACTCAGCCCTGAACTGAATGCTTGTCGTGCGGTATACCGGGAAGTTGCGGATGACGGCAGCATCCCAGTTGGTGTAGCCGGGGCCGCGGAGCGAACCCTTGATCACATTGCCAAAGCCGGTGCCGGGGCCAGTATTCGTGGGCATCGCGAAAGCGGCATTGCTTAGCCAGTTGACACAAAGAGCTGTCGGTAAGCAATTGCCCACACCGCTCTGACTGGAGTAAGCGGGCTTGGTATAGTCCTGCTGCGCGCGGTCCTGGCCCAGGTAGGTTCCAGAGACATCCGTTGTGCCTGATCCGTTACTCACGGTTGTTGTCAAGGTATCGCCGGAGTGATGCTGAATCAGCCCGCTAGTGAGCCATCCATTGACAGCGTACTTGAGGAGTCTGTTTCCGTTGTGCATCTTGGGCAGGTCGTACACGTAGGAGATTGATAGGGCATAAGGCTTATCGATGTCCGAACGGCCATGGTCCAGAGCCTTGATGTTTGCAATGGTCGCGCCTGTCGGTATCCCTGTAGCGATCGCGGGATAGACTGGATACACATAGGACGAGTTTGGATTCAAATCTTCCGAGTTCCCCTCTTTCACAGACCAGGGCAGATCGTCAATCGCCTTCGACCAGGTGAAGTTAGCCAGCACAGACAGGCCCTTGGACATCTTCTTTTCCAGCGTGGCCTGCAATGAGTTGAAGTTTGTAGCGCCGCTCATTTCGGCTTCGATGATTGAGCCATAGTTTGTCGCGCAGCCTGTAGCGGATGCACATGGTCCGACGGTGGGAGCGGTGTTATAGACTCGGCGATCATTCACGGGTAATGTCGAGGCAACCCAAGCTCCGCCTATCCCCGTAAACGAGCCGGTATTGACCGCAGGGTTGATATCCTGGTTGACCAGCAGATGCTGGGATATGGAACCGACATAAGCGAGCCGCGCGGCCCAGCTGGCAGCGATCTGATGCTCGGTGGTCAGGTTGTAGGAATAGGTGACGGGCACCTGGAAGTTCTCGGTGGGATTGAATTCATCGATGGTAAACCCGATCGGAAAGACCTGTGTCTTGGCGAAGGGCAGAGTGAAGGGAAATGGATTCAAATACGCTGACGCCGTTCCAGTGCCATACGGATTGCTGAATGGCCCACCGGTGTTAGCAGCACCTTCGAAACCCATGTTGGTCAACGAGACAGATATGGTATTCGGCACGTTGGTGGCCTGGCTGAGGTTGAAGAAGCCCGACATGCGATCCTGGTAGAAGATGCCGCCGCCGCCGCGCACCACAGTCTTGCCAGTGCCAAAGACGTCGTAGGAGAATCCGATACGAGGCATAAACTGCTTGTACTTGTTGTTCAGGCCGTTTTTATTTGGCATGAGGGGGTCGCCGGAGAGCACCAATCCGGCCGGCAGGGTGGTGTACTGGGGAGTCTGCGTGCCAGCCACGTAGTTGGCAGGGCTGAATGCGGTCTGCACTCCGTTTTTATTTGCCCACGGGGCAAAGTCCTCCCAGCGCACACCGTAGTTCACAGTCAGCCGGGGAGTGATCTTCCAACTGTCCTGGGCATAGATGCCGGGGAAGTGGTTGCGGTCTTTAAGCAGCGTAAAGTTTCCCTGCTGGAATCCCGTCATGTAGCCCTGCTGGTAGTTCGCCATGGCGTTGGGATCGGCGGTGGTCGAACCGAAAGTGAAAGCGCCGTACGATTGATAGTCGTTGTCAATATCGACTTTGCTGATCTCGAAGTGCCCGCCGACGGCAAAGTTATGCTTGCCTTTTACCCAGTGCAAGTCGTCGTTGAAGGTATAGTTGTTGCGCAACCAGCCCGCAAACGCCGACGAACTTGCGCCGAAAAAGCCGGTGACGCTGGCGGCGAGATAGGGGCCGGTGGACGGCTGCCAGAATGCCGGAGTGATACCCGCGCCCACTCCAAAGGCGGTGATGTCCTGGCTTCCCGGAGGCCCGCCGCGCAATGCGACTATGCGCTGGTAGTTGGCGACCAGGTTATTGAGAATGTTGGTGGTGAAGGTGTGCGTTTCTGCCAGCAGCGCGTTCTGGACACGAGTGCTGAAATACGACGAGTAGCTGAGCAGGTTAGTGGGGTCATAGATGCCCACCTGGGTATAGTTGTCGTTGTAGTAGTGTCCAAAGAGGTGGTCCTTATCTCCGAATTGATGGTCGACGCGGGCCACGTATTCGTCATAGGCCTGATCCGTGGGCTTGAAGTAATGGACCAAGCCTCCGAGCTTGCCGGGTGTTTCCGTTCCGGAAAAGGTGGGAAACACCTTCTCATAATTGACAGAAGCGGGATTGAAGTTGGAGGTGGGAACCTGGTTATTTAGCCATGGCGCGTTCGTAGCCGAAAATGGATTGGAAACCTGCCCAGCCTGATCGAAGGTTCCCGTTAAAGGCCCCGAACCAGTTGCATAGGTACATTTTCCGCTGAGGGCTCCGGTAGTAGCGAATCCGAGTCCGTATGTGTACGCGGTCCCTGCCGTCGTTACAGTAGCGTTACCGGCGCATAGTTTGCTGTAATCGGCATAGTTATTGCCTGAGAGTCCCTCTTCCGCCAAGGTTGGAAGCGTCGACGAAGAGGAACTGGAACCCAGGTGATAGAGCTGGTGCTGATAGCCGAAGAAGAACTGCGTGCTATGTCCCTTGGAGACGAAGGGGATGATGACCGGCCCGCCGATGGTACCGCCAAAGTAGTGGCGGTGCAGGGTGTCATAGGTGGTCGAGAAGTGATTTTTGGCATCGAAGAATCCGTTGCGCAAGAACTCGAATCCGTCGCCATGGAACTTTTCGCTGCCGGATTTGATGATGATGTTGACGACGCCGCCGGCGCTCTGGCCGTATTCGGCGTTGTAGCTGGTGGTTTGAACGCTGAACTCCTGCGTCGCGTCTGGGAATGGAAACGGGGCATTGGCATTGGTCATTTCATCCACGTTGTTGCCGCCGTCGAGGAGGTAATTCGACTGGGCGGGCAGCGTACCGTTGGTGGAGCTGATAACCGCAGCGGGAAAGGTCTTGCCAGAGCCTTGGTCGGTTCCGGCGCCCTCGTTGGTGGCGCTGGTGACGCCGGCAACCAGGGTGATAAATGACGCCGCGTTTCTGCTGTTTACAGGCAGATCGACGACGCGATCCTGGTCGATGACCTGGGACAAGGTGCCCGAGGTAGTGTCGATTTGCGGCGCATCGCCGATGACACTGACGGTGACGGCGGACGAACCGACTACCAGTTTGACGTTGACGGTTGCCGACTGATCGGCTTGCAGCACGATACCGGATTGCGTGTACTTTTCAAAGCCGGTCGCCGTAACCGTTATCGCATAGTCAGTGGGCAGGAGAGCGGGAAATACATAGGCGCCATCGCCCCCTGTTTTCACCGTGGCAACCAGCGTGTTGGTCTTGGTGGCAGTCGCCGTAACTGTAGCGGACGGCACGACCGCTCCGCTTGGGTCGGTGACGGTCCCGACAATCTTTGCGTATCCTTGTGCGTTTAGGCGCGCCGTGGAAGACACGGCAATCACCAAAGAGATTGCCACTATCCAGGCAAGACGTTTCCAGAGAGACGTAGCAGTCGTCATCATTTCCTCCGAAGAAATGAACCCCAAGTTAAGGAGATAGCCTCCAGAAGTTGCAATAATGCCCATGGAGCGCAATAGGGACATTTATGCGATGGCGGAACAGTAAACCCGCCACGCTAGACAGTAAAATCCCTGGATGGAACAAATGTCAATAGAAAAATAATTTATATTTAGGAGAAAATGTTCTCCCTTCCGGCCAAGGTGTTGGGTTCCAAGGAGGGCTACAGGCATGGCCAGGAAAAATCGAACTAACTCTATCATAATCATTAAGATAATGAATATTTTTTCAGCGGGAATATGGCTGGCATGCCCTTTGAGAGAGTATGAATCAGAGCGGTGATTTTTACCGCCTGGACGGTAAAGGGAGAAGACCTTCGGGCGTAACCTGGCCCAAAACCTGGAGCGCCGATTCGCGAGCCTCTTGGCCAGTGGCTGTGGGGTAATCAGCCAAGGTTCCCAGCATGGTTCAATCTCTACAAGAAGATGTTGTTGCACACTCGCAGTCAGAAAAAAGGAGCCGGATGCATGAAACTTCGCATCCGGCTCCGGGTTCGTGAATCGGTTAAAGGTTAGAAGTTGAGCCTTCCGGAGAACTGGAAGTCGCGGCTTGCGTTGTTGCCGGTCGCGCCGCTCACGGTTCCGAAGCTGCTGCTGTTAATGTTGACGCCGATGCCACTGAACGTGACCTTGTTCGGTATGTTCTGACAATCCGCCGCGAAAACGAACTTAAACCTATCGTTGATGTCGAACGTGCGGCGGACACTGCCGTTCAGGCTGTAGACACTTGGGTTACGCAGGCCATCAAACGGCAGCACCCTGGGCGCATCGCCAAACATGAAGCTTTGCGTGTTGCAGAATGGTCCCGTGCTGCTCTCGCAAGTGGAGTTATCCGAGCCGGAGTTCAGGGCCGTACTGCTGACATAGCCTTTGAGGTAGGAAATCGAGCTGAATGTTGAAGCCGTGATCCCCTTGCCCCAACTCCCATTCTGACGGATCGACTTCGCGGTAAAGCTCGGGTTGATGTCGGGCATGCAGGTTCCCGACAAAGGTTGAGCTGTGCTTGTGCAAGCCGAGGAGGTGATCAGCAAAGGAGTGCCGGACACATAAGTGAATGTACCCGACAGATCCCATCCTTTGATGATCTGGCGAAGCATACGATTCGCCGATCCTCCCAAGCTACCCTCTCCGAAGGGCATATGATAGACGCCGTAGACGGCCAGGTTCTGCGGCACGCTGTTGGCGCTGATGGAGCGGTCGGCTCTGTTCTTGATCCAACCCCTGCCGTTACGCATAAGAGTCGAGGGAATCGCGTATCCACTACGTTGCGTTCCCGCATCGTCGATGTTCTTGGAGTAAGTGTAGTTGGCAGTGATGTCAAGCCCGTTGGACATCCGCTTGTGGGCGGAGATCTGCAGAGCATGATAATTGGCGTTGGCTACGTTGCCCCACGTGTCCGTCGTACCCGAGAATTGCGGCATCCAGGTCAGCATCCTGGCGATGGTGGCCTGCCCCGCGCCGCCAGAGGTGGCCGCGGCTGCTTCAAAACCACTGTAGGGAACGGTGATGGAGGAGAGAATTGCCTGTGCGGCTTGTACATTCGCCGTCGTAGCCGCGGAGTTGAGCAGGCCTTGCAGTACATAGTACTTAGGGTCGACCTGGCCGGCATAGAGCCCGCGCATATTGCTGGCGCCGGCAATGAAGTGGCTTTCGGAGCCGGCGTAGTTGATCGAGATTGAGATGTTGTTGGAGAGAGCGCGGTCAATACCGAAGTTCCAGAAGTTAAACTCCGGCGCTCGTCCTGAGATGTAAAAGTCGGCAAAGCCGGGAGCGGCGCCTGCGGCAACGTAAGCGCCTGAGCCGTTCACGGTATTGCCAACTTGGAGCGTCTGGCTGATTGCGCCTGGAGGCGTGATCGCCGGCACGGTGACTCCGACACCGCCGAAATTGGCATTGGCGATACCCGCAGAGGTGAAAGTCGTGCCGTTGTTCAGGTAGAAGACCGGCCCGGCGCCAGAACCCGCGGAATTGGCGGTATAGCTGACGGAACTGGTGAATCCGTTCTGCGAAGGGCCGTTGTAGGCATTCCCGGCTCCTCCGAGTCCGCCGGCATGGGAGTAGAGCGTGGCAAAACCGCCGCGGAACACAGTCTTACTGTTAAATTCATAGGCGAACCCCACGTGCGGCCCCCAATTCTTCCAGTAGGTATTGATTGGCGTGCCGCAATTGCAGCTTACCGCCGAGCCGCCGTGAGAGCCCGCGAATTCCAGCGCTCCCAGGTTGCCGGTTACCGGGTTGGTGAGACTGGGGTTGAGGTAGGAGAAGCGGTCCAGGGTTTCATGGTAGGGACGCATGTAATCCCAGCGCAATCCGAGATTGAGGGTCAATTTCGGCGTAATCTTCCAGTCATCCTGGAAGTACGGAGCGTAGGTGGGATAACGCGCTCCCAAAACGGTGAACGGCTGCAGCGAGAGGGCGGCTGTGCTGCCCACGGCGCCAAGCATGTAGCTGGCGTATGCAAAGCCGGAGCTGCCGCCGTATATGTAACCCGAGCCGGCCACCGGAACCGTGCATGTGGATTTCGAGCCTGAAGGAACAATGCAAGCTGTCTCGTTGGTGCTGTAGTTGAGTGTGAGCGAGGATGCGGAGCCGTCGTATGCATCGGCGTTCTCTTCCAGGCGCTGCATCTGGAAGCCGAAGGTGATGGCATGTTTGCCCTTCACCCAGAGCAGGTTGTCCAGCGTGGTATAGCTCTGGCTGACGGTAGTGGCCGTGACGCCCGAACCGCCTAATCCCCACTGATTGGGAGCGTTGCTGCCGCCGAAGTTCACGGTCGGAAACTCGGTAACCGCTTGACCGTCGGCAGGGACGCCGGTGAACCCGATGCCAAGCGTAGTGGCTTCGTATTGATTGATGCCCTGCGTGAGATTCTTGAGCGGCGGTCCACCGAAGTTGCTCCAGCCAAACCGGAACTGATTCACCAACTGTGGAGTGAAGGTGTACGAATCTCCGAAATCCATCCAGTGGCCGGCGACGATCGAGTAATCGGATCCCGTGTATGGCATAGGCAGCACAATGGAGCTGCCGGTACCGGTGGTGTTGTTGACGGAACTGGCAGCGGTGAAGGGGTAGGCTGTGCGATTGCCGCCCGTGACGACGAACGAGATCCGTTGCTTTGACGAGAGATCGTAATCAACGCGGCCCTCATAGAGCCAGTTGTCGTAGCCGCTTGCCGGCCCGCCCAGGAAATTGTTGCTGATGCCTGAGTATCCGGAAGCACTTTCAGTAACAGGAACTGTCGGGGTCGGCAGCCACTGCTCCATGGCTTTGGAGATAGGAGAAATAGCGCCCGTGGGAATCACGTTCACGGCTGCGCCGGTTGGAACTGGATTGCCTTCCGGTCCCGAAGTCGCTCCAGGGCCATAGCCGAATTGGTAGCGGCAAGGGCCATTCGTGCTCTTGGCTGTACATGCGGCTTGCGTGGTGGGATCGTAGACGGCGTAACCGGGCCCGTAATAGGTAACTCCGCCATAAGTTCCATTCAGCAACTCGGAAAAGTCGCCCGATTGCATCTTTGTTGTCGGGACGGTTACCGATGATGGGTTGGCCCCGCTGCGGGCGTGCAGCTTGTCGTAGGAACCATAGAAGAACAGCTTGTCATGACCGTTGATGAGGTGCGGAATCTTGATCGGACCTCCCACGGCGAAGGTTAACTCGTTCTGGTGATCGACAGGCTTTCCCAGCGGAACGGTCGTGACGACGCCGTTGACCACTACCTTCTTGGTGGCGGCAATTGCCGTGAACCCCCAGGTATCGAATTCGGTATTGCGCACAAAATCAGCTACCGTGCCGTGATACTGGTTGCCACCGGACTTCGTGGTGTAATTCACCATGCCAGCGCCCTGGTACTCCGCCGAAGCACTGCTGGTGACGACGTTGATCTGACCGACGGCTTCGGCCGGCACCAGATTGAAGATCGGGCGGTTGTCGCCGATCTGGCTGATGGTGGTCAAGGGAATGCCGTCCAAATAAACTTCCTGGACTCGGTTCGCTGTGCCTGAGAAGAGCGACGAGCGGCTGCCCGTCTGCGCGCCTGGCAGCAGATTCGATACCGCTGTAATATCGCGCTGCTGATTACCCGACACGAGGATCGGCAGCTCCATGTAGACACTGTTGTCGATGTCGCCGCCCAGGACTGCGTTGGTGGTCTCAAGCTGTGGGGGGGCGGCGGTCACGGTGACCTGCTCGCTTGCGGCGCCTATCCTGAGGCGAATGTTCAAGCCAAACGTCTGCATGGCCGTGAGCACGAGGTTTTCCTGCTTGAGAGACTCAAATCCCTTGGCCGCCACCGTTACGGTGTAGGCACCGGGAATCAATGGCGAGATGACGTAGTAGCCGGCGCCTGTAGTCGTTCGTTTCGTGGCTACGTTGGTGTTAACGTTTGTCGCGGTCACTGTCGCGCCTGCGATCACCGCGCCGGTCGAATCGGTTATAGTACCCTCGATGGCACTATCACCAGCGTTTTGCGCCGCGGCCCGAGGGGTAGCCCATCCCAGGCAAATTGCCAGCCCGAGTAAGAGAGTAACAACGCTAGTACAGAATCCGCGGTGCATGCCCCGCGTCTCGACGATATCAGTGATTTTGTTCATACGTCCGCTTGGATAGCCTCCTTGAAGGTGAGTCTGTGAGTTAATGGCTTTTTAGCGACAAAAAGCACCTGCTGTTTTAATTCATCGCAAAGTTACACCTCCCGCAGCTAAAATGTCAATAGGAAAAATATTTATATATATCGGGGGATGCGCAGGTCTTATCGGGAGACTCTTAAACCCCTGTTCTGAAAGTGATTGCGATACCACGCTACGCCGGCCGGCTGATCGTGAATGCTGACGCGAAAGGCAGAGTCTTCATTTCAGGCGCAGGGCGTCGTGTCCCGCTTCTACAGGGAGTCGTCTAAGCCTGGCTGGTCCGCCTCATGCGGGTCTCCCAGCATAACTTTCCGAAAATAAATTCTATAGGAAAAGCAATTCTATACAGAAATATGGTATAGGCTGTATTGTGTCTGTATCCGGATATTCGGGCTTGCGACTGATCTGTACTTTCACCCGAGGAATCCGGACCGTAGGATCGCTTGAGTGAACCTTGCTCTGTGCTTCGGGATAATCCCGAAGAAGCGGCTCGCCAGCCTCAAAGGCAGAGGCGCCGATTGGGCAGGCGAAGAATTGCACATTGAAGAAGGACTTCTATGCGTATTTGCTTTTTACTCCATGTTCGCCAGGAAAAATTGCAGGAGTACAAACAGCGCCATGCCCAGGTGTGGCCGGAGATGCGGGAAGCGCTGCACCAGACAGGCTGGGGCAACTACTCGCTGTTTTTGAAGCCGGACGGGCTTGTGGTCGGCTATCTGGAGACGGATAACTTCGAAAAAGCCTGCGCCGGCATGCAGAAATACCCGGTCAATGCCCGCTGGCAGGCGGAGATGTCTCAGTTTTTCGAGCCGATGCCGGGCGCGGCGGACGAGAATATGTTTCCGCTGGAGGAGATCTTCCATCTCGATTGAGAGGGATGACCTGCATCACAGCCGCTGCTCGACATGTACGAAGACCTGCCCAATCCTATCAGGCTGGCCGGCGCGCCAGGCCGCCATTCGCTGGAAAGCTGGATATTCGTCTTTGACAAACTCACGTGCGCCTGTTTACTTTACCTCAGATATGAAATCAATTCTTGTATGAATCGCCTGGCGCAAAGCCGTGCGCTCTCATGGGGAATGCAGAGGCAATAGGATGAACGCAAATCCGTTGTTGGGGGTCTTTCTTTGCTGGCTGGGCGGCGTGGCGTCGGCCAGCTTCTACGTTCCATTTCGCAAGGTGCGCGGCTGGTCGTGGGAGACCTTCTGGCTGGTTGGCGGCGTGATGAGCTGGATCATCGCGCCCTGGGTCGGAGCGCTGCTGCTGACCCATGATCTTCTCGGAGTTCTGCATGGCGTTTCGCCGTCGGTCCTTCTCTGGACTTACTTCTTCGGCGTCTTGTGGGGAATCGGCGGCCTAACCTTCGGGCTGGCGGTGCGCTACCTGGGCATGTCGCTGGGCATGGCTTTGTGCATGGGCAACTGCGCGGTCTTCGGCACACTGATTCCGCCCATCTTTCATCACCAGTTCGGCCAACTGCTCACGCAGCGCTCGGGCATCGTGACGCTGGTGGGCATTGCCGTCTGCGTGTTGGGCATCGTCTTTGCCGGATTGGCCGGCATCTCCAAGGAAAACGAACTTTCCACCGAGGCCAAGCAGGCCAGCGTAAAAGAGTTCAACCTCAAGCTGGGATTATCGCTGGGCATTTTCGCCGGCGTGATGAGCGCCTGCCTGGCTTTTGGCCTGGATGCGGGCAAACCCATCAAGGATCTGGTGGTGGCGCACGGGAGCAGCGCCCTGTGGCAGGGATTGCCGGTGCTGGTGGTAGCGCTGGCTGGCGGATTCACTACCAACTTCATCTGGTGCGCCATCCTCAACGCGCGCAACCGCAGCTATGGCGAGTACCTGAAGATTCCCGCTGCCGGAACGGAGACCGAGAGCAACCCCCGCTCGATCATCGGCAACTACTTCTACTCCTTTTTGGCGGGCGCCATCTGGTATATGCAATTTTTCTTTTACACTATGGGCGAGTCGCAGATGGGCGACTACAAGTTCTCCAGTTGGACGCTGTTGATGGCCAGCATTATTATTTTCAGCACGCTGTGGGGCATCGCTCTGAAGGAGTGGCACGGAGTCAGCCTGCGGACCAAGGTGCTGGTGACTCTGACGCTGATTACGCTGGTTGGCTCAACCATGATTGTGGGCTATGGAAATTATCTGAAAATGTAATAAGGGAAAATCTGGACGCCGGCAGTTGGCGAGAGATCGCAAACTGCCGGCGTCTTTTCATTTTGGCTCGCCGTAGGGAATGTCGCTGGAACTATTTCCCGCGGAGTCCGTGAAAACTACTTTACTGCCGTCGGCTGTCTTGATTTGGTTCTCCGAGAGCTTCCAGTTTTTTGCATTGGCAACTGTGCCTGCCGTAGCCGCTTCAATGTCGAGATGGTCGATGCGGAAATCGTCGAGCGTGGCATTGGGATAGGCGCTCACGTTGAATGCGCTTTTAGCGCCAGTGGCTTTGATATTCCAGATGTGCACATCGCTGAAGTGGGGAAGTCCCTTCTGCTCATCCACCCTGGTGGTGAGCACGATCCAGTACGGGGGAATATCCTTCAACCCCGGCGGCAGCGTTGCGTAGCTGTAACTCGGATTCCAGTTCATGGTGATGTGAATCGGAATGGCGACGCCCGTCAGCGTCAGATCGTGGATGCGAATGTCCGTCGCCGTTCCGCCCCGTGTGTGCGCCGACTTGAAGAGCACGCCCGAAGGAACCCCGCTGAGCGCGGTGAGGTTGTAGGCTTCGATGTTGCGAAAACCTCCCGAGGTCTCGCTGCCGATGGTGATAGCCGCCGCGCCATGGCGAATGGTGGAGTCGCGCAGGATAACATCTTCAGTTGGCCGGTTCACGCGCAACCCATCGGAGTCGCGGCCGGCCTTGAGGCAAAGCGCATCGTCGTTGACATCGATGTCGGCGTGCTCCACCAGAATCTTGCGCGAGGAGTCGATATCGATGCCGTCGGTGCTAGGTCCTTTGCCGCCCTCATTATTGCGGATGATGACGCCATCAAGATGCACATCGTGCGAGTAGAGAATCTGCACGGTCCAGAATCCAGACCTGGTGAGCAGGATGCCGCCCCCTAGCTGAACCTCGGAAGAGTTCTGAATCAGGATCAGGCGCGGACGGCGCGCATCGTAGTCCGAGGCCCAGCGCAGTCCTTTCGGCTCGTAGGATGCGCGCAGATCCCAATACGATTTCCACCAGACCGGCCCGTCGCCGTCGATGGTTCCCTTGCCGGTGATGGTGACGTTGTGCTGGTCGCGCACGTTGATGAGCGCCGCAGGCCAGCTCATCTCAATGCCTGCAATGCGGCTCGGAAGCATGGGATAGTCTTCCAGCTTCTGCGAGCCGATGAGGGTGACGCCTTCCGGCACATCGAGGGTTACGCCCGTCTTGAGAAAAAGCGAACCGATCAGATACGTCCCTGGCTTAAGGGTCACCGTTCCGCCGGCAAGTTCCGCCGCATCGATAGCCTTTTGAATCGCAGCGGTATCGAGTTGGCTGCCATCACCTTTGGCGCCGAAATCATTGGCCAAAAAGATTTTAGACTCGCACCAGGCGGCGTTCACCACGAGCGCCGCCAGCAGAAGGGCGTAAGCGCCGCGGTTTGCATATGTTTTCATTGGGGTCTCTCTTCCAAAAGGTGAATTGGACCTATCAACCCGGAAGGAACCGGTTGCAGATAGTCCATGTCCTGCATGTCGAAGCGCTTGCCATAGTGCGCATTCAGGTCAGAGTAATCGCGCGGCGGCTGGCCGGCCATCTCGTTGATTGCGGTGTTAAAAACGGAGACTTCGATCCGGTTATCTCCGTTCTTGAGGAACGAAGTAATGTCGATTCGATAGGGCGGATGCCAGAGTGATGCAACTCGCTGCCCATTGATGGAGACGATGGCGGCCTCGCGGATGGGAGGATCGAGGAGGGCGCGCATTCCGGAGGCATGAGGCGGGCGGTTGTCGATGGTTGGCGCTCCTTCGCCAAAGTCAAGAAGCACGCGCGCATTTTTTGCGGGAAGATCCCGCAAAGTGAACGATCGCGTGTAGACCGCTTTGCCGGAGTAGAACTGCCTGCCCGGAACTTCGGTCCATGAAGCCAAGGGCTCGATGGATTGGGAAGAGGCTTCGTCCCCGAAGCGAATCTGCCAGCCAGTGCTCAGATCTTCAAGGATACGCTCTGTCTGATTCTGTGCTTGTTGCTCATTCACATTCTTCTGCGCAGGAGTATCCCCCAGCACAAAAACGCGCGACTCGTAAGGCGCAAGCTGAAGCGAGATGCCTGCTCTCTTGTCGTACGCAGTGCTTGCAAGAACAGCACCTCCATCCGGATTCCAGGACTCGAGGTTGGCGTGCGCGGCGCGGAACTTGATGTTGCCGCTCACCGGCTGATTGGAAGAGTTGACGACGTAGTAAAGATCCATGCCGTCCAGTTTGCGATGGATGAAGCCGAGGTTGGATGTTTGGCCAGTTGCATCCACATCGGGCGGCAGCGCATGGTGAAGCGCATCGGCAAGATCGCTGATAGAGGCGACTAATCTGCCTTTGCGGTTGCTGCTTTGGAAAAGCCTTGCAGAAATCGCGGCGATTTCCGCGGAAGAACTCTGATCCATGAGCCCTGGCGCCTGCGATGGAAGTTTTCCAAGAGCAATCACACTCTTATTCGTTGCGTAGCTTTCGATCTTCTTGTAAGTTGTGAGCGGAATGCGGTCTGTCTGCGGAAGAATCAAGACAGGGTAGGGAATTACTCCCAGCTTGTCGATGGATGCGGCGTCGATGTAATCGATGTTGTAGCCCGCATCGAGAATCGCCGCCATCAACTCGGGCGAAATGCGCTTTTTCATCTCGTCGGTCACGGAGACGTGTCCTGGAGTGAAGGCGGACTGCGCGTCGTCCTCCGGCAGCAGGATAGCGATATCGTTAGCCGGTTTGCCTTGGCGAAGAAGCCAGCTCATACGCTGTAAATAGCGCGTTACATCGGGCATTACCGGGAACCATGGATTGTGCGCATTGAAAGCAGCGGCGGCGTACAGCGACCATCCCGGTTCGCCGGCAGCGTCAGGCGAATACGGATAGCCATGGCCGACGATCTGATTGACGCCGAGCAGGAACATGCGGTCGGCCTCGGTCTTCATGTCTAGCGGGGTGGCGCGGAAGGCCGGCGAATGGAGCCACGTCCATGTCTCGGCTGAGGTAACGTTGCGGCCATAGAGATGGCTTGCGGAGCTGGCCCAGCGAGTAAACGAGAAGGCGCGCCACTGCGGGCCTTCTCCTTCCGGAAGATTAGGAACCACTTCATCGGCGAGCGTGACGGCAGGTTCTCCGTAGGTCTGCGAGCGGAAGCGCGTGTGATGTTTCGCGGCAAAGCTGGTAACCGGCGCAAGGTAATTCTCGCGAATCAAGTCGGAGAGCGTCCGGCCCCAGTCGTGGCGCACCGCCTCAGCCTGCGGTGTTCCTCCAGCGACAAGTTCCGGCAGATGCGGAATCAGATCGTAGCCGCGACGCGCCAGAAACTCCGCGGGAAGATTCGTGGTCCAGTCGGATGCGTAAACCTCGAGCGAGTCGGAGAAGACGGCAAACGGCGGCTGGTCGTCAAAGGCATTGAGCAGCGGAGTTGCCAGGCCGTCAAGATGCGCATCGATGGCGGCGCGGGAGAAATGATCGAGCACGAATCCTTCAGCGCCAAATGCGGCCCGCTTGACCATCTGCTTTGTGTGGCTGGCGATAAAGATCAACGCCGTGCGCGTTCCGTCGCCGGCAGGAATCGCTCCGGTGTTCAGATCAATGCGTTGCGCCGAGGTGGGGTCGAAAGATTTTTCCGCTCCAGTGACGACGAATGCGGCAATGAGCTTTTCTCCCTCAGTCAGCGTTGGAGCAGCGAGCGTGGCCCCAGTGACAGGAACGGCCACGACACGCAACCGGCCCGCCGCTAAATCGAGCGTAGTTTTAGGACCGCCATACGGCCAGCCGCTGCCCAGGGTAATATCGACGCGCATACCCAGCGAGCGCGCGGTTACATTGGCGAAGCGCACATCGTCGAGAAACTCAGGCGAAATGTAAGCAAGATTCTTGATGCCTTTGCTTTCATCGTCGAGCATCAACGGATAGACGGGCTGAATTTCCACTCCGCCAATGCCTACAGAATGCATGGTCTCAAGCTCCTTCTGCAGCTCCGGTTTGGTGACGGCGGGTCCAAACCACCACCAGCGCATCATCGGCCGGGCGTCATCGGGAGGAGATTGAAACTGGCGATAGAGTGTGGCGATTGTTTCCGGTGGAATGGGCGTGGGGGGAAGATGGAAGGCCGCGAGAGAATCCGGCTGCGCTGGATCAAAGTCGGGAACATCCGCGCTGAAGAAATCCGTCAGCGGCAGTTTTGCGGCGCGAATGCCATGCAGAACGCAACGCGCCAGCTCGTAGGCGCCGTAGCTGTTGAAGTGTGTGTCGTCGCTGATGGCGTCGGGCTGATTCGGAAAAACATTGGCCGGGTAGTGCATGAATGCCTTCGCGGACGCTTCAGGTCCCATCGCCTCGAAGAGCGTCTTACTCATCGCATTCAGGTCGATCAACGCGGCGTGCTGCGCGGCGGCAACCTCCCGCACCGCCTCGGTATACGGAGAAAGCGAGTTGGTGATTATTCCTGAGGCGTCGAAGGTGCGGCGATTCATGCTGGTGACCAGAACCGGCGTTGCTCCTTTGGCCCTGGCTTGGCTTATGTAATCCGTCAGCAGCGTTTTATAGTCGTCCAGCGAAACGGCGTTGGGTTTCTGGTCGTTGTGGCCGAACTGAATGAAGAGATAATCTCCCGGTTGAATCAGCGACATGACCTTGTCCATGCGCTGCTCCGTGATAAAGCTGCGAATCGTTTCTCCGGATTCGGCATGATTGGCAATCACCACGCCGGGACGGAAGAAGCGCGGAAGCATCTGACCCCACGCCGCCCAGGGTTCAACGGTTTGATCGACGACCGTGGAGTCTCCAGCCAGGTAGACAGTGGTCTCATGAACCGGCTCGATGGCGATGGAATGAATGCTGGGATGGGCGCCATTGAACTCCAGTGTGAGCTTGTCATCCCAATCCAGGCTGCCGATTTCGCGCAGCTTCAGCTTGACCTGACGGTTGGGGTCACCGGCAATTTGCGGCACGCGGAGATTCACGTCGAAGCTCCGCGTCAGCGGAGTGCTGGGCGTAATAGCAACCTGCTCAATCATCAGACGGCGCGACTCGGCGCGCACGGTGGTAGAGGACGGTTGGCTGGAGCCGAAGCTGACGGTTACGCGATAGCTTCCCTCCGGCAGCGCGGCGGAAAAAAAGAATGGCTTGTCGCTGGCGCAGAAGCCCGCCTTCACCTCGGGAACTGTATTCAGATCGAAGCCGGGAGTAGGCGGTGAATAAACCGAGGCCGCGGTCAGCTGTACCGCTCCCGCCTCGGTCGCGCCTGGTTGACCGCAAATGAAGCTCTGGGCCTGGGCGGCGAGCGTCCCGCCGGCAAGAATTAATGCAAAAAAACGTTGCATGACTGCCCTCAATTCAAATTGATTGTCGTACATCCAACAAAATCAACGGACATTTACTTCACGCCCGCCACTTCAAAACTATACGTGCCCGATTCGAGTTTGTATCCTGTCATACCATCTCTCACGGCTGGATTTACCAGCGGCTTTCCGTTCAGCGTGTAGGATGCGGCCTCGGCTGCGGTGAGGCTCAGCCAGCCGCTCGTGTTGGGCGGAATGGTCACGGTCCAATGCGCACGATCGCCATCCACGGTCCAGCTCGAATGAATTTCGCCGTAGGCAGACTGATAGCGCAGATCCAGGCTGCCGAGTCTGCGGTCGAAGACAGGATGCAGAACGATGGTGTGAAAGCCGGCATCGAGCGGCGTGGTGTCGATGCCAGCGGCATAGCGGTAAACCCAGTCCGCGACCGCGCCATAGGCATAGTGGTTGAAGGAGTTCATGCCGGGGTCGGCCAGCATCTGATCGCCGTTCCAGCGTTCCCACATGGTTGTCGCGCCGTGCTGCACCATGTAGCCCCACGACGGATAGTCGGTGTTGAGCAGCAGCTTGTAGGCCAGCTCGGGATAACCGGCCTTGGTCAATTCTTCCAGCAGATATGGCGTGCCGAGAAAGCCTGTTGCCAACAGATCATGATTGGCATGGATTTTGTCCACGAGCTTCTTTGCCGCTGCGGCGCGTAACTTGTCTAGGAGCAGATTCATGTGCAGCGCCAGGACGTAGCCGGTCTGCGTGTCTCCTCCGCTGCTTTTCGCATTCGGATTGTTGATGGCGCCAAAGGAAGATGCGCTGTTATCCGCCCCGGCCACAAAGCCTTCGTCGCGCACGAATTGCTTTTCAAAGGCGGCGCGAATCTTTTCGAAGAGCTGTTTGTACTTCTCCTCATCCTGCGTACGCCCCGTGGCGTGCGCCATCTCGCGCATCAGCGTAACGTCATAGGCCCAGTATGCGGTTGCGATGAGAACGATGTCGGTCTTGCCTTCGGGTGAGAGCCAGTCGCCGTAAGGAGTTCCAGATTCGTTGCGCCACAATCCATCGGGATTCGCGGCAGCAATCGCGTCCAGATACTTTTCCATCGCCGCCCAGTTTTCTTCGATGATGCTCTTGTCGCCGGATTGCAGCCATGAGGCCCACGGAATAATCACGCCCGCATCGCTCCAGCCCGCGCCCTTACCAGTTGTTCCCCGCGACGGGTTCGGCGCATAGACACCATAGAAGGGCGTCCCCACCTGAGTGCCGCGCATATCCGTGGCAAACTTGCGCGAAAAGGCGGCGAGATCCATGTTGTAACTGGCCGCGCGCCAGAAGACCTGCGCATCGGCCATCCATCCCAGCCGCTCATCGCGCTGCGGGCAATCTGTGGGTACGCCGACAAAATTCGACCGCTGGCCCCAGAGAATGTTGCTCCACAGTTGGTTGATGAGCGAGCTGCCAGTTTTGAGCTCGATCGTGAATGGCGCGTCGGTGTGAAAGACGACTCCGGTCACCGCGTCCTTGCCCGGCACCGTCGGCAGTCCGGTTAACTCCACATAGCGGAAGCCGTGGAAGGTGAACTGCGGCGTGTATTCCTCCACACCGTCGCCGGCTAGTATGAAATGGTCAGTGGCTTTGGCGGTGCGCAGATTGTCCGTATAGACGGTTCCATCGCTGTTGACGATCTCGGCATAACGCAGGCGAATGTCCGTGCCCGCCGGCCCTTGCACGCGCAGGCGCACCACGCCGGAAAAGTTCTGCCCGAAGTCGTAGACATAGACTCCCGGAGCGGGGTTTGCGACAGACTTGGCATCCAGCGTGCGCTCTACACGAATCGGCGGATAATTCTGCGCCACGATCGTCATCGTCTGGGGCTCGACAACCGACGCAGTTTTCCAGCCGCTGGCCGCAAAATCCGCAGTGTCCCAGCCCGGCTCGGTGAGGCGCGCGTCCTGGCTCTCGCCGTCATAGATTTCGGAGTGGAGAATATTCGATGTACTCGCTTGCCAGCTTGCATCGGTTGTTACCCACTCGATGCTGCCGTCAGTGTGTTCGATGCGCAACTGGGCGCGGAAAGCTGGCAGCGTATCGCCGAAGTTGTAGGGCTGCTGAGCCCACTTCAGCGGCGACGCATACCAGCCCGGTGCCAGTAGCGCCGCCAGCGTATTCTTGCCTTGGGTCAGTTCCGCCGACACATCATAAGTCTGGTAGTTGAGCAGTTGACGATAGTCGGTCCAGCCCGGCGCAAGAACTTCGTCACCTGTGCGACGGCCGTTGAGGAACACTTCATAAGCGCCTAGCGCTGTCGTATACAGTCGCGCCGACTTCACGCCCTTCGTCACGTCGAAGCTATGGCGCAGAGCTTTCACCTGGCCAGGAATCCATGGATGGCCCAAGGATTCGTCCGCCATTCCAGGCGCCAATTTGCAGACTACTGCATTCTTCCATCCCCTATCGTCAAAGCTCTTCTGCTGCCATCCGGAAGCGGCCTCAAGCGAGTTCTTCCAACTCGTCTCGCTCGAAAAAACTTCCGTGGTCCCATCCGTGTACTCCACAAAGAGCGTCGCGATCATGGGCGGAGCATCGCCCTTTTCTTTAGCCTGAAAGTAATGCACCTGCTCGATGGCGATGGAGTTCGAGCCAGTCGTCAGAGCGTTAGTCGCATCGGCGCTCACAAACTTCTTCCACGGAAAATGTCTCCAGGTAGGATAAGGGCTGGCCGTCATTACCTGTGCGCCATTGATCCACGCCGAGACGGTGTCCTGCGCGGTGGCGTAGAGCGTGGCAGAATGCACGGGCTTGGCCAGGGTTACCGATTGCCGAAAGGCTACATGCTGCTCAGTAGATTTTCCGGCGGCCAATGCCTGAGCGTCCGGCGTCGCAATTTGGTCGGGATAAGCAATCCAGGCCGCAGGAGCGTGACGCACCGCGGCCTCTTCAGGCGTTTCGTATCCGATCCATTGCGCGCGCCACGGCTGCTTCAGCAGTCCCGACTCCCACCAACTGACGGGGCTCTCAGGCGCTGGCTTGCCCTCCTGATCCCACACCAGGACAATCCAGTAGTAGCGTGTTGAAGGAGCAAGCGCGGGTCCGGCATACTGAACCCCGACCGACTGCCCGCTGGCCACGCGTCCGCTGTCCCACACGTCCGCATGGCCCACGGCGAGCAGCTCCGGCTGGGAGGCTATAAGCAGCCGGTAAGCCGATTGGCGCGCGCCCTGGCGGCTGTCGCGCAACTGCCAGGAGAATCGCGGCTGCGCGTCGTCAATGCCCAGCGGCGTTGTCATCTCGTCCACGCGCAAGGCGGCTGGACTCGACGCTTGCGCACACGCCACGAAGGCGCACATCGCTATCCCCACTCCGAGGCAAACCGCCGCCATCGCAAGCCGCACACACGCGCGGCAGATATTCGTATTCATTGCGCCTGTACCTCAACCACTGAATCTTACAGTATTGATGCCGAAAACTGCAGATACAACGGCGCTTTGATGCGTCTGCTCAACTCACTTATTTGCGCCGGGGCAGAGTCTCCTTTTCGTAGTTGCGCACTGTCTGCAGCCATCCGATGCCTTCGGGAACATTGTGGCTGGCGCAGTAGTACTCCCACACTGCAGACCAGGGCAGCGATTTGTTCTCCTCGAAGAGCGCCATGCGACCGGCGCCGTCGTAATTCTTTTCCGCGGCCAGTTGCAGCGCAGCCGGCTCCAGCAGCGCCAGCAACAAAGCTTTGCGCATATTACGCGCGCCGATCACCCAGGCCGCGATGCGGTTGATGCTGGCGTCGAAATAGTCCAGGCCGATGTTCACTCGCGAAATAGCGCCGCAGCGCACGATCTCCTGGGCAATGGCAATCGTGGCGTCGTCCAGCAGAACCACATGATCGGAATCCCAGCGCACCGGCCGCGAAACATGAAGCAGAATCTCGTCCAGGAAGCACAGCGCCGTGGAAATCTTGTCGGCGACACTCTCGGTGGGATGAAAATGCCCGGCATCCAGGCAGAGCAGCGTCTTGCGCGTGGCCGCATAGGCCAGATAAAAGTCGTTGGAGCCTTCCGTGTAGCTCTCCGCGCCAATGCCAAAGAGTTTGCCCTCAACGGCCACTTTATGATGCTTGCCGAGAGGAGCGGCAATGATTTCGTCCAGGGCCTCGATCAATCTTCTGCGCGGCCCGATGCGATCCGCGGGCAGATCCTTGTCCCCATCCGGAATCCAGATGTTCATCACCGCAGGAGTTCCCAGCTCCACTCCAAAATATTCGCTGATGCGGCGACACGCCAGGCAATGATCGATCCAGAACTTGCGCACCTTGGCATCTGGATGGGTCAGAGTGGCTTTTTCGCTGAGCGGATGCGAGAAGCAGGTGGGATTGAAGTCCAGGCCCAGATCGTGCGCCTTGGCCCACTTTACCCATTTCTCGAAATGCTTCGGCTCAATAACGTCCCGCCCCACGGGCTTGTCCGTTTCGAGATAAATTGCGTGAAGATTGAGCCGCTTCTTGCCCGGAATCTGCGCCATGGCAACTTCAAAGTCTGCGCGCAGCTCGTCAGCGGTCCGCGCCCGCCCCGGATAGTTGCCGCTGGTCTGAATGCCGCCGGTTAAATCGCCCTCGGGATTTTCAAAACCGCGAACGTCGTCTCCCTGCCAGCATTGGATGGAAATCGGAATCTGCTCCAGTTGGGGAAGAACCTTCTCGGTATCCACTCCAATCTCCGCGTAACGTTCTCTGGCCAGATCGTAGGCTGTTTGAATCTTCTGCGTAATCTTCATCACTGAACATCCTTTCTTATTTCTCTGCTACAAATTGCTGAAAATTATTCCATACGGAGTCCGGAATCGGCTCCAGCGGACGATACTCGTCGATCTCGAAAGACTGCCGGATCAGGGCGCGCGCCGCGTCGAGGCTGGGAATTTCACCCAAGGCAATCATCTGCGAGCAAATGTTGCCAAGTGCGGATGCCTCCACCGGCCCGGCGCTTACCGGCAACTGGCAGGCGTTGGCGCACAGTTGATTGAGCAGGCGATTTTTGCTGCCGCCGCCGACAATGCGAATTCTGGTCAGGCTTTGGCCGCGCAACGATTCCAGTTGCTCCTTGACCAGCCGATAAGAAAGCGCCAGGCTCTCCAGGGCGCAGCGCGCAAATTGCGCAGCCGTCTCGGGCGCGGGCTGACGGGTTTCCACGCAATAGTCCACGATGGACTGCTTCATGGAATCCGGATTCAGGAATCGCGCGTCGTCGGGATTCACAATCGACCGCCAT
>Ga0302319_10003755_pt1 | contig 31510 bp, 27 predicted proteins | sample Bog_T0_2_FD_203319 | JGI IMG/M metagenome (GOLD analysis project Ga0302319, IMG submission 203319) | Peat permafrost microbial communities from Stordalen Mire near Abisko, Sweden - Bog_T0_2 | ecosystem: Environmental > Terrestrial > Soil > Wetlands > Peat | place: Sweden: Abisko, Stordalen Mire... | reverse complement strand
ACCGCCACTTACCGCCATTATGGCTGCCTGCACTGTCTGGTGAACGTGTTGAAACGTGTATGAAAACCTGGGCGGTTCGACTCAGACGATTTCATTTCAAAAGTCAGTCACCCGCCGGAATTGGTACTGAAAGATTGCGACAAATGGAACGCGCGAGGAATTTCTTGATTTCGTTATGTCGGGGTATGGCCTCTTAGCGTCCGGTCTTAGGATGGACACAGTCTGTATATCTAAATCAGATTTCAATAAACTAGCGAAAATCCGCTCAAATCAAAAGGATATTCGCGCTTACTCGTCACAATTTCTCACTCCTAACTGACACTTTTGCTGACAGTTTAACTGAATGCGACATGAAGTTGCTCGAACAGTTGTTTGTTATGGACACATCGTAAACAAACCTGCGGTTCCGTCCGCAGAGTCTATCGGCACCGGCGTGACTGGCAACGGTCGGGTCGGAAGCTGCCGAGACAATGTACCTCACCCGTTCGGGTGCGGAAATGACCGTGAGGTTGTCTCCGTGGCTGCCAGCGTCAAGGCGGTTGGAGGGCTAGACTGGTTGACACGCCCAACCTAGGTGAACTGCCGCAAGCATCGTCAAATGTAAGGAGCCAAAGACGCTTACAGGCTCCAACCAAAACGGTAAGCAGTCAGGCTGCCCGTCTTCAGTATGCGGGCACACGGATAATACGACTGCCGGTGCAGTGGGAGGACTACTTCGCGGAACGTGCGTTCCACAAGAAGTTCGGCATCACCCGCAAGCAAGCCGGGATTAAACCGTCGTGAAATCGGCTCCGCTCACGCGGGGCTTTGTTGCGGCTTGAGCCGGATGAGGCGAAAGTCTCACGTCCGGTTCTGAGGGGAGGGAGTGACAGCAATGCCGCTCCCTTACCCGACCAGTGTGCGGCTGAACCGCTGCCAGTCCAGCCGCAAATTTTCAAGGCTTCAATCTCCTTGCATTGTTTTTGCTTTTTGGAAATCTTCCCCTAGCCGATGCGCCAGAACCGCCAGTTGGCATTTACTTTTTTGCTTTTACGAAGGCAAAATTTGCAGCGGGAAATTCACAAGAATAATCTTGGCAATTTCAGGCGAAGGGCGAAAATTCAACACATCGGACAGGGCAGTTCAAAACAGATATAAAAATATGAAACCAACCGGAGCGATTTTCTTGGCAATGGGCATGGTTTTTTCGCCGCATTTGCTCCACGCACAAAACACAACACTGGAAAATCTGAATACTCTGACCGCACAGATTCAGTCCAACGGCCAGACGCAAACGGACTCGGTGGTTCAAGTCGTGGCGGAATCGCAAGGGCTGCAATTGGTGCCGCCGGATGCTTTGCCTCGCAGCGGAACTTTCTGGCTGATGATGCCAAATGGTGTTTCTGCACCGTTACCCTGCCCGCCACAAAATCCAAGCACGCCGGTATTTCAGATTTCCGATGGACAGTTTCTTGTGGACGATACGGCTGGACAAGTTTTTGCAAACGCAAATCAGGCCAATTCTCAAGCCAGTCCTGCCGCCGTAACCGCCGCCGTGGAAACACAGGCAACCGCCGTGGTTAATTTAATCAACCAAGTCCAGCAATCGGAACTAAATCGGGAAATGGCGGCATTGCTAGGCGAGGATGAGTCACAAAATCCGCAAGCTTTTGTCGCGCCAACAAACATCGTTTATTCAGGACTGGCGTTGCAAATCACAAATGTCTCGAATGGTCTGGCGTATCTGAATCTGCTCAATGCGACAAATTGGGTTTATGCGATTTGGAGCACAACCAATTTGCTGACAGGCTGGCAGGTGGAAACCGAAATCTGGCCGACAGACACCAACTGTATGCCGTTCAGCGTGCCGACCGCCGGGCGGCAGAATCTTTTTCTTCGGGCGGAAGATTGGACGGACGTGAGCAGTCACGGCGATGGGTTGCCTGATTGGTGGATTTGGTATTACTTCGGCAACCTTAACGAAACAGCGACCAATCTTGACAGTGAGGGGAACACGCTGCTTTCTGACTTTGCCAGCGGCAACAACCCGAACACGCTTGAATTTTCAATCGAAGTGACGAATAACTATGTGACCAGCATGAATGTGCCGGTGACATTGAATGTTTCTGCTGGCGTGCCAAGCTATGTGGCCGTCTCGGTGGACGACACAAATTATGCGACTGATGCTTCTTGGACGGCCTACACCTCATCTTACCTCAATGTAAATCTTGGTTTCACCTCCGGTTGGCATGATGTTTGGATTGGTTTGCGCGGTTTTGCGGATGATCCGACCACGGCGGCTTGGCAATACAAGCGGCTTTACCTGACATACACGGCACCGCTGCTGGTAATCACCAATCCGACCGTCAGCACTTTTTCCGTGCCGTTGGCTCAAATCAACGGGTATTCTCCGCAAGCACTGGCAAGCGTCACCTATGACATAAGCAATGCCGTTGGCGTTGTCACCGGCCAGAGCGGTGCGATTACCGGCAAGTATTACGACCCAAGCACTTGGGCATTTACCACGAATTATTTTGAGGCGGTGGACGTGCCTTTGGCGGTCGGACTAAACATCATTTCACTGCACGCCACGGACACGGCGGGCAATACGACGACCACGAATCTTAACTTAACGCTCGACTATTCAAGCCGCACGAATCCACCGGCAGTTCAATTGAACTGGCCGAAGAACGGCGAACAAATCAGCGGCAGCAGCTTCACATGGCGCGGATGGGTGGATGATCCAATGACAACGGTTTCCGCTAAAATCATCGGTGCCGATGGAAGCACCAACAAGATTGCTGGTCTGGTGGAACGCAACGGAAATTTTTGGGTGGAAAACCTGCCGATGCCCAACGGCACAAACAGCCTGACGCTGACGGTGACAGACTCGGCGGGCAACATTGCGACCACCAACATCACCGTTTCCACCAGTCCGTTGACGGTGACAATGACGCCGATTCCCGACAATCAACTTTGGTATAAAAAGGTCACGGCCACCGGCAGCATCAGCGATTCAACCTATTCGCTCTGGATTAACGGGGTAAAGGCAGGTGTCACTAACGGGGTTTGGACAGCGGCAAGCGTGCCAATGACAGACGGCGGCGTGGCGAGTTTTAAGGTCACTTGTTATGCGCCGGGCGAGACACAACCCGACGGGTCAACTAACAATGTCAGCGGCAACTAAAAGGAAAAACATGAAGACATTTTCAATTCTTTTTTGTTTGCTGGCGGGAATTACGGCGGCTTGCGCCTCAAGCAGTCCAATTTATCCGAATCAGGACAAACCCATGCGCCTGTATGTGGAAAGCTATGATTTGGGCGAGACAGGCAATGACCATTGGTCGGAATACGATTATGACCAAAACGGAAATGCTGTCAGCTTCTATGTAGATGACCGCCGTGGTGAAACAAGCGCCGCTTGGTTTGACGGGTCTGGTGGCAATGGCGAATGGATATGGCATGAACAAATCAGCGATGATTACGGTTCCCAGACAAACGATTCACATTCCGTCACCGTCTGGCCTGCGAGTTCCTATCCCGATGTGGCCGACGGCACCGTGACCATGACAGGTTACGGCAGTGATGATTATGACGAAACTGCCGGTTCACCGATTGTCTGGGAGCATTGTGACATTGGCGTGCCGATTGTGGATTCCAGCGATACCGATGTGGAAAATCTTTACGGGTCTGGCGACAGCTATTTTACATACCAAGACCATGAAGCTCGACACGCTCAAGCGGTGATCAAATTACAGACGGGCGGCAAAGCCAAGTCGCAACGGCAAAATCTGATTGCCTTCAACGGCTCGGCCAACAGAACCATTCCCGTCAGAGACCCGTTCTGGCATAGCCCCGGTCTTTATGTTCAAAGACCCTCAATCCCGCCGCAAAACATAACCGTGAACGGCAAAGCCTTGGGCAGTGATGGAAACCTGTATGTGATTTTGCCGGACAATGACGAGGTGGATGTAACTCCCACAGTTGATGGCATGGATTATTATACCTTTGGCCTTACAGCGAACAAATACACGCCTGTCATTGCCGCGCGTGGCAACGGCAATAATTACGACGATATATCCGTCACCAATCCAGAGTTTTGCGTGGGGCAAACATTGACGTTTTGGTTAAACTGGAATCCGCCAGCGACAAACGCAGACAGTATTTTGTGGCATCTGCCAGACAAGTTTGTCAATCAGGCAACTAACTACTCGTCCACCTGCACGACTTATGTTAAGAATAACGACTTGCTCACCAATGCCACGACTCAGTGCTGGTATGTGCGCGACCCCGGTGGCGCTTGCAGCGTGAGAGAAGCATTGCATTTCTCCAATGGTCAAAGTGTGAACGTCGCGGCGGCTGGAAACTTTACGATTTATAGACCGAGCGTTCAATTTACTCCAATCATAACAGGAACGCCTACCATATCGGCGTCTGGTCAGACGTTTCCACAAACAATTATAGAAAACGGTGGCATTTTATTTCAGGCAACAGTTACATCCACGGATTTTTCAGGCAATGCAAACTGGGTGCAACTTATCAATCGGAGTGTTGAAGGCGATTGGCCGGGCTATGTAAATTTAAGCACTTATGGTAATTATTGCCTAGACAACGATCCGTTTTACAACACGCAAGGCGGCCTTCCGGGAACGCCTCCGGTTAATACTCTTGTGACATCAGGATCAACTACTGTCCTTCAATTTGGCGCGGGCGGTGCAGGCGATGAACCGGGTGTCGGCTGCTACCCTTTTGTTGTGTCTATTACAGATTCTTTCAAAACATATCTCGTTTTCAAACCCGTAAACGATGGCATTTGGGTAACACTCGGACGGGTATATTGGGGTTGGTCAGCTTACGCAGTAGTAGATGCTGATGGAACTGGCGACATGATTGATTCTTCAACCAATGCCCCGACTTACACAGACACAGATGAATTTCCTGTGTGGCAGAGCGTTTACAAAAACTCGAAATAAACGATATGAACAAGAGAACAATAACTCATATAGTTTTGTTAGTTGTAATTATTAACTTTTTAAGCCAAGGGCGAGGAGAAACAAATAAGGTTGTAAGCCTAAAATCGGTCGCAAGCAATAATTCAACAACAAACCGCCCTTCTTGGTCGGTAAAATATACTGCCTGCGAAGGAAGCACTGACACCAACGGGCTGTCATGCAATTTACGGGTTGAAAATGATCAAGGCAATCCGCTATGCACGATTGACATAAACAATAAATCAACTAACGCTTTTCTCAAATGTTGGAATATTTATCGAGTCGCTTATTTGAAAATTGACCTTTTGGATTCAGAGGGCAAATTAATTGATAAAACTGAATTAGGGAAACAGTGCGGAACAATACCAGACCAGCAGCAGTGGGAAGTCTTGGCGCATGATAGACGAGTTGAATGGTCTTCGGGACAAGCTAGAACGCCCGGTTTGGGAGTGCTTGTCGCAAAGCAAGATCACCAATATGGCACGCATTTTTATATCTCTGATTTATTTGAGTTAAAACGAGCGGGTGAATACACGCTGCGCGTGCAGATACCGCTCGTCCAGCTTGTCGGAAGCAAATTTCAAATAACGTGGCTGCCAGAGATTGCTGGCAAAATTCAGATTCGGTCTAGCGACGCGCCAAAATAAAACAATTCACGCGAGCACTATCCCAAGCCTTCTTAAACGGAACTCCCCTGCGTCTCCGGCGAGAGATTGTCAGGCGCGGGCTTGCGCTTGGCCTTGCGGATTTTTACCTGCCGGGCAATGTCCGGCGCAAAGCCGATGGGTGTTTGAAAACACCGTAAGCGTCCCACCGAGCACCTCTTGACGGATTCGCAGCAGAGCCTGAGAAGTGTCAGATAAATATGCTCTGACAACTATGCTGAGGCCTTTTGAGGCAGGAGGGTTTTGGCCCAGTTGGCCGGCGTGACTTCGTGGACTTGCTGGTTGGTCATCTTGGGCAGGCGGGTGTCGAGTGCGCCGCACGAGGCAACCAAATTCACCAGCCGGGGGCGGCGGTTGTCGTTGCGGACATAAAGCTGATAGGCGATGCGGTCGCCCCCGTTGCAAAAGCGTTTGAAGGCAAAGCGGAGCATCGAGAGGATGTCCCAAAGCCGTCCGGCCTCGTCCTGGCCGATGACGTTCGGCGGCACGGCAACTTAAGCGTCGAAGACGCGACGGGTGAGAAAAACCGGGAAGCGGATGCCCGCCTCGGCGGCGGCGGTGGAAACGTCCACCTGTTCGCCGTCCTCGACGGCCTGTTTGCGGGTGTAGGCGTAAATGATGTTGTCCATGATGAATCTCCTTTTGGAAAATGGGCGAGCCTTGCGGCCCGCCCGTTTGATGATTATTCAGATTTTTCGGAAGCGATGCGGAGTGTGATCCGTCCGTCCAGCGGCAGTGTTTCGATCTGTATGTTGAAGCCGTTGCCGTCTGCATGTGCCCATGCTGCGCCGATGCGCGTCCAGTAGCCCTTTTCCGAATTCCCGTTGCGAACATGGTAGGCGATGTGGCTGGGGGTTTTGGAAGTGGCGGTTTGTTTTTTAGTGTCAGTCATGTGAAGTCTCCTTTTTGTTTCCAGGCTGCGCCAATCGCGGCCTGATGGCACCAAACGGAAGCCCCCAAAGCTGGGGCGTAGCGACACCGCGCAATCTGAAAATTGGGGGAAACCTTTAGGGGGAACCGATTTTCTGATTGCGGGGACTGGCGGGGGCTTCAACGTGCCAATCAGAACGTCCGCGTTGGCGTGGCTGTGGAAAAAACCAGTGGAGACGATTTCACGCTGACACCGCTAAAAAAACATGACGCCTGAAATTCCCCGACAAGTTGCCGCTGGCATCATGTCGGATGCACCGCATTTCGGTTGTCGGTGAACGTGCGCCAGATATAGCATCGGGTGATAACGCGTATCCGGCGGTAAACGCCAAGTGACGATTTGGACGGCAAAGTTAAGTTCGCAAGGAAAAATCTCATGGAAAAAAGTGGACAACTTGCCCTCGCGGATTGAAAATCCCCTCGGATGCGATGGGGGCGGATAGCGAAAGCTTCTATCGTAAGGCAACAATATTTATCGGCATGAGCGATTTGACCAAAGCGATTCTTGATCGAGAATACAGCCTCGAAATGGTTCGGCATTTTAAGGACGATACCGATCTGCTTAATGAAATTCTCGACTATGGCTCCCAGCTACTTCTCCGAGCAACCAGCAATAGCCCACGTGACGAAAAGGCCATTTGCATTATCTACATGCAACTTCGCCAGGTGTTGGTGCATCTGGATGGAATTGCCGTGTTGGCTTCTGCTGGGTGCTGTTTCAGTGCTGTGTTGCAAATCCGGTCCATTTTGGAAATTGCCCACGCGATGGAATGGATATTATTGGCCGACACTGACGCCAAGATACGTCATCTTTGGGTAGCGAATCTTCGTAAGCGGCGGCAATGGCAGTCCAGGGGAATACCGGGCACACCTGAAGCAGCACTCGATCCTGATGCGGTAAGCCGTTTTTCGCCTACGCCTGAACAATTAGCAGCACTCAAGGAAGAAGTTCGGGGCATTGATACATTTCTTGCGCTGCCGGAATTCTCAGCAATTAATGCTAAATTTCAACCGACCTATGCAGCTCGCGGGTTTGATAAGCAATGGTATGAAGTCTACGCGACGCCGCCTGATAATCTTTCCATTCGCAAAATTGCAGACGCAATCGGCAAGATAAAAGAGTATAACTATATTTACAGTCATTTTTCTGCTGTCGCCCATGGGGGCGATTTATACAAAAATGTAGTTTTTGGACAGAGTATTTTTATCAATCCTGTCCGTGATCCACAGGATGTCCCAAAATTACGGCAGTGGGCGGCGACGCTTGTCTTGCGCGTCTATCGAATGGTGTTGGAACAATATCTCCCAAGCGAAATAGCGCATTTGGATCAAAAATATGTGAACGAATGGAGGGTGCGTTTTTTGAAGGAATATTCCATAAATATTACTCCACAAGACACGATTATTTAGCAAATCTGGTCGCACCTTTACGCAGTAATCACCAACATAATCCTGCCGGCCACAAGCGCATGACGGAAAAAAGGGCGGGCTGTGACGCCCGCCCGTGAATGTTTTTCGGAAGCAACGCCTGCCGTCACTTTTCAAGCTCGCGGACAACCGCACCGACGGCAAGCGTGCCTGCGGCCACCAGCGTAAGCGGAGCAGAAACAGTAAGCACGGCTGCTCCAAGTATTACAATCGCTGCACCGAGAAACGAATTGCTCAATTTGCCCGAATCTTCATTCGGATTTTGGTCGTCGTGATTTGTGTTCATAAGGATTTTATGTGTTGGCATTTGTGTTCAGGAATTTTCACCGCTCGTAGCTGTTGCCCGCTTTGCGCGGAGCCGTTCTATTTGTCTTTTGATGTCGTAGGCTGCTCCTGTGCTTACGACCCCAGCGGTCTGATCTAACGCGAGAACCTGCTCGTCTGCTTGCGGCCCCGTGAAGTGTTGGACGGTCGAACTTTGGACTTCGCTTGCAACCAGCGAGTCGAGAATATCCAAATCGCGCTCCAATTGGCGGTCGTAGGCATTTTGCTCGTAGATTGCCATGGCAATCGCAGACAGAGCCATCCAGCGAGCGAGTCCTTGTGACAGCAGTATTCCCAGTCCATTCATCGTCTCCCTTCTCGCCTCACCGCGCGTTCAACTTGAAAATGCCGGACGATTTGCGGCGCGCAATTTTCCGGCGTCTAAGCGCTACGATCCTTCAATCCCCCTGCCTGCGGTCGCGCGAAGCGATGAGAAATTGCGCATCGGTTATTTATCTTCCGATTTTCAGGAACATCCAACGTCACGCCTTATCGCCGAATTATTTGAGCAGCACGACAGGAGTCGGTTTGAAATTTATGCCTATTCCTACGGTAAAGATGACGGGGGCAAGATGCGGACGCGTATCGCGGGCGCTGTTGATCGGTTTTATGACATACGCATGACGGCAGATCACAATACCTGCAAACACATTGAGCGGGATGGGGTGGATATACTCGTGGACTTAAAGGGTTATACGGAAAGCCATCGGTTAAGCCTTATGGCGCTCCGCCCCGCTCCCATACAGATTCATTATTTAGGTTTTCCAGGAACTACCGGAGCGCCTTTTATTGATTATTTTATTAGCGATCCCGTTGCTTCGCCCCAAGGGGCGGACGAACTGTTTTCCGAATGCCTGATACGGTTGCCGCATTCTTACCAGATCAATGATCGTAAGCGTGCTCTGCCGGAAAACGCCCTACCGCGATCAGCCTACGGTTTGCCGGATGGAGCTTTCATATTCGGGGAGTTTAATAACGCCTATAAAATTACACGAGATGTGTTTAATGTCTGGATGCGGTTGCTTGTCGCAGTAGAAGGAAGTGTGCTTTGGCTCTATGAAAAGAATCCCGAAGCAACAGCCAACTTAAGACGTGAGGCTGAAAAGCAAGGGGTTAATCCTTCGCGGATCGTCCCGGCGTTACCGCTGCCTCAATCGGAGCATTTGCAGCGCTACCGGCATGCCGATCTGTTTCTTGACACATCTCCGGTGTGCGGCCACACGACCGCAAGCGATGCGTTGTGGTGCGGCGTTCCGGTGGTGGCAATAGCAGCAGATAGTTTTATTAGCCGCGTGGCGGCGAGCTTACTTTGTGCCGTGGGCCTGTCCGAGTTGGTCACAACCGATCTTGCAGCCTACGAAGCGTTGGCGCTTGCGCTCGCTCGCGATCCTAAAAGACTGGAAGGGCTGCGGCGTCATCTTGAAGAAGGCCGCATGCGCTTCCCGCTCTTTGATAGCCTCGCCTCGACGCGTGCGCTTGAGGCGGCCTATGCCCATGCTGCCAAGCTTCACCGAAGTGGACATGCGCCACAGGCATTCACACTTCCTTTGCCTTCTTGATTGCAACAACTTTCAGCGGTCTTGATCTGGTTCGTCCGGCTCACGTTCCGGCGTGGGTTCCGATGGCTCAATCGTCATGTCGCGCTTGGCGTCCTGCTCCTGCTCGTATTGCTCGCGCACGGCATCGCGCACTGTGTCAAGGCTCTGCTCCGGCGTCTGGTGCTGCTTCGCCAATGCCGCGCGATACCGCACGCTAAACTCGTGCAGCGCCAATTGATCTCGTTGTGAAAGTTCGGCCATATCAGGAAACGAGCGATTTGGCTTCGTCCAGGCATCGCCCGATTTTCATTCGTGCATTATCGTAGCTCACATTTCGTTCCTCGGCAATCTCGCCGTAGTCGAGGCCGATGACGTAATGCCGCCAAAGCAAATCGGAGCAATCCGGCTTGGCGGCGGTGAGCAACTTGATTGCGTAATCGAGATCATGCCGGACGGCAGGCGAAATGGGCGCGTCTTGCGCCGATAATTCCATCATCTGCCAAAGGTCTTCCGGTGGCGTCGGCTGCATCCGGTCGGCGGCTTTGCTGCGGTAGTGGTCGTTTAATTTGTTCCGCGCAATGCGGTAGCACCACGCCCAAAATTCTTTGACCGTTTCCCCCTTGAATTGTTTCAAACTGGTGGCGACGGCCTTCAAAATCTCCTGCAAGGCGTCTTTGGCGGCTTCGTGGGAAACGCTGCTGAACACGAAAACGCGCAAATCCGGCTCAATCAGGCGGAAAATATTCTCCGCCAGCCGGATGCGCTCGGCCAGTCCCGCCGACAGGCGGTAGGTCTTCACCAGTTTAATCAGGTCTTCCATCGTCTGCCCAAAGATTAAAGTCTGGCGTTCCTGTATGGCAATTGTTTTCGTCTGTTCGGTTCCGGGCGTGGGGGCGACTGGTCTTGCGTATGAAAGACGATCAACATCGGTTTCTGTCGCTGCTCGGTCAATTGCCCCTCCGCCTCACGGCGGAGCAGGCGGGCTGGGTGCTGAACTGCCACGCGCACGACATTCCTGCGCTCATTTCGGCGCGGCTGCTCAAGTCGCTCGGCAATCCCTCGCAGAACGGCGCGAAATTTTTTGCGACTGCCGATGTTTTGGAAACGGCCAAAGACCGTTCCTGGCTCGTCAAAGTCACCAACACCATCAGCCAGCATTGGCAGCACCAAAACGCCCGTAAGAAAAACCATTCGGCGGACTTGCCGCAGAATGGTCATGCTTCCCTTGCCGATTTTTCTTCCCGTTAATTCGCCTTCGGCTTAGGTGTCATGGTCGAATGTCGAATCATCATCTGCCTTCTTCTTGGTAGATTCAAGGCTCACATAATCCATCCAACCAAGCTCCAGCCTGTTCAACTCCTCAACCGAATAATTTGTGGCGTCAATCTTCAAGCCGCCTTTTGCGAGCCTCTGAATAATGATGCGCTTCTTCTTGGTGGATGCGTATGCTTGAATAGCTGCTCGAAAAACTGCGACTGTTCCGCCGGCTATCAGATATGGGGCGGGATGCTTCATCATCTCGCTCGTGTCTGGCATCGGGCCGTTGTAAATCCCGTAATGCGGTCTGGCACGAATTCCGTGCTGGTTGAGAAAATCCATCAACTCTGAATCTTCTCCACCCCGAACATCAATGATCAAATCAATCTCTGTCATAATAAACCTAACTACTTGTCCTGGTCATGGTCAATTCCTGTTTGGTGGTAAATCAACAACGTGCGGCACATTGGCAGCACCGTGTTTTGCATACGCCATCTTAACAAATAAATTGACCTCTTCCTCTGAGTGGGCTTTTTTATGAAAAGCAACAACGCGATAACTTTGCTTGAGCGTCGTCCGATTATCCGTATTACGGAATGCGGCGATGAAGTGCGTGGGATGTCTTATGTATGTTATGGCGGCGATGCCGAGCGGGCTTGGGCCGCTTTCTTGGACAAAATCGCCAAGTATTCCAAGCTCGGTAATGATGGCCAACGCCTTGTCTGAGTCTTCTATGTGAACGATGTCCCCTTTGAAGGTCATATTGTGGATGGTGATAAGTTGTTTGCCGATTTGAGGCGAATGACACCTAACTGGTATTAGGCCGCAGAGCGTGCATGATCGCATGCACGTTCGTTTTCGCCTTGGCCTTTGTTGGCATGGGTTTATGAAAGCAGACCTGCGAATTTTCATCAAGGATTATCACTGCAACGAAAAACCATTCTGCGGACTTGCCGCAGAATGGTCATGCTTCCCTCGCCGATTTTTCTCCCCGTTAATTTGCCTTCGCCATTTGCAGGCGCGCCGCCGCCTTCGCTTCGTATTCTTCCAATGACGGCACGATGATTTCAGCTTTCTTCGCGTAAGCGCGGTGAATCGCCTTGCTGTTGTGTCCAAGCGCGGCCTGCGCGAACCGTTCCGGCATCCCGACAACTTTCGCCCGTTCCGCCCATGCGTAGCGGTAGCTGTGAAGCGTCACGCCAGAGACGCCCGCCCGATGGCAGCGGCGGCGAAATCGGCTCGCCCGGTCGTTTGCCGTAAACGTGGACAACTTCGGAAACAGCGGGCCGGTGGTTGGCAGGTGGCTCAAAACGGTTTCCAGCTTCTTGCTGATCGTGAACTGCGCCCGCGATCCGGTTTTCTTCCGAAAATAGGTGATCGTCTGACTCTGCGAGTCAATATCTTCGGCGGTCATGGCGGCGGCGTCGCCCTGTGCCGCGCCGGTTTCCCAAAGCAGTTCCAAAAACAGTTTCCACTCGGCTTTCTGTTCGTTGGCAAGGATGCTCTGCTGTTCGTCCGGCGTGATGCCGCGCCGGTCTTTCGCCTCGTATTTCGGCCAGAGGTAGGGCGCAACCACCGGGAGCGCAATCCAGCCCAAGCTCAAGGCGAAATTGTGCAGCCGTTTCAAAAAACAGGTGATGGCAACTTTGCCTTGCTTGAACACCGCAAAAAAATCATCGGCGGTCGTTTCCAGCAATTTTTTGTTTCGCAGTCCGTTAAAGGACGGCGACTTGAACGCGCTGGCGTAACGCTCCCGGCTGCTGTCTTTGCCTCGGCTCTGCAATTGCTCCATGACGGTCGCCCAAGTGCGTTCCACAAACGCGGGGTCGCTGGCCGTGAGGTAGGCGCGGGCAAGGTGCAAGTTTAGCACCGGCTGGCGCATGGCCTCGTTACGGGCGTTTAGCAGGCTTTGGGCCTCGGTTTCGTCTCTGGTGCGGAGACTGGTTTGCTTGCCGGTGGCGGTGTCCTCGGTATAGAATACGCCATTGCGCCGGAATAGGATGAATCTCGTTTTCATACGCTGTTCGTCTGAACGAGATTACAGTCTGTTACCGACCGCGTTTTAGAACGCTAGTGGTGGCAAAGTTTCAGCGAGTTTTGGGCAGTAGTGGCAAGTTGTGTTGCAACTCACCGCTTTACTGACACTTTCGCTGACAGTGGCCGTCCATCGTGCGAGCAAACCCTATTAAACAAAGGGTTTTATTAAACCCGCCACAGATGGACACATAAAGAATGACTTCCACCTTCACGAACCGGCACGCAACCGTGTTCCTGAAGGTGGCCAAGCAAGGCCCGACGCTTCATGCCAACACCAGTTCGGTTGTCTCGACCTGCGGATCAAGCCGAAAAACTTCTGCGCGCTCGGTCTCCAGCAGCAGTTGTACCGCCTCGGCAAGATTGTGGAGACATTCGGTCCGGGTCTCCCCCTACCCATTCGCACCGGGAACCTCCAGGCATGTGGCCCAAAAGCCGCCCTCGGCGGGCTGGCCTTGATGAATGATGGCCGTTAACTTTTTCACGTTCCTACATTAACCCGGTTGGAGGTAAAAGAAAAATAGTTTGTTTCAACTGATCTTCCGCCGAGGCCTCAGCCAACTCAAAAAACAAAATTATACCACTTCGCGGTAAACATCCGGATGCGGCCGGGAGAGGACGACGGCGTTCACCAGCACACCGGCATCCGCGAGCACGGCGCGGCCCGCCGCCACACCGGCCTGCACAGAGGCCACGGCGCCGGTCATGGAGCAAAACGCCTTGCCGCCCATGGCCATGGCCAGCCGGACTTCGAGCAACTGGACGTCGGCAGTTTTGGCCACAGCGTCGGCCGCCTGGATGAGGGTCGCGACATTGAAGGATTCGATGATGCCGAGCGCGCCGGTGGTTTCCGCCGGTTGCGTGCGGCCCAGCGCGACAAAGACATCCGGGTGCAGGTTGGCGATGACAAAGCTGTCGATCAAACAGCCGCCGGCCGCCACGCAGCCGGCCTCGACCGCGCCGGTCACCGCCGCGGTGTCGCCGCCGATGAGCACCATGTATTTGCCGGAGCAGATGGAGCGAGAGAGCAGCAGCCGCACGTTGCCGGCCTTGAGCATGGTGTCCGCCACCTGAAAACCGGCGGCGATGCTGGACAACTCAATCAAACCCACGGATTTCTCGGTCATAGGATTATCCTTCCAAAATAATTTGCCGTTCGTTGACCTCGCGCACGGTGCCGGCCATCGGCGCGTGCAATATCGCGCCGAGCGCGTTCGGGGCGGGTTCGCCAATGATTTGGCCGGCCGCCACGCGGTCGCCAGACTTCACCCGGGCCAGACACGCGGTCCCGGCGCTTTGCTTCAAGGGCAGCACAAGGCGGTTCGGGGAAATCACCTTGTCCACCAGCGGCGCGGGCAGATCATAATCGAGCACGTGCAGTTTTTTGGCGAGCGTCTTGATGGGCACCCGGCGACCATCATGCATGGCATGCGGTTTGGGATCCATCGGGCCGGTCCATTTCATCTGCTTGGCGCGCAGGACGGCCTTGGAGTCGTCGCAGGCCTCCTTCGGAAATAACTCCTCGGGACAGGCATACAACGTGCACAGGCCGCAGGAACAGCACATGGCCGCCCATTGATTGAAATAATCCGCCCCGGTGCCGCTGAAGGACAGCGTGCGCATCACCTGATGCGGCTCCACGGCATAGCCGAGCAGGTAACGCGGACAATACTCAGTGCAGTAACGGCATTGGTCGCAGGCCGACTTGCCAATCTTGGCCTGATCTTTGTTGGGCTTGAGCTTGCGCTGGATGACGTGATGGGACCGCGGCAAAATGACGACGCCCGTGGAGGTCTTGGTGACGGGCGTATCCAGATCGTCCGAATTCGTGCCCATCATGAGCCCGCCCAGCACGAGCACCGGATCATCCGTGGTCAGCCCGCCGGCATATTCGATGCACTCACGGAAGGTGGTGCCCAGCGGGACCTTCATGGTGGCGGGCGATTTCACCGCGCCGGCAATGGTGAGCATTTTGTGGGTCAACGGCCGGCCGTCGTGCGCGGCGGCGATGTTCACGAACGTCTCGACGTTGTTGACCACCACCCCGACCGCAATGGGGATGCCGCCGGGCGGGATCAGCTTGCCGGTGACATTGTAGACCAAATCATATTCATCGCCCGCCGGGTAGTAGTCGCCGAGCAATTGCACCCGGACATTCGTGCCCCGGCTGGCAGCGGTGACGGCCTCGACCGCATGCTTCTTCTTGCCCTTGATGCCGATGACGCCTTCGCGCGCGCCCACGGCCTCCATGGCCAGTTGCATGCCGCGCACAAGTTCGGCGGCGCCGTTTTCCATGATGATGGCGTCCTTGTGCAGCAGCGGTTCGCATTCTGCGCCGTTGGCGATGACGGTTTCGGCCCGGGCGTTAAGCTTGACGTGCGTGGGAAACCCGCCGCCGCCTGCACCGACCACACCCGCCTGTCTGACTTGTTCCGCCAGGTTCATGATTATTATGGTCTGAGATTAGACAAAATACCGGCCTAAATTCCAATCTTTAAATGGCTTGAGCTTCAAACCCCGCCGAAACGGCGGTGCCGGCGGCCATATTCTTCCAACGCGGCAAAGAGCTGCGGCTTGCGGAAATCTGGCCAGAGCGTGGGGGTGATCACCAGTTCAGCGTAGGAAATCTGCCATAGGAGGAAGTTGCTCACGCGCATTTCGCCGCTGGTGCGGATCAGCAGGTCAGGATCCGGTATGTTGCGGGTCCACAGGTGATCGGACAGAACTTTCTCGGTGATGTCGGCCGGCTCGATCTGACCGGCCCGCACCTTTTCCGCCACGCGGCGCACGGCATCGACAATCTCGATGCGGCTGCCATAACTAAGGGCCATGATGAGCGTCAGGCCGTTGTTCTTGGTCAGCGTGGCGATGGATTTCTTGAGATGATCCTGCACCTGATCCGGCAGGCGCCAAATTTGGCCGATGACTTCCAGCCGGACATTGTTCTTGTTGAGTTCTGGGGTCTCACTCTTGAGGTAGTGGACGAGATATTTCATCAGCGCGTCCACCTCGTCCTTGGGCCGGTTCCAATTCTCGGCGGAAAAGGCGTAGAGGGTCAGGTATTTGATGCCGAGTTCGCCGGCATTGCGGATGATGGCGCGGGCGGATTCGGCACCCTGCCGGTGGCCTTCAATGCGCGGCAGGCCGCGTTGCTTGGCCCAGCGACCGTTGCCATCCATGATCACCGCCACGTGCTGCGGCAGATTGGTCCGGGCCTCGGCGCTCAACTGCAGGGGTGCGCTCACACAAAAATGGTTTGCTCCCGGGCCGGCCCCACGGAGGCGATGAATAATTTGGCCTCGGACAATTCGGCGATGGCCTTGAGATAGGCGCGCGCCTTGGGCGGCAAATCCTTCCAGGATTTCGCCTTGTCGGTGGGCGTCTGCCAGCCTTCAAATTCCACATACACGGGCTCGCATTCCGCCAGCAACCGGGCGTCGTTGGGCATGTAGTCGAAGCGTTCCTTGCCATGCCGGTAGGCCACGCAGACCTTGATGGTGGCCACGGTGTCCAGACCGTCCAGATTCGTGATGGCGAGCTTATCGATGCCATTGACCATGGTGGCATGGCGGGTGGCGACGGAATCGAACCAGCCACAGCGGCGGGCGCGCCCGGTGGTGGCGCCGAATTCCCGGCCCATGCCGTGCAGCAGATCGGAAATCTCGGCGTTCTCGGTGGGCAACGGGCCTTCGCCCACGCGGGTGGTGTAGGCTTTCATGACGCCGACGACTTCGTCCATGCGGTTGGGCGCCACGCCGGAGCCCGTGCAGGCGCCGCCGGAGGTGGTGTTGGAGGAGGTGACAAACGGATAGGTGCCGTGGTCAATGTCGAGGAACGTGCCCTGTGCGCCTTCGAACAGGATGCGGTCGCCGCGCCGGGTGGCCTGATGGAGCAGGACCACGGTGTTGGCGACGTAGGGTCGCAGGTAATCACCTGCCGCACGATATTCCGCGAGGACTTTCTTGAACGAAAGAGGCTTGGCGCCGAGGGCTTTGAGCACCTCGTTGTTTTCGCGGATCCGGTCGCGGAGTTTTTCCTCGAAACGGACGGGATCCACCAAGTCAATCATCCGGAGCCCCACGCGGGCGGCTTTATCACCATAGGCCGGGCCGATGCCCCGCTTGGTGGTGCCGATCTTGTTTTTGCCCTTGAGCACTTCGCGCTGGGCGTCCAATTCCCGGTGATAGGGCAAAACGATATGGGCGGTTTCACTCACCACTAAATTGCGGGCCACTTTCACCTTCAACAGCTTCAAGCCTTCGATTTCCTTCACCAGTCCAACAGGATCGATCACCACGCCGTTGCCAATCACGCAAAGCTTGTTTTTGCGGAGGATTCCAGAGGGGATGAGATGGAGCACGTATTTTTTGGGCCCCAGAAAAACGGTGTGCCCGGCATTGTTGCCACCCTGGGTACGGACCACCACGTCCGCCTGCTCGGTGAGCACATCAATAATTTTGCCTTTGCCTTCGTCGCCCCACTGGGCGCCGACCAGAATCGTATTTGCCATATTATTTCAAAGAACGCGCCGGAGGTTCACAATAAAAATCCCCGAACATAAAATTCGGGGCAAAGCGCGTGGTCTTTGCGGATAGAAGTTAAAAAGAGCCTGTCCCGGTGTCAATCTTGCAAAACAGATTTTTACAGCCCGGCCGCCTCCAGCGTGGGGGTGATTTTCATGATTTTATCGGCCTGGGTGATTTGTAACACCAGCTGCACATTCTTTTGGGGCCGCGCCAGGGTCAGTCCCCCGCCCCGCTCCGCCACGCGCTTGAGCACGCCGATGATCGCCCCGAGACCGGTGCTGTCCATCATCGGCACCCCGCCCAGATCAACCACCAAACTTTTGATTTCCGGTGCAGCTTGAAACCAGGCGACAAACTGGGTGTGGAACGACTCGGATATCGCGGCGGTGAACGCCCCGGAGATCGTGATCAACCCGGCGTTGGTTTTCTTTTCAAATGCAAAGGCCATAATTAGAGGTTTCGGTTAGTTGGTTAAAGTTTTCCGACCGGTGAAACCACCTTCACCGGTTTAAGCCGCCAGATCTCATCGGCATATTCGCGGATAGTGCGGTCGCTCGAAAAGAATCCCATCCGGGCCACATTCAAGACGGCCGTCCGCGCCCATAGATGACGGTTGCGGAAATGATCCGACACCAGCTGCTGGGCGGTGGCGTAGCTGCAGAAATCGGCGCAGTGGAAGTAGGTGTCGCCCCAGTCCGTGAGCACCCGAACGAGATCATCAAACTGGCCAGGCACGCCGGCATTGAACCAACCCTCGCCGATGGCCTGCACGACCCCGCGCAACTCCGGATCGCGTTCAATCCATTGTCGCGGCTGATAACCTTCACGGCGAAGCAGCTCCAGATCTTCGGCACGTTTGCCAAAGATGAAGATGTTCTCCGCGCCGACCGCCTCGGCAATTTCGATGTTCGCGCCGTCCCAAGTACCGATCGTCAAGGCCCCGTTGAGCGACAATTTCATGTTCCCTGTGCCGCTGGCCTCCTTGCCGGCGGTGCTAATCTGCTCCGATAGATCGGCCGCCGGCACGATGGTCTCGGCCAGCGACACGCAATAGTCCGGCAAAAAGTAAACCCGCAGACGGCCCGCCACGTCCGGATCGCTATTGATGACCTCCCCGAGGGCATTGATGAATTTGATGATCAGCTTCGCGAGGTGATAACCCGGCGCAGCCTTGGCACCGAAAATGAAGGTGCGGGGCACGATGTCCGCCGCGGGATTCTCTTTAATACGCCGGTAGAGTGCGACAATATGCAGCGCGTTCAAAAACTGCCGTTTGTATTCGTGCAGCCGTTTGATTTGCACGTCGAAGAGTGAGTCCGGGTCCACCTGGCCACCCAAACGGGTTTGAATCAGCTGCGCCAGCCGCCGCTTGTTGGCCTGCTTCACCGCCAGGAAACGATCCAAGAATGCGGTGTCATCCGCCAACGGCTCCAGCGCGCGTAAGGCATCCAGATCATGAATCCACCGGTCACCGATGGCTCCGGTGATGAGGCCCGCCAGCCCGGGATTGCAGGCCAGCAGCCAGCGGCGCTGGGTGATGCCGTTCGTTTTGTTGCTGAACCGCCCGGGAAACATCTCCGCAAAATCGGGCACCAGCGTCGCCTTGAGCAAATCAGTGTGCAACCCGGCCACGCCGTTGACCGCATGACTACCCACCATCGCCAGGTTGGCCATCCGTGCATGCTTGGCCCCACCTTCCTCGATGAGCGACATGCGCTGCAAGCGCCCGGTGTCACCGGGATATAGCTGTGCCACCGTCTGCAGAAAACGGCGGTTGATCTCGTAAATAATTTGCAGGTGGCGGGGCAGCACGCGTTCAAGCAACGGTACCGGCCATTTCTCCAGCGCCTCCGGCAGCAAGGTGTGGTTGGTATACCCCAGAGCCGGCACCGTCAGTTCCCAGGCCCGTTCCCAGGAGAGACCGTGTTCATCCAGCAGATGGCGCATCAATTCGGCCACGGTCAGCGCCGGATGCGTGTCATTGAGCTGCAGCGCGTTCTTCGTGGCGAAATTGTCCAGTGTGCCATGAATTTTCAGGTGCCGCCGGATGACGTCACGGACGGCGCAGGCGACCAGAAAATATTCCTGGATGAGCCGCAGTTCCTTACCGGCGTGGGTGTTTTCCGACGGATACAAAACCTTGCTCACCGTCTCCGCCCAGTTCTTTTCCCCGACGGCCTTCACGTAGTCGCCCTGGTTGAAGGCATCCAGCCGCAGGCCCTCCGCCGAGCGGGAGCTCCACAGGCGCAGGACGTTGACCGTGTTGACGCCGTGGCCGATCACGGGGACGTCGTAGGGGACGCCCTCCATCATCTGCCAGTCCACCCACACGGGCTTGTGCGAACCATCTGCGGCCGGCAGATGCTCGATGCGGCCGTACAGCAGGACCGGCACCACTTCCTCCGGGCGGATGATTTCCCAGGGCGTGCCGAATTTCAGCCAGTCGTCCGGACGCTCGATCTGCCAGCCATTGTCAAAATCCTGGCGGAACATCCCGTGTTCGTAGCGGATACCGTGGCCGCACGCGGGCAGTTCCAAGGTCGCCAGGGAATCCAGAAAACACGCCGCCAGGCGACCCAAGCCGCCGTTGCCCAGACCCGCATCCGGCTCCAGCGCGCAGATCTGCTCCCAGGTGAGACCGATTTCCGCCAACACGCCGTCGACCTCGTTCCGCACGCCGAGCGAGATAAGGTTGTTGGCGAGCAACCGGCCGATAAGAAACTCCATGGAGAGATAATACACCCGCTTCGCTGATTGGTCCGTGTAAGCCTGCTCGGTCGCCGCGAGCCGGCCCATCGCCAGGTCGCGGACGGACAGGCACAGACAGATATACTTCTCGTAATCAGTGGCGTTGTCCGGACGCTTGCCGCGGCCGTATTTTAAGTGATCGTGAAAACGCTCGATGATGGTGGTCTGGGCAGCCTGCCCCTTCGGCTTCCGCGGGTTTTCAGTTTTCATGGTATATAATTCTTCCGAGAATGTGGGCAGCTTACTCCCATCTGAAAAAATGACAACTAAACAAAAAAAACGCCATTTTGAGGGGTAAAAAACGGGGGCCCAATTTTTTTATGCCGGAATAGCCGGAAATCCCGTACGACGGGCCTCCGGTGAGCGTGTATTATTATATAAAAAACATTGTTTTTTGTCGCAAGTAATTGAGCGGCAATTATTTAATCTTTTTCGGAGGTGGTTTTATTTGTAATCTACTTTATTTTAATTGTTTACGCAGTTTTCGTATGGCATTTTGAGGTTAAGGAGGGGGAGATTTTTAAGGTGTAATATACGTAGACAAAAGTGAGGTGAGAGGTCAGGGTCCCTGGCGATGGCGGTGCAGTTTGGGTTGCACACAGGCGGAGACGGCCGGTCCCGGCTGGAACCGGCCCGGCAGAAAGGCGGCGAGCTGCGCGATCAAGGGAATGGGATCCGCGACCAGGGCGGGATAGGCGATTTCCAGCACTTGCACGCGGTCGCTGCGGCGAAGGGCGGCGAGGATTTGCGCGCTGTGTTCGCGCTGCACCCGGATGAGGTGTTCCTTTTCGGATTTGGGCCGCCGGCCGTTGCGCGCCAGCATGGTCCATTGCGATGCCACCACCTGCTCCACCGGCCGGGTCATGTAAATGATCTGGTAACGGTGTCGGGGGGGCAGATGGGGGAGCAGGGCGGAGATGATTTTGATCACCCGGCCCCGGGCCTGCTCAATGATGCGCGGGTTTTTGGCCAGTCGCTTGACAGGCTCCCATTCCCAGTAACCCTCCGGGTTGTCCTGATCGGCCGGCCGCCGGCCGTCGGTCATGAGGGGCAGGCCGCCCGCCTGCAACATTTGCATCATCAGCGAGGTGCCGGAACGCGGGAGGCCGGAGACGATGACAAAATCCAGCGGTTCAACCGCCGCGGCTTCGGCGGCGCGCCGGGCGGCGGCGGCCTGCTGGTGCGCGCCGGTTTCCGCGCGGGCGGCGGCGCGGACGGCCTGGGCAGCGCGGCGGTCCGTCAGTTGGGTGAGCTGCCGGGCCTGTTGCTTCACACGGGTGATCCGGGCCTGGTGTTCGCAAATTTCGGCGTCCGCCGGCCGGCCCAGGGCGCGATAGACGCGGGCCAGTTGACGTTGTGCGCGGAGGAGGGCGGGGTTCAGCCGCAGGGCGTTGAGCAGCGCCTGTTCGGCGGCGGCCCATTGTTTGACCTGGGCGAGGGCGGAGCCGAGGAGATAATGGCCCAAGGGGTTGCCGTATTGGAGCCCGATGGCTTCGAGGGCGGAGGCGGTGGCCGCTTCGGACCGGCCCTGATGAAGTTGGAGCCGGGCGAGGGTGAGAAAGGCGTCCGGATGGTGCGGATCCGCCGCCAGGACGAGGTTGGCGGCGGATTCGGCCTCCGCCCAGCGCCGGAGGCGCACATAGCTTTGCGCGAGCAGGATCTGGAGGCGGATTTCCCCGGGCCGGGTGGCCCGGACCAGTTCGAGCCAGCGGAGGGCCTCCGGAAAGTCTTCTTTTTGCATGGCGATGGCGGCCCGGAGCAAATGGGCGTTTTCGTTGCGGCCAAAGGTTTCGCAGGCCCGGGCCGCGGTGATTTCCGCCTCCGCGAGCAGGCCCAGCCGGAGCTGGCAACCGGCCAGTGCCTGGGCGAAATCCATGCGTTCGGGCCGGGCGTGCAGGCAGGCTTCGAGCAGCGGCAGGGCGGCTTCATCCCGCCCGCCATACATGCAGGCGCGGGCCAGATTCCAGTCATTCTCCCGTCGGGTCTCGGCCGCGGCCTGGCCAGGGTCGGCCGCCAGTTCATCAATGTAGCCCAGCGCGACGAATTGATCGAGCAACGCCCGGCTTTCCGCCGGGGCGGGGCGGCAGCGGGCCGGTTTGGGCGCCTCCGGCCGTTCCCAAGTGGGGATGGTGGCCACCGGAACGCGCTCCGCAAAGGCCTCCGTCAGCACGCGGCCCTCGAGATCAGCGCCCACCGGCAGCCCGAAAAAATGGAGGATGGTGGGCGTGACATCCAGCAGGCGCGCGCCAAAGATCAAATCATCCTGTTTGAACCCGGGGCCGCTGGCGATGAACACCCCCTGCGGGCGGTGCCAGACGGTGATGCCCGCCGGCACGCGGGGCGTGAACCGGGGCCGCAGATGGTCGCTGTGAAAACCGTGGTCGGACACGAGCAGCACGGTGGTCTCCGGGCCGGCCAGTTGCAGCAACCGCGCAAGTTGCAGGTCGTGCAGCCGGTAGGCGCTGTTGACCACCTCCCGGTGGCGCGCAAAATCCTCGTCCGGGATGCCCTCCATCTGCGGCGGATGATAAGGCATGAACCGGTGGCAGATTTCATCCAAAGCCCGGTAATAGACGGCCATGAAATCCCAGTCCGGATCGCTGGTCATCAAATGGGTTGCGGCGGCGTGAACAGAATAGCTCTCCGCCAGCCGGCTGGCGAGGAACCAGAGGCGATTGTCCTTGGTCTGATCCACCCGGGGGGCGTCCGGGACAAAGAGCCGGATGATTTCATCCGGATCCACCTCCTGGGGGCTGACGCGGAGGTGGTTCATGGCGGCGGCCAGTTCGGGCGGCCAGTAGGTGCCGGGCGGCGGCGGCGGCCAGGTGGCCGGATCCTGCCCGGGCCGAACCTCCGCCGGCAGATGGCAGAAGAGGTTGGAAACCAGCTTTCCGTTCAAATCCCGTTCGCCCTGGGTGGCAAACCAGCTCACCACATGGGAGCGGAGTCCGCGCTCGCCAAGCATCTCCCAGATCGTCCGGCATTCCCGCGTGGCGGCGGACACCGGCACGACCGCGCCACCCACCGGGTCCACCTCCGTGAAGCCGTTCACCCCATGATGATACGCCATTTTGCCCGTGGCAATGGAGGTCCAGAGCATCGGCGAAAGCTGCGGCTCCAAGGTGGTCAGATTCCCGCTCACGCCGGTGTTCACGAGGTGGTTGACCACCGGCAGTTTGCCTGCATCCATGAGGGGATGCATCAGCTTCCAATCGGCGGAATCCCAGCCCACCAGCAATAATTTTTTCCGGGGCATCGGATTAGGAATAAGCTTTCCCGCACCCAACCCCGGCGAGGGGAGGAGGCGGGAAAATTGAGGTGAACTGCGGCGACAACCGCCGGGTTGCATCAGGCGGCCCGGCGGCGGCGGAGGGCGAGGAGCCCGGCGGCCCCGGTGGTCAGCAACGCCAGCGTCCCGGGTTCCGGAACCTCCCCGGCACCAATGGAAACACCGGCATCGGTGTTGTAGGCACCGGCAATAAAATTCATCGCTTTGGTGGTAGGATCCCAAGTGACTTCCAGCCAGCCATAGTCCCCGGCCGTGTTGCGAAAGCCCAGATAGCTGCCGGGCCCGAAGGCGGGCGACACATTGCCGTAATATTGAAATTCCGTCTCATGACTGCCGCCCGGAGACCAGCCTTCCGGCCCGCTGCTACCAATCGTCTGGCCATACGAAAAATTATAGGGGGAAGTGTTGTTAACCCCTTTAAAGGCAATGGCCATCACCCCGTCGGGGGCAAAAACTTGGAAGCCGATGCCAGAGGAGTTATTATTCAAGTACAAGGTTCCGCCGCCAAAGCCCGAGCTAAAATCGCCGCTGCCGCCATAGGTCACGTTGTTCAGGTCGGATATGTCCTGGCTGGGAACGGTCACAATGGGGTTGTCCGCCAGCATGACCGACGGGGTGCCGAGCACGCCGGCTCCCAAGCCGATGGAGAGATAGGCGGTCAGCCGTTGCGGGGGATTGGACTGGGTCTTCATAACTTTTTATGATTTGATTTAAGTCTTACATTGATACCAAGTTGATTGCCATTAACGGAAAAATTATATTAATTATAATCATAATGTCAACTTCCTTTGTTGGATAAATTGCGCGACCCGCCGGACTTTTGAATCAAAGCTTTAATCTTCAATTTTTTGTGATTATTAGACGAAGCGGGGTTTTCAAAAAAGCTGAAATTGGGAAAGCAGAAATGCAACCTCACACGAAGGCATGAAGGGAAGACGGGGACAGGGGCGGGGAAACCAGAGGCTCACCTGCTGGTTTCGTACGCCGGACCGGGCGGCTCATGGATTCAACGAAATCAAACCGCCTTCGATCTGCACCGGGTGCGATGAGAGGTTCACGCTCGCCGGGGTCAGGCCGGGGCGCGTCGCTTCCAGGGTGATGTCGCCGGCGGTGAGGGTGGAGCGGATGGCCACGCGGTTGATGCCGCATTCGGTGTCGAGATACTTGTTGTTGACCGAATGGACCAGGCCGCTGTTGTAGCCGCCGCGCCAGATGGCGGGGCCGGTCAGCTTGAAGTCCACCCGGGCCTCATCGGTGGGGCAGCGACGGCCTTCGGCGTCCACGACCTCGACATCGAAGAAGGCGACATCGGAACCATCGGCCTGCAGGCCCGCCGGGCCGACATGCGGCGTGAGTTTGAGGCTGACGGCCGGGCCGGCGGTCTCAATCTGGTCCTGCGCGACCACGGTGCCGCCGGATTTGGCCACGGCCTTGATGGTGCCGGGGGAGAAATGGATGTTGGGGAACGCAAAGATGTAGCCGTTCACCGGCCGGGTCACCACGCCCTTGGCCTCGCCGTTGATGAAGATCTCCACGGAATCGCAATGATTGGCCGCCACATTAATCGTCTTGGTGGTGTTGGCGGGATAGGTCCAGTGGCCGATGATATGGATGTCCGGGGCGTCATTCTGCATGACGCGATAGACGTAATAGGCCTCCTTGGGCAGGCGGACCGCATCGACCTTGCCGCTCACCCGGCAGACCTCGCTGCTGTCCTGGCGGCCGTCGGCATTTTCATCCGTCCAGTAAATCGAACAGTAGCCCGACCAACGGGAATGGGCGGGATCCAGGTTGGAAATCCGATTGATGTAATAATCATTGTAACGGCCGGCCGCCTCGAGGCAGAAGGTCTCGGAATTCAGGTTCCAAGTATCATTTTGGCCCTTCTTGAAGCCGAAAAACGGCGGGGAATAATTATCCCAAAATCTCCGGGCGGCTTCCTGACGAAAATCCTCGGCCTCGACGATCGGCGCCCGGTCACGCCGGTCCTGGCTGAAGCCACGGAAGATGGTGGCCGGACTGGCCAACCGGTCCAACCGCGGGTCCTGAGGCATCATCACGCCAAAATACTCCTGCACCCCGGTCAGAGCCGGGCTGTCCAAGGCCCCGTCCCGGCACCCGGCCGCGCGGCCGCCAAAGGGATCCAGTTCTTTGCGCAGAGCCACGATCTGCCGCATTTGATCGACCGTCACGGAGGTGTTGCCCGCCTCCCAGAAAAGAATGCTGGGATGGTTCCGGAAATAAATCATGGAATCCCGCATCACTTCCATCCGTTGCTCCCATTGCGGGCCCTGGGCGTCATGCTCGCTGTCGCCCGCCGGACAAATCTCCACGATGCCCGCCTTGTCCAGCGCGCGGACGTCCACGGCCTGCGGCGAAATGTGCATCCAACGCATGTAGTTCGCATGGGTGCTCCGGAGCAGTTCCGCGCTGAAGTCATGCATCCAGTCGGGATACGCCTGGCCCAGGCCCGCCCACTCATCCACCGCCCGTTCTGCGTAGCCGGACAGATACACGAAGTGACCGTTCAACCAGACCCCGCCGGTGCCGGCGCCGCCCTTGAATTCCACCTGCCGGAAGCCGGTGTGGGTTTTACAGACATCCACCACGCGGCCGTCCACGCTCAGAATGGAGTAAACATCATACAAATACGGATGGCCGACATCCCAAAATTCCGCAGCGGTCAACCGACCATCCGCCTTGATGACCTGGGTGTCACCGACGGCCAAGTCGGCCGTGCCGCCGGCGAGCGTGGCCCGCTGGACGCCGTCGGCATCCACCACCACAGCGGACAGCGAAACCTGCTGCGGGGCGCCGGACTCATTGCGCACCTGGGACTCCACCGCGACGTCGCACGCCTTGTCCGGCAGGGAGAAATTTTTGGGATAAATGTAAACGCCCGTGGTTTTGAGATTCTCATACAGCGGCAATGTCTGATACACCTTGCCGGTGAGGTGCAGCCAGATGTCATGATTGAGGCCGCCGTAATTGGGATCAAAGGACCGGCCCATCCATTGGTACGACGCGCCCGTCGCCTCCTCCTTGTAATCATTGCTGTTGTCCACCTTGACGGCGATGACATTGTCCCCGTCATAATTGACCAGGTCCGTGAGGTCCAGGCCGCAGGCTGAGACGCCGTTCTCCACCTTGCCCGCCGGCTTGCCGTTCACCCAGAAATGGCCCGCCTGCTTCAGCCCCTCAAACTCGAGAAACACCTTCCCGCCCGACGCCCCCGCCGGGAGCTTGAAATGCTTCCGATACCAGGTGATGCCCGCCCACGAGTACCGGTCGCCGCCGCCGTGGTTGATGATCTCCGTGTAGGCATCGACGTCGTTATAGGTGTGCGGGGCGCTGACGGTCGTCCACATTGAATCATCAAAGCCCGGCGCCTCGGCGCCCGGGACATTCTGGCGGATGAATTTCCAATCCGGGTTAAAATTATACAGGCTGCGCGGCGAGGCGGGCGGAACAAAGGCCGCCACCGCACAGAATTGATGACCCAGGAGGCTCCAACCCAGAAGATTGAGAAGAATAAATCGTTTCATAGTTAATATAATCATGTATTTCGATTAAGGACGCCGTTGGGGCCCGGAAAGTGACAGCCATTTCCGCGACAGGCTGACCAAGTGATCAGCCGAGGGCCTGAATGCAATTTCCAACTGGTTTGATGTTGGCATGGTAATCAACCCGCCGGTGAAATGATATCACCACTTATGGTGAATCAGGAGACGTCTTAAGGATGCCGCCGGACAGTTGGTGGATACAACACGAACGCCATCGTATTTAAACTAGATGAGGCTCTTTGACCAGGCCGATTTAGTTAAGCCTGGTCAAAGCTTTAGATTATGACTCGTTGGTTAATGCTCCTGACCGTCTCCTGAATCTTCTCCAGCCTAGCATCAACCTCACCTTGCATAGTCAGGAGCTCTCGGCCATCAACTTTAATGATGACGCCACGCCGGACGTGTGACCTTGGACGTGACGGTGACGCCGCACACGTTCCGGCGCAGTTGCGCCACCGAGATGATCCGGGCCGGGGCCAACCTGTATCACGTCAAAGACCTGCTCGGCCACGAAACGCTCGACACGTTGCGGCATTATATTCAATGACCGGGCCGTCGGACGATTCAACGATGAGACGGCGGAGACTCATGTGCCGGAGGCTCCGCAGAGCGGATACCGGCGCATGAGGCGGCTTTGCAGATAACTGCTCTTGTGTCCGGGAAGGGCAGCATCCGGCATGACCGACACGAAGTGCTGGCGCACAGTCACCGTTTTTTCTCCGGCGCGTCTGACAGCTAATGGATGAGCAACCTTGCGACTTTTCACCGTCGCGGCTGCGACATTTCTGCCGACAGCATTTGATTACACGCCACGGATTTTTTCCGAGCCGCCGTTCCGTTCGCCATCGAGCGGCCAGGTTGACCGCGAAAAGGCGGGGTAAGTGTCATGCCCAAAATTTCCCTTTTAGCCGTTCACCTCCGGCGTCCTGATCGTAACTTCGCCGGGTGATTTTACACGCATGGACGGCTAGAGTTGAAAAGCGTTTAATCGCGTTAAACCCGTCAGCGCATTTCAACACGCCGGCTCGCTTACGGGGTGCAAAATTCCCGCCAGCACTGCGGATAAAAATCGGATGAGTCTCGAACGGATTTCGTCCAGGGATAGGATAATTCTCGGACAACTCTCGTCCGCAAAATCACCTAACAGCGTTAGACGTAAGGCGTGCGGTCTGGAATGGGGCTTGTTACGTCCGCCCCTTGCACCGGCAAGGAGAACAGCGTCCGTCATAAAATCAGTGGTCAAGGTGGATAATTTCCAGCCACCCCTTCCACAGCCGGGTAAACACCCTTTGAGATTGAACCGTCGAACATTGCAATCTCCTGTTGAACGTCTCGGGTGGATTCTTGCTTGGCCAAAATTGTGTAAGTGAACACGATTATCCGAAAATGACTCGGCGTCACGCGCACACCGATATGCCAAGTATGCAGCAGCAGTTGCTCCCCATTTTCAATTGCTCCCCGCGTTGAACGTGCAAGAGCAACACCGTTTGGCAAACTCTCGACCGAGTTTGTTTTGCTGATTTCCAAAAGCAAATCATGGGCTGTTTCGGTTGAAGGACTGTCGCCAGATTTTTTTTTCAAGTCCATGACGTTTACACGGAGCGTGCCAGTGCCAGGTTTATCCTCATAGAAAGTGCCGCCACCTGCTGGTTCGTATTCCTCAACCCACGAAGCAGGCACACAAAATTGCGCGACTCCACCACGGTAAACGATTTGTTTCATGGATGGGTTCATGCTATTGGCTCGGTTTCGGCACCAGGATCAATGTGTCATTTGGTGTTTGCGAACGGATACGCGCCGCGTTATTTACCTCTCTGGTCGTCGGCGTGACGCCAGGGGCGCGCGTGTCAATGGTATTCACCCGCAAAGTCTCGCCGTTCTTCGTTGCAGTGATGTCTGGGTATGACGAGCCTTTGCGCCCTGCCGCACCGGGGATGTATTCCTCAGCCTGCTTTCCACCGACGCCGGTTATCTCCCAACCCTTGTTTTCCAACTTGCCTGCTACGTCGGCAATGTGTCCTCGTGTAGCTTGGCTTCCCAATCTGCCTCCTGTGGTTGCTGCCGTTTCGGCTGTTCCTTCTGCCGCACCACGAGCCAATGCCTGTTCACCGCGACTGATAAGCATGGGCGCAGTCGCCATGCCCGCCGTGGCGATTTCTTGAGCGCCCGTTATGTAAGCATTGGCAGCACCGGCGGTAACATGACCAACACCGGCAACCATGCCGACATTGCCCGCCGTGGCCTGACCCATGCCAAGCGATTGTTTGGCCTGCGCGTAGCTGATATAGCCAGCTCGTTGCGCCTGGCTTTCCAACGCCATGTTGCCTCGTATTTCGGCTATGCCAGGCCCAATGCCGGGGATAGAATCATACCACGAATGTCCCGTCGGGGCGGTATAACGGAGCGGATTGTTGAGAACGTAACTGTATCTGTTGTAACTTTGGGGATTACTTAAATCTGGAATAGTAGTGTCCGCCTGAATGAACCTTCCGAGTTCAGGGTCGTAATATCTGGTGTTAGATATTGCACCTGCCGCGACGCGGGAGCAGCGGTTTTCAGGGTTCGCAATCGCCCATGCGCTCACGCCTGTCCACAGGAACAGGCAGGCAAAAAGTAAAATGCGCCCGGCTTTCAACACGGGCGCATTCTACCGAAAAAACCTTTACGGCTAAAAGGAAAACCTCACGACTCCGCCTTTTCTTCGGCGCGTTCTCGCGGATGGCAGCGCCGGAGCGTCTCGCGGATGTCCTCCACGTTGAGCTTCACATAATGCCGTAGCGTGTCGAGCGTCTCGTGGCCGAGCAGGTCTTTGACGTGATACAGGTTGGCCCCGGCCCGGATCATCTCGGTGGCGCAACTGCGCCGGAACGTGTGCGGTGTCACCGTCACGTCCAAAGTCACCCGTCCGGCGTGCCGATGCACCCGGCGCAACAAGCCGGCATACGACAACCGTTTGCCGTGCTCGTTGATGAACAACGCCGGTTCCCTGGGGTCAGCACCGCAACGCCCATGACAGCGCAGCCGCCGCCCCGGACACAAGACGCCGTTATATTCAATGAACCGGGCCGTCGAACGACTCAACGATGAGGCGGCTTTGCATATAACTGCTCTTGTGTCCGGGAAGGGCAGCCTCCGGTATGACGGACGCGAAGTGCTGGTGCACAGCCACCGTTTTTTCTCGGGCGCGTCTGACAACTAATGGATGAGCAACCTTGCGATTTTTGTCCGTCGTCGTTTGATGCGGCCAATGATTTTTTGTCCGTCGCGCCTGCGACATTTCTGCCGACAGCATTTGATGCACGCCACGGATTTTTTTCGAGCCGCCGTTCCGCTCGCCATCGAGCGGCCAGGTTGACCGCAAAAAGGCGGGGTAAGTGTCATGCCCAAAATTTCCCTTTTAGCCGTCGCTGTTACGTCCGCCTCCTTGCACGGCAAGGAGAATAGCGTCCGTTATAAAATCATCGCTCGCCGTCTTCTAAAACCTCTTTCCCAATGACAATAATTTTGTCGCCACTCTGCATCTCAATTTCGACTTGCTGTTGCCTGTCGTTACCATTGACAGCAGTTGCCTTCATTCCATTAACGGAAACCGATTTACCCCAAGGGAACCGCCGGGGCCATTCAAAAAAAACGGTGTCTCGGATGACCAAGCTAACTTTCTGTTCAGGCTCCAAGCATAGTTTGAAAGTTAAGACTGTCGTTCCAGTCTCCCATGTAACCGAAGCTGTTAAAAGAGTTGCGTCGTGATAATCGTGCATATTCCACCTCATTGGTCTTTTATCGGAAGATGTGCCGCTGGCGATTCAGGCGGAACAACCGAACCATTTGGCCTGTGGGACCTAGTTAATTGTGAGACCAACATTTGGCAAAAGCGGTTGACACATTTACTTTCTGGTTTTGACGGACAGTAATCAGTCCCTGGCAGCGGAGCCAGGATTCCACGGTGACCCGCCACACTGTGGCGAGAGCCGGGTGACGTCCATTCGTCGTTTCTCCGATCATCGCTCCGAACTGCTGGAGCAGCAACCGGAAAATGGTTTGGCGCTGGCGTTTGGGCCAGTGCTGGTGCTGGCTGGCGTCATGGAAGACGTCGCAGGCAGTGCGACCTTTAAGACAATCGGCGGGAATGTCGGCCAGCACGGTCTTGTGGAATGATTCACTCGACGGATTGCGGACGGAATGGCCGAGGCTCTTGAGGGTGAAACGGACGGCGTTGATGAGGTTGACGCGCGTGCGCA
>Ga0302319_10003748_pt1 | contig 31530 bp, 26 predicted proteins | sample Bog_T0_2_FD_203319 | JGI IMG/M metagenome (GOLD analysis project Ga0302319, IMG submission 203319) | Peat permafrost microbial communities from Stordalen Mire near Abisko, Sweden - Bog_T0_2 | ecosystem: Environmental > Terrestrial > Soil > Wetlands > Peat | place: Sweden: Abisko, Stordalen Mire... | reverse complement strand
TCACTCGTTGAAACTCTTTCTGACTCATCATCACCATCCTGGGAGGGTGACAGAATCTCGTTGCAGTTATGGGGTGACATTATCTTGGAGCATTTACAAGCTCCCGCTCCACGCTTGACACGCCTTTTCCCGGCTCTTACCCTTAAGGCGATGGAACTGCATTTCACTCCCGAACAGGAAGCGCAGCTTGCGCAGATCGCCAGCCGGAAGGGCACCGATGCCATACGTCTGGTGACGGAAGCCGCCCTGCGCCTACTTCAGGAAGATGCCCGCTTCCGTGCCGCCGTGCGCGAGGGCATCGCACAGGCCGATCGCGGCGAGTTCATTGGTCAATCAAAGATGGAGCAAGAGGAAATGGACGCGCGGCTTCAGCAGATGTTGCGCTCATAAAAATGCGTATCCGCGGGACCCCAGCCGCCGCCGCGGACTTGCAACGTATCAGCGATTACCTCAGCGAGCACCATCCCCACTACCGGCTGGCAACTGTTCGCAAAGTGTATGCCGCCATCCAGTCGCTAACAGAGTGGCCGCAGGTTGGCCGCGCCGGACGCGAGGAAGGAACCCGAGAGCTCTTGTTCCCACCCCTGCCCTACGTCGCCGTCTATCGTGTGAAGGAGCAGAGCATCGAAGTCGTGCGGATTTATCACGGCGCTCAGGATCGGAGCTGATCGGTGACTGCCCGAGAAGACGAGAGGGATTGCCGCACCTTCGCCGCCCCCTGTAGCATCAATATTCAGGCACTCATTGGCATTCATAAGGAGCAATCATGGCAACCGAAACCCTGGCTTCCCCCGCCCATCTCAGTCACACCCCAACTAGGGTCTTAAAGAATTTTATCGATGGCGAGTGGGTTGAGTCCTCGACCGGAGAAACCTTTGAAGACCGCAATCCCGCCGACACGCGTGACGTCGTAGGCATCTTCCAGAAATCAGCTAAGGCTGATGTTGACGCCGCCGTAGACGCAGCCAAGCGCGCCTTCGCTAAATGGCGACTAGTCCCCGCGCCGCGCCGCGCCGAGGTAGTTTTCCGCGCCGCCGAAATTCTGATCGAGCGCAAAGAAGAATACGCCCGCGAGATGACGCGCGAAATGGGCAAGGTGCTGGCCGAGACGCGCGGCGACGTGCAGGAAGCTATTGACGCCGCCTACTATAACGCCGGCGAAGGCCGCCGCCTCTTTGGACCCACTGTGCCGTCGGAGATGCCCAACAAGTTCGCCATGGCAGTGCGCCAGCCCATCGGCGTCTGCGGCATGATCACTCCGTGGAATTTTCCCATGGCGATTTCTTCCTGGAAGCTGCTGCCCGCCATCGTCTGCGGCAACACTTGCGTCATCAAGCCCGCGCAGGACACTCCGCTCTCCACCTTTAATCTGGTTCGCGCCCTCACCGATGCCGGCCTGCCCAAAGGCGTAATCAACATCGTCGCCGGATATGGACCCGAAGTCGGCACGCCGCTCGCCGAGCACGCCGACGTGCGCGCGATTTCACTGACCGGATCTTCCGCCGTGGGCCGCATTATCGGCGGCATCGCCGCCAAGAGTTTTAAACATTGCTCGCTCGAACTCGGCGGCAAGAATCCCATGATCGTGCTCGATGACGCCAACCTCGACCTCGCCATCGAAGGCGGCCTCTGGGGCGGATTCGGCACCACTGGCCAGCGCTGCACTGCGACGAGCCGCATCATCGTGCAGAAAGGCGTCTACGGCGAGTTCATCGAGAGATATGTGGCACGCGCAAAGAAACTGAGAGTCGGGAACGGCCTCGACGAGACCACCGAGATGGGTCCAGCTATCAACGAGAAGCAGCTTCAGACCGACCTCACCTACGTCGAGATCGGCAAGAACGAAGGCGCAAAATTAATGTGCGGCGGCAATCGCCTCGAACATGGCGATTACCAATACGGCTGGTTCATGGAGCCTACCGTCTTCACCGACGTCGACCCGAAGATGCGCATCGCGCAGGAAGAAATCTTTGGCCCCGTCGTTTCCATCATCCCCTGCGACGGACTCGACGATGCGATCGAGATCGCCAATGGCATCGAGTACGGACTTTCCTCCGCACTCTACACCAAAGATGTGAACAAAGCCTTCTCGGCCATTCGCGACCTCTACGCAGGCATTACGTATATCAACGCGCCCACGATCGGCGCCGAAGTGCACCTGCCTTTCGGTGGCACTAAGGCTACCGGCAACGGCCACCGCGAAGGCGGCATCGGCGCGATCGATTTTTATACAGAGTGGAAGTCTGTTTACGTGGATTATTCCGACAAACTGCAGAAGGCCCAGATCGATAGAGCCGAGTAAAGAGCTTAAACACAGAGGGCACAGGGGAACACAGGGTAGGGCGAGAAATTACCCTGTGTTCCTCCGTGCCCTCTGTGTTTAGGAATTGATTTTGGCGTGCAGTCCATTGGAGACTATCGACCGCTTGTTTCCCGTCCCCTTGCGTTGTAGAGTTCCAAGCCATGTGGGAGGTCGGTCCGATGAACGAGGACTATAGAAAGCCTGCTCCGTTGTGGGTGGCTGCAACGTTATCCATTTCCATTCTGTTCTTCACAGCTGCCGCGCAAGCCGAGCAGCATCCCGTCTTTACGAGCCACGTCCCTGAGGCAGTATCCAGCGGAGTCGCGCCATTCGTCGGCCACCTTCCCGACACGCAGCGTCTCAGCCTGGCGATTTCCTTGCCTCTGCGAAATCAAGCAGAGCTCGACAATCTGCTCCAGCAAATCTACGACCCTCGCAGTCCAAGCTTCCGCAAGTATCTTAGCGTTCACGAGTTCGCCGAAAGATTTGGTCCCACGGAATCTGACTACGCAGCCGTATTGCAATACTCCAGGGCGCAAGGCTTGGACATAATCGACATCCCGGCCAACAGAATGGTTCTCGATGTCGAAGCCTCGGCAGCGACTATCGAGAAAGTTTTCCATGTGACGTTGAACGTCTATCAGCATCCCACAGAGAGCCGCACGTTCTACGCACCGGACCGCGAGCCGACGGTCGATGTCGAAGTACCGCTCCTGCACATCGACGGCTTGGATGACTTCTCTCTGCCGCAACCTAAGAACACATTCTCTTCCACGCCATCGAATGTACATTCAAACGCGACGGGTTCTGGCCCCGGCGGCTCGTTTTTGGGCAGTGACCTGCGCATGGCGTATTACGGTTCAGGATCTTTGAACGGCGCCGGGCAAACTGTCGCGATCTTCTCTCTAAAGGGCTTCGAGATCAGCGACATCGATCTGTACTTCAGCAGCATCGGCCAGACGCTCAACGTTCCGGTTGTCGGCATCTCGGTGAACGGGGCGTCGCTGAGTTGCCCGCCAACCTCATGCAACGATGGCGAGCAGTCGCTCGATATCGAGCAGGCCATTTCGATGGCTCCCGGCCTGAGCCAGCTCTCATTTTATGTGGGCAAGAGCAACGTTTCGGTCTTCAATCAGATGGCCGCCGACAATAAGGCGAAGACGATTAGTTGCTCGTGGGGATGGAAGGATAACGAAAAGAGCCTGGACCCGATCTTCGAGGAAATGGCCGCGCAAGGTCAGACCGTATTCGTCGCCACCGGCGATAACGGTTCCGGCACTCCCGCCGACGTGGTTTGGCCGGCCGATGATCCTTATGTGATTGCAGTGGGCGGAACGGTTCTGGTCACAAGCAGTCCGGGCGGCCCTTGGAAGTCCGAGACCGGATGGAAGAATAGCGCCGGCATGCCATCCCCGAACGGCGTTCCCATCCCAAGTTGGCAACAAACGCCAGGCGTGATCACATCTTCTAATCATGGCTCGACGACGTTGCGCAATATTCCCGATGTTTCCTCGGAATCGAATGCCAGCCAGTACATGTGCGCTCAGGGAATCTGCGCCACTCACGGTGGCGGTACCAGCTATGCCGCGCCGCTATGGGCCAGTTTGATTGCGATGGTGAATGAGCAGGCTGCCGCCAACGGCGAACCGACCGTTGGATTTATCGACCCGGTGCTCTACGCGATCGGATTGGGATCGGATTTCACCACTGACTTCCACGACATCACCAAGGGAAGCAACGGCGGGTATTCCGCTGTTGTCGGATACGACCTGGTCACCGGCTGGGGAAGCCCGCAGGGCGTGAATCTGATCAACGCGCTCGCCCCGCCAAAAAATTGACTTCATCGGCAGGTGCGTTACGGCGTCCTCTGCGATTAGAATTTCAGTTCTAATTGTCCGGAAGACTTGCGGAACCAAGATTTGTGGATCAAGGAGATAAAGTAAATGGAAAAGATCTCAGCATTGGCTAACTTGAAGTGTCTGGCCGCAGCCCTTTCTGTATGCACTGTTCTCTTCGCCGCGACCGCGGCCCGGGCCGAGCAGCGGCCCACGATGACGAACCACGTTCCGCAGGCAGTAGCCAGCGGAGTGGCCCCGTTGGTGGCCCACGTCTCCGGCACACAGCACTTGAGCCTAGCCATCTCCTTGCCCCTGCGAAATCAGGCCGAGCTAGACGATCTGTTCCAGCGCATCTACGACCCGCAAAGTCCCAGCTACCACAAATATCTCAGCGTGCAGGAATTCACTGAAAGATTTGGTCCCACCGAATCAGATTACGCAGCATTGCTTCGCTTCGCCGTATTCAATGGCCTCGCCGTGATCGATACCGCCGCTAACCGGATGGTGGTCGACATCGACGCTCCTGTAGCCACCATCGAAAACGCCTTGCACATAACCTTGGGCGTCTATCAGCATCCCACCGAGAGCCGCACCTTCTACGCGCCCGACCGCGAACCCACGGTCGATCTGGATGTGCCGCTGCTGCACATTTCCGGCCTGGATAACTTTACGCTGCCCTACGCCAAGAACATCAAGCCCTCGCAGGTATTAAGACACGCGAGCAAAACCACCGGCTCCGGCCCCGGCGGCGATTTTATCGGCAGCGACATGCGGGCGGCCTACTACGGATCCGGCCCGCTCAACGGCAAGGGACAATCCGTCGGACTTTTTGAATACGCCGGATACGAGATCAATGACGTCAAGAATTACTTCAAAGAAGTGAAGCAGCCGTTCAGCATCCCGGTCAAAGGTGTGTCTCTGAATGGAGTCAGCCTGAGCTGTCCTCCGTCGAGCTGCGATGACAGCGAACAAGTTCTCGATATTGAGATGGCAGCCTCGATGGCGCCGCACCTGAGCCAGATTGTGGTCTACGTAGGCAGCAGCGATGTCTCCATCTTTAATCAGATGGCGGCCGACAACACGTCGAAGCAGGTGAGCTGCTCTTGGGGATGGTCCGATGACGAAAGCAGCCTCGACCCCATCTTCGAAGAAATGGGAGCGCAGGGCCAGAGCATATTTGTCGCCACCGGCGACAACGGCTCTGGCACGCCCGGCGATGTGGTCTGGCCGGCGGACGATCCTTATGTTACGGCGGTCGGCGGCACCGACTTGACCACCACTGGCCCAGGCGGAGCATGGAAATCGGAAACAGGATGGAACGGCAGCGCCGGATCTCCCTCGAAGAACGGAATTCCGATTCCGGGTTATCAACTTCTCGCAGGAGTCATCAACTCATCCAATGGCGGCTCAACTACATTGCGAAATTATCCCGACGTCGCCGCCGAAGCGAACACCAATCAATACAGCTGCTACGACGGCGGCTGCTTTGAAGGCAACGGAGGCACCAGCTACGCCGCTCCGCAGTGGGCAGGCCTCACCGCCATGGCGAATGAACAGGCGGTCACCGATGGAAAATCAACCCTTGGCTTTCTCAACCCTGCACTCTACGACATAGGAGTGGGAACTAGCTACGACAGCGACTTCCACGACATTACCAGCGGCAGTAACGGCGGATACAAAGCCGTCGTTGGTTATGATCTGGTCACAGGCTGGGGCAGCCCCAACGGCCCGAACCTGATCAAGGCACTTGTGCCCTAACGGGAAAGTTATATCGGCAAAGTGATAATGAATGGAAGATAACGATATGAAAAAGATCTCTGCAATAACGAGGTTGCGGCAACTTGCCACGGCCCTGTGCGCCGCCTCACTCATTTTCGTCGCGGCTGCGGCCCAGGCCGAGCCGCGCTCACTCATGACCAATCATGTTCCTCAAGCAGTGGCCAGCGGAGTTGCCCCGTTGGTAGCTCACGTTCCCGGCACGCAACGCCTGAGCCTGGCAATCTCCCTGCCCTTACGAAATCAGGCGGAACTAGATAATCTGCTGCAGCAGCTTTACGATCCACAAAGTCCCAGCTACCACAAATATCTCAGCGTGCAGGAATTCGCCGACAGATTCGGTCCCGCCAAGTCTGACTACGAAGCCGTCCTTCGCTTCGCACAAACCTACGGCTTGGCCGTCGTCGAGATGTTCGACAATCGCATGGTCGTGGATGTTGAAGCTCCGGCCGCCAACATCGAGAAGGCCTTCCACATAAACGTCGGCATCTATCGGCATCCTACCGAGAAGCGCACCTTCTACGCGCCCGACCGCGAACCGAGGGTCGACCTGGATGTCCCGCTGTTGCACATCTCCGGATTGGATAACTTCACGCTGCCCCACGCCAAGAATGTTCGCTCTTCTCAACGGCCAGGCGCCCAACCGCTAGCCAGCAAAGGCACAGGCTCCGGGCCCGACGGCGATTTCATCGGCAGCGACATGCGAGCGGCGTATTACGGCTCTGGCCCGCTCAGCGGCGTTGGACAATCTGTTGGACTGCTTGAGTACGCTGGCTACGAAATCAGTGACGTCAAGAATTTCTTCAAGCAGGTGAAGGAACCGCTCTACGTCCCCATAAATGGTATATCGCTAAATGGGGCGCCGCTGAGCTGCCCTCCGGCAACCTGTGACGACAGCGAGCAGGTTTTGGATATGGAGATGGCAATCTCCATGGCTCCGCACCTCAGCCAGGTGCAGGTTTATGTGGGATACCTTGACGTCTCTATATTCAACCGCATGGCCAGCGACAACACTTCCAAGCAGGTGAGTTGCTCCTGGGGATGGCTCGACGACGAGAGCAGCCTCGACCCCATCTTCGAAGAAATGGCGGCGCAGGGCCAGAGCATATTTGTAGCCAGCGGCGACGACGGCTCGGCCGACCCCGGCGACGATGTGTGGCCGGCCGACGATCCATTCGTTACCGCCGTCGGCGGCACGGATTTGAACACCACCGGTCCGGGCGGCGCGTGGTTGTCGGAGAGTGGCTGGGCCCTGAGCGCCGGCGGCCCGTCGAAGAACGGCATTCCGATTCCTTACTATCAAATGCTTCCGGGAGTGCTTAATTCGTCCAATCACGCATCAACCGTCGTGCGTAATTATCCCGACGTTGCCGCCGAAGCCAATACGAATCAATACAGCTGCTATGACGGCTACTGCGCTGGAGGCAACGGCGGCACCAGTTATGCCGCGCCGCTATGGGCAGGCTTTACCGCTATGGCGAACGAACAGTCGCTCGCCATGGGCGGGACCACTGTCGGCTTCCTCAATCCGGCGATCTATAATATTGGAGTGGGATCTAGCTATGACAGCGACTTCCACGACATTCTCAAAGGCAGTAACGGCAAGTTCAAAGACGTGACCGGCTTCGACCTGGTCACCGGCTGGGGCAGTCCCAACGGCCCGAACCTGATCGACGCTTTAGTAGGCACAGCGCAGTAAGAGGCAATCCGTTTAGACTTACCCTGTGATCCTCTGTGACCACTGTGTTTAAGGTTCGGTTTTAATTCGATGCCCATTACCCAGATCCGCGAAGTCACCGCCGCCAGGCGTCTCGAAAACGTCCGCTACGCCATTCGCGACCTGGCTTGCGTGGCCGACGAAGTCATTCAGCAAGGGCACAAAGTTCTCCCGCTCAACGTCGGCGACCCGCTCAACTTCGACTTCCAGACTCCGCCGCACATCATCGAAGCGGCCTACAAAGCCATGCGCGACGGCAAGAACGGATACGCGCCGTCTCCCGGAATTCCCGAAGCGCTCGAAGCAATTCGCGGTGAGGCCGCGCGCAAAGGCATCTCAACCGTGCGCGACGTGTTCGTCACCTCCGGCGTAAGCGAAACGGTCGACCTCTGCATCAGCGCGCTGGTGAATCCCGGTGAAGATATTCTCACGCCCAAGCCTGATTACCCGCTCTACTCGGCGGTTCTGTGCAAGCTAGGCATAGCACTAAACGCTTACGATTTAAACGAAGACGACGCCTGGCAGCCCGAACTCGCCGACATTGAACGCAAGCTAACGCCGCACACACGCGGCATTGTACTGATCAACCCAAACAATCCCACAGGGTCGCTATGCTCGCGGCAAATGCTGGAGCAGGTCGCCGAGATCGCGCGGCGCCACAATCTGGTTGTCTTCTCCGATGAAATCTACGACAAGCTGATTCTTCCCGACTCGAACGGAGACGTAACGCCGCACATCGCATTCGCTGCAGTCGCGCCAGACGTGCCCTGCATCACCTTCGGAGGCATGTCGAAAAACTATTTGGTCCCAGGATGGCGCATCGGGTGGGGCATCGTCTCCGGAGACGCCGCGGCCATCAAGCCTTACACCGAAGGCATTCACCGCCTCCTTCGAGCGCGCCTTTGCGCCAACCACCCCGAGCAGTACGCCATCAAGCCCGCGCTCGAAGGCCCGCAGGATCACCTCATCGAAGTGCAGCGCAAACTGCGCTCCCGCCGCGATCTCACGCAGAAATGGTGCGAGTCCACGCCACGAGTAAGCTGCGTCGCCCCGCGCGGCGCGTTCTACGCCTTCCCGCGCATCGACATCCCCGAGAGCGATGAGATCTTCGTTAAAGAACTGATCCGCCAAAAGCACGTCATGGTCGTCCACGGCTCCGGCTTCGGGCAGAAGCCCGGCACGCAGCATTTCCGCATCGTGTTTTTGCCGGATGAAAAAACGCTGACCCGCGCGTATGCGGGGATCGCGGAATTTATCCGCGAGAAGTACGGAAACCCCTGAAGCCAGGCCCGGCCGCCGGCCATGTCGCAATTTTCTGCATCTTGACAGCCGCAACTCTGCCTTCTATATTTGCGGCCTCCCCTTGGCACGAAGACGAAGAATGTCTGGATAGAGTGACTCTTCAAAGACTCGGCCACCGCCAAACCATACTGAAACGAGGTCCCTCCATGCGCCTTTCCAGATTCGCCCTCCTATTCCTGCTCACCGCCGTTTCCCTGGCGTCCGCACAAACCTACAGCACTGTGTTGAACTTTAACGGAAGCAACGGCGCAAACCCGTTTTATGTCTCTCTCGTTCAGGGTCGTGACGGACGGCTCTATGGCACCACCTATAGCGGAGGCGCCAACGGTTTAGGCGCCGTCATTCGTATCAACTTAACCACCAAGAATAGCGTCGTCGTGCACAGTTTTAGTGGAACTGACGGCAGCAATCCCGGAGCCGGCCTCACCTTAGCTACGGACGGCAATTATTACGGCACAACGGTGATGGGAGGCAGCGCCAATGCAGGCGTGCTCTACAAGATCTCGACGGCCGGAACCTACACCGTGCTGCACCAGTTCGCCGGCGGCAGCGACGGCGCCAATCCCTACGGACCTCCCATTCAGGCCAGCGATGGCAACTTCTACGGAGCCACCGCCGGTTCCGGTGCGACGAACGCCACCATCTACAAGTACACCAGCAGCGGAGCATACAGCGTCATTTACACTTTCGGCGAGTCCACCACCGGCTACTGGGTTTATGGTCTCACCCAAGGCACGGACGGTGTGCTCTATGCGACTTCGAATAGTGGTGCCGCCGAGAATTCCGGCGCGCTCGTCAAGCTCACCACCTCAGGAGTGCTGAAAGGAACCCACACCTTCAACCCCTCCAATGACGGTGGCAACGGACCAAGCGAGCCCATAGGGGCGCCTATTCAAGCTTCCGACGGCAATTTCTACGGCACCACGCAAGCCGGAGGCACCGACCGCGAGGGAACGCTATATCAGGTCACCTCGGTTTTCGGAGTGAACGTCCCCTATAACTTCGGATTCAATAACAGCAGCAACCCTAGCCCTGGCCTGATACAGGCGAGTGACGGCAATATCTACGGCGTAACTTCTTCCGGCGACCAAAACATTTACAGCTGGGACCTCACTGGCGGCGGCTACACATCATTACTCACCCTGCCCGCGGGCTTCTTCATCAACGGGATGATGCAGGATACCAGCGGCATCTTCTATGGAACATCCTGGACCATGGGTCCCCACAATGACGGCTACGTCTATTCCTTCGACATGGGTCTGGGCCCGTTCATCGCATTCGTCCGCTCTCAGGGAAAGGTCGGCGCGACCGCTCAAATTCTCGGGCAAGGATTCACCGGTACAACCGCCGTCACTTTCAACGGAGTCACCGCCAGCTTCTCCGTCGTGAGTGATACTTACATGACCGCCGTTGTTCCCGCCGGCGCCACCACCGGGCCGGTCGTCGTGACTACGCCGACCGGAACGCTGACCAGCAACCCAAGTTTCAGGGTTACCGAATAAGCGCTGATGAGAACCCGGCTGGCTGGCTGGACATCTTTCCTGGGCTCATGACCATGGTATAATGACCATGATCAAAAGGATTTCTCCAATGAAAACTATGGCGGCTGGACAGTTCAAAGTTCATTGCCTAAAGGTAATGGACGAAGTTCAGTCGAAACGCCAGGCCGTTCTGATCACCAAGCGCGGCAAGCCGGTCGCGAAGCTCGTCCCGGTCGAACAAGAAAAGGACGATATCTTCGGCTTCTTCAAGGGCAAAGGTAAAATCGAAATCAAGGGCGACATTGTCTCTCCGGCGCTAAGTCCCGAAGAGTGGGGCGATCTTTATTGATCCTGCTTGACACTCATGTTGTCATCTGGCTGGGCCTCGAGCCAGCGCGGGTTTCAAGGAACGCGAGGACGGCCATCGATGAGTCCAGGAAGGATGGGACAGGGCTGGCTGTCTCCGGCATGACGCTCCTTGAAATTACTCTGCTTTCGCGCAAGAAGCGAATTCACTTCACTCCCAGCCTTGAGACTTTCCTCACGGATGTTGAAACCCGATTTATGGTTCTGCCGATCAGCGCGCGTATATGTGTGCGTTCGTCTTCGTTGCCTTTGTCCTATCCCAACGATCCGGCCGACCGAATCATTGGAGCTACCGCGCTCTCCGAGGGCATTCCTCTGATCACCGCAGACCGCGAAATCCGCAACTCTCGCGCGCTGCCTACGATCTGGTGAACAAAAACCCTTGATTTCTCCTTGTGTTCGAGTGGTAAAGCCTTTGACTTCTGGGCAGACTGACTTTCTCTTTCCCCACGAATCTGCTTAAATCAGATCAGAAGCAACCTGCGGCAAAGCGCGCAGGTTCAAACAAATCGTGGTCGACATTCATTCCCACATTCTTCCGGAAGTAGACGACGGCTCGAAGTCCTGGGAAACGTCTGTCACCATGTGCCGCATGGCCGTCGCTGACGGCATCACTCACCAGGTTGCCACTCCGCACGCTAACGACCGCTATCACTACGATCGCGAATATCTCCAGGGACTACTCGCTCACCTGCAGGGGTTAATCGGCGACGCGCTCACTCTCAGCCTGGGCTGCGACTTCCATCTTTCCTACGACAATCTGCAGGATGTTCTCGCCAATCCCGCGCGCTACTCGATCGAAGGTTCCCACTACATGCTGGTTGAGCTGAGCAATTACAGCGTCCCGCAGCAGACTACCGATTGTTTCACGCAGCTGGGCGACCGCGACATCACCGCTGTCATCACGCATCCCGAGCGCAATCCGATTTTGCGCGAAACTCCGCAGCGCGTGGTGGAGTGGGCTGAGCAAGGTTGCGTGATCCAGGTGACCGCCTCCAGTCTCACTGGATTCTGGGGAGAGCGCGTGCGGCGCGCCGCCCAGTGGCTGCTCGAGCATGACGCCGTTCACGTGTTGGCGACTGACGCTCACGACACCGTGAAGCGCATTCCGGTTCTATCGGCAGGTCGCGATGCCGCCGCAGAAATTTGCGGCGAAGAAGTTGCTGAAGCCCTCGTCGACGCCAACCCGCGAGCCATCATTCACTCCCAGCCCCTTCCCTACTTTCCCCGGCCGGTGCTCGGAAGCTACCGCAAGGATGCACGGTAGTTGGCAGGCCATCACCCGCAAAGTCATTCCAAGTGCAGTTTGTCATCGCGAGTGAAACGAGGGACCTTGGTGTTTGCCGGCACCCGCAACACTGGTTAGCGCGAGCAAAAACCAAGATCCCTCGTTTCACTCGGGATGACAATTTGTCTTAATCGGAGGATTGCCCTACTGCGGCTTGGAGGAATTCTCAGGGGGCGTAGTTGCCACCGGTGCGACCGGAGGAGTAATCACGCTGGTCCCGGGATCGGCGCTGTGCGACGTAGGAGTCAAAGACTCCGCGTGCGGCGCGGCCGGCTCCGTGGTCATCGCGCTCTCCGGATTCAGCAGGTGCTCGTGGCTTGGGCCCAGCCCTAGGCTGATCAACGCGCGCGAATCGGGAACCACCTTCGATTGCCAGCCATGATCGGCTTGATAGCGCCGCATTGCATCTTCGCTGGATTCATTCCACGTACCGGCAGGTTCGCCGTCCAAATAATGGACGCGTATCAGAGCTTCCTGAATAGCCTGCGCGCGCTCGGAATCAATTTTCTGCTGACCCCGCGCGGTCTTCTTGTTGCCGGGCTTGCTGTTGCCCGTTTTGCGCGAGGCAGCATACTTCGATTTGCTGTTGTGAGCCGAGGCGCTCGCGCTCGACTTAGGGTGCGCACTGGCTGCAACATGCGATGTCGAATGAGATCTCGCCTGTGAGGTGGGACGTGCGCTGCCCTTGGCCGCAGCGGCCACATGTTTCTGTGGACTCGCCGGTCGTGCGCTCGCCCTCTTGGAATTCGAAGTTTGTGATTTCGAAGTTTGGGAGCCTGCCGTTCTGGATTTTGCCGTCGTACTCTGACTACCGTTGCCCGTCTTAGAGCTGGCAGCCGACGCTTGCCCAAGTGTCCGCAACGGCGAAACACACGCGCACATCACAGCCACGGCGCAACCTGCGCCCAGCCATCTAGTTATTTTCGCGCGGTATTTCACCTCAAGTTCCAAAAGACAACCTCAAAAGATCAGTGGCCAGTAATCGGTGGCCAGCAAAACCCTTTACATGATTCTGCCGCATTTACTGACCACTGACCACTAATAACCACTAATCACTAACCGCTGCCCGTTACGGAAGTGTGCCGGCCATGAAGATGGTTCCATCCTGCGCGGTCGACCCTCGCGGACGCACCAGGAATACTGCGTCCTGTCCGCTCTTCAGGCCCGCTTCCACCTTGGCGAAATCCTCTTCGTTGTTGACCGCTTGCTTGTTGACTTCCAGGATCACGTCGCCGCGGCCGAGATTGATGTCCTCGGCAAACGACCCCGCCTTCACATCCTGCACGATTACGCCTTTACCGGCAGGTATGTCCAACCGCTCGGCCATCTCCGGCGTCAGTTTGCGAACCGTGATGCCTAACTTGCTTGGCTTGGGCGTGCTCTCTTCGTCAGTTGCCTTGTCCTCGCCTAATCGTGCAGCGAAGAGTTTGGCGCGGTCGGCAATAGTTACACTCGTCTCCTGCTCCTTGCCGTTGCGCAGGAAGCTGACTGCTACTTTGGTCCCCGGTTTGCGCGCGGCAATCTCTGCAACCAACTCCGATCCCTTCGTCACTTTGTGGCCATCAACGGTCGTGATGGTGTCGCCCACCTTCAGGCCGGCCTGGTCCGCCGGGCTTCCCGCTACTACGCTCGACACGGTCACTCCGCTGCCTGCGCCATACACGCGCGCAATCGCCGGATTCTCTACCGAGTCAAACATGATTCCAATCGAGCCGCGCGCCACGCGATGTTCCGGCCCAATCAGCTGGTTGTAGACCGTCACCACCGTATTCGAAGGCAGCGAGAAGCCAACGCCCGCGTAAGCATTCGTCTCGCTCAAAATCGCGGTGTTGATGCCAATCACTTCGCCGTTCATGTTGACCAGCGGCCCTCCCGAATTTCCTGGGTTAATCGCGGCATCGGTCTGAATAAACGTCTGGAACTGCTTGCCCGGCACAATGTCGCGGCCCTTGGCCGAAACAATGCCGGCCGTCACCGTGCCAAACTGCCCGAACGGGCTGCCGATAGCCAGCACCCAATCGCCGACTTCCATGCCATCGGAGTTGCCCATCTTCGCCGCCGGCAAGGCGCGGTTCATGTCAATCTGAATTACCGCCAGATCCGTTTCCTGATCCTCACCGACCACCTTGGCCTCATGCTGCACGCCCGGCGGATCGTCCTGCAGCCGCACCCGGATGCGGTCCGCCTTCTCCACCACATGTCGGTTGGTGACGATATAACCCTTCGGATCAACGATCACGCCCGAACCCAGCGAATGTTCGCGAATGGCGCCATCGCCGCCCTGGCCGCCGAAAAAGCGCTTGAAAAAGTCATCCATGCCATTGCCATTGCCGCCGCTGTCGGCGTCGGGATCGTCGGGAATCTGTGTGCCACGCTTCCGGTGCGGACTCTTTACGGTCGATTCGGTGCTGATATTGACGACACTCGGCCCCAACTGCTTGGCGATCTGTGAAAACGCATTGGAAAGCTGTTGCGGCGCAGGCACGGTGAGCGGTGTCGCATCAGACGCCTTCTGCCCTTCCTTGCCTTTCACTCCATAGGAAACGATTGTCCCAATTAAAATGCCGACCACCAGCGTTGCGACAATGCTGAACGTATAAACCCACCGACGAGTCTTCAACCGCACTCCTGCATCCCGCGAATCCATATGCCTACTTCCCTCCGAAATCTTTACGAACCCTCAATTATACCTTTTTGCCAAGTCGTCAGACCTCGCCTGAGATCACGCAACCCTGTGGCTGTGTATTGGACGCATAGGCTGGTCATTCCGTTTCACTGGGAAAGGAACCGCAAGTAACGTGTTGTTAATTCATGCCAATTTACACAGTGCTTATGCGGGGAGAGCCGCCCTCGGCGGTCCTGCGGGCACAACTCTCTGGCTCTTCTGTTGAGTCAGCAAGTTGCAAGGAATCTACCCGCCGTCCCTACTTCCCCTCATAGACGGTCTTGCCACCCACAACCGTCCGCAACACTTTGGTCGCCAGCAACTTTTCCGGAGAAGCCGCCGTCACATCGCGATCGAGCACCACAAAATCCGCCAACATTCCCGGCATCAGCTTGCCCTTTTCCTTTTCCTCGAATTCGGCAAAGGCCGAGCCCGTGGTATAAGCCGCAATCGCCTGATCCATAGTCAGCTTCTGCTCGGGAAAAAATTCCTGCTTGCCGTCCTCGCTCTTGCGCGTGACCGCAGCATACAACCCGCGAACTGGAGACACCGGCTCAACCGGATAATCCGTGCCAAACGCCAGCGTTACTCCCTTATTCAAGAAACCCGCCCACGCGTAAGAAGTCGCGGCTCGCTTCGGCCCCAATCGATCCTTCGCCCAGCGAATGTCCGTAAGCAGATGGCTCGGCTGCACCGAGGCGATCACTTTCAAATCTTTGAAGCGCGCAATCTGCGCCGGCGTGGTCACCTGCGCATGCTCGACCCGCAGCCGGAAGTCATCGCCTCCGTTCGGCGCTTTTACCCTCTGCTCCTTCGCAGCCTTTTCAGCCTCGGCAAATGCATCAAGCGCCATCTGCACGCCCTTATCCCCAATCGCGTGAAACCCAAGCTGGAAGCCCGCCAGCACGCGTTCCTTAGCCATCTCGTTCAGCTTCGCAGCATCGTACTGCGGCAAACCCGAATTCTTCGGATCATCCGCATAAGGCTGCATCAGCGCCGCCGTGTGTCCGCCCAGCGAACCATCCATGAAGCCCTTCAGCATCCCCGTGTGCAGCATCAGATCCGACTGCGGATGCGCGTCGCGCTGCTTTTTCAACTCGCCCACCGAATCGTTAAACGTCAACCACTCAGAAATGCGCGCCGTCAGTTTGCCTTCTTTTTCAAGGTCTTCGTAAATCTGAAAATTTTCTCCGCCGGGCGAATAATCCTGAGCCGAGGTCACTCCGTGCGCCGCCAGGTCTGCCAGCGCCACTTCAATTCCCTTTCGCCGCATGTCATGATTCGGCGGCGGAATCACCGCTCTCACCGCTTGCTGCGCCCCTTCACGAAGAATTCCCGTAGGCTGCCCGTTCGCATCGCGATCGATTTTCCCGCCTTGCGGATCGTGCGTCGCCAGCGTGATGTTGGCCAACTGCAGCGCCCGCGTATTCGCCACGGCCAGATGTCCATCCACGCGATCCAGGAACACGGGATGCCCGCCCGAAACTTCATCCAGATCCCAGCGGCTGGGTAAAGATTTCACCGGCCACATGGTCTCATCCCAGCCTCCGCCAAGAATCCATTCCCCCGGCTGAGCCGTCTCTACCTTGGCCAGCACGCGCTGCCGAAATTCATCTAAAGTCCTCACACCCGTCAGATCGACATTCAGCTTCTGCAATCCAGCATCGGCCAGGTGCAGATGTGCATCGTTGAATCCCGGCATCACGAAGTGCCCGCCTAGATCAACCACCTGCGTCGACGGCCCTTTTAACTTTTCGATCTCCGTATTCTTCCCCACGGCCTGAATGCGCTCTCCCCGTAACGCGATCGCCTCCTCGCGCAGGATCGAACTGAACTGCGCGTTAGCCGGAACCCCGGTGTAAACATTGGCGTGGATGAAGATCACGTCGGCCTTAGGACCCGAAGTCGCTGTCGAGGCAGGAGCCGCGTTCTGAGCCTGCGCCGGTGCGCTTGAAAAGATGCCGACAAAGGTGACAAAGACAAAGACCGAGATTACGGTGATCCAGTCGCGAAGTGACAGCATGTGAAAGCCCGGCTCGGCAGTGCCGGGTAGCGACGAAGAAATAGAACGAGTCCCGGAGGGACGCCACAACTTCCCTATACCTTTCGACTGTAAGCTCACACATCTCCCCATCATTCCCCCGCTCCCGCCAGCGCCAGCATCGTCAATAAAATCCGCTTCAACCCCAACTCCCGCCCGTTGGAATCGAACCACTCCTGCAAAGTGTGCGCTCCGCCGCCCGACCCGCCGCCGCCAATCGCAATCGCCTCCAATCCCAGCGACAACGGAATATTCGCGTCCGTCGACGCACGCTGCACCTGCGCCGCATTATTCAACTGCGCATCCACCGCGCGAATCACATGCAGAATCCGGGCTCCCACCGCCAACTCTCCCGCTGGACGGTTCCCAATCGCCACTACCTCGCAACTCACTCCCGAAGGCCGCCTCTGCACGTGGGAGCGCATCTCCGCGCCGAGCGTCTCGTCTTCCACCGCACGATTCAGCGCCAGGCGCAAAGTCTGCTCCAACCGCTCCATCTCCGCCATCGAAGTCGACCGGATATCCACCTTCATGCTCGCCGACTCGGGAATCGAATTCACCGAAGTACCGCCGCGAATCACTCCAATATTGAAAGTAGTCTTCGGCGAAGCAGGTACCGGGATCGAAGAAAACGTATCGATCGCCCTCGCCAAAATCACAATCGGATTCGGCGCGCCAAAATCGCTCCACGAATGCCCTCCGGGACCGCGCACGATCACTTCAAATCGCCGGCTGCCCAAAGCCTCGGCCACAATCGTGTCGGCGCCCGCACCATCGAGCACCACGCTGTAAGCAATCGAATCCTTCCAGCGCGGCGTGGAATAAATATGCCGCATCCCGCGCAGATCGCCCTCACCCTCTTCACCCACGTTGCCGATAAACACTAACGGCAACGAGTGCCGCAGCCGCACCGCGCGCAACAAAGCCGCAATCCCCAGCATCGCCGCCACGCCCGCGCCATTGTCGGAAACTCCCGGCCCATAAAGCCGGCTACCCTGCTGCCGGATATTCAACGGCGTGCTCGCCGGAAACACAGTATCGATGTGCGCGCTCAAAGCAACGCAACGTTGACCGAAGCCAGGATGCACGCCAAACACATTCCCCACATCGTCAATCCGAACATCATCGAGACCAACTTCGCGAAAGCGCTCCGCCAGCCACGCACCGCGCGCCGACTCCCCAAACGGAGGCGCCGGAATCCGCGCCATCTCCATCTGCCACTGCGCCAGTTGCGGCTCCTTCGTCCGCAGCCAGTTGTAAGCCGACCGCACCTCCGGCGATGCCGCCAGCCGCGCCACATCCTCCTGCACCGCAGGCGAAACTTCGGGCATATCCGCGCGTGGAGGATTGGGGCTCATGGAAAGTATTCGCTCATCTTACAACGCGACGGAAGGAATAGGGATTAGCTTCAGCGGGGACACTCAGTATTCTCTACTTCCATTGGATCGACGTGCCCACGTACGTACGACGACTTGCTGGAAAGAGCCACGCACCTGATTCAGAAAATTGGGGGCGTTAAGTAGCCGACCCTCATTCAGACGGCTTCCGTTCTAATATCGGAGAAGACAAACAACCGGTCCACGGAGACGATTCCATGAAGGAAGATAAACCAAGGCAATCAGACCCACTGGAAATCCTAGAGGCCCTCCGCGACACAACCGACCCCAGACGGGCCAGCCTCGACCGCAACATGCTTGCCCGCAAAGCTGCGTTCTTGAGAATTATCCAGCACGGAACGGAGCGGGATTTTATCCATGCGTTACGTGGCTTCGGCAAAGGCGAGGACACGCTGGAAGGGCAGCAACTGATTACCGCGTTCCAGAAGTTACGCGGACTCTTGTAGCAATCTTGTGCAGCTCCGCATCGGCGCGTTGCAGTTCTTCTGGGGTCATCTTCTTGACCTGAGCCTCGATCACAGCGCTAACTTTCTCGGCCAGCCGCTCCTCTGGCGAGGAAGGAGCCGACGAATGCGGTGCGGAAGTATCTTTCAATCGCTTCGCTGTAGATCCCACGACGAGCCTCCCTTTTGCTGCACGACGCTCCATCTAGTTTACCCCAGAGCGTCGGTCCCAATGACGTTAAATTCTCGGGAATCAACTAGAAAGGTTACGAACGGGTATCTTGCTGAACCGGACATTGACCACTCTTCCGCGCCTCAGCCTCCGCCAACCACCCCCGACGCAACTTCTCGACCGCAATACCTGACATCAGAGGCTTGATGTCAAGAATAGGAGTCCCATCCAGCATATCGACCCCACGAACATGCAGCGAGCAACCCTCACGCTGCAGCAACTCGACAATGGTCAGCGCAATCGGATTCGGGCGCCGCGGCGATCGCGTAGCAAACACTCCATGCGCTCGATTGTCCGAAGGCGGCGTGCCCAACAGCTCGAATCCTGTCGACCGGTCAAACTCCCAGAGCACGATAAGATGCGAGAAGCCCTCGATGTCAGTAAGCCCCACTTCAAATTCCGGCAAGACATCCAGCACTCCATTGACTTCATGTTTCGCGCCTAGTCCCTTAGGAACCTGGCCTGCATCCTTGTACGGACTACGCACAAAACCGATCGGTCGTGAGGTAAACATAGACCCGCGATTCCATAGCAATTATGCGCGCAACTTCGCGAGCTTCAGTAGCCCTTCGCTTCTGAATCTGAGACTGTCGCGCCCACACTCGAGTTCGAAGGCCCCTACTTGGCGTTCTCCTTCGGCGCCGGCTTCAATCCGAAAATCTTTAGCTCCTTGAAACTGGCGACGTACACCATGCCGTTGGCAATCATCGGAACCTGATTCGAATCGCCGCCCTGGTTGGGCCAGCTTCCGCCGACGGCCTTGAAGAGTTGGGTCATGAGCTTCTTCCCCGACTCAGGGTTGAAGGCATAAAGGTACATGCTGGGAGGCTTCTGGGCAGTTGGCCGGGCCAGCGCCCAGATGATCGGACTAGCCGTGCCATTGGACGAAACGCTCGTGAAAAAGCCGCCATTTTGCCCGGTACTGAGTCCGGGCGAGTGCGTGACGTTAGTCAAGCTTGGGGTGGGCGAGGTTTCCAGCTTCCACACATCGACCACATTACCTCCGCTGCTCACCACGCGCGCAAGGCCATCCCCCGGATCTACGAAGTACGATTCTCCACACCAGCAACCGCCGATCCGGTACGTGCCGAGGACGTTATTTCCCGAGGTCGAATATCCGCCCAGATCGTCTTCATTCATAAAGTACATGTTGCCATCTTTGCCGGCGGCCACGGCCAGATGCGGAGTTGAGCCTGGTTGATCGGGCAGCACGAGAACGCCGCCGGAGCCGAAGTCGTCGTCCGTCTCGTCCAGATAACCTTGATCCGAGGGCGTGAACAGGTCCACGACAGTCGTCAGGTCCGACGACACTTCGATGGTGCTTTCCTGAATGTTGGTGACGCCGTCGTAAGTGGTTCCCGAGTAGTCCGAATTTCCAGTGACGAAGACGACGTTGCCGGAATCGTCCGCGGCCAGCCCATATCCCGACATCCAGATGGACGACAGGAAGAAGGTATCCGGAGAAGTGGCCTGGTAATCGAAGAGTTGATTAGCCGGGAGGGGCGCGAGCGTAGCCGCATTCCATCCCAGCAGCCAGCCGCGCGAGGAGCCGCCATCAAAATCGCAGAAGCTGCCGAATCCGGCGTAGATGTTGCCGTTTGCTTCCAGCAGGCTGGGGCGCTGCCGCTGATAGGTCGCATTGAAAACGAAGCTGCTTCCATTAGTGAGCGTATGCGACGCGCTGACAATTTCGGGCGTCAGCTTGTCGGTGAGGCTTCCCAGATCGAGCGCGTGGAGCGTATAGGATGGGGCGCTGCCGTTGCTGCCCTTGGTGTACGCAATAAGGTACAGGTTGTTCTTGCTGGTGTCGATGACCGGCGTGGAAGTGATGCCGACGTGCGGTCCATTGTTGTTGCAGCCGAGCGGGTAGGTCACGGGCGTCCCGAGGTGATTGCTCAGCAGAATCGTGCCGGCATTGGCGTCGATGGCATAAACCGTGTCGTTGCCGGTGACGACATATACGACGTTGTGGAGTCCCTGGTAATTTCCTGCCGTGATGGTAACGTTCGGGACCAGGAGCGGCTGCGCATCCACCTGATCGTCTACGGGCACAGTCGCCAGCAAGCCGAACTGAGAGGCGTTCACGTTCGAGGGCGTGAGAGTGGTTTCAGTATTGTTCCAGCCCGTGCGGTAGTTGTCATTGTGATATGTGGTTACGGCTGTCTGCGCTGTGACTGTGCTGGCAAGAAAAAGCGTGAAGACAAGGCTGGCAATTCCCGCCAGCCCACGGATGTGAGCAGTGCGATGTAACGTTGTCATTGTCCCCCTCAAAGAACGGCCACTGATTCTAGGGTGTTGATTAGGCCGCGGTCAACGGGGAAGAATTTCACGAGACAGAAGACTCTAGGCAGGATGCCAAAATCCACGACGCCAGATGCGGCCGGCGGATTCGTCGGGTTCACTGAACACTGAGCACTGATTTTCAGTACTCCGCCAGCTCTTTCATGGCGCGGAACAGATCATTGGCCTGGGGCAGGATGGCGTCTTCTAGGATCGGCTGATAGGCGACGAAGGTGTCGGCGGCGGCCACGCGGCGTACTGGCGCATCCAGTTGATCGAAAAGTTGATCGGCAATGCGCGCCGCGATTTCCGCTCCGTACCCCCAGCTCAGAGTGTCTTCGTAAGCCACGAGCGCGCGATTCGTCTTGCCGACCGATGCGGCGATCGTTTCCCAATCAAACGGGTTCAAGCAGCGAAGGTCGATCAACTCCACTCTCACGCCATGCTCGCGTTCGAGTTTCTGCGCGGCCTGCAATGCACGGGGAACGACCGCTCCGTAGGTGATCACGGTTAAATCCGTGCCCGGATGAACGATCTTCGCCTTGCCGAACGGAATCATGTAATCCGGCCCGGGATAAGGTGCGCGCCCGTAGGTTTCGCGGTACAGGCGCTTGTGTTCCAGAAACAGCACCGGATCGTCGCAGCGAACTGCGGTGCGCAGCAATCCAGCGGCATCGAGCGCATTCGAGGGGAAGACAACGCGCAAACCCGGAATGTGCGTGAACACGCTCTCGCCGCACTGCGAGTGATAAATCGCACCGCCGGTGAGATATCCACCGATAGCGACTCGAATCACAAGCGGGCAAGAAAACACATTGTTCGAACGCCAGCGGATCACCGACAGCTCGTCGCGAATCTGCATCATCGCAGGCCAGATGTAGTCGAAGAATTGAATCTCGACAACCGGCTTCAATCCGCGCGTGGCCATACCGGTGGCGCGGCCCACGATGGCAGCCTCGGCCAGCGGCGAGTTGAAGACGCGGTCCGGGCCAAACTCGCATTGCAGGCCGAAGGTGAGTTTGAAGACTCCGCCTTTGCCCTTCACCAGCTTGCGCTTCAAGTACTCTTCGCGGCTGCAATCGGCCACGTCTTCGCCGAAAATCACGATGCGCTCGTCGCGCTTCATCTCGTCGCGCAGCGTCACGTTGATCAGGTCGGCCATGGTTTTCGCCGCGGGTTTCTTGCCATCCTCGGAGTCGGCGCCGACTACTGCCTGGGTGTCGAACGCCGCGGACGTAGGATCGAGATCCGGCGAATAGACATACTGCAGCACGCTCTCGGGCGCGGGCGGCAAGGCCTCAAGCGCTTTATCGACGGCGATCTGCAATTCTTCTTCGACCTGCTTTTCCAGTTCGTTGATGCCTTTTTCGTCGAGGATCCCCTCACGCAGCAAAAACATTTGCGTGCGAGAAACCGGATCGCGGGCGGCGTCGCGCTCGCGTTCGGAATCCGGACGGTACAAGCGTTCATCATCGGAGAGCGAATGCGAATAAGGACGGATCACATGCGCGTGCACGAACGCAGGACCATGGCCCTCGCGGCAATACTTCATGGCACGCTGAAACGCAGCTGAACTCGCCACAGGATCGGTGCCGTCGATCTCTTCGAAATGAAAATTCGGAAACCCCGAGACCAGTCGCGAAATACTGCCGCCGGCGGTCTGTACTTCTACCGGCACGGAGATGGCATAGCCGTTATCCTGCACCACAAAAATTACCGGCAGCTTGCTGAGAGCGGCGGCATTCATCGCCTCCCAGAACTCGCCCTCACTGGTGGTGCCGTCGCCGAGAGAGACGTATGCGATCTCGTCGCCGTGGAACGTGACGTCTTTGAACTGGCGATAATCGGGCGATCCCGCTCCAGAAGCGGGGATCCCAGGAATCTCTGCCGTTCTTGGATGATTGGCAAAGTACCGTCCCGCCTCAGCGCATCCCACCGCCTGCAGAATCTGCGATCCCGTCGGCGAAGATTGGGTCACGATGTTCAGCGGCTTGTATCCCCAATGCGAAGGCATCTGGCGTCCGCCGGAACTGGGATCGTCGGCCGCGCCAACCGCCTGCAGAAACATATCGAGCGGCTTCGCGCCCAGCGCCAGGCACAGCGCGCGGTCGCGATAATAAGGATAGAACCAGTCGTAGCCCGGCTTCAGCGCCATGCCGGCCGCCACGCCGATGGCTTCGTGTCCGGCTCCCGACATCTGGAAGAAGATTTTCTGTTGCCGCTTGAGAAGGATTTCCCGGTCGTCAATGCGCCGGGAGGTATACATCAAGCGATAAGCTTCAATCAGCTGCTCGCGCGTAAGTCCCTCGTAGGTTCGGGGCTTCTTGCCGCTACTTGTAACGGACAGCTTAGGGTCGGTTTTTGTCGTCGCCATCCGGTTTCCTGAGGAATGCGTTATGAAGTATGCGTTCTATGAATGTGGTGCCAGCGCGACCGCGCAAGTTGCATTGTAAATCGGAATTAAGGATTGGAAAACATGCAAGTTCTTGCGCGGGGGATTTACGGCCAGTCTTGGGCTCCGTGGTAAATGCGAGCGATTTCCACAACTTGATCTTTAACCCGATAGACGACTATGTAAGGCAATCCCTGGCGGAATTATACGGAGAGAGTTGCGCTGGCGAAAAGAACGGTTTGGGAGATGCATTCGAACCGAAAGCAGAACACCTCAGCAGGCGCCAACACTTTTGACCGACGCCTTATCTTCCTTGAAAAACATTAACAGCTTCCTGGCGCGACCGGGGTCCGCCGAGAGATCGGCTGCCGTGAGGGATGTGTCCACGAAGTGGCTGAAGTCGGGCCTCCTCACCGTGTCGGGAGAGCGTAGGTCGCGAAAGCCCATCGACCAATCGGGGAAATCCCGATGGCTTATAGCTTCCCGGGATAGAATGGTTAAACTCCGGTGCCGTTCGTCTTGACGAATTTTTTCGTAAAGAGCGAGCACCTTTTCCGTTTCTCCCTCGAGGACCTGCAGGAAATTTCCGTCTTTGTACAGCAACATGCCGGTCATCCCGAGTGCGGCGTTGCTCTGCCGGCTCTTCTCCAGGAGTTCGATCAAATCTTGCTCTGAAAATGGAACCGCTTCCGAACTCAAGTAAATGAGAGAAATTAGATTCTCAGAGTGTGCCATTCTCCAATCATCGGAAAGACGGCTCATTACTTGAGATTAAGTCTTCTTAAGGATTCGCACTACAGTCGAGCGCTGCCCCGAATAATGACGCGAACTAACGAGTGAGCACATTCGTGATTTATCCTGAAGGAGCATGATCCAGACCCGCCGCGCCTTTGACCCGCGTTCGATCAAGCTGGTGATCTTCGATCTTGATGGCACGCTGATCGATTCGCGCCTTGACCTTGTGCACTCCGTAAACGCGGCGCTGCACCACATTGGACGTGCCGAGTTGCCGGATAACGTGATTGCCAGCTACGTGGGTGATGGCGCGCCCGTTCTGATTCAGCGCGCGCTCGGCGGTGAAGCGGTTGACGACGCGGTCGTGCGCCAGGGCCTGCAGTTTTTTCTTTCTTATTATCGCGAACACAAACTCGACCACACTACGGTCTACGCGGGCGTAAAAGAAGCGCTTGCGGCCATTCAAAGTGCGAGCAATGGCGTTCCGCGCAGGCTGGCTGTGCTCTCCAATAAACCGGTAGTTCCCTCGCGTGCCATCGTCGAAGCATTGGGATTGGGACCGTTCTTTATGCAAATCTACGGTGGCAATAGTTTTGCGACCAAGAAACCTGATCCCGAGGGCGCGCGCAAGCTGCTTGAAGAAAACGGAGTGCGTCCGGAAGAAGCCGCGATCGTCGGCGACTCCCACGTAGACGTTGAAACCGGACAGAACGCCGGACTGTGGACCGTAGGCGTGAGCTACGGATTTGCGCCGCATACGCTCATAGACAATCCGCCGGACGTGCTGGTGGACACGCCTGACGAACTCGCGGAAGTTTTCAGTCCGGGTGTTAGGTCTTAGGTCTCAGGTGTTAGGGCTCAGGGCTCAGGGCTTCCTAACACCTAAGACGTGGGACCTAAGACCCTCAAGTGCCCGCGGGCCTGCGTGTTTCGCATGCCGGCGGCTCTCATGTAAACTCATCCGTCAATGGCCGACCCGCTTGCAGGTTTCACAAACAAAGAGCTGCGCAAGTTGCGCAGCATGAAAAGTCCTTACGGCGTTCAGAAGTTTCTCGACGATGCTCCCTATCATCTTGCGGATACAGCATGGTCGCCGCGGCGCGTTCTCGCCGAGCAGACGGCGCACTGCCTCGAAGGCGCCATCTTCGCGGCAGCGGCACTGCGTGCCAATGGATATCCTCCGCTGCTGCTCGACTTCGAAGCCGAGCACGACACCGATCATGTGATTGCCGTCTTTCGCGAGAACGGATGCTGGGGCGCGGTCGCCAAGTCAAACTACACCGGATGTCGCTGGCGCGAGCCCGTCCATCGCACGCTGCGTGAGCTGGCCATCACTTATTTCAACGGCTATTTCAATCTGCGCCGCGAGCGCACCTTGCGGCGCTACTCGGTGCCCGTAAATCTGAAACGCTTCGATCGTCAGAACTGGATGACCACTGATAAGCCTGTCTGGTTCATTGTGTATCACCTGTTCGACGTTAAGCATTACCCACTGATCACGTCAGCCGCGGCCAAGGGCTTGCATCGCGTGGATGAGCGCTTGTTTCAGGCGGAGTGCCTGGGAAAAGCGTACAAGGACGGTCGTTAGTACAAGGACAGTCGTTAGTCGTTGGTTGTTCGTCGTTGGCCGTGCATCCTAGGGGAACTTCCCGTCTTCTAAGAACGTAATGTCTGTCATGCGAAAGTTGGGACTCGCTCTGTTCCTAATGGTCGGCGTTCTGTTGGCCGCGCCGGTTTTCGCCCAGCAGGATCAATCTGCTTCGACTACACCTGCAAGCCCTACTCCCCCTCCCGACTTGCAGCCCGATGCCAGCGGCAAGCTCTCGCAACAGCAGATGCAGCAGTTGCTTCGCGTAGTCGCCGACAAAGATATCGAGAACGGCAAGCGGGTGCGCGATTATACCTACATTGAGCGCGACGAAGAACGCAAGCTCGATGGCACTGGGCAGGTGAAATCCACCGAAGTGAAGACTTACGATGTGATGGAGCTTTACGGCGAACAGGTGCAGCGCCTGATCGGGAAAGACGACAAAGCACTCGATAAGAAAGATGCGGCCAAAGAGGAAGAAAAGATCCAGAAGGTCATCGACAAGCGCAAGAATGAATCCGAGGATGCCCGCAGGAAGCGCGAGCAGAAAGAAGAAAAAGATCGAGAGCAGGACCGTAAATTCGTGCGCGACGTAGCCGACGCCTACAACTTCACGCTGGTGGGAACGCAATCCTTAGGCGGTCGCGAGGTATGGGTGATCGATGGAGAGCCGCGTCCGGGATTTGAGCCGCACATGAAGGAGTCTAAGTTTTTATCGAAGTTTCGCGGCCGAGTCTGGATCGACAAGGACGATCTGCAACTCGCCAAGATGGACGTGGTATGCCTGGACAACTTTTCATGGGGATTGTTTCTCGCGCGTTTCCACAAAGGGTCGCGTTTCATGCTCGAACAGACGCGGGTGAACGACGAAGTCTGGTTGCCGCTGCACCTTACAGCGAAGATCGATGTGCGTATCGGCCTGATCAAGAACTTCGATGTGGACGTGGAACAGACCTATCGGGATTACAAGAAGTTTCGCGCGACCGCGAAGATTGTGGGCGTCGGCGACGTTCAGGAGAAGTAGCGCCGCTTAAGCTTATCCTGCATGGCTCGCGAACCGCTTCGTTTGAAACCGAATTGCCGCCGATATCATCTACTAGTCTCAACCTTGAATCGAATTCGTCTGTGAGCGGGAGCGAACATGTCTTCCCAGATAACTCCGTTACAAGCTGATGTTCGCGGTGATGTTCGCGGTGATGTTCGCGGTGATGTTCGCGGTGAAATTTTTCCCGTGCTGACTGCCGAACAGATCAGCCGCATCCGTTCTGTGAGCACATTACGAAAAGTGAAGGCGGGCGAAATCCTGTTCGAGCCTGGCGATAGCGACGTTCCCGTTTTCGTGGTGCTTTCGGGCAGTTTGGAAATCGTGCAGCCCGACCGGCGGGGCGAACGCCTGATCGTCAAACACGAGCCTGGAAATTTTACCGGAGAAATGACGGTGATCTCGGGCCGTCCCGCCCTGGGGCGAGGCCGGGTGACGGCTGACGGAGAATTTCTGGAACTGAGCAACGAAGCTCTCCGGACGCTGGTGGCGAGAGATGAGGAGTTAAGCGAAATCTTCATGCGAGCGTTCATTCTGCGCCGCGTTCAACTGATTAATCGCGGCCAGGGTAACGTGATTCTGTTGGGCTCGCAGCACTCTGCCAAGACTCTGCGTCTGCGCGAATTTCTCACCCGCAATGGACATCCCTACACCAATGTGGATCTCGACACCGACAAGAGCTACCAGGATCTGCTCGACCGTTTTCATGTCACGGTCGATCAAATTCCCGTGGTCATCTGCAACAACCGCACGGTGCTGCGCAGCCCGTCGATTCAGGAGTTGGCGAGGTGCCTGGGGCTCAACGCCCACATCACGGCGGCCGAAGTGCGCGACGTGGTTATTGTCGGCGCCGGGCCAGCCGGTCTGGCGGCGGCGGTTTACGCCGCATCGGAAGGCCTGGACGCCCTGGTGATCGAGGCCGATTCTCCCGGCGGGCAAGCTGGATCAAGTTCCAAGATCGAAAACTATCTCGGCTTTCCCATGGGAATCTCAGGACAGGAACTGGCAGGCCGAGCCGCCGCGCAAGCTCAGAAGTTTGGCGCCAAGGTGCTGATCGCCAACAATGTGACGAAATTGGATTGCGAGCAGCGCCCTTATGAGTTGAGCGTCGATTGCGGGCACGTAATCCGCGCCCGCACCGTAGTGATCGCGAGCGGCGCGCAGTACAACAAGCCCAACATCGACAACCTGAAAAAGTTCGAAGGCCAGGGTGTCTATTACGGGGCGACCTATCTGGAAGCGCAGCTGTGCGGTGACGATGAGGTGATCGTCGTTGGTGGCGGGAATTCAGCCGGCCAGGCGGCAGTTTACCTTTCGCAGACTGCGAGCAAGGTTCATATTCTCGTGCGGGCGCAGCAGTTATCTGAAACGATGTCGCGCTATCTGATTCAACGCATCGACGAAAATCCTGCAATCGAAATGCATTACTGCACGGAACTTGTAGGCATGGAAGGCGATTCGCAACTGGAGCGCGTAACCTGGCGGGACACGAAAACCGGCGAGACTTCGACGCATGACATCCGGCACGTCTTCATCATGGCGGGAGCTTCGCCGCGCACCGGGTGGCTGAAAGACTGCGTCGCCCTCGACGACAAGGGCTTCATTCTCACCGGGCGCGATCTGGATCCCGTGTTGCAGGATTTTAAGTGGCCGCTTTCGCGTGTGCCGCAAATGCTCGAGACGAGCCTGCCCGGAGTATTTGCCGTAGGCGATGTCCGCGCCGGAAATGTAAAGCGCGTGGCCTCCGCCGTGGGCGAAGGCTCGATCTCCATCTATATGGTGCACCGGGTGCTGGCGGAACTGTAACGAACAGCGTTTTGAACCGCGTTATAATAGAAGGATTCTCACCCGTCGAAATTGCCTTCTGTGCGAATTGCGGCGAGGACACCGTATTCCTCGCATCGCTAGGAATGACAAATCGCCGAGTGGGACAAAATAGGGTTAGCTAAAAGCTAGGAGCTAACAGCTAGAAGCTTCTTTTCATGGACTTCAAACTCGTTTCCGATTACAAACCGCAAGGCGACCAGGGCCGCGCCATCGAGTCTCTTCTGCGCGGCATATACGACCGCGAGCAGCATCAGGTTTTGCTCGGCGTTACCGGCTCGGGCAAGACTTACACCATGGCTAAGGTGATCGAAGCGGTGAACCGCCCGGCGCTGGTGATGGCACATAACAAAACTCTCGCCGCGCAGCTTTATCACGAGTTCAAGAATTTCTTCCCGCACAACGCTGTCGAATATTTCGTTTCGTATTACGACTATTACCAGCCCGAGGCTTACGTACCCTCTGCCGACCTCTTCATCGAGAAAGAAGCGACCATCAATGATGAACTCGACAAGCTGCGCCTTTCGGCGACCAAATCTTTATTTGAGCGGCGCGACGCATTGATTGTGGCTTCTGTGAGCTGCATCTATGGCTTAGGCTCGCCCGAGGCTTACTACGGCATGATGCTTTTTCTGGAGAAGGGACAGAAGATCACGCGCGAAGACATCACCCACAAGCTGGTCGACATTCTCTACGAACGCACCAACGGCGAGTTCAAGCGCGGAACCTTTCGCGTGCGCGGCGACGTGATCGAGGTCTTCCCCACTTATGACGACATGGCTTACCGCATCGAGCTATGGGGAGATCAGGTGGAGTCGCTGGCGCAGATCGATCCGCTGTTCGGCACGGTGAAGCAGAAGTATATGCGGCTGCCGATTTATCCCAAGACGCATTATGTGATGAAAGATGAAACGCGGGCGTCGGCAGTGGAATCGATTAAGAAAGAGCTGGCATGGTGGGAAGTGGAACTGGAAAAGCAAGGGCGCATTGTCGAGGCGCAGCGCATTCACCAGCGCGTGAAGTTCGATCTGGAAATGATCAAGGTGATGGGCTACTGCCACGGCATCGAGAATTACTCGCGGCATTTCACCGGACGCATGCCGGGCGAGCCTCCGCCGACGCTGCTCGATTATTTTCCGCGCGACTTTCTGATGTTCATCGACGAATCGCATCAGACGGTGCCACAATTGCGAGGCATGTATGCCGGCGACCGGTCGCGGAAAGAAACGCTAGTGGAATATGGCTTCCGCATGCCGTCGGCGCTCGATAACCGTCCGCTGACGTTCGAGGAATTCGAGCATCGGACGAATCAGCTGGTTTACGTTTCGGCGACGCCGGGGCCATATGAGCTGACTAAGTCGGCAGGCGTCGTTGTCGAGCAGATCATTCGGCCGACGGGACTGATCGATCCGGAAGTTGAGATCCGTCCGGTCAAGGGACAGATCGACGATCTGCTGCACGAGATTCGCGCGCGTGTGGAAAAGGGCGAGCGCGTGCTGGTGACAACGTTGACCAAGCGCATGTCCGAAGACCTGGCCGAGTACTACGCCGAAGTGGGCGTGAAGTGCCGCTACATGCATTCCGAGATCGAAACGCTGGAGCGGGTGAAGATTCTCCGCGACCTGCGCAAGGGCGAGTTTGACGTATTGATTGGAATCAATCTGCTGCGCGAGGGCCTGGACTTGCCGGAAGTTTCGCTGGTGGCAATTCTCGATGCCGATAAAGAAGGCTTCCTGCGGTCGTGGGGATCGTTGATTCAGACCATCGGCCGCTGTGCTCGGCACCTGCACGGCCGTGCGATTCTCTACGCCGACCGCATTACCGATTCGATGAAGCGCGCGATGGATGAAACCTTGCGCAGGCGTGAAATTCAAACTGCCTACAACCTCGAAAACGGAATCACGCCAGAATCGATTATTCGTCCGCTTGATATGACGCTGGCCGGAATCATCGCCGCCGACTACACCGACCTGACCGGCGGCGAAGCCGAAGGCATGCCGGAATTCAAGTCGCAGCCGGAGTTGGATGCGTATGTCGTCAAGCTCGAAAGCGACATGCGCGAAGCTGCCAAACGGTTTGAGTTTGAGAAGGCCGCGAAGTTGCGGGATACGGTTAAGGAGTTGCGGACTAAGGAATTCTTGTTTGCGTAGGCGCAACAGTCGCCGCGATTGCCATGGAATGGGAACCTGCTAGCGTTGAGAGTGTGAAGCAGATCGTCCACGAGGACTTGGCCAACTGCGACCAGAAGCAGGTCGCGGCGTTTGAGGCATATTGCGTGGAGCCACGCCTAGCTCCGATCATCCGGTAGGGAAAGCTCGAGAATGTAGTCGTCGTTGCGCAGAAAGGAAATCAGGTCGTTTACTGGGAGGATGTTGAGGAGGGCTTCGGGGTTTCGCCAGTCAGCCCCGACGGCAAAATTCTTCAGCAAGATTGCAATCAGAATAACCTGGGTCTTGCACTCAATGCATGGATTGAGGGACGTGGCCTCAAATTAGGTTGATCGCGCGCATATTGCCAAGTCAGCTCTGCAAGTAGTCGGCTGGCGATATTATCGCGATCCCCCGCCACGGATGCATCCCCAGCAAATCCGCATCGCCCGTAATAATCACGTCCGCCCTCCCGTTCAGCGCCACTTCCAGAAACTTATCGTCCTTCGGATCGCGGCACTCGCGGACCAGTCGGATGGTTGGAACCAATTCGGCCCTGGCGTTCAACTGCGCGAGGAAAAGGGCGCGCTCCTCTCGGCTCACATATCGATCAAACTTTGAGCGGACTAGAACATTCTTCAGCTCATCCATTGTGAAGTCAGAAAAAAGCAAGA
>Ga0302319_10003747_pt1 | contig 31535 bp, 32 predicted proteins | sample Bog_T0_2_FD_203319 | JGI IMG/M metagenome (GOLD analysis project Ga0302319, IMG submission 203319) | Peat permafrost microbial communities from Stordalen Mire near Abisko, Sweden - Bog_T0_2 | ecosystem: Environmental > Terrestrial > Soil > Wetlands > Peat | place: Sweden: Abisko, Stordalen Mire... | reverse complement strand
AAAGTAGCTAAGCGATGGCGGTGCCGTTTCTATTGGCGCTGAAGCGGGCGGCCCACTCGCGTTCGCACTCAAAAGCCGCTCGGCATAGAGCGCACCGGCAGGCGTTTCCTCATGCTTGAAAATCGCAAACGTGGGATAGCCGTTGCGCAGATACTGCTGGGTGCGCTTGCCGATTTCACTCAACTCCGATTCGGTGTAGTCGGGCTTGCGCAGCCGCAAATAGACGAAATCGGCAGTTAGCACATGCGGGGTTTCCATGTTCTCGTTCTCCGCCTGGCAGAGACCCACGTTCGTCTCGCACAGCAGTTTGTAGATGCCGTCATCAAACCAACTCGCGTTGCGAAATTCAAAAACATACTTGCTTGTCTTCGGCAGCAGCCGGACAAACTCGGCTAGGCGTTCGCGGTCGGCCTTGAAACTGGGAGCAAGTTGAAAGAGAATCGGGCCCAGTCGTCCGGCAGTGCGCAAGGGCTCGAGCGAATCCAGAAAAAATCGCGTAAACTCCACGGCATCCTTGAGCTTGAGCGAATGGGTGATCTTCATGTGCGCTTTGGGAAGGAACATGAAGGGCGGTTCGGTGGCGGCGATCCACTTTTCAAACGTCGCGGCCGAGGCGATGCGGCGGTAGGTGTAATTGATTTCCACCGCGTTGAGGCGCGTTGAGTAGAACGAAAGGAACCTTGCGCTCGGCAGTTTTTCAGGGTAGAAGCCGGGCTTCCAGCTCGGGTAGGCGAATCCGGATGTACCGCAATAGAGCTTAGCGTCAGACAAGCGTCAGAGACCTGCAAACCAATCGTAACCTTGTTCGTACCAATAGTCACTCGGTCTCTGATTAGTGTAGCGAATTAAGCCAATGCGCTTGAGATTCTTGATGCCATACTTCACCGGAATGATCAAGCGCAGCGGCGCGCCGTGCTCGTAGGTGAGAGGCTTGCCGTTCTGTGCCCAGGCTAGTAAGGTCTGCGGATGGAGAGCGCTCTTCATGTCCAAGCCGACGTAATAATCTTCGCCATCGGTGGCCATGTAGACATACTGAGTAGGGGACGCCCCGGGCGGGAGAAATTTTCGGGTGAAATCGGCAAAGCGCGCTCCGGTCCATTGCTGCACCACGCTCCAGCCTTCGATGCAGCAGAACTTGGTGATCATTTGGTGGTGCGGAAGAGATTGCACGTCAGCGAGTTGAAGCGTGATGGGCTTCAGTCCGGGGCCTTGCAACTGAAATCCGTCCCAGGCAGGCTGGTTGCCTTGGTCGTCCTCTTCGTCCAAGCCGTATTGGCCGTTGGCTTTCAGGAAGCCAATGTCGCTAGCTGAATAGGAAGGCATGAGATGGTCGTTGTCTACGTAGCTGCGCCAAAGCTTGCCATTGAAATCGAGCACGCGGCGCTGCGGCCACGGGACATCGTTGTCGTCCGCGGAAAGGCGAACGGCTTTATAAGCGCCCACGGCTCCTGCCGCGGCCAGACTCGCCAGCAGAAAACCGCGCCGCGATTTTTTATGGAGATCCTTTTGTAGCTCACCATCGGGCAGAACAATTTGGGGGTGACGGTTCGTCATGATTTTTCGCCTTCCTTGACCAGTTCCCAGCCTATGACCATGCTGCGAAAGTTATTCCAGCCCGCCAAAATCACCTGGCCAACATGCACTGCAAAGAAACCGATGTAACCCATGGTGAGAATGAAATGAATGAGGCGGGCGGATTCGTAACCGCCGCACAAAGTCGCGAGCCAAAAAAGTTGCGCGGGCTTGTAGATGGCCAAGCCGGTGACGAACGATCCGAGGCCCATCACGATGATGCCGGTATAGCTGATCTGTTGGGCGGCATTGTATTTTTCCTGCGGCGGCATCTCCTTGCGCAGATGAAGGTCATGCAGGACAACATGCCAGGCGTCGCGCCAGGCGGTTTTTTGGGTTGGAACGAGATAGCGCCACTCGCCGGAAATGAGTGTATAGCCGACATATAGGATGCCGTTCGCGATGAAAATCCACATGAAGACAAAATGCAGCGCCATGCCTTCGGCGAGACGGAACTTTAGGCCGGCGAGGGCGAAGAGCCATTGTGGAAAGAGTTGAATGGGGCCGAGATGATAGATGGGATAAGCCCAATAAATCATCAGGCCGCTCCAGATCATCAGGAATAGTATGGGGAAGTTCACCCAATGGAACCAACGGATTGCAAGTAAGTGTTTCAGGACAAGTTTTGGCATATCCACACTGTTCCTTCGTTGGGCGGAACTAAATAGTTACGCCAGCGTCTCACATGGTAACAGGCAAGAACTTCGCATGGCGAAGTTCCTGCGGTAAGCGGTAACAGGAAGCCTTCTTGCGCGTCCTTCTCACAAAGCGCTATGCTGAACGGCATTGACATGAGTGCGGAACGAACATTCACGATGTTGTGTCTGGCCAGCTATGAAAAGGGCCACCGGTTCCTCGAAGAGGCGCGCCGGCAAGGTTGCCGCGTGCTGCTGCTAACTTCGCAGAGTCTTGAGGGCAAATGGCCGGCTGAACTTTATGACGACATTTTCTATATGCCCGACAAGGAGTTTGAATGGAATTTGCAGCATATGTTGCAAGGCGTAAATCATTTGGCGCGGCGCGAGCGAATTGAACGCGTTGTGCCGCTGGATGACTTCGATTTAGAAAAGGCCGCTTTGATTCGCGAGCATCTGAGGATTCGCGGCTTTGGCGAAAGCGCCACGCGTTATTTTCGCGACAAGCTGGCCATGCGTATGCGTGCGGCGGAAAGTGGCATTCGCGTGCCGTCCTTTACCGGCACGGCGCATTATCAAGACATTACGGATTTTGTTGAGACAGTGCCCGCGCCCTGGGTACTCAAGCCGCGGCTTATGGCGGGCGCGATGGGCATTCACAAATGCCATAGCAAGGAAGAAGTTTGGGAAAGCGTACATCGGCTGGGCGACCAGCAATCGTACTTCGTGTTAGAGCAATTCGTGCCCGGCGATATTTTTCACGTGGACTCCATCTGGTTTGGTGGCGAAATGGTTTTTGCCATCGCCAGCGGCTACGGCACGCCGCCGCTTGAAGTCACTACCGGCGGCGGAATTTTCACTACCGAGACGCTGGAAGTGGGTAGCGAAGTAGATGTGAATTTGCGGAATTTGAACGAAACGGTACTACGCGCCTTTGGTCTGCGCGATGGCGTCTCGCATACTGAGTTCATTCGCGCGCATGCCGATGGCGCGCTCTATTTTCTGGAGACATCGGCGCGCGTGGGTGGTGCGAACATTGCCGATTTGATCGAAGCCGCCAGTGGATTGAACATGTGGGCGGAATGGGCGAAGGTGGAGGTTGCAACGACGCGCGGAAGTTCTTATCAGGTGGTCGAGCAAAACCGGCTTCAGGCGGGATTGCTGGTGTCGCTGGCGCGCCACGAGTGGCCCGATACCGCGAGTTTCAACGACGCCGAGCTAGTCTGGCGCATGAACAAGAAACACCACGTTGGATTCATAGTAAAATCGCCACAAAGACAAAGAGTGACAGAACTCTTGCACTTATATACCGAGCGTGTGCGCAGAGATTACCACGCGTCTGCGCCACCACGTGAAAAGCCGGGAGAGTAATTGAGCGAATGAGTGTTTCAAGAGCTTTGGGGTTTACGGCGGGAGCGGTGCTGGGCGGATTGTCGGCGGCTGCTGCGTATGGAAGCGTATCGAAGGGATCGCAAATGTTTGGACCCTCCGTTTATCGCGGACCGGGCACGCGTAAGTCGATCGCGCTTACCTTCGACGATGGGCCCAGCGAGAGCACGCCCGCGCTGCTCGACTTTCTCGAGAAAGAAGGCGTGACCGCAACCTTCTTTCAATGCGGCATGAACGTTAGGCGTTTGCCGCATATTGCCGGCATCGTGGCCGGCGCGGGACATGAAATCGGCAACCACTCCTACTCCCACCCGAAGCTGCCGTTCAAATCGCGTGAATTTATCGACCGCGAATTCAGCGACACGCAGCGCATTATTCTAGGCGAGACGGGCGTTTCGCCAATGCTGCTGCGCGCTCCGTATGGATTCCGCTGGGTGGGACTGCGCGAGGTGCAGGAAAAGCTTTTGCTTTTGGGCGTGATGTGGACGGTGATCGGTTTCGACTGGCGCTGGCCGGCGGAACGCGTGACCGATTACGTGATTCAGCATCGTTCGCCGGGCGGAATTATTTGCCTGCATGATGGGCGCGGCGTGACGGTGCGGCCGGAGATTGGGAATACGCTGGAGGCGGTGAAAGAAATTGTGCCGCGCTTGAAGGATGAAGGCTATAAGTTTGAAACGGTGAGTGCGCTGCTGGATGGATAGTGATGGCCATCGGGACGCGTAACACCATGTAATCACTCTCTGCTAAGCTGTAATCGCATGGTCAGGACGCAAATACAGCTCGAAGAGCATCAGGTTGCCGCTTTACGGAAGCTGGCTTCAGCGCGAAGCCAATCGGTTGCGCAACTGATACGCATGAGTGTCGACCTTTTCGTTCAGCGCGAATCTGGTTCGGGCCACGCAGAGCGGATAGCGCGCGCGAAATCCGTAATTGGAAAATTTTCGTCGAATTCGCCAGATGGTAGCCGCCTTCACGACCGACATTTAGCCGATGCGTATGCCGGCGGAAAATGATTTTTGTAGACACTTCGGCAATTTACGCGATCTTAGACGGAACCGACGATAACCACGCGCGCGCCTCTGCTACCTGGTTGAAGCTGCTCGAATCCGGAGATCCGCTCGTCACCACAAACTATGTTGCCATCGAGTGCTGTGCACTCGCCCAGCGCCGGCTAGGTCTGAAGGCCGTGCGGGCGATACAAGACCATGTGCTGCCGATTATGGCTTTCCGGTGGATTGACGAGTCGATTCATGCAATGGCGATGAATGTGCTGTTGGCGTCAAATCGCACTAAATTGAGTTTGGTGGATTGCACGAGCTTTTTGGTGATGAAGCAAATGGAACTTCGGACCGCATTTGCCTTCGACCGTCATTTTGAGCAAGAAGGGCTTCTATTTCCCGATTAGATGCCAAAGCCGCAAAAATGGTTCCCCTGCCAAGCGCGACCGCGCTGAATTCGTCCGGCAGGAGGTCAAGGCTGCGGTTCGAGCGCGAATACGAACAGATTCGCGAAGCTTATTTTGCGGCAGCCCGATTCGGCTGCGGAGGCGGACGATTGGTCGTCTGCGGAAGAATGGAAGCTTGATTGACTAATCTTTTCCGCTGAAAGCCAAAGCCGCTTCGCGCACCAGTACACCCATCTTCGGATGACTTGGCTCAAGCGCCGGCTTAAGCCCGTGAGCTCGTAGCGATTCGGTGCAGGTAGGGCCAATGGACGCGATGAAAGTTCTCGCCAATGCTGCCAGCGTTTCCTTCTTCTTGCCTTGCTGTTCGGCGAATTCGAGAACGTGATCGATTTGCACGCCGGTGGTGAAGATTGCCGCTTGGAACTCGCCGGCGAGCAGCATATCGAGCGCTTGCGCGAGCGGCGCGGTATCTTCGGGCAAAGCCCATTGATACACCGGCACGCGGCTCACCGTGCGGCCTTGCGCCGCCAAGCCGGCCAGCAGTTCGTTGTTGCCGCGGCCATATTCCTGCAGGGCCACGTTCTTTTCAGGCCGCGCGGCAATTGCTTCCAACAGTTCGCGCCAGGTGTTGGGCTCGGGTACCGCGACCGTCACCGGCACCTGCCACTCGCGCAGGACGGCCATTGGCTTCGGTCCGCGCGCGACTACCGTCACCTTGCGCAACGCATCGGTAAAAAGACTTTCCGGTTCGCGCGTGGCGAGAACGCCCTGCAGGAGCCTTGAACCAACGCCAGTCAGGAAAATCACCATGTCAAAGCCGCCGGCGTAAAGCTGGTCGGCGAACGCAAAGGCGGCCGGATTTTGTTCGAGCGGAACTTCGCGTAGCGCGGGCGCTACAAACGGCTTGCCCTCGTTTATGCGGATGAGCTCCGCCATCTCCTTCGCGCGGCGGCTCTCAAACGCAAGCACGTTCCTCTGGGCAAAAGACATAAAAAATGTTAACGCACCTGAATTGATAGGATTTAGAGAGGTGTTATGAAACTCACGACGCGTGCGCTAGCTGGAACTTTAGTTATTTTGGGTGCGGCGGTTGCCCATGCGCAGACGCCGACGAGTGGTGAGGGCAGTTCCGCGCCGGTGTTTCTGGATAATCACCGGCCGTTGAATCAAAAGAAGGACAAGAACCCCACCTCTCGCACCGTGACCGGCCAGGTGGTGGACGATTCCGGCCAACCGCTCGAAGGTGCGTTAGTGACGCTCATAGACGCCAAAACAAAAGAGCGGCATGAATACTTCACCAAGAAAGACGGCCGCTACACCTTCGACGATCTGAGTTTTTCGGTGGATTATTCGCTAAAAGCGAAATGGAAAACCCTGGTAAGCGACGAGCGCAAGTTGAGCCAATACGACCACACCGCGCGCATCGTTCGCTTGCTTGAGGTGACGACGCCGGAGGGTGCGCCGCCACCTGCAAGCGAGGCTAAGACGGACAAACCCAAGCCTTAGCGTTTACACAATTCCGGGTAATACTTCTTCAACGCGTTCACTTTGGGTAGATCGTTGTAGACGATATACGGATAGTTTGGATTGTTCTCCATGAAGTGCTGATGATGAGCCTCAGCCGGGTAGAACGCTTTCAGCGGCACCACTTGCGTGACGATCTTGTGCGAATAAACACCGGCGTCCTGCAACTGCCCGATATAGGCTTCGGCTACTTTCTTCTGGTCTTCATTGGCATAAAAAATTACCGAACGGTATTGCGAACCCCAGTCAGGACCTTGGTGATCTTTTTCGGTCGGGTCGTGCGCAACGGAGAAGAAAATTTTCAGCAATTGGCCATAAGTGACCTGCGACGGATCAAAGGTGACCTGGACCGACTCCGCATGGCCGGTATCGCCTTCGCTGACCATTTCATAATGAGCGGTCCTTTTGTCGCCACCCGAATATCCGGCCACCGCCGTCTTCACGCCTTTGACTTTTTCGAAGACGCCTTCGATGCCCCAAAAGCAACCGCCGGCGAACACCGCGAGTTGATCTCCGCCGGTTGCAGGCACGTCAATTGCCGGATCGGGGAACACCTTTTGCCCCGCTGCGAGCAGGGAAGCCATCGCTAACAACGAACTCAAAACGCCAACTGTTTTTCCATTCAACATTTCTAAGCACCCTTTCAGTAGATTGCTCTAGCCGTTGATTCGCTGCCGAATCTCTAAAAGTTATTAACGCCAGCCGGGATTTTTGGCCAAACTAACGAGGTTAGCCAGAATACGGTAGGCCCCAGGGACGCCCGCAGGCAACTGGCGGTATAGTGCGAACGCGTCATAAACGTAGATGCCTTTGCCGTAGCGGGTTAGCAAAAGGCCGCCCTTTTGCGGATCTTGTTCGGGATCATGGGTTTCGACTAGCGCCTGGTAATGCTTGTCCCAGCTCTCGAGGAAACCGTGCCCGCGTTCTTCCTCCCAGCCATTAAAATCGGCGGCGCTGATCTTGTTAGGCCAGTTGAAAAGGGGATTCTGCGGCTCAAGAATGGTCACGGGCGCGGTTTCATCCACCACCCGCGGCGCCTTGCCAACGGTCAGCGAATAAGGGCCGGCATCGCTCGAGAAATTCTGCTGATTGTATTGCACAATCAGCACGCCGCCATTGTCGACGTAGCTCAGCAGACGGCTGTTGGCGGAACGTAGTTCGGGCCGGACGGCGTAGGCGCGCACACCGAGGATGATGGCGTCAAACTTCGAGAGGTCGCCGTTTTCGATATCGCTCGCGGTAAGGGTTTGCACTTCGACGCCCAAATCTTCGAGCGCGCGCGGCACATCATCGCCGGTGCCGGGCAGAAAGCCCACATGCAAATCTTTAGCGGTGGTGACGTCTACCCCGACAGCTTTGTAGGTTGCGGGCCGGTAGCTGGGATAAGGACGCAAGCCGGGATAGCCCACTAGACGAAAGCCGTCTTGGTACGATTTGCCGTCGTATTGGGCGACCGCGCGAATTTCATAATTGCCGGCCTTGAGAGCGTGCGGCGTGACTTGAAATGTCAACGTGGCGGTATCGCCATCGTGGGCAAAAGAAAAAGGCGCTTCGGCCGGATTCGAATCCCAACCTTCCGGCAAACGCAAGCGCAGCGTTCCTTGGGCTGCACCCTTGACGTTGCTACGCAGGCCGCAGGAAAAGGCAAACGACGCGGCGGTTAACGGCACTGCGCCGGCCGACGGCGTGACGGAGACGGAGATCGCGGGCGCCATGAGCAGCGGGCCGGTGACGATGCCGATTCCTTCCAACCTCTGATTCGCTCCTACTACGCGCTGCACGGTGAATGGCACGCCATTGAAGCTGAGACGCGCCGCCGCATTGAGCGGATAGGGCGGCAGCGAGAGATTGCGAAAACGCATGTCTGTCACGTCGTAATAAGGCTGTTCCTGATTGGGCCGGCCGAAGTGGGCTTTGGTGATGACGGCGTCTTGCGGCGCTTCCACTGCAAATTTGAGAGTGTTGCCGTTCCCTGCCTCCAGCGACGCGGCCGGTGATTTCTCGGCTCTGATGTTCCATTGCTTGCCGTCCGTTGCCGAGACCAAGACTTCCTCCACTGCCACCTTTTCGGGGCCTTCGTTATGCAACGTGGTCTGCACCGCAAATTTCTGCCCCGGAATGGCAATGGTAAAGGTGGTTGCCTGGCCGCCGCCGAAACGGTTATCCGGCTCTTTATCCGGCGCGACCACCGCATCGAACGAGACTTCCAAAGCCAGCGCTAACGCCGCTTCAAACTGATGCTGCTTTACGTTCAATTCGTAAGCCACGTCGCTTTTGCCCGGCTCCGCCAGATCGCTCTCCTGCACCTGCTTGAATAAAGCGCGGGTTGCTTGCAAGCCTTCCGCCAGTTCGGTAGCGATTTGGGCCGGACTGCCGGGGCGATATTTTTCGCAAGCCTCATCGGTGATTGCGGCGATTCTTCCCAAGCCTTGTTTCAAGAAAGTTGTGTCGCCGGTAGCCAATGACGCAATACCGAGCAACGAGATATCGATACCGTCATAGAACGAATTCTCTTTACTGCCCACCTCGACGCGCGAACCATAGCGATGGTAAGCCGCCGCATACGAGCCCTCCGGTGGAGTGGTGCCGCCGCCGTTCTGGCTCTTCTCAAAGCCCCAGCCGGTGCGGCCAATCTGCAAGTACGTCAAACCGGCAGCCGGATCGAAGCGCCCTTCCGGCACCTCCAAATTTGTCGGCGGGCGTTCGTCGATCCATGTTTTATCCACGTAATTGCGAAAGCGAATGGGGACGAACTTATCCGTGGCGTAATCGTAAATCGTGTTGTCTTTGGTGGGGGCGAAGAACGGCACACGGGCGTAAACCTTAACGGGCGCCCAAGGCCGCAGCCCTTCGCGAATTTGCTCCGGGAAACGGTTCGGGTCGGCTGCCGCGACGAAGGCCTCCTGAGCCATTTGGCCGCTCACCTGATGATTGCCGTGGCCGTCGGTGGGCGCGCCTACAAAGCTCGAGGTGATGATCAATGGCCGCGTCATGCGTACCACGCGCACGACATCGGAAAGAACGCGCTCATAGCCCCATTTGTCGATGGCTTCTTCGCGCGTTTTGGAGAAGCCGTAATCAATGACGCTGCCCCAATACTGCTCGACGCCATAGTAGCGATCCGCCTGCAAAAGCTCCTGGGTGCGAACCAGACCCAAATCGTCATACATGTCGGGCGACATGGCGTTTTGGCCGCCTTCGCCGCGGGTGAGCGTAAGAAGCGCGCCGCGCGTGCCCCGGCCGCGTGTTTCGGCGGCTAACATGCCACCATCTTCATCGTCTGGGTGCGCCACAATCATCAACATGCTGGCGCGCGTTTTCAGTGCGGCCAAGGCGCGCGAAAGACCGGCGGCACCGCGGTCCAAATCAATGGATTGAGCATTGGGGTCAATGCGGGCGGCAGCTTGCGGCGTCTGCGCCAGGGAAGAAGCGAGCCAGATACCGGGGACGGTTACCAGGAGAGCGCATAAAAGGGATTTGAACATTGAGCGCATTGTCGATAGATTTAATGGTACGCCAGACAGGAGCGTCGGACGATGTCACTAGTAGAAGTAACGAGCACGCCGAGTCGTCCTAAAGGAGTTTAATTTGTCCGCGTGCAGGCCGAGAGTATCCTTTGGCGCGTTAAGTCCGTCCAAGTGAGTGGTAGAGGAAATGAAGAAATGACAATGAACAAAATATTGATTGCGATGGTCGCGGGGGTAAGTATCGTGGGCGTAGGTCTCAGCCAGCAAAATCCGCCCCCTCCGCCGCAGTATCCGCAAGCACAGCCCGCGCCGCAATATCCGCAAACGCAGCAATATCCGCAGCCACAGCAGCAGCCCTATCCGCAGCAGCAGGGGCAGCCGCAGTATCCGGCGCAGTATCCGCAAGGGCAAGCGCCGCCCGCCCAGGGCTATCCATCGCAATATCCGGGAGCGGCTAACAACCAGCCACCGCTTTTGCCGCCGCAGCAATTGGACCAGATGGTGGCGTCTATTGCGCTCTATCCGGACGGTCTGCTGGCGCACGTGCTAACCGCAGCGACTTTTTATCCGCAGATCCCGGAAGCCGCTGGTTGGGCGAACCAGCACGCCTATCTGAAGGGCGACGCTTTGGCACAGGCCATTCGCGAAGATAACCTTCCCTGGGACGTCAGCGTGCTCGCTTTGCTGCCGTTCCCGCAGGTGCTCAGTCAGATGGCGCAATATATGCAGTGGACGCAGCAACTCGGCGATGCGGTGCTGGCGCAGCGCGGCGATGTGATGGACGCTATTCAGCGCTTGCGGGCACGCGCCAATCAGGATGGTTATTTCCGCGATCCCGAGTTTGCGCGCTACGAACAGGTACAGATTGAAGGACCGGGTTTGATTGACATTTTGCCCGTCGGACCCGCTTATTATGTGCCGTATTACAATCCGCAGATCTTCTTTGTCCCCCGGCGGCCAGGCTTCTATGGAGTTTTCAGTTTTGGTCCGGCCATTACCTTAGGCGTGGGCTTTGCGCCGTGGGGCTGGGGAGTGGGCGCCATCGGTTTCGGCTGGCGCGATCATGCGATTTTGATCGGCGGTAATCACTGGGATCGCGGTTGGCATGACCGGATGGTGGTGAGACCGGGGTATGTGCCGGCGCGACGGGTTGAAACACATGGGTGGGCTCCCGAGCGGCGCGGCGGCGAGGAACATCGCGACCGCGAGCACCACTAGGCGTCGCTTGTTGTCTCTGCGTCAAGATACGCTATAAAGAACCTCTTGGCGCAGGGACAACTTCAATCCGGCACGGCTTTCAGCCGCTACATCACCTTTGACCGCGAACGGTGGAAAGCGTTGCGCGCGTCAACTCCGCTACTGCTAGATGAGCACGATTTGGCTTCGCTACGCGGCATCAACGATCAGGTTTCGCTCAGCGAAGTTTCCGATATTTACGTTCCACTATCCCGCCTGCTCAACCTGCATTTCGCTGCGATCCAGCATCTCTACGATGCGCGGCAGGAGTTCCTGGGCTCCGGAGCACCGCAGCGGGTGCCGTACATAATCGGCATCGCCGGCAGCGTAGCGGTGGGCAAGAGCACGTTCTCGCGCGTGTTGCGCGCGTCGTTAGCGCGCTGGCCCGACCATCGCAAAGTAGATCTCATCACCACGGACGGGTTTCTTTATCCGAATGCGGTGCTCGAAGCGCGCGGCTTGATGAACCGCAAAGGCTTCCCGGAAAGCTACGATCAGCGGCTGCTGCTGCAATTCCTTACGGATTTGAAAGCGGGCGCACCGGCCGTTTGCGCGCCGGTCTACTCACATCTTCGTTACGACATCGTTGCCGGCGGAGTGGCGCGCGTGGAACAGCCGGACATTCTGATTCTCGAAGGATTGAACGTGTTGCAGTCGCCGCGCGAAGGCTCGCGCATGTTCGTCTCCGATTTCTTCGATTTTTCGATTTACCTTGATGCCGACGATCAGACGATTGAGATGTGGTACATCGAGCGTTTTCTGCGGCTGCGCGAAACGGTTTTCCGCAACCAGGATTCTTATTTCCATCGCTATTCGCAGTTGAGCGAATCGGAAGCGATTCAAACCGCGCGGCGCATTTGGGAAGAGATTAATTTGCCGAACTTGCGCGATAATATCGGCCCTACCAAAGAGCGCGCGCAAGTGATATTGGAGAAGGGCGTGACGCACCGCGTGGAGAATGTTCTGCTGCGGCGGCTTTAGTCGGCGCTTCTCGGAACAAAATGGCGGTAGAGCCTTCGCAATGTAGGGCCGGCGAGATTGCGCGCGACCAGATCGAGAGCCGCGAGGGTGGGACGCCAGTCTCGCCAATCGAAATCGAAAAATGCGACCGGCCGCCGGTACGACCGCAACAAATCGCCCCAGGTCAATAGCCCCGCTTTGAAGTAGCTGGCGATGGTGGCAGAATCGCGCTCGAGCATGATATGGCGGAAGGACTTGCCGTTGGGTTCAACCGGGACCGGCTTTTGGCCGGTCAGGTCTTCCACGAGATCGAGGTAATGGAGCCAGCCCATCTCGACGCCGGCATACTTGGCGGCATCGGCTGTGACGCTATAGCGCGGGTTGGCTTCGATCATCTTGACTTGACCGTCGCGGGTATCGCGCTTCAGTTCGATTTCGCAGATCCCGGTGTAACCCATCCCTCGCAGGAAGCGGTCGCAAAGGCCGTCGGCTTCTTCATCCACCACAGGTTCGACGACGCTCGCCGAACCGAAGTCTTTGGGATTGGTGCGCAACTGGCGCACCATGCAATGCCCCAGGCGCAAACCACTCTTCGAATAGCAAGACAAGTAGACCAGCTTGGCGGTATCGGGCCCTTCGATAATCTCCTGCGCCACTAACTCGTTGGATGCTTCCGCCGCCAACTTATATTGCGCGGCTAACTCTTCCGGCGAATGCGCTATCGCGATCTTTTGATTGCGCAGTGGATGGCCGACGGGAAAGTTCATCCATTCGGTAAAGTGCAGCGGCTTGAGCAGGCAGGGGAAGCGGGCGACATTGCCGAATTCCATGATCTCTGCGAGCGAAGTGACAAACTGGGTGCGCGGCACGGGCAGGCCGTGCGAGGCCGACAGCTCATACTGCCGCTTCTTGGTTGCCAACAACGCTTGCGCCGCTACCGAACGGGCAAAGATGAAACTTCCTTCGAGCGCGGCGGCATGTTCGGCGATGGCCATCACATAGACATCGGCGCTCGAAATCAGCACCGGTTTGCCGCCTAAGCGCACGGCCAGATCGCGCATGAAATTCAGCCACGCCGTGGGTGCTTCGTCGGGGTTCGGGCAAAGATAGCCTTTACCGTAGATCGTCTTGAAGCCGCGTTGTCCGGGCGTATGATCAACGCAGCAAACGCGCACGCCGCGCCGCGACAGATCGCGCATGAGCACGACGCCGGTTTGGAATGCGCCGGTGACGACGACCCAAGGCCAGTTGCTTGCGGCTTGGAGCACCGTGAGGCTACCGCGATCCGGCACGCGCAATCTGCGGATGGCTTAACGAATTGGCGTAGTCGGCGACGCCTTTGAATAATGCTTCGGCAATCTTTTGGCGCTGGTCGCCGCGGCGCAACAGCTTCTCGTCATGCGGATTCGAGACGAAGCCAATCTCCGCCAGGATCGACGGCATCGACGCGCCGATTAAGACCACGAAGGGCGCTTTACGAACGCCGCGGTCATGCGCATTACTGTTCATCTTGACGGAATTGACGGCGAGCGAATCCTGCACTTTCTGGGCAAAGTCGCGGGATTCTTCGAGCTTGGTTTGCAGCACCGCTTTCTTCAGCAAATCATTCAGATCCGAGATGGCGTTTTCCGCCGCGGCATTTTCGCGCATGGCCACGTCCTGCGCTTTCTTATCGCCATGCAAGTTGAAGAAGTAAGTTTCGACGCCGGTGGCCGAAGGATCGGGCGACGAATTGGCGTGAATCGAAATGAAGAGATCGGCCTTGGCCTTGTTGGCAATCTCGGTGCGTTCGCCGAGTGGAATAAAAGTGTCGTCGGAACGCGTGTAGACGACTTCGGCGCCGAGCTTCTGGCGAATCAAGTTGCCGAGGCGCAAGGCGACATCGAGGACGAGATCTTTTTCCAGCAGGCCGCTATGGCCAATAGTGCCGGTATCCTTGCCGCCATGTCCGGCGTCGATCACGACACGGCCCAGCTTGAGGCCGAGAAGGCGGACCAAGGAAGGATCAGACGGGCTGCCTTCGTCGATTACCGGAGTCTTTTTTAACGGAACTGCCGGGGGAGGAACGACTGCCGTGGTGGCAGCAGGCGGCGCGTTAGCTAAATCCGCGGTAGGATGCAGAGTGGGCACCGGAGCGGGCTTTTCGACAGTGGCCACGACGGGACGAAAGACAGGTGGCGGCAAGTCCTTGTCGGTATCTAGTGCCGGCGTCGAGAGAACGACGCGCTGCGCCCCAGTCAAACTATGCGAAATACTTTGCGTGGGCAGCGGTGGAATATCTTTCGGGCGAATCTCGATCATCAAGCGGTCGGGGTTTACCAAGCGGGATGAAATCACGTCGGACGGGCCCAACAGATCGAGCACAATCCGCGTGGTGCCCGGAATGACTTCGGCGACGCGAATCTGCTTGATACGCTTATCGCCCACGGCGATGGTTTGCATGCCATGATGCACGGTGGAGGGAGGCCGGAGTCCGTTCAGGTCGAAAAAAACGCGCGTGGGGTTATCGACCATATCGGAGGTGAAACGGTAATCGCCTTGCGTCTCGATGGCGATGCGCGTGATGTCGCCGAAGGACCAGAAGCGGATGGTTTCGACGCGCGGACCGGTAAGCGCTTCTGCCTGGCAGAGAGAAGCGATACAAAACCAAGCGCCGATGATCGGCAAAACAGCCGAGCGGGGGAGCAGCATAGCCGTTGCCTAACTCAACATCGCCTTTCCGGCAGTGCACTCATAACCCACAAGACGAGTGGTGCTTATTAATGGTTGCAATACCACCATTATAGACGGAAATTAAAGCTGCGTAATGCTATCCTGCGGGCATGCGCGCGGCAGGCTTTGTACTGGTGGGTGGACAAAGTTCGCGCATGGGCCAGAACAAAGCACGGCTTAAGGTGGATTCGCGCTTGTTAGTGGAGGTTATCGCCGCCAAACTGCAAGAAGTTACCGGCAGGGTAACGCTGATTGGAAATCCCGCCGCGTTTGGCGATTTGCCGTTCGATTGTTTTCCTGATTTGCGTCCTGGACTAGGGCCGTTAGGAGGTTTGGAAACTGCGTTGTCGAGCGGCCACGCCGATTTCAACGTTATTGTGGGCTGCGACATGCCGGGAATTCCGGCGGCGGCACTCGCGCACCTGCTTGCTGTTTCGCAACAAAGCGGCGCGCTTTGTACGATGGCTCTTGATTCGGAAAAGCGCAGGCATCCGCTGTGCGCCGTGTATCGAGTTGCCTGCCTGCCGTTCGTGCGCGATGCGCTCGATGCGGGACGTTTGCGTTTGCTCGACCTTGTGGAAGAATTGAGGGCAGCGGAGGTTGCGATCGATTTGGTTTTGGAGAATTTGAATACGCCGGAGGAGTTTGCCGAATGGCGAGCGGCGCATTTAGCGGTCGCGGATTAGAAAGATGGCGGCCAACGGCGCACTGACCCATTACATCGAGTTCAAGCACGTCCACAAAGAGTTCGACCGGCCTATTTTGAAGGACGTGAGTTTTTACGTGGAGAACGGCCAGACGCTGGCGATTATCGGGCGCAGCGGCGTGGGCAAATCGGTTAGCTTGAGCCACATTATGGGTTTCTTGAAGCCCGATTCCGGCGAGATTATTGTGGCGCACACCGACATCACCCACATGAGCGAACCGGAGCTGCGCAAAATTCGCAAGAAGGTGACGATGGTTTTTCAATCGGGCGCGCTGTTCGATTCGCTGACGGTGGGAGAGAACATACTTTTTTCGCTCGAGCTGCGCGAGGATTACGACTACCAGAACAAGGAAGACGTAGTGGACGGTTTGCTTTCGATGGTGGATCTGCTGCATGTGAAAGACCTGTTTCCGAGCGATTTATCGACCGGCTATAAGCGCGCGGTAGCGATTGCACGAGCGCTGGCGGCGCAGCCGGAATGCGTTCTATACGACGAGCCGACAACGATGGTGGACCCGATCATGTCGGACGATTTAGGCAACCTGATGCTCCGCCTGAAGCGGCAGCTTGGATTGACTTCGATCGTGGTGACGCACGATTTGGATCTAATGCGCAAAGTGGCGGATACGGTGATGTTCCTTTATAAGGGCGAAGCGATTTACTTTGGCCCGGTTTCCGAGTTGGAACAGTGCCAGCATCCGCATGTGCGGCAGTTTTTGGCGATGGACCGGGTGGAGATTTTGGGAAAGATTGAAGATGTGATGTAAGCGGCGGCTCTGGCGACCTCCGGGCTACTATTTTCGAGGTGACGAGCCATTTCGGCTGCGAATTGCGCTTCAAAGCCAGGGTTTTCGATGGTGGCATTCACGTTCGCGATCAGGTTTTTGGTCACGCGGCTGCCTAATTCGCAGCGTTTGAGGCGAATGTCCCATTCATGGTGCTCTTTTTTCCTTTCATTGCGCTCATTTTGGATGCCTAGTTCCTCCTTTTTGCGTTCCTGCGCTTCGAAGCCATTTTCGGCTTTGCGTCTTTCGGACTTTGTTTTACGAGGCCGTTGAGGCATTTGTGGAAAGCGCGAGTGTGGGTAGTTTGGTAGCGGAGGTAGAGCGAGAACAAGGGGAAGTTGGTGAGGCAGGTGTTTTGGAGGGTTTGAGCGCGGTTGGCGAGCCAGTGGGATTCGGCCATGCCGTTGATTAAGATGGATTCGGTTTCGGTGGTTGGCTTATGTTCGGCGGCTAAGGAGACTTTTAACGCTTCGAAGCCATTCCTGTCTTCGGCGGGCAGGAAGATGAAGACGCCGTTGTGGCGGGCGAGGCCGTGGGTGGTGCGGTTTTGCGAAGAGATAGCGCGGCCGCTTTCGGTTTTGGGACCTGTTGAGTGTTGCGCATTGGCGCGGTTGGCGGTAAGTTGAGCTTCGGAGACGGGCGCGGGCATCTCGGAAACGGGTACGGGAGCCGGAGCGGGGGCTGGGAAGCCGGCTTTGCGGGCGAGCTTGCGATCTTTGTGCGCGGCGGCACGGCGTTCTTTACTGTTCATAAAAGATGTCCTTTCTGGCTCAAAAATACCTTGCGGGCGAGAGTGGATTGCGCGGAGACGCGGGTTTTTGGAGCGGGAAAATGCTGGTAAGTAGTTGGTAGGGTGTGAGATAAAGTTTTTTAAATTTTTTTTTGAAGTCTTGTGACTGAAAACGGCGGACGGGAATTCGGGGAGTTTTACTCGTTGGCGTGTATACGATGAAGTCCGAAGATATATATGGGGCGAACCGCTGACTGAGGGCGAGATGGGGGTCCTCCGGCGGCACGCGGAATGGCAGGCGGCGGGCGATGACTCGCAAACCGACTTCAGCGAAGTCCCGGCCCTGACGGCGGATCAGTTGGCGCGCATGACGCGACTGCGAGACCGCTGGCCAAAGTTGGCGGTAAGCGGAAAAGCGCGGAAAAGCGGACGCGGAAAAGCGGACGGAGGCAGTTAAATCCGAGAATGGTAGCCGGTCGGAGATCGGACTTAACTGCCTCCGTCCGCTTTTTGGGTTGGCTTCGGGGCAGTCGCTTGAATTGCCGGTTGGAATGGGCGGGGCGATTAGGGTAGCGGATATTTTCGAATAGGCCGAGGAGAGACCAGCGTTGCCAGAGCACCGGTTATGGCGTAGGCTGGAAGCTTGGAAGTGCAATTCACGCCCGAGCAGGAGGCGCAGCTAGCGCAGATGGCCAACCACGCCGGAACCGACCCCGCGCGACTCGTGAAGGAAGCGCCGTTGCGGTTGCTGAACGAGGAAGCCCGCTTTCGCGCCGCGGTGCGGGAGGGTGTGGCGCAGGCTGACCGTGGCGAGTTCATCGAGGAGGAAGAGATGGACGCGCGGTTGGAAGAGATGCTTCGCACCTAACTAAATGCGAATCCGCTGGACGCCTGCCGCCGCAGCGGACATGCAGAGCGTAAGCGACTACGTCAACTTTCAGTTCGGAAGGCATTGAGAAAACCCGGCTGAGGCGCTTTGATCCGAGGAGATCCTAGGCAGGATATCGGGTTAAGCCGCCTCCGTGCGCTTTTTGTGTTTTTCCTGTGCGTGTGTGCGCTCAGCTTTTCCTAAACCGGCGATGGCGGACGCCAAAAGCCAGGAGCGGGAGAGCAGAGAGCCAAATCGTGCCGGGCTCGGGCGCGGTGGTGCTGATGCTTGAGATCGAGACGTTATCAATGGCCGGGCCAGCGTCACCGCCTTGGTTGGTCAGGTCCTCGAAGGCGAGGGTGAGGCTGCTGCTCGTGGCGGTGAAGTCCAGGTTTTCCTCGGCCCAGGTCATTTTGGCTCCGCCGAGGGAGAGTGTCTGGCTGGCTCCGTCAATGCTTGTCTGGAGGGTGCAGGGCGCGGCGGGCGTGCACCCCGCGGTGTTCTCGGAGGCCCAGTAAGTCAGTTCGTAGGCGTCACCGACAGTAAAGCCGGAGAGGGTCTGCGTCATGATCGCGTTGCCGGCGTTGACTCCGTTTAGATCGACGGCATAGCTGCCGCTTTCGGAGATCCAGCCCTTGTAGCCGGTATCCACAAACTCCAAATTCTGTTGCGCGACGGTCCAGCCATAGGGCTGAGTGGTCGTGTTGTAGGAGTAAATGGCTGCCGTGAGCGGGGTGGACGGCCCCGCGAGTTCGAAATCGGGATTAATGATCGTGATGTTCCCCGCGCATAAGGAAGCCGCGGCGGCGAAAGCCAGTGCGAGGGCCTTCATTGTTGACTCAATCAGAATTTCTCTTTGCATGCTAAATACCTCCAGTGTTTTCTAGATTACGCTTCGCTTGGGCAGTTTTATAAAATATCTGGCTAGTTCAGCGTTCTTGATTAGCTATGCGCATTTCGGAGGCAAATGTGACGGACTGGCTCGAAAAAATTTCAGTAGCGTGGCTTGCCGCATGACGAATGAGAACTCGCTTACACAACGGCTGCGGGCGTACTTTGGGGGAGATGCGGAGGACATAGACGCGCTGCTGCGGGAGATCATGCCGAAGCTGCGAGAGATTGCCGCGAGGGAGTTGCAGCGCGAGCGGCGGCAAACGCCGGTGTCGCCGACCGAGTTGATCCACGAGATCTGGCTGCGCAATCTCTCGAGGGCGAAGTGGACGATTCGCGATCAGGGGCATTTCTACGCTATCGCCAGCCTGGCGATGCGGCGCGTGTTGACGGACATGGCGGCGGCGTTTGGCGGAACGGCGCAGTGGCGAGGAGCCGATGCCCGACGACGGTTCGAAGCTCAACAATACGCCCGACAAAGATGCGCGGCAGATTCTGGAGATTGGGATGTCGATGGATCGGCTGGAGGCGGAGCTGCCGGATTGCGCACGGGTGATCGATATGCATTATTTTGCGGGGTTTAGCTTTGGCGAGATTGCGGAGACGAATGGGTTATCGGTGCGGCAGGTGCGGCTGCGGTGGGAAAAAGGGATAAAGTGGCTGAAGAATCATCATCAGAGGGTCGCTTCGGCGGGCTGATTGCGCAGAGATAGATGTGGTCCTACTTAAGAGCAGGTATTGCCGCATGGTTCGCCGTAGCTGCATTCGGCCAGCAGTATCCATTTCTGCCGGTTGCCGGGTCGCCGAAGGCAATAAGTGGTCTCTTTCAAGACTCACGAGGACGTTTGTGGTTGAAGGGTGCCGACTTGTCCTGTTTCGACGGCAGCCGGTTTTTCTTTCTCCGCGATTATGGTTTGCCGGCGGCGACCACGCTAGATATTGCGGAGGACGCGACCGGCGCGATTTGGATTGGGACGGAGAACGGGGTTTACCGATTTTGGAATGGCCAGGTCGCAGAGATAGGAAAGGGATCCGCTTCGAGCGTCGTCCCTATCTCGCCAGACGTGGTGGCGGCTGTGATGGGCCCGCCGGGCAGAACCGTTGCCGACAGGTCGTCCGTTCTCGTCCGATTTGAGCGGGTCGGGGGAGGGTGGAAGGCCAAGACGGTTGCACCTCTCGATTCGCCTGGGCCGCTCACAATGGACCGCCAGGGCTCCCTTTTGTATCCATGGCCGCTCCAGGGATGGAAGGAGATTCGCTCGGCGGATGTCGCGAACTGGCGTTCTGGAATGCAGTTGGCAATTGCGCATCATCCAGCTAACTATCCGGTCAACGCCGGAGACATGAAGATCATGCGGGACCGCGATGGCTGCGTTTGGCTGGGCGCCGGAGGTGGTGCGGGCTCCAATACGTATTCGTGCGACGGCCACACTTTTTTCGCGCCGCTGGGCGGCGAAAAGCTGCGCGCCGATTTTCACGAGGCACCGGATGGCACGATAGTCTTGCGGGGCGATAGTGTACTCGCGGTTGGGCGTAAGGGATCGTTCCGCGTCGCCAAGCCAGCGAATGGTTTGCCCGGGCTATCAGACGCGGTTCCAGCCAGCGACGGGACCGTGTGGCTGGCCGGTTCGACCGGGCTTTACCGGTTCGCCTCGCCTTTTCGGCTGGAATACTGGACGGCCCGCGAAGGGCTCCTTCCCGCTCCTTGGTCTATTACCAGAAGCGTGGACCGGATCTATGTGGGGGTTACCGGGGCGATTATGGTTCTCAGTGCTGATCGTCTGCGCCTCGACTCTTTCGCGATCTTGAAAGGTGGCGGTTCCGTCACGGGGCTGGCGGGCGCGCCCGACGGAAGTCTAATGGTCTCCGCCATGGCGGGAGTTCCGATCCGGGTGACCCCGTTGGGCCGGGGGTTGGCACGTACGGACCCCTCCGCGTACGGCGGCATGCGTTTGTTGCGCACACCGGAGGATGAAATCTGGCTCAGCGGGAACTCACTCTCGCGCGTTGTCCGCCAAGGCGTTACGTCAAGGCTGGAGAACCATCCGCTTGAGACTCACCCGTCGGCAAACATTCTCGCTATCAAGTACGAGCCATATACCCGAAAACTTTGGTCTTGCTACCACGGCGGGGCAGTTGTGCGGGACGAAAATGGCCGGTGGCGCGAGATTACGACCCGGGACGGCTTGCTCGTTAACGATTGTTGGTCGCTGGCGCCATTGGCGAATGGGGATGTCTGGTACGCGTACATGGGCGCGCCGGCGATCGGGCTCATTCGGACCGACTCGGCGGGCAAGGTCAGTGTGCGCCAATACGGTCGACCCGAGGGGGTAACCGGGAGCGATGCCATTGAACTCGACGGCAATGGCCGGCTGTGGCGCGAAGGCACTTATGTGGCGAGCCCAGCCGAGGCTGAGACGGCTAACTGGCTTAAACTCGACGAGTCGGACGGACTTCCAGCAGCCAGCATCAACTCGGGCAGCTATTTCAATGACTCCGACGGCTCGCTGTGGTGGGGAGCTGACAACGACCTTGTGCACTACACACCTCCCGATGACCTGGTGACTCCCACTTTCGCCCCAAAAGTGTTTCTGTCTGCTTTCTCATGGAATGGCAGCGCACCGAGGCTGGCAGAAGCGGTCGGCGACCTTCCGCACAATGCCACTCTCACAGCCCACATTGGCTCTCTCCAATTCGACCGGCGCAACGCGCTGCGGATTCGTTACCGGTTGCTGCCGGAGCAAGCGAAGTGGATTGAGACGAAATCTCTCGACCTGCCGCTGGGTGTGCTCTCGGCGGGCGCGCATACGCTCGAAGTGCAAGGGCGCATCTTTACCGGGCCTTGGTCGGGGACGGTGAGGCGGAGCATTTCGGTGATGCCTCCGAGCTGGTTGACGGCGCCTTACTTTCTGACCTATAGCCTGGCGGGGGCGATTCTGTTCGCCTCGGTCTATCTGTTGCGCAGGAAGCGGCGGTGGGAGGAGCAGGCTCTGATGCCCGATCTCGGAAAGTGGCGGCTGGGCGCGGTGATGCCGGAGAGTTATGATCTCGGAGACACACCGCTGGATGGCCGTTTCCAGGTGGGCGAACTGCTGGCGCGCGGTGGGTTCGCGAGCGTGATGGCGGGTTACGACCTGGTTGAAAAGCGGCGCTGCGCAATCAAGATCTTTCGGAGTGAAGTGGGAATAAAGAGAGCGTGGTGCGCGGTTTTGAGCAGGAGGTGGCGGCGTTGCGGCAGGTGCGGCATCCGCACGTGGTGGCGATTTATGCGGATGGGTTTACGCCGGCGGGCGCGCCGTATCTGGCGATGGAATTTGTGGAGGGGAAGAATCTGCGGGACATTTTGCAGGAGGGTCCGCTGCCGGGGCCGCGCGCCGGGCGGTTGCTGGCGCAGATTGCCGGCGCTTTGGATGCGATTCATGAACGCGGCATTTGCCATCGGGATGTGAAGCCGGAGAACGTGATTGTGCCGCATGGGAACGGGGTGAGCGAAGAAGCGGTGCTGATTGATTTTTCGATTGCGATTATCAAAGACGCGAACGAGACGCTCTATGGGCTGTCGCGCGCGGCGGGCACCTTTGATTACATGGCGCCGGAGCAGGCGCTGGGGCATGCGCAACCGGCCAGCGATATTTTCAGCTTGGCGAAGCTGGCGGTTGAGATGCTGACGGGGACGCGGGTGGCGCATCTGCTGCCGAATGAGATGGATTTGCCGGGGCGGGTGCCGGAGTTTCTGAAGGGATTTGGGTTGTCGGAGGGCTCGGTTGAGATGCTGGCGAGGGCGCTGGAGTTCGATCCGAAGAACAGGCCGAGCGTGGCGGGGGAGTTTATTGGGCCAGTGGTGCGGGATTTGGTTTGGACGGCAGAAAAGCGGACGGAGGCAGTTTAGTCCGATATCCAGCCCGAGGATGCCCTCGGATTTAACTGCCTCCGTCCGCTTTTTGTTAGGGATCTTGCGCATTTTGGTGCATAGAGTATCCATAAAGTAGACGGAGGCAGTTTACTCCTATAACCCGCCTGGGGATGTCGCCGGATTTAACTGCCTCCGTCCGCTTTTTGGAATTATCGACGCCAGGTCAAGAGCAGGGCGAAGAGCACGATCCACAAAAAGCCCAGGTAGTGCCAGAAGATGGACAGGGAGTTCAGGTAGGCGCGGGTGGTCATTTGATAGCGCGGGCCGCTGGCGGGGTCGTAGGCACGATAAAGGAGATAGGCGAGGCCGCCGACACCGGCGAGGATGTGGACCGCATGCAGGCCGCTGAACAGGAAGATGAACCAGGAATGCTTGTCGAATTCCAGGATCACGTTCGAATGCATGACTTGCAGCCAGGCGGCGGCTTGGCCGATGAGGAACAGAAAGCCGAGGCCGGTGGTCCATTGCAGGAAACGCAGAAAGCGGTTTTGATCGCCGCGCTTTAAGCCGCGGCGCGCACACTCGAGCAGGATGCTGCTTGTTAAGAGGATGGCGGTGGTCAGCCACAAGAGCGAAGGAATGCGCAGGTGATCCCACAGGTAAGTGTTTTCCGAACGCCAGATGAAGGCGGCGATGAGGGCGCCGAAGGTCGCGGTTACGACGACCAGGACGACGATCATGCCCGCCAAATAAAGGGAATTGAGTTCGCGTTCGCGCGCTTCTATTTCGGGAGCGGTGTACACCTGACCTTATCGTCGTATATTTGGATATGCGAATTTCGCTCGTTGGCTTATTTTTGTCCCTATCTTTAGTCCCTCTTTCGCAGGCGGACGACCGGTTGAAAAACGCTTTTCGGCAACCGGGTGAAACGAATGGTTGGATCAGGGTGCACCTGGAAGGCGACGCGGCCACCGTCGGCTATCAGCATGGCTATTTGCTTGCGCCCGAGATCGAAGACGCCAAGAAAGCGGTTGAGCTGAGCGTTACGCATGAGGTCAATAAGACATGGCCGGAACTGCGCGCGGTGGCGGAGAAGATGACGTGGCCGAAAGTTCCGACGGAATACCGGCAGGAACTGGAGGGGATGGCGGCAGGGCTGAAAGCGAAGGGCTCGAAGCTGGATGTGATCGACATGGTGGCGATGAACGAGTGGATGGAGTTCTCCTATTACTACGATGAGTTGAAGAAGCGGCAGGGCGTGACGCTGACGAGCAGCGTGGCTGAGCATTGCAGCGCCTTCGTGGTGGTGGGCAGCTATACCAAGGACGGCCGCATCGTGATGGGGCACAACAACTGGAGCGATTATTTGACGGGGAGCCGCTGGAAGGTGATTTACGATATCGCGCCGGCGAGCGGGCATCACTTCATCATGGATGGCGTACCCGGGCTGATTCATAGCGGCGACGATTTTGGCATCAACGACGCCGGTATTATGATTACCGAGACCACTATCTCAGCCTTCCACGGCTTCGACGAAAACGGCGTGCCGGAGTTCGTGCGGGCGCGCAAGGCCATGCAATATTCGGAATCCATCGACGATTTCGCGCGCATTATGGAAGACGGCAACAATGGCGGCTATGCCAACACGTGGCTGATTGCCGACCGTAAGAATAACGAGATCGGCCGGCTTGAGCTGGGGCTGAAGAACGTGATTCTCGAACGCACGAAGGATGGTTATTACGTCGGATCGAACTTTCCGATCAACGATAAGCTAGCGAGAGAAGAGACGAGCTATCCGATGTCGGACCCCAATGCGCCCAATGCGTGCCGGCATCGGCGCTGGGATCAGTTGATGGCCGAGAACAAAGGCAAGATCGACGTGGAAGCGGGCAAGCGCTTTGAGACCGACCACTACGACGTGATCACGAAAGAGTTCGATCCGAACGAGCGCACCATCTGCGGCCATATCGATAAATCGAGCCGCGGCATGGCGGGCTGGCAGGGGCCGTTTGGCGCGGCGGGCGCGGTGGAGGCTAAAGTTGCCGATAGCGCGATGGCGGAGAAGCTTTCGTTTGTGGCGGGCGCGGGGCATCCTTGCGGCGTGGTGTTCAACGCCAAGCAGCATCTAAAGGATCACCCGGAGCAAGCGTGGCAAGCGCCGGAGCTGGAAGATTTGAAAGCGAATGCGTGGACGGTGGTAGCGGCCACTCGATAAACCGGCTCGATAAACTTGAAGATATGGCAGCGAACCCGAGCACGCCATTAGTTTCGGTTGAAGAGTACATCGCCCGTTTTGTGGATGGGGGCGAGAAGCCGACGTGCGAGTTTGAAGACGGCGTACTGATTCCGAAGGCGATGGCTTCAAAGAAACATAGCCAGGTGCAAGTCAATATCGCGACGCAGATCCGCATTGATTACCAGGGCACGCTCAACCCGCTCACAGAGTTAACAACCCGACTCCGCACGAAGCACTTCTTAGTCCCCGACCTGGCGGTTGAGGAACTGGCAAAGCCGATTCAAGGCCGCTATCCCGGTCCCAACGATCCGGTCTTGCTCTGTGTCGAGATCAAGTCTCCGCCGGATCGCGTCGGCAAGCTTTTCGGCAAGTGCGAGGACTATCACCAATGGGGCGTGCCCTATTGCTGGGTGATCGACCCTGAACATAAGATTGCGTGGGAGTACTTTCCGGACGATCTGGAGCCGCGCAAGGTAGTGGATTACCTGACGGCAGGTCCGATTCGGCTGAGCCTGAGCGATGTGTTCTTTCTGGTCTAACTTGCAGGTTCGGCCTTATCGGCTAAGACGCGGACGTGGTTGTCGAAGACTTCGACGAAACCGCCGTCGATATCGAGGACGTGTTTTGAGCCGCTCTCGGAATAGGTGAGGGTTCCTTTTCCGAGGATGCTCAGTAGGGGTGCGTGGCCGGGGAGGATGCCCATGTAGCCGTCTTTGCCGGGCAGTTCCGCGTCGGTGACTTGCGTGTCGACGACGGGGCGCTCGGGCGTGACCACTTCGAGTTGAAAGGTATTGGCTGCCATGGGCGCTCGCTTAAGTCTTCATCTTCTCGGCGGCATCGACGACTTCGTCAATGGTGCCTTGCATGTAGAAGGCCTGCTCGGGCAGGGCATCGTGCTTGCCATCGACAATCTCTTTGAAGCTGCGAATGGTATCGGCCAGCTTCACGTACTTGCCGGCGCGGCCGGTGAACTGCTCGGCGACGTGGAATGGCTGGGAGAGGAAGCGCTGCAGACGGCGGGCGCGCGACACTGTTTGCTTGTCTTCGTCGCTTAATTCGTCGATACCCAGAATGGCGATGATATCCTGCAAATCTTTGTAGCGTTGCAGGGTTTGCTTCACGCGCTGGGCCACTTCGTAGTGATCTTCGCCGACGATGATGGGGTCGAGAATGCGGGAGGTAGAGGAAAGCGGATCGACGGCGGGATAAATGCCGAGCTCGGAAATGGCGCGGGATAGCTGAGTGGTGGCATCCAAGTGGGCGAAGGTGGTGGCGGGTGCGGGATCGGTGTAATCGTCGGCAGGCACGTAAATCGCCTGGACCGAAGTGATGGAGCCGCGCTTGGTGGAAGTGATGCGCTCCTGCAGGTCGCCCATTTCGGTAGCCAAGTTCGGCTGATAACCGACGGCCGAGGGCATGCGGCCGAGCAGCGCCGAGACTTCCGAACCGGCTTGCGTAAAGCGGAAAATATTATCGATAAAGAGAAGCACGTCCTGGCCTTCTTCGTCGCGGAAATACTCGGCGACGGTGAGGCCGGTCAAACCGACGCGCAAGCGCGCGCCGGGCGGCTCGGTCATCTGGCCGTAGACGAGCGCCACTTTGGACTTCTGCCAATCGTGCGGATCGACGATGCCGGATTCCTGCATTTCGAGCCAGAGATCGTTGCCTTCGCGGGTGCGCTCGCCGACGCCGGCGAACACCGAGACGCCGCCGTGCTTCATGGCGATGTTGTGGATGAGCTCCTGAATGATAACGGTTTTGCCGACGCCGGCGCCGCCGAAGAGGCCGATCTTGCCGCCGCGCAAATACGGCTCGAGCAGATCGATCACCTTGATGCCGGTTTCGAACATCTCGAGTTCGGTAGCCTGTTCGGCAAAGGTGGGGGCAGAACGGTGGATGGGAAAGTGCTTTTCGGTGTTGACCGGACCCATGTTGTCCACCGGCTGGCCGAGAACGTTGAGCACGCGGCCGAGCGTCTGCTTGCCGACGGGAATAGTGATGGGCTCGCCGAGATCGTAGGCTTTCATGCCGCGCACCAAACCATCGGTGGCTTCCATGGAAATAGTGCGCACGCGGCCCTCGCCGATGTGTTGGGCGACTTCGGCGATGATCTCGATTTTGGTGGGCACATCATAGCCTTCGCTGGTGACGCGAATGGCGTTGTAGATCTTGGGGATGTGGCCCTCGGGGAACTCGATTTCGATGGTGGGGCCGGCGATTTGAACGACGCGGCCTTCAACCAAAGTATTTGTCGGCATAAAAACTCCTATATGGCGGCGGAAGCGCCGCTCACAATTTCGATAATTTCGCGCGTGATGTTGGCTTGGCGCACGCGGTTTAAGTTCAAAGTCAAGGTTTGGATGACGTCGCCGGCGTTGGAGCTGGCGGCATCCATGGCCGCCATGCGGGCAGCATGATAAGCCGATAGCGATTCGAGGAGCGCGCGGTAAATGGACATCTCCACGTAGCGCGGCAACAGTTCGCTCAAGATATCCTTGGGCGATTGCTCCCAGATGTAATCAATCTGCTCGCCGCCACCGGGCGGCAGTTCCACCGGCAGAATTTTCTTCAGCACGAGATTGGGCGCCATGACGCTCTTGAATTCGTTCACGATTAAGTAGACGGCGTCCACTTCGGCATTGCTGTAGCGCTCCATCATTTTAGCGGCGATTTCGCGCGCCTTGTCGATGCCGGGCTTTTCGACGATGCCGACGTATTCGCCGGTCAGCTCATGGCCGCGCTTGCGGAAATAATCGCGCGACTTGCGGCCGATGGCTTCAATGCGGAGCTCGACGCCCGAGCGCTCATCGATGAACTTTTGCGCGGCGCGCAACAGATTGGAGTTGAAGGCGCCGGCGAGACCGGTGTCGCTCGAGACGGCGACGAGCTGCACACGTTTTTCTTCGCGAGTGCGCAGCAGCGGCAATTCGGCCACATCTTCGTCGCCCACGGAGGCAGCCGCCACGTTCGACAAAATGCGCTGCATCATGCGCGCATAGGGCCGCGACGCAATGGCGCGCTCCTGGGCGCGGCGCAGCTTGGCAGCCGAGACCATCTTCATGGCCTTGGTGATCTGCTGCATGTTCTTGACGCTGCGAATGCGACGCCGGATGTCGATTAAACTCGGCATGGATTATGCCTTGGCGGGCGCCTTTCCAAAACGGGTTTTGGCTTCGTTAATGGCGGCTTTGAGCTGCGTTTTAATATCGTCGGTCAATTCGCGCTTTTCGCGAATCGCCTGCAGCAGTTCGGGCTTGCTGTTGTCGAGATAGTGGTACAACTCGCTTTCAAAGCGCCGGATCTCCTCCACTTTCATGTCGTCGAGGAAGCCGTTGCCGCAGGCGAAAAGGATGGCAATCTGTTTTTCGACCGGGATGGGCGAATACGGGCCCTGCTTCAAAACCTCCACCCAGCGTTTGCCGCGATTCAACTGATCTTGCGAAGCCTTGTCCAGATCGGAGCCAAACTGCGCGAATGCCTCCAAATTGCGATACTGGGCGAGCTCCAAGCGGAGGGTGCCGGCTACCGAGCGCATCGCCTTGATTTGGGCGCTGCCGCCGACGCGACTGACCGAGAGACCGACGTTGATGGCGGGGCGGATGTTGGAGTTGAATAGATCGCCTTCGAGATAAATCTGGCCGTCGGTGATGGAAATCACGTTGGTCGGAATGTAGGCGGAAACGTCGCCGGCTTGCGTTTCGATAAAGGGCAGTGCGGTTAAAGATCCGCCGCCTTTTTCGTCGTTTAGCTTGGCGGCGCGCTCGAGCAAACGGCTATGCAGATAGAATACGTCGCCGGGGAACGCCTCGCGGCCGGGCGGACGGCGCAGCAGCAGCGAAATTTCGCGGTAGGCGGCGGCATGTTTGGAAAGATCGTCGTAAACGCACAGGACGTGGCGCTTGGTATCGCGGAAAAACTCGCCGATGGCGCAGCCGGCGTAAGGAGCGATGTACTGCATGGGCGCGGGATCGGACGCGGTGGCGGCCACCACAATCGTGTAAGCCATAGCGCCATGCTGTTCGAGCGTGCGCACGACTTGCGCCACGGTGGAACGCTTTTGGCCGATGGCGACGTAGATGCAGATGACGTCCTGGCCCTTTTGGTTGATGATGGTGTCGAGAGCGATGGTGGTCTTTCCGGTCTGACGGTCGCCAATGATCAACTCGCGCTGGCCGCGGCCGATGGGCACCATGGCGTCGATCGCTTTGATGCCGGTTTGCATGGGCTGTTTCACGGGCTGGCGATCTATCACGCCGGGTGCCAAGCGCTCAAGGAGGTTAAATTCGGTGGTGGCAATGGGGCCTTTGTCGTCGATCGGCAAACCCAAGGCGTTTACGACCCGGCCAACCATGGCATCGCCCACCGGGATGGACATAATGCGTCCGGTGCGTTTTACCTGGTCGCCTTCTTTCACCGCGCCGTAATCGCCGAGCAATACCACGCCTACCTGGTCTTCCTCGAGATTCAGCGCCAAACCCACGGTTTGCGGGCCGAATTCGACCAATTCGCCGGCCATGACGTTTTCCAGGCCGTAAATGCGCGCGATACCGTCGCCGACACTGATCACCGAGCCCGTTTCGCTGACGTTCGTAACCGCGTCGAAATTTTCAATCTCGGCTTGAAGTACACGCGAGATTTCATCCGCTCTAATCTGAGCCATACTTTCCCCAATCCCTCAAAAAAAGCCTATAATTTCTAATGCCGGAAGGCCAGGCGCTCGCGCATGCTTTCCAGCTTGCCCTTCACCGAGGCGTCGTATTCGCGCGATGCCACTCGAGCACGAACGCCGCCTAGCAGCGCAGGTTCCACCTTATAAGTCGCCCGGATCGATTTGCCGAGCTTGGCGCTGAGCGCACGTTCGATCTCCTGCTTTTGATCGCCGCTCAGTTCCTTGGCCGAGGCGATTTGCGCGGGCGCAAATCCCAACCGTTGATCGACCGCCGCTTCAAAAGCGCGCCGGATGGCAGGCAATTGATGGGTGCGCCGGTGGCTGACAACCACTACCAGAAAATTGCGGATCAAGCGGTGAAAAGCCATTTCGCTGGCCAGCTTTTCCACCACGGCCCGACGCCGGGTCTTGCTCACTCCGGGCGAGTTGAGCGCGTGTTCCAATTGCTTCGATCCGCTGAGCACCGTCTCGGCCATATGCAACTGGCTGAGCGCATCCGGTGGAGTTAGTCCTGAGTTAGGGCCAAAAACCGACTCGGCGAGCGCCTCGGCATAGTGTACGGCAAGGGCCCCGGCCATACTAATTTCGACCTCTCGCTACCAGCTTCAGGAAATCGCCGACCAGATCCTTTTGATCGGAAGCCGCCAAACGCTCGCGCAGTTGTTCTTCGGCCAACGCCAGCGCCTGATGAGTGGCATGCACGCGCAGTTTATCGGCGCCCTCGCCGCGCAGGGCGTCGATTTCGGAGAGCGCCCCGCGCTCGATATAAGCGATTTCTTCGCGGGTGTGCGCTTTCATACGTTCATACTCGCGTTCCATCTCGGCCTGCGATTCGGCGCGCAGCTTGGCCACCTCGGAATTCAGGTCCGCCATCTTGCGGTCGATCTCGGAATAGCGCAGATCGGCGTCCATTTTCAAACCGGTCGCTTCCTTGATGGCGCGCTGGATATCGGCCGAGCGCGCATTGAAAAACGCGGGTGCATATTTCCAGATAACGTAACCAATGCCGCCGGTAAAAATCGCGAAATTGGCGATTTTCCAAATGAGGTTTTCGTCTTCCTGTTGGGCGGTTTCGGGTTTGGCAGCTTGCTGACCATGCAGCAGACTGAAGCCGGCCAGAAGAAATAAGCAAAGGACGCGGCCCATTTTAGGCGGCTCTCCGTTTCAATAAAGAATCGACCATCTGGCGGCTGATTTGAGCGACGGAATCGCCGATATCGCCTTTGGCTTTTTCCAGTTCGCGGGCGATGTCCAGTTTGGCGGCGGCGATTTTTTCCGCGGCGTCGTCGCGCGCGGCGTCCACGAGTTTACCTTGTTCCTCGGCCCACAGGCGGCGCTGGGTTTCGTTTTCCTGCAACAGTTGCTGGCGCACCATCATGATGGCGGATTCGAATTCGTAACCGCGCTTCTTCGCGGCTTCGAGAGCGCGCTGAGCCAGTTCGCGGACGCCTTCAGTTTGCCGGCGGCGTTCTTCCAGAATTTTCGCTACGGGGCGGAAGTAAACGAACTTCAAATATTGGGTTAGAAAAATGAAAAAGAGTACCGTTGGTATTGCTTGCAGTGCGAGGGCGGCGAGCGCCTTTAACGTGGCATCCATGCTTGGAAATTTCCGGCTGGGGGCAAAAAAGAGTAAGTCCGCCGTTTGAACACAACACGAGCGATGGCAGTCTTGCCCTAAACAAATACGCTAACATATGGCGCTTTCGGATTCGAGATATTTGCGGGCAGAGTGGGAGTGCAGTTATGGGCGCGAGTGGTTAGCGCGGCGGCGATGGGCGGGTTGACAACCCGCCGCAGGTTAGACAACCTGCCCTACAAATCAGTTTTGCATCGTTTTTAGGGGGGTCAGGCGGCCTTTTCCGGGGGCTTTGGGGTAGTTGAAAATTCGAAGCCA